>Ga0307296_10001831_pt1 | contig 10807 bp, 10 predicted proteins | sample ER_DNA_153_FD_194467 | JGI IMG/M metagenome (GOLD analysis project Ga0307296, IMG submission 194467) | Bulk soil microbial communities from the East River watershed near Crested Butte, Colorado, United States - ER_DNA_153 | ecosystem: Environmental > Terrestrial > Soil > Floodplain | place... | reverse complement strand
GGTGAAGTGGCTGATCCTGGCGGCGGGTATCTTCCTCGTCTTCATCGCCATCCCCGTGGAACACGGGACCGGCGGCGTCGCCGACGAGTTCCTCGGGGTCGTCTTGGCGCTCATCCCCGCGTCCGTCGGGATCGCGATCCTGAAGTACCGCCTCTACGACATCGACGTGGTCATCAAGAAAACCTTGGTGTTCACGTTCGTTGCCTCCGTTCTGACCGCGCTGTACCTGGGGGTGATCGCGCTCGCCACCGTCGGGACGGTGTCGCGGATCCTGGCCGGCATCCTGCTGCTGGTGGTGACCTTCAACCCCGTGCGCCGAGCGGCTCGCTCGCTCGCGGGCCGCCTCGTCTATGGGCGCCGTGCGACGTCGTACGAGGTCCTCGCGGACTTCTCGGAGCACATGGCGGAGACCTACGCGACCGATGACGTCCTTCCGAGGATGGCGCAGATCCTCGCGGGCGCTACGGGCGCCACCACAGCCACGGTGTGGTTGCGGGTGGGAGGGGAACTACGACCGGCCGCCACCAGTGGAGGGGATCCGCCCAGGGCGGTCGCCGCGCCGGCGACACGTTGCCGACCATCCCGGAAGACCTCGTCGTCGAGGTCCGGCACCACGGCGAGCTCCTCGGGGCGCTCTCGGTCTCGACGCCGGCCAACGATCCCCTGGATCCAGCGCGCCGGAGGTTGGTGAGCGACCTCGCGTCGCAGGCAGGCCTCGTGCTCCGGAAGTTCGGTTGATCGAAGAGCTCAAAGCGTCGCGACAGCGCCTGGTCGCGGCACAGGACGAGGAACGTCGCCGGCTGGAGCGGAACCTGCACGACGGGGCCCAGCAACAGCTCGTCGCACTGAGCGTGAAGGTGCGCCTCGCACAGCAGCTCACCTCGCGCGATCCCGACGGCGCGACCGCGATGCTCGAAGACGTCCAGGCGGACGCGAACGATGCCTTGGAGAACCTCCGCCAGCTCGCCCGCGGGATCTACCCGCCCCTGCTGGCCGACAAGGGGCTGGTGACGGCGCTCGAAGCCCAAGTGAGACGAGCGCCGCTCGCGGTCCAGGTCCGTGACGACGGCGTGGGGCGATACGGCCAGGACGTCGAGGCTGCCGTCTACTTCTCGTGCTTGGAGGCCCTGCAGAACGTCGCGAAATACGCCGAGGCAACCCATGCCGAGGTCGTGTTGACCAACGGGGAGGGCGTGCTCCGGTTCGAGGTCCGGGACGACGGTGTCGGATTCGATCCGGACAGGACCGGCTACGGCACCGGTCTCCAGGGGATCGCCGATCGCCTGGCTGCGCTCGAGGGGTCGGTCGAGATCCAGAGCGCGCCAGGACAGGGAACCACGGTGACCGGATCCGTCCCGTTCGAGTCGCGGGGCTGAGACCGGGCCGGTTTGCCGCCCCGTCTCGCCGGGTACAACCTGGTTGGCGTATGTAGATCCGCGGGTCATCGGTCAATGCCCCGCGTACGGGAGGCCTGGGCAGAGCCTGGGCCTCTCTTTTTCCTAGCTCACCCCCGCCTTGAAGCGCGCCCACTCGTCCTGATAAACCTGATCGTCGGTGGGGGACAGCGGCAGCACCGGCTGCCCTTGCGCGAAGTCCTCCTCCGACACGAGCGTGTTCTCCAGGCTCGGCGGGATGTAGCCGGCATCGAGGAACTCCTGGCGGTCGACGCCCGCCAGTGGTGGCTGGAACCCCTCGTAGCCGAAGTTCGTGAGGGACACCTTCTTGTCCATCAGGAAGTTGACGAACTGGTGGGCAAGGACCGGACTGGCCGCGTCCTTGTTGACCACGATCGCATCGTTGGCAACCTCCCAACCCCCGTCGGGCGGGTAGTAGTAGCCGAGCACGCTCGCATCGGTGCCCTTCGGCAGGTAGTACTGCGCGTAGTTCATGTTCCCCGACCAGGAGTACCGAACGTGGTTCGTACCCTCGGCGAGCTTCTGATAGTCGCCCGGCCCGATCTCGACGTTCACGAGGTCGATCAACTCGAGCAGCGAGTCCACCGCCGCGGTGACCTCGGCCTGATCGGTCGAGCTGAAGTCGGTTCCTCCGTTCCGGAGCATCGACATGCCGATCGTCTCGCGGTACTCGTCGAGGACGCCGACCTTCCCCGCGTACTTCTTGTCCCAGAAGATGTCGAACGGCATGTCGTAGGTTGAGGGATCGTCGACGAAGTCCGTCCGGTACCCGATGCCGGTCTTCCACGTGAGGTACGGCATCGTGTACTGCGCTCCCTGGTCGTACCAAGGGCTTTGGAAGTTGGCCCAGACGTTCGACAGGTTCGTCATATACGTGTGGTTCCACGGTTGGATGCGCTTCGCGGCCACGAGCTTCGCGACGTTCTCGACCGTTGGGAAGAACACATCCCACTGGATCGTCTCGTTCTGCACCTTGTTCATGGCCTCGGCCATCCCGGCGAATTGCGTGTACTCGACCTCGACGCCGAACTCGGCCTTGAACTGCTTGATGACCTTCTTGTAGATGTAGTCGTTCCAGTTGTAGATCCGCAATGGGCCGGCTTCCTGGCTGAGTCCATCGTCGATCGCCGGGACATCGTCGTAGAGCGGAAGCGTCACCGGCGTGTCCGGTGTCGCGAGGGCGATGCCGCCTTCGCCGGTCGACGGGCTCGGGCCACCGGTGTCGGTCGAACTGTCGCGACAGGCCGCGAGGATCGCGCCCATCGAAGGCAGGATGATGCCCGCCGCGGCCGCCCTCCTCAGGAACTCACGGCGACTGTGGGTCGGCGGTTCGTTCGGATGCGTCATGCAGGAACCCCCCTCGCGGCTCGGCGGACAGACCTCGGCGGTTTACCGTCGTACGGGTGTGGTGTCAAGGCAGGACGGTGACCCTCGCCCATCTCCGACGACGGCCGATCGTGTCGCACGCGCCGCGCCCCAAGTGCTAGCGTCGCCGCCACGTGGCTGAGGGGCACCGATCGGCCGGGGAGACCTCGCTCACCGTCCTGTATCCGCGCGGGTTCTGGAAGTGGGCGGCGCTGCCGGGTGTGCTCTGGCTGATCCTGTTGTTCCTCGTGCCGTTCTTCGTGCTCGTGTCGATGGCCGGCGGGTCTCTCGACCCGGCCACCGGCAGCGCCGTGCCTCAATGGAATCCCGCGTACTGGGATCGCGCGTCGTTCCACTACGTGTTCGAACAACTCCTCGCCCACGACGGCGTGTATCGGGTCGTGTTCCTCCGAACCCTTCGATACGTATCCGTCGCCGTCATGATCTGCCTGCTGGTCGGCTATCCGGTCGCGTACTACGTCTCGCGCTTGAAGGGGCGCATGCGCGGTGTCGTCCTCGCTCTGCTCGTGCTCCCGTTCTGGATCAGCTACCTGATGCGCATGCTCGCCTGGGTCGGCCTCCTGAACGAGGAGGGTCTCGTCAACAGGATCCTCATGACCGTCGGCCTCCTCCAGCACCCCTATCCGTGGCTCGAGGGGAAGAGCATCACGGTGATCCTCGGCCTTGCCTACGGATACGTGCCATTCCTGATCCTGCCGCTCTTCGCGGCGCTCGACCGGTTGCAGAACAGCCTCCTCGAGGCCGCCTGGGATCTCGGGGCGAGCTCGCTCAGCACGTTCGTGCGGGTGACATTGCCGCTGTCGAAGAACGGGATCCTGGGAGGCGTCGCGATCATCATGCTGCCGATGTTCGGCGACTTCTACACCGCCTACCTGCTCTCGAACGGTCGGTCGAGCACCGCCATGATCGGCAACTCGATCCAGTCGTTGCTGCAGGAGACGACGTTCGGATACGCACAAGCACGAGGCGCCGCGCTCGTCACGGTGCTGGCGGTCTTCGTTTCGTTCCTCACGCTCTACTACATCTTCTCGACGGCCCGGAGCACCCGAGAGGAGGGTCGATCATGAGCGTCGTCGGGAACCTGCTCGCGAATCCGTGGCGCAAGCACCGCTTCCTCGCCGTCTTCACCTGGCTCTATCTCGCGTGGGCGATCGTGCCGGTGGTGATCGCGATCGGCTTCTCGTTCAACGCCGGTCGGTCGCGGAGCGTCTGGCAGGGCTTCTCCCTCGAATGGTGGATCGGCCATCCGGACCTGTCGGTGCTGCACGACCCGACGTTGGCGTCGGCGATCCGCCAGAGCTTGCTCCTGGCGGTCGCCACGATGGCGATCGCGACCCCGATCGGGATCGCCCTCGCGCTCGGGCTCGCGCGCTGGCGAGGCCGCGGCTCGGGCTCCGCGAACTTCCTGATGCTCCTGCCGCTCGTGACCCCCGAGATCGTGCTCGCGACGGGCATCTTCTTCACGCTCGTCTTCCTCTACCCGTTCCCGAACCCCGGCACGTTCGGACAGATCGTGGGCCACGTCACCTGGTCGATCCCGTATGTGGTCGTGGTGCTGCGCGGTCGGATCTTCGGGATCGGGAGCGAGCTCGAGGAGGCGGCGATGGACCTCGGCGCGCCACCGCTCGATGCCCTCCGTCGCGTGATGCTGCCCGTCCTCGCGCCGGCGATCTTCGCCGCGTTCATGATCGTGTTCGCCCTGTCGATCGACGACTTCGTGACGAGCCAGTTCCTCGCCACCGACCTCAACACCCAGACCGTGCCGATGCTGATCTACAGCTCCGGGCGGACGGCACCGAATCCCGCCCTGAACGCGACCGCGACCCTGATGCTCGTGATCTCGCTCGCGGCGATCGGCCTCGGATTCGGGGGCATGCGCGCACTGGCCAGGCGCTTAGGTGTTCAGGAAGAGGGTTCCGAGGTCGCGGGCTTCCGCATCTAGGGACACGAGCGGCCCCTGGACGACGGCTTCGAGGTTCGTCCCGGTTCCCGCGGGGGCCGGTGCTAGGGTCCGAGAGGTGCCCGACCTCGAGAGCATCCTCGCCGGCCTGAACGAGGCCCAGCGTGAAGCGGCCCTCGCACTGCACGGGCCCGTCGCCATCCTGGCGGGAGCGGGAACGGGCAAGACCACCACGATCACGCATCGCATCGCATGCCAGGTCCGGAGTGGTGAGTTCGACGCATCGCAGATCCTCGCGGTGACCTTCACCGAGAAGGCCGCCCGTGAGCTCAAACGGCGACTCCAAGCGCTCGGCGTCGAAGGGGTCGAGGCGCGCACGTTCCACTCGGCCGCGCTGTCACAGCTCTCCCGGCTCTGGTCCCTTCATACCGGCGAGCCGCTCCCCGAGGTTCTGGACCGGAAGGCCCCACTCATCGCCTCGCTCGCGAACGCCTTGCCGCCGCCGCACAAGTTCCTACCGCGGCGGGAGCTCGCGACCGAGATCGAATGGGCAAAGAACCGGATGATCCCGCCGGCTCGATACCTCGCCGAACTCGGCGACCACGAACCTCCGATCCCCGCCGATCTGATGCTCGGGGTCTACGACGGGTACGAACGCCGCAAGCGCGTGATGAGCCGGCTGGATTTCGAGGACATGCTCGGACTCGCTCTCCGTCTCTTCGACGAGCACCCCGTTGCTGCCGACACCATCCGATCACGCTTCTCCGCATTCACCGTGGATGAGTTCCAGGACGTGAACCCACTCCAGGCGGGGCTGCTCGATCGGTGGCTAGGCCAGCGCGAGGACCTCTGCGTGGTGGGCGACGACTACCAGACGATCTACGCGTTCACCGGCGCGTCCCCCGAGCACCTGCTGGAGTTCACGCGCCGCTTCCCGCAGGCGACGGTCGTCCGTCTCGAGGAGAACTATCGCTCCACCCCTCAGGTCCTCGACCTCGCGAACCGGCTGGCGCCTCGCTTGGGCGGGATCCGGAAGACCCTGCGTTCCAACAGTCCCTCGGGCCCTCCACCGATCGCGCATGCCGTGCCCGACGAGGTCGCCGAGGTCCCCGTCGTCGTCGAGGCCGTGCGGCGGCTTCACCACGAGGAGGCCGTGCCGCTCGAGGAGATCGCCGTGCTGTACAGGATCAACGCCCGGTCCGAGCCGTTCGAGGAGGCCTTCGCCGTCGCCGGCATCCCCTATCAGGTGCGCGACGGAGGTTTCCTGCGGCGGCCTGGTCCGCGCGGGGTCCTGCAGCGGTTGAAGCGCTCCGGCTCCGGCGCCGGCCTCTCGGTGGCCGATTCGGTCGCAGCCATCACCGACGAACTGGGATACGACCCTGATGCGTCACCCGACGCCGACGAGGAGGTCACGCGCCAATCCGACCTCGCGCGCTTGCGCTCCCTCGCGTCAGAGTTCGAGAGCGCCCAGCCCGGTGGCGACCACACGGCCTTCCTGACAGAGCTTGCCCAGCGCTTCTCCACCGAGCACAGCGGCCGCGGCGTGAACCTGCTCACGTATCACCGCGCGAAGGGCCTGGAGTTCGACGCCGTGTTCCTCCCTCGCCTGGTCGACGGCGAGCTCCCCTTCCGTTCGGGACGAGCGAAGGCAGACCCCCAGGAAGAACGACGGCTGCTCTACGTCGGGATCACGCGAGCCCGGCGGTACCTCTTCCTCACGTGGCCGGTAGACGGTCGCTCACGGCCCAGCCCGTTCCTCGACGAGATGGACCTCGTGCCGTCGGGGCACCCGGGAAGGTCATCGGCTCCACGTGCGTCCGTCACCGTGAGGCGTGGAGGGCCGATGTTCGAGCGGTTGAGGGATTGGCGCCGCAAACGGGCGCAGGCGGATGGCGTCCCCGCCTACGTCGTGTTCCACGACCGGACGCTCGAAGAGATCGCCGAGCGAGAGTGCAAAGACTGGGCCGACCTCGCGGCGATCTCCGGCATCGGACCCGCGAAGCTCGAGCGCTACGCCGACGAGATCCTGGCCATCGTCACGGCGCGTTAGCGAACAGCCAGACGGCCGCCCTATCGTCGGACGGGCCGATCCCTGAACAAGTGGCCGCAGTCGATGCACTTCATGTTCAGGCGCGCGCCTGGTCCGGCGTGCGTGAACGGTTGCGTATGCGCGGATCCGCACGAGGGGCATACGGGGCGAGCGACGTGCTCAGGGGGGCGCGGAGGTTGATCGGCGCGGTCGTCAGGAGTCACGGATCAAGTATCCACGAAGGATCGGTGAGAGGGCGTCGCCTCATCGGGAAAGCCGGTCGGAATAGATCCCGCGGATGACCGTTACGCAGGGATAGAGAAGGGAGATGAGGAACATGAGCCAACGAGTTGAGACGAAAGCCCGGGATGCCGCCGTCGTTGAGGACGCCGCGCTGATCCGGATGATGGGGTTCCCGGTCCTGGAAGCGCTGCCTTCCCGCACGGTGACGTACGAGCAGGTCGATCCTTTCATCCTCGTGCACGAGGGACGGATGCGGCTCTCCGAGGTGGGGAAGGTCGACACGAAGCATCCCCACCGTGGGTTCGACAACCTCTGGTACGTGATCGAGGGCTCGGCGAGTACCGGTCACACCACAGGTCCGAACGGCGCCATCGAGCGGGCACGCCTGTCCGAAGGAGCGCTGCTCGCGCTCAGGACGGGCAGAGGTGCCTGGCACGCCGAGGGGATCGGGGAAGACGAGATCAGCGAGGGCCACGGCGACACCGAGTTCCGCGGCGTCTTGTTCTGGGTGAACCTCGCTCGCAAGGACAAGCAGGTCGAACCGAGCGCGCGGATCCTGCAGCCCGACCAGATCCCGATGCGACACGAGGGTGACGCGATCGTCCGGACGCTGGTTGGGGAGGGCTCTCCCGTGGAGCTTGGGACGCCGGCGCTCATCGTCGACGTCGAGCTCCCCACCGGCGGACAGGTGACGACCCCGGTTCCACCCGAGTTCCAGGGATTCGCCTACCTGCTGGAAGGCGAAGGGACGTTCGGCGCCAACGGTCGCCGCGCGAAGCCACCCCAGCTGGTGGTCCTCGGTCCCGGCGAGGAGTTCACGGTCACGGATGCCGTCCCCGGCACCCGGTACCTGTTGATGGCGGGCAAGCCGTACGGAGAGGTCCCCGTGTTCAACGGACCGTATGTGGACTAGACCGAGTCGCGGCGGCATCTGAGGGCCACCCGCACACCGGTGTGGGTGTCCCTCAACTTCCTTCGCCTTTCCGAGTCGAGGACCCGCCGACCTGCTGCACCCATTCCCGGAGCCGCGGCAGATGTTCCCCGTAGTGCTCCGGTCCGGCCTTGCTGATCCACCGATCGGCCTCGGTGGAGCTTTCGGGGAGTGAGATCCATGCGCGCATCATCCGGTTGCGAGCGATGATCGCCTGCGCGCGCACGTCCCGAAATCCGACGTCGTGCATCGAGTCGTAGAACGCTTGGTTCATGGCGTCGATGTCGATCTCGTCGGGTCGGTAGGTGTTCGATCGGATCCTCTCCAGGACGACGCCGGCTTCGGCGAGCCAGCTCCCGATGTGGGCGATCAGATCCTTCGCGGACCACCCCTCGTCGAAGTATCCGGGCTCAGCGACCTTGTCTTTCGGCAGGGAGTCGACGAGCTCGTGGAGCTCCGACCAGAGCCGATCCTCCTCGGCGATCAGCTCACGGTCCGGACCCGGTTGCGACACGGGAACCAGTATGACGGGAGCCGCCAGGGCGTACGCTCGGGCGATGGTCGACTGGGTGGTCGTGTCCTCACTCGCCACCGCCGGCGGAACCCTCGTCCTCGCGATCGCGACCTTCGTGTCCGTGCGATCCGCGAACCGGGCGGCGAGGACGGCCGAGCGAGCCCTCCAGGTCGGGATGCGGCCACTGCTCAGTGCGTCGCGACTGACGGATCCCGACCTCAAGATGTCGTGGGTCGACGAGCACCACGCGAAGGTCGGTGGAGGACGCGCCTCGATCGAGCTCGCCGACGAACGGATCTACCTCGCGATGTCGCTCCGGAACGTGGGGTCAGGAGTCGCGGTCATGCAATCGTGGACGGTCGACCTGCGCCGGCAGATCGAAGAGGCGGACTTCGGAGATCCCGAGGGGTTCCGGCGTCAGAGCCGCGACCTGTACATCGCGACGGGCGACGTGGGGTTCTGGCAGGCGGCCGTCCGGGATCCCGACGACCCGCTTTATGCCGAGCTCAGGGCCACCGTCGAGGAGCGTCGCCGATTCCTGATCGATCTCCTCTACACCAACGACGAGGGCGACCAGCGGGCGATCACCCGGTTCGTGGTCACGCCACCCACCGACGAGGGGTCGCAGTGGTTCTGTTCGGTCGGACGGCACACATACCTCGACCGGCCGAACCCGCGATAGCGGGGTCTCAGCCGCCGCGCGGCTCAGTCGGACGGCCGGCCTGCGCCACGTCCCGGACGGCGCGGACGATCCCGCCGTAGCCGGTGCACCGGCACAGGTTCCCGGAGAGCGCGATCCGCACGTCGTCCTCGGAGGGGTCGGGGTTCGCGCGCAGGAGCGCGGTCGCCGAGATCAGCATCCCCGGCGTGCAGAACCCGCACTGCACCCCGCCGTGCTCGAGGAAGGCGCGTTGCAGCGGCGCGAGCTCGTCGCCGTCCGCGAGCCCTTCGACCGTCGTCACCTCACGCCCGTCCGCCTGCAGGGCCAGGTAGCTGCACGAGTTCACCGGCTTGCCGTCCAGGAGCATCATGCAGGCCCCGCATTCGGAGTCGTCGCATCCCTCCTTCGAGCCCGTGAGGCCGATCACATCTCGGACCGCATCGAGCAAGCTCGTGTGAGGATCGAGCTCGACGGTGTGCGCCGTGCTGTTCACATGCAGAACGGCGGGGACCGTCATGTCGTCCCCCCGAGCGTCGCAGCGCTGGCCGGGATCGCCACGTGTTCGCCGCGCGCGCGGGCCAGCGCTGCGACGATCGCGCGACGAGCGATCACCTCGGCCATCGCCGACCGGTACTCGGCCGACCCCCGGACATCGGTGATCGGCGACGAGCCGGCCGCCGCGGCCCGGGCGGCCGCGGTGATCGGCTCGTCGCCGCCGTCGGACCCGACGAGTGCCGACTCCGCCTCGGGGACCCGCCGGATCGTCGGTGCCAGCGCGGTGATGGCCACGTGCGCGTCGGTGACCCCTCCACCGTCGGTGCTGACGACGGCGGTCACGCCCACGATCGCGATCTCCATCTGACGGCGGTACTCCAGGCGAACGTACGCGGATCCGGTCCCGGCCGCCGGAGCCGGCACCTCGAGTCCGACGAGGAGCTCGTCCGGACGGGCATCGGTACTGCCGGGGCCCGTCCACAGCTCGTCCAGGGGCGCCATCCGCTCACCCGACCCGGAACGAAGGATCGCCGACGCCGCGAAGCACAGGAGCGGCCCGCCCGTGTCCATCGCCGGGGAGGCGTTCATCACGTTGCCGCCGATCGTGCCATGCGCGCGGGTCGCGTGGGATCCGACGATCGCCGAGGCGTCGGCGAGCGCCGTGAACCGCTCGAGGATCACAGCGCTCGCCACGATCTCGTCGTGGGTGACCAACGCTCCGAGGCGCAGGCCATCTCCGTGCTCGTCGATCGCGCCGAGCCCCTCGATCCGGTCGATCGCGACGATGGCATCGGGCAACGGGGCCTTGCCTTGGCGCGCGCCCACGACCAGGTCGGTCCCACCGGCGACCGGCCGCGCTCCGGACCCGAGCGCGGTCAACGCGTCTTCGACCGTGACCGCGGACGTGAACGATCGCGTCATCGCCGGGCGTCCCGCGACGCGGCCCAGACGCGCTCGGGCGTCATCGGCAACCGTCGGACGTGCGCGCCTACGACCTTCGCGATCGCGTTCGCGATCGCGCCCGCGGTCGGAACCTGTGGGGGCTCGCCCACGCCCTTGGAGCCGCGCGGACCCGCGTTCTCCGTCGGGATCTGCACCCAGTCGACCTCGATCTCGGGAGCGTCAGAGCACGTGATGAGCTTGTAGTCGAGCAGGTGCGGGTTCCGCTGCCGGCCGTCGCTGTCAAACTGCGTGCCCTCGGACAGCGCGAGGCCCGCGCCCATCACGACGCCA
>Ga0307296_10001828_pt1 | contig 10811 bp, 6 predicted proteins | sample ER_DNA_153_FD_194467 | JGI IMG/M metagenome (GOLD analysis project Ga0307296, IMG submission 194467) | Bulk soil microbial communities from the East River watershed near Crested Butte, Colorado, United States - ER_DNA_153 | ecosystem: Environmental > Terrestrial > Soil > Floodplain | place: USA... | reverse complement strand
GGCCGAGATTCGCGGTCTTGATCCACACACCCGAACCCTATGATCAGGCCGTGGCTGGCGAGGAGCGCAAGCAGGCCGAGATCGACTACCCACGGGCGGCCGGCGAGGAGGGCCGCCGCTGGATCAGGGGCAAGCCCTTCGGCCACGATCCTCGCGAGTCCGCGCGCTTCCTGATCGACTTCGGCTACGTCCTGCAGCTGCTCGACCTGCACGCCGGCGCGAGCCTCGTCGAGCTCGGGTGCGGCTCGGGCTGGATGACCCGCTTCGCGGCGCGCCACGGCGTCCACGCCGAGGGCTACGACATCTCGCCCGAGATGATCGGGATCGCCCGCGAGCAGGCCGCCGCGGAGGGCCTGGAAGTCACCTTCGAGGCCGCCGACATGGAGCAGCTCGACCTCGGCCGCCGCTTCGACGCGTGTCTGATCTACGACGCGCTCCACCACAGCGAGCGCGCCGACCTCGTGCTCTCGAGCGCCCACCGCGCGCTCAGGCCCGGGGGCCGGCTGCTCCTCGCCGAGCCGAACTGGAAGCAGCGCTTCCAGGGCCGCTCAGCCTCCGTCGAGTATGGCGTGACCGAGCTCGGCTATAGCCCGCGCACGCTCAAGCGGCTCCTGCGCGCGGCCGGCTTCACCGACATCCGCCGCTTCCACAACAACCGCAAACGGCTCTTCTCGAACTCGCCGCGCGAGACCGCCGCGCACCTGGCCGAGCCGCTCATCTACCGGCTGCTCGCGCCGTTCTGGACCCAGATCTGGCTCAGGGCGCGAGCGACCTGACGCGTTCAAGCTCGGCCCGGGGAGCGGTGCTCTGCGGATCGAGTTGCACCGCCCGCTCCAGGGGCCGGATCGCGCGCGGGTAGTCCTGCTGGCGCGCCTCGAATTCGCCCAGCTCGAGCCACGCCCGCCAGTTGAGCGGCTGCAGGCGCACCGCGTCGATGTAGAGCTGCCGCTCGCCCTGGAAGTCACCCAGCTGCTCCAGGGCGAACGCTTGCCAGAAGATCGGCTCGAGCGCGAACGGGTTGAGCGAGCGCGCGTCCCGCGCGTGCCGGTACGCCTGACCCGGCCTCCCGTCGGCAAGCGAGGCGATCGCGGCATCGGTGTCCCGCTGCGCGAACCACGGCGTCAGAAGCGAGAGCGCGAGCGCCACAGCGACCGCAACCGGCAGCGGCGCGAACCAGGGCCGCGGCTCCTCCCGAACGACCCCTCTTCCCAGCAGCACGCCGAGGGTGAGGAAGAAGGGACCGCTGACCGCGACGAAGTCCCAGTCGAAGTCGACGAGCGAGTGGAGCAGGTAGGTGACGAGCACGATCGCCAGCGCGACCCCGGCCGCCCGCTCGATCTCGCCGAGCCGCCGCACGGCGCGCACCACCCCCAATCCGGCCGTCGCCAGGAACGCGACCAGGAGCAGGAACCCGACGATCCCGGTCTCACTGAGGAACTGCAGCGGCACGTTGTGCGGCTCGGTGACGACGATGTTGTTCGTCCGCAGCAGCCGGTGCGTCAGCTCGAAGGTCCCGGCTCCCGTGCCGCGCCCGGGCTGGTCCTCGAAGGCGTGCCACGCCTCCTTCCACCAGAGCCAGCGGCTCGAGGAGTTGACGGCCGCGAGCCGGCCAGGCCCTTCCTGGGCGCCGGCGTTCGTCGGCTGGGAGGTGAACTCCTTGAACCATCCTTCCGGCTTCGTCTCGACCACGACCCCGACCGCCCCGGCAGCGACGCCGACCACCAGCGCCCCGAGCGCAACCCGTCCGAGCAGGCGCCGCCGCCGGTCGCTCAGCGGGCGCCGCTCCTCTACCACCGAGCCGATGTAGGCGAGCGCGCCGACTATCAGCGCCGCCAGCACGAACACGACCGCGAACCAGGCGCCGTCGTGCACGCGGACCGCGTGGCTCTGCCCGTCCTCCGCCAGGCCGGGCCGGGAGAACGCCCAGACCGCGACGCCGAGCCCGGCCCCGCCGCCCAGCAGCACCGCCGCCGCACTCTCGACGCGCGGCCGCCCGAGCGCGATCCAGAGGACGGCCGCAACCCCGCCGGCGAGCACGCCGCCACGCGAGTACGTCAGCGTCAGCCCGACGACGAGCGCGAAGATGTAGACGACCCCGAGTGCCCGCAACCAGTGCGCGTGCTCGCGCCGTGCCGACAGCCAGAGCGCCAGCGGCAGCGCCATCGCGAAGAGCAAGGCGAGCGCGTTCCAGTACCCGACGGGCGAGCTCAGCCGGGCGATCCTCCCCGACTCGGACCCGATTCCGGGAAAGGCCTTAACGAGCAGCGCCCAGCCGAGCGGGAGCGCCAGCGCCGCCGCCAGGACGTAAGCCCAGACGTACGCCGCGCGCGGCAGGAACGAGCCCACCGCCGTCCCGACCAGGGCCAGGGCGAGGTAGACGAGCCCGCGGTTGAGGTAATCCCAGGAGCGATCCGGCTCGATCGACCAGAGGACGGAGATCCCGTTCCAGGAGACAAACGCGGTCAGGAGCAGGAGCGCAGCCACCGCCTCCCGCGCGAGAGCGGGACGCGGCAGGCCGAGGAACGCCCAGGCACCGACGGCTGCCGCGACGACGAGGGCCGCCAGACCGATCCAGACCAGCCGCCCGTTCGACGATCCGGAGGAGAAGAGGGCCGAGACCGCGACGAGTAGGCCTCCGGCACCGAGCAGCACATACGCCGCCCAGCGATCCAAGGCCCTGCGCATCAAGCGGGGAGGCTAACATCGGGCTAGACCGAATTTGCGTTTACAAAGTGTTTACGCGGGGATCACGGTCGGCTTAAGGTGGGTCGTAACACTCGTAGGCACGGCTCTATGCCCCGCGACCGCATGCGCATCCGTTACGCCGCCACGCTAACGCTCTTCCCGGCCCTGCTCGCAGGGCTCGTCCTGATGCTCGCCTTGCCGGGCCAGGCCGCCGCGGCCAAGCCGTGTTGGGAGCGCGTGATCGACGACTGGCTCGCGAATGGAACCATCACCGGCAGCTACAAGGTGAGCTGCTACCAGCAGGCCCTCAAGCACGTGCCGGAGGACCTGCGCGATTACTCGAACATCACCGACGCGATCAACGCGGCGATGCTGGCCACCCTTCGCGGCACCCCGGGTGGCGGAACCGGCTCCGGCACGGGCACGGGCTCCGGCTCCAACCCGGGCAATCCGTCCGCCGGGAGCAGCAAGGCCGAGAAGAACCGCCGACTCCAGGCGACGCCCGAGCGCTCGTACTACCGCCGCGCCATCGACAATCTCGGGACGACGAGCGCCGATTCGCTGCCGGTCCCGCTGCTCGTCCTCGCCGGGCTCGGCACGCTGCTCCTGTTGAGCGCCGCCGGCCTCGCGGGAGCCAAGCGCTATCGCGCCGTCCGCGGCCGGCCGAAGCCGCCGCCCGCGCCTTAGAAGCTGAAGGTCAGGGTCCCGGCGACCCGCGCCTTGTAGGCGATGCAGCGGCCGAGGATCCGGTGCCGGTAGTGGGTCAGCGTGACGGTGAACGTGCCGGAGCCGTTTCTCGTTGTGGTCGTCGAGACGTTCTGAAGGGTGTCGACGACGCGGTAGCGCTGATTCGTGCAGTCGGGCCCGCGGTCGAGCGTCGTGATCATGCCGCCGTGGAAGGTGAAGGTCCCGACGACCGCATCGACCGAGGTGCCCGGGCCGGCGATCGTCATCGCGAACGTGCCGCCGTTGACGTAGGTCGGCTTCGAGCCGAGCTTGTCGTGCTTCACCGTCGCGTTCCAGAAGACCTTGCCGCCCGTGTCGCCCTTGCCGGTTCCGGCGAAGGTGCCGACCGTCGAGGTGAAGGCGTACTCGTAGCCGACGACCGCGAAGCTCGTCGAGGCAGGCGCCGGCGAGGCCGCGGCCGGGAGCGCCAGGGTTGCGAGTAGCGCGAGGGCGACGAAGCGAAGCGTTCTCATGGCGTCGTCGGCTAGGACCGCGGTCCGGCGGCCGAAGTTAGGCCACGCAGGTGGTCGCTAGCTCGGAGACTCGCTCGAGGTCGCGGCCGGCTCGGGCTCCGGCTCCGGCTCCGCGTCCTGCGAGAAGAGCGACGCGACGCTCTCGTCGAGGTCCTCCACCACGAAGTTCTCCGCGCCGAGCGGCTCCAATAGCTGCTTTGCCTGGTCGATAGCGTCGCTCGCGATCTCCACAACGATCGCCGAGCTGTTCGGCTGCAACGACTTGCCGAGCTGCTCGAGCTGGTCGTTCTTGAAGCCGGAATCGCGCAGCTTCGAGACGGCGGCCCCGACCGCACCGCCGGCGACGATCCCGAGCGGGCCGCCGAGGATGCCGATCGCGCCGCCCAGGAGCGCACCGCGTCCGGCGCCCCAGTCCTTGGACTCGACGAACTTCGCCTTGCCGTCCGGGCGGACGTAGAGGACGGCGATGTTGCCGACCTTGTCGCGCAGAGCGCCTCCCAAGGCGCCACCGGCACGCGAGCCACCGTCGGGAGTGGTGAAGCTTGCGGCCAGGATCTTGCGGCCTGATTCCTGCTGCATCGTGCCTCCTCGGTCAGCGTGCGGGGTGTCGGCTCGACTCTACCTCCGGCGCGCCATCGGCCTTGAGGGCCTCGTCGACCGCGGCCTCGTAGGAGAGCAGGCGTCCCTCCGCCCGGCTGCGCTCGAACACGGGGCCGTTGGCGGCGAACACGCGCTTCTCGAGCTCCTCGCGCTCGGCCTCCCACTGGCCCAGCGGCGCGCGCTCGGCCTCGGCCTCGGCCGCGCCCCAGAGCCTGCCCGCCCGGGCGTCGTCTCCGACCGCGGCCGCGTTTCGCGCCATGTACGCCAGCATGAACACGACCGACTGCCGGTCTTCGATCTGTCTCGACAGCGCAAGCGCCCGCCGATACGTGCTCTCCGACTCGTCGATCCGCCCGAGCTCGAACTGGCAATCCGCCGTGTAGGCCACCGCGCTGGCTTGCCACCAGGTGAACCCGATCTCGGCGCACATCTCCTCGCACCGACCGAACAACTCGAGCGCCCGCTCGAAGTCCCGCGCGTCGTGCGCGACATACCCGAGGGCACCGATCGCCTCCGCCTCGCCCCTGATCGAACCGAGCTTTCGATGGAGGGCCAAGCTCTCCTCGAGCAGCTCTTGCGCCCGCGGGCCGTCTCCGAGCGTGAGGGTGTTGATGCCGATACGGAGCAGAAGCTCGGCTATCCCCGCCTCGTCGCCGGCCGCCCGGAACAGCGCCAGGCTCTCCTCGTTCGCGCGCTGTGCCTGCTCGTACTTCCCAGAGAGGAACGAAGAGCCCGCATAGCAGCGGAGTGCCCGGGCGCGAAGGAGGTCGGGAATCCCACCTTTTTCGAGCAGCAGGTGGAACCTGCGCATCCCCTCGAAGGGGTCGACGATCACCCAGAAGTTCTCGAGCGCGCTCGCGAGCCGAACCGCGAGCTCGATCTCCCCGGCCGCTTCCAACCAGTCGATCGCCGCGCGCAGGTTCACCTGCTCCGGCGGCAGGATGTCGTAGCGGCGCCCGTAGTCGCTCTCGGCGGACATGTCCGCCGACTCGGCAAGTGCGAGGAATGCCTCCGCATGGGCACGCCGGAGGCGGTCGGTCTCCCCCGCCTCCTCGAGCCGCTCGAGCGCGTACTCCCTGATCGTCTCCAGCATCCCGTAGCGCTCGTCGTCGAAGCGGAGCAGGCTCTTGTCCACGAGCGACTGCAGGCCGTCGAGGTCGGCACCTGCGACCTGCTCGGCGGCCTCGAGCGCACAGCCGCCGGCGAAGACGGACAGGGCCCGGAACAGCCGCTGTTCCTCGGGCGAGAGCAGCTCGTAGCTCCAGCCGATCGTGGCACGCAGCGTCCGCTGTCGCTCGGGGGCATCGCGCGCTCCGCCGGTAAGCAAAGGCAGGCTCTGCTCCAACCGCTGGAGGATCTGCGCCGGCGAGAGCGCCTTCACTCGCGCCGAGGCCAGCTCGAGCGCGAGCGGCAGGTAATCGAGGCGCCTACAGATCTCCAACACGGAGCCGTCGTCCTCGAACTCCGGTCGCGTCGCTCGCGCGCGCGAGAAGAAGAACCCGACCGCCTCCTGCTCGACGAAGGGCGGCACCGGGTACTCCTGCTCGGCGGCGAGGCGAAGCGGCTCGCGGCTCGTCACGAGGAGGCCGAGATTCGGGCACGCCGCCAGCAACTCGCCGAGCCCAGGCGCCGACTCGACCACCTGCTCGAGGTTGTCCAGGAGGAGCAAGATCCGCCGGTTGCCGACGTGCTCCGCGAGCTCGCCCTTCGCGCCGAGCGTCGCGCCGATCGTGGGAAGAACGAGCTCCACGTCCCGGACCGCCTGCAGCCCAACCCACCAGACGCCGTGCTCGCGCTCGTCGACCACCTCTGCCGCGGCCTGCACCGCCAGGCGCGTCTTGCCGGACCCTCCCGGGCCGGTAAGCGTCAGCAGGCGCCCGTCCTCGTGCCGCAGCAGCCCGAGCACCTCGCCGAGCTCCTTCTCGCGCCCCACGAACGGGGTCGTCTGCACCGGCAGGTTCGACTGGTTCAGCGACTTGAGCGGCGGGAACGCCGCCTCGCCCACCTGGTACAGCGGCTCGGGCGCGGTCAGATCCTTGAGCCGGTGGGCGCCGAGCGGCTGTAGGTCTCCGCCGGCGGCGACTAGCTTCGTCCGCTCAGAGAGGAGGATCTGCCCGCCGTGCCCGGCTGAGCAGATGCGGGCCGCCTTGTGCACGTCGACCCCCACGTAGCCCTCGTCGGTCAGGAGCGGCTCGCCGGTATGGAGGCCCATCCGCACGCGGATCACTTCGCCCGCGAGCGCCTCCTGCGCCTCCTGCGCCGCGAGCAACGCCTCGCCCGTATCGGGGAAGGCGACGAAGAACGCGTCGCCCTGCGTGTCGACCTCGACCCCGCCGTGCGCCGCGAACACCGCGCGCAACACGCGCCGGTGCTCGGCGAGCGCGTCCGCGTACCGCTCCGCGCCCAACTCGTGCAGCAGCGTCGTCGAGCCTTCGATGTCGGTGAAGAGGAACGTGACTGTTCCCGCCGGGAGATCGCGCATTCAGCGCGCATCATCCGGGACGCTCAGTTGCTGGGCAACGGCACCGGCTCGTCCCGGCGCTCGGCCTCGATCTGGATCCTCGGCAGCCACTCCAGCCAACGCGGCAAGTACCAGTTCCAGTCGCCGAGCAGACGCATCGCTGCAGGCAGGAGCACCGAGCGGATGATGGTGGCGTCGATCAGGAGCGCCACCGCGATCCCGAACCCCATCTGCTGGAACATGACGAGGTCGCCCATCGCGAAGCCGGCGAAGACGGCGACGATGATCAGCGCCGCGCCGGTGATCAGCCGCGCAGTCGACGAGACGCCGTGGACAACAGCGTCGGTCGTCGAGCCGGTCTCGTCGTAGCGCTCCTTGATCCGGCTGAGCAGGAACACCTGGTAGTCCATCGAGAGGCCGAACAGGACCGAGAACAGGAACAGCGGCACCCACGCCTCGATCGCGTCGATTTTCTGGAAGCCGAACAGCCCGCTTCCCACCCCGTGGTGGAAGACGAGCACGACGAGCCCATAGGCGGCACCGACCGAGAGCAGGTTGAGCCCGATCGAGGTGGCCGCGATCACGATCGAGCGGAACACGATCGTCAGGAGCACGAAGCTCAGGCCGAGCACGAAGACGAACACGATCGGCAGCCAGGCGTTCATCGCGTCGATGAAGTCGACGTTGTCGGCGGTGTCGCCGCCGACGACCACGTGAGCGTCCGTGCCGGCGAAGGCTCGCGGGATCTCGACCGAGCGCAGCTGCCGGACCGCCGCCAGGGCCGTCGGGCCTGTTCGGTCGCCGCCGAGCTGGACGCCGATCGCGGCCGTGTCCCCATTCGACGAGTAGCGCACATCGCTCGCTCCGAACGCCTGCTCGCGCGCGAGCGCATGACGAAGCCGGGCGATCGCGGCCCGCACCGGCGGCGAGTTCACGTGGCCTTCGACCGCGATCAGCGCGGGGCTCGAGCTCACCTGCGGGAAGTCGCGCTGGAGCGCTTCGTAGCCCTGCTTCGACTCGAGCCGGTCGGGCAGCGTGCTCACTCCGCTCGCTCCCAGCTTCAGCCCGATCGCCGGCGAGGCCGCAACGAGCAGCAGCGCCCCGAAGCTCAGCAGGCTGAGCAACGGCCGGCGCATGACCCCGCGCACGACCGCGCCCCAGAAGCGCCCTTCCTGCCCGCTGCCGATGTTGCGCCCGATGAACGGCACGCGGAGCGCGTTCACCCGGTCGCCAAGCAGCCCGAGCAGCGCCGGCAGCAGCGTCAGCGCGGCGAGCACCGAGACGATGCCCACGGCGATCGCCGCGATCGCCAGGCTCTTCATGATGTTCGAGGGCACCAGCAGCATCCCGCTCAGTGCGATTACGAACACGGAACCGCTGAAGAGCACGGCCCGGCTGGCCGTTGCGCCGGCCCCGGCGATCGCATCGAGCTCGGCCCGCCCGTTGACGCGCTCTTCTCGGTAGCGCGAGACGACGAACAGCGAGTAGTCGATCCCGAGCGCAAGCCCCATGCCGGTGAGCATGTTCACGAAGAACACTGAGAGCGAAAACGCCGCGGCTATCGGCGCGCACAGGCCGAGCGCGACGGCGATCGCGACGAACGCCATCGCTAGCGGGATCAGCCCGGCGACGACTGCGCCGAAGACGAGGATGAGGATCACGAACGCCGCGGGCAGGCCGAACTGGAGCTCACCCGACTTGAGGTCGTGCTGCGAGAGGTCGTTGAAGTCGTGGTCGAGCGTGCCCTCGCCCGTCATCTTCACGATGAAGCCATCCTCGCCGTCACTGCGCTTCACCACGCTCAGCAGGCGATCGACGTCCGCCTGGCGTTGGATCCCGATCAGGGTCGCGTGGCGGTCGGCGGAGACCTGGGCGGGGTTCCGAGTGTCGTAATAGGTCGCCGCCCGATAGACGACTCCGACCGCCCTGCCCTGCTGCACCAGCTTCTCGACGAACCGGTGGAAGGCCGGGTCGCCGACCGTCCTCGTCGAGGAGCGGACGACGATCAGCTCGTCGACTGCGTTCCGGTCGGGCCGAAAGCGCGACTGGAAGAGATCTTCGGCCTGCTTCGACTCGGGGTTCCCGGTCACGTGCCCGGTCGTCGTCAGATTCCCGGGGAGGAGCAGAACTGCAAGGGCGAGCGCGACGACGATCGCGCCCAGCCATCCCCCGACCGTGCGCCACGGATGGCGGCTCGACGCACGGGCGAGTCGCTCGGTCACCCCCATCGAGGCCAGTATGCCCGTCCCCGGGCGAGCGGCTCACGCGACAGGCGCCGGCTGCTCGTCTTCGTAGATCTTCTCGCCACGGTGTAGCCGTCGTGCGATCTCGTAGGTCTGCCGCTGCGACCGGGCCGTCGGGGCGTGTGCGGCGAGATAGCGGGCCGCGGCGATCAGCGGCAGGCCCGCGTCGGCGCTCCCGCGCAGCAGCTCGTGCTGGCGCACGCCGGCCTCGACGCACTGGATCGTGTGGAAGTTGCGGTCCTCGCGCAACAGGCACGCGCCCAGCGCCTCGATTAGCGGCGCGGAGTCGTCGCTCGCAGCGAGGTAGGAGGCGACGAGCTCGCCGGCCTGGTCGACGTGCTGCTGGCCGTCGAGCAGGGTCGGCAGCTCGGCGAGGAGCGCAGCCGGGTCGGCATCCGCCTGCGGCCGGGGCAGCCGCGTCGCCGGCACGTTCAAGAAGCGATCGAGGTGAACGCTCATCGCCGCGTCCAGCACGCCTCGCAGCAGCTCCGCGGACGGCGAGCGCCGCAGGCCCTGCTCGACCGCGTTCGCGAACGTGAACGTGTGCAGGGCCGTGTCCCAGTCGCCGAACTCGTTGCTCGTCGGGAAGCGCGCGATCCGGGTCGCTGCCGCGAACGACACCGCCGAGGCGAGCTCGACCGCGCTCGCGCCCTCGCGAAGCACCGCCAGCAGCGCCTCGAGGATCTTCACGGGCTCGGCGTTCAGCACGACGTGGACAAGCTCCGCGCGCCCGTTCCAGCCGTCGCCTGCCGACCTTCCCGGCAACTGCTCGAATGCCTCTTCCAGCAACGCGACGAGGTCGACCGGGTTGCGCCAGGAGTTGGCCTCCTCCATCCGCTCCGCGAAGGCGAGCTGCGGCGCAAGCGAGGGCAGCACGGTCTCGGCGTGATCCCAGCCGGCGACATCGAGCGCCTCAAGAGCCTTGTTGATGAAGTCCAGCGTGTGGCCGCCGTCGAGGTAGCGGTGGTCGGTCGCCGCGACGAAGAGCATGTCCGCGAGCTCCTCCGGCGACGCGCCCGAGCCCACCGCGGAGACGAGCGCGCGCTCGGCGCCCTCGGCGTCGCGCACCTCGACGAAGCCGCGGAACCAGCGGCCGAGCTGCTCCGGATCCAGCTCCGTGCCCGGAAGCGGGTCGAGCGGGAACCGCGGCGCCTCCATGGCGGAGTCGCCGGCGACGTCGGCAAGCCCGTGGTAGAGCGCCGCCGAGCGCTCCTCCCAGGCGAGCTTCGGGACGAGGTTCATCAGGCACGTGAGCGTCGTCAGCCCGCGGAACCAGCCGCCGCCCCGCCGCAGCGCGCCGAACTCGAGCCCCGCCCGGAAGGGGCCGACGCAGGTCGCGTCCGCATCGGCCAGCGCGATCGCCGACTTGGCCAGGACGAGCTGGATGTTACGGCGCAGCCCGTCGTACAGCCGCTGCCGCTGGTGCGCGAGCGCGTCCTCGGGCGGCGTCAGGTCGACGTAGACGTCGTCGCCCTCGACCTCGACCGGGAAGCGGCGCAGGTCGTCGGCCCACTCGTCGAACGTGCCGCCGGTGCAGAGGTCGAAGCGCGCGTGGTGCCAGTGACAGGTCAGGATCCCGTCGGCGACCGAGCCGCGGTGCAGCGGAAAGCCCATGTGCGGGCA
>Ga0307296_10001822_pt1 | contig 10820 bp, 7 predicted proteins | sample ER_DNA_153_FD_194467 | JGI IMG/M metagenome (GOLD analysis project Ga0307296, IMG submission 194467) | Bulk soil microbial communities from the East River watershed near Crested Butte, Colorado, United States - ER_DNA_153 | ecosystem: Environmental > Terrestrial > Soil > Floodplain | place: USA... | reverse complement strand
TGGTGTGCACGTGGCCCGGTAGCTGATGAAACACCAGCACTTCATCGACGCGACGCTCTAGCAAAAAGTCCGAATAGTCACGTTCAGAGGCGAACATACCGCCCCAGATGCTCTCGGGGAAGAACTCTGAATCCAACCGGCCGCCCGCTCGGATCAACTGATACATGCCGACCTTGCCGTCCGAGGTCCGTAGCAGGCGGTAGGTGAGCCCGGGCCGGAACTGAGAACTTGCCGAGAAGCGGGCCATGGCCTGGTCCGGCTCGCGCCCGAGTGATGACCAGGAGTAATCAGCATCTAACGGCGCCAACAACGCGACGTTGGCCACCAGCGCGATGCCGGCGAGCGTGATCGGCCACCAGCGAGCGCCCCGACGCCCGAGCGCCATCGCGAGAATCGGCGGTACGAACAGGAAGAGCCGGATGCAGACCGTTCCGGCGAACTGCCAGGCCTTGGTCAGCCACGAGGTCTCGGTGAACACCGGCGAGTTGATCACCGGCCAGATCGCCGGCGCCGCGATCGCCACCGAGATGAAATAGCAGCCGAGCAACGCCCGGCGGTGCGGTTCCCACCGCAACCGGAGGAGCACGAGGATGGCGGCGATCGGCAACACCACCGCGACGTGGGTCAGTTGGGCTAGGCCGACGGCCAGCACCGCCCACAACCGCCGGTCACGGCGCCAGAAGCCGATGCCAAGCATCAACAGCGCGCTGCCCCACAGGAACGGCAGCTGCCCGGACAGGGGTGCGAGGACCAGAATCGGATTGATCAGGACCAGGACCGCCCACCATGGCCGGCGCGCCTCCGGGAATGCCCAGAAGGTAGCGGCGATCACCCCGAGCACGCCGAGGACCAATACGAAAGTGACGGCCCACTCACCAAGCAACGGCCAGAGCAGCGCGGCCACCAGCCACGGCAGCGCTGCGTACGGAAAGGTCAGCGCCGCACCGTGCCCGATGATGGGCATGCGCCATGGAATGCCGTGGCCGTGCCACAGTTGGCTGTTGATCCACCACGCGTGGGCGTAGTTGATGAGGCTGTCATGGGTGACGACGATCCGATGGCGCGCGAGGAGCGCGAGGATGACGACCCATGCCACGACGACGATCCACAGCGCATATCGCCCCGCTCGCTCCAGAGCGCCGGGTGGAGCACTGGACTCGGAAGTAGGGTCGCCGTTCGTGCCGGTTAGCGCCGCCACAGCGACCTTCATCCGGGTCCTGATCGGAATCGGATCAGCTGCCGTTGTCCTGCCGGCACTTGCCATTGCCGGTGATGACGGAGCCGCGACCTTGGGCACGGCCGTACCCGGCGTGGCCGTCGCGGTGCTGAGCGCGATGCTTGTGCTTCGCGTGCGTCGCCAGCCGCCCAGCCTGCTGGGCGGCGTGGTCGTGGCCCTCGCCTCCTGGCTGCTGTCACAGACTGGCCAGGGTGCGATCGTTTGGTTTCTTGCCGCCTTGCTGGGGCTTGGCGTGGCCCTCGCCTGGCCGGCCCCGGACCGACGTACACGATTGGATGATCCAGCGCTGCTGCTCGGATTCGCCGGCACCGTCGCGCTGCTGATCGGCTTGGCGGCCCTGTCCGGCCCCGACTCGGCGTGGGCGTGGGGATCGCTGACGGGATTCGCCCTGGTGGTCGTGGCGGGCGTGCTGCGGCGGGACTGCGAGCCCGATGCTGACCGGCGCGGGTGGCTCGCGCCCGTCGCTGGCCTGGCCGCCGCGCTGCTCCTGGGCGCCTGGATTGGCGCCAATTCGCCGTCGGACTCCTGGTTCGGGCCGATGATCTCGCACGGACCTCGAGATCGGCCCGAGGTGGCGATCACCTTTGACGACGGCCCGAATGCCGATGCCACCCTGGCCATCGCCCACATTCTCGATGCCTACGGCGCCAAGGGGACGTTCTTCAGCGTCGGTAAGGCAGTGGTGGCGCGCCCGGACATTAGTCGGGCGTTGCTCGCTGACGGGCAGCTGCTCGCCAACCACTCCTACCTGCACGACTCGGTTCGCTGGCTCGATCCGCGATATCCGGAGCTGACCCGAGCGGAGCTTGCGATCCATCGTGAAACGGGAGTATGCCCGACCTTCTACCGGCCTCCGCACGGTCAGCACACGCCGTTCGTGGCGTATGCCGTACACGCGAATCACATGCGGATGGTCGGATGGGATGTGTCGGCAGGCGACTGGGCGACCTCGAATCCGCGGACCATCGCCGATCGGATCCTCCGCAAGGTCCGCGCAGGTTCGATCATCGACGTGCATGACGGCTTGGACGGGCGGGTGAATGTCGATCGCCGCGTGCTGGTGCAAGCGATGCCGTTGATTCTCGACGGACTGCGGGCCCGTGGCCTTCGGGTTGTCCGGCTGGATCGGCTGCTCGGGATAAACGGGTACCGCGTGGGCTGCTGAGTCGAAGGCTGATGTCGGGGCGATCACGGTTCGGCGGCGTTCCTACGGTGCTCGGCTAGCGACAACGTGGACGCCGCCGCCAGTGGACGGCGTACCCGGCGACCAAAACGGGCCTGCCCCCGGGCCGCACGGCGGGCGGCCACCACGATCATCACCGCGTCGATCACAGCGTCGCTCAGCTTCGTCCGTGACCGGAACACCGGCACCCGCAGCAGTACGTCGTTGCGAACCGTATAGCCGAGGCGGCACAGCACAACGGCGACTTCGACCGTCTCGCTGTAGCGGTAACCGCGATAGAAGCGCAACGCATCGGCCAACGCAGCGGCTCGGAACACCCGATAGCCGGATTCGACGTCAGGCAGCGGCGCTTTCGCCCACCACGTTGCCCATCGGCTCAGTAAGGTGTTGCCAATCCGCTTGTACGGCGGGTAGTCAGAAAGGTCGCGACGAGCGAGCACGGCGTCGGCGTGCTCCTCGACGGCGACCCGGACGAGCCCGTCAAGCGAGTGCGGGTCGTGCTGGCCGTCAGCGTCGACGGTGCACACCAATGTGTCTGCGGGCAGGTCGCCGGATCGAACCCGCGCCGCTATCCGGGAAAATGCGAGGTAGTACGCCGCCGACATCCCGCGGTTGACATCGATCGTGAGCAGCTCAGCATGCGGGTGGGCCGGCAGCCACCTCTGCACGAGTTCTCTCGTCCGGTCGGTTGAGCCGTCGTCAACGATGACCAGTTCATCAACCAGACCGGAGAGCCGGTCGATCACCTCGATCACCGTGGGCTCCTCGTTGTACGCGGGAACCACCGCGATAAGGCGCGGAGCCAACCGTGCTTGGCCCTCCCGACTCGACTTGACGGGCACATCCACCATCGCACTCCCTACAACACTCGGCTGGCTTCGCCCCTCGCCAGCAGCAGGCCTCCGGCCGGGCCTAGCGTAGCGAAATGGTGTGGCGGCGATGTCCGACGAATGCGCCACGCACACAGCCTCGTGTGCTTTCCTTACCGCCGTGACGGGCCTTCGGGGCGGCGATCAGGCAACGCGAAGTCGGGCGCCACAGGCGGCGCCAGGTCATATCGCAGACGGACCACTAGCCGGATAGCCGTCATGGACATCGACTCGACCTCGGTCATCGACGGCTGGTTTCCAGCCGTCGTCGTCGTCCTGACCATCGTCGGCCTGCTGGCGAGTCTGGGCTGGCGCTCGACCCGAACGCGAGGGCGCCGGGGCGGCGTCACGTCTTCCGACGAATGGTCCGTGCCGGAGGTGCGCCGGCGACCGGCCTGGCGGTGGCAGTTACTACTGGGCATTCCGATCGCGATTGCGTTGGTCGCGCTGGCGGCGCTCGTGGACGATGGGGTCTCGCTTATTCCGTACCAATTCCCGAACTCGTTCTACGCGTGGTTTGCTGTCATTCCGTTGGCGCTCGCCTTCTGCGCCATCGGGTGGCGTGGCGCACCGTGGTGGCGCCGCGTGACTTCGGTGATTGCCGTGGCCTTGGCCTGCGTATTCGCCTTCACCTTCGTGAATGAGCACTACCAGTACTACCCGAACATCGGCGCGCTGCTCGGTAAGGAGGCCCAGTACCAGGTCAGCGATGCGCAGCTCACCCAGGCGCAAGCCGACTACCGCAAAACGAAGAAGATTCCCAGCCACGGTTTCACGATCAGCGAACCGATTCCCGGAACGGAGTCCGGGTTCCACGGCCGCGCCGCGTACATCTGGCTGCCACCCGCCTGGGTGGAGTCGCCCACGCCGAGGCTGCCCGTGGTTGAGCTGTTGCACGGATCTCCCGGCGCGCCCGAGGACTGGACTCGGGCCGGGTTTGCCGACCAGACGGCGCAGGCGTATGCGCTCGCGCATGATGGCAAGGCGCCGATTGTGGTGATGCCCGACGTGAACGGCAGCGAGCTGGGGGACACCGAATGCGTCGACAGCAGCCTGGGGCGCGTCGAAACGTATCTCACGGTTGATGTCCCGGCATACGTGCGCAAGACATTCCATGCCACGACTGCCACGCGATCAATTGCCGTGGCTGGCAATTCCGCCGGCGGGATGTGTGCGTTAATGCTTACCTTGCGCCATCCCGACATATATGTCGCCTTCGGCGACTACGCCGGGTTGACCAGCCCGACGGTGAGCCTGGGCGTCGATCCCAACAAGACGACGGCGGCGCTCTTCTCCGGAAATCGCGACGAGTACAACGAGCACGATCCGTTGTGGCTGTTGAAAAACAAGAGGTTCGCCGATGTCGCCGGCTGGTTTGAAGTCGGGCTGAGCGACTCGGATCCGCTTGCGGCACAGCGCACGCTGGTACCGCTCGCTCGCGCCGCCGGTGTGCTTACATGCGCGAAGGAGATACCGGGCCAGCACGACTACACCTTTGCCGCGCAGGCGTTCCGGGATTCCTACCCGTGGCTTTCGTATCGCTTGAAGAGCGGCCCCGAGCCACCGATTGCGGTGTCCATCTGCAGTTCCTGAGCGGCTACGCTGCATCCGTGCGTCATCCGTCCTGCACACGGTGACCATGACAACCCGGCGGTGCCACCGTGAACGACCATCTGATCGTGTGCGGGCTGCGCCACGTCGGGCTGCGCTTGATCGAGCAGTTGCACGGCGCCGGTGAGCAGGTCGTCGTCATCGACGACCGCCACGATGCGCGGCTCATTCGACTTGTGCGTGATTGGGGGGTCCGGCTGGTCGAGGGCAGCGCCCGCCGGCCCGACACGCTGCTCCGCGCCGGAGTGGAGACGGCAGCTGCCCTGGTATGCGCCGAGAACGAGGACCTCGACAACCTGGAGGTTGCCTTGCTCGCGCGCCGGATCCGACCGGACCTGCGAGTGGTGCTACACCTCACCAACCCAGCCGTCGGTAGGGCGCTTACGCGGGTGACGGGTCCTGGCAGCGTGCTGGACGTGCCGAGCCTGGCCGCGCCAAGCTTCGTGGAGGCGTGTCTGGGCCGCCGTCGGCACCGGCTCACCATCGCGGGCGAGGACTTCACGGTCGTCGAGCTGCCCGCGACCGCCGAGGGCACGATCCGATCGATGGCACCGAGCGTGGTGCCGATCGCGCTCATCCCGTCGGACGGCGGAGACATGCTGATCTGCCCGAGTCGTGACGTCTCCGCGCGTCCTGGAGACCTGGTGGCAGTGGTTGGACGGGAAGCGGATCTTCGTACCTTGCGGCCCGAGATCGACGAGGAAGAGGTGACCGCGCATCCGCGAACGAATCGGCTTCGGGTCGTATGGCGATACGTGGCTAGCTTCGCCGAGGAGACCGGTAAGCCGCTCCGCCTGGTCGTGGTCGGGCTGATCGCCGTCGCTACGGTCTCGGTGCTTCTGTTGGTGGCGGGCTACGCCGGCGTGACCGGTCGTCGCATGGGGCTGATCGATTCGTTGTATTTCACAACGGAAACCTTGACGACGACGGGATTCGGCGATTTCTCGTTCGCCGCTCAATCGCCATGGCTGCGGGTCTGGTCCATTTTTCTGATGATCTTCGGCGCGACGCTGGTGACCATCACCTATGCGTTGCTCACCGACCTGCTTGTCAGCCGTCGCATTGCGCGTTCCTTCGGGAAGAAGCACCTCACCGACTTGCGTGACCATGTGATCGTGGTGGGCTTGGGTCTGGTGGGGCTCCGCGTGGTCGAGGCGCTCGTCGACCTCGGTCAATCGGTAATCGTCCTCGAGGCCGACGAAGACAATCGGCATCTCGGGCTGGCCGACTCGATGGGCGTTCCGGTGGTGATCGGTGACTCGACGGTAACGAGCAATCTGGAGGCGGTGAATCTGTCGGCCGCGCGCGGGGTGGCTGTTGCGACGAGCAACGACCTGGCCAACATCGAGACCGGTCTTGCCATCGACGATCTGCTTGGCGAGCGGCGGGACGAGATCCCCATCGTGCTCCGCATCTTCGATCGGCAGCTCGCCCACACCGTCGAGACAAGTCTGGGCTTCCGGTACGTCCGATCCCCATCGGAGCTGTCGTCGCCGTGGTTCGTCGGGGCCGCCCTGGGGCTAGACGTGCTCAACACGTTCTACGTGGAGCACCAGCCCTTCCTGTTGGGCCGGCTGATCGTGAGCGAGACCGGCGGGCTGGTCGGGCGGACCGTGCGTGACCTGTCCGCGCGCATCCGTCTCGTGGCGATCACCCGGACGGGATCATCGGTTGAGCTGGAATATCCCGCGCATGTCGACGATTCCTTCGGCGCCGGAGATCAGGCCTATCTCATCGGGCCCTACGAGGACCTGCTCATCGTCCTGAGGCGAAACCGGGCGCGCGACGCGAGTCGGGCCGCGACCCAAGCCGTTGATCACGACGGTCACATCACGAGTGGGTGATCGGGGCGACCACGGCCGCCAGGTCAGCTACCCGGCGACTCGCCATGACGTCCTCGAGCAGCATCGGCGCACCGTCCGGACCGGTCAGGGGCACCCGCCAGTTCGGGTACTCGTCGATCGTCCCAGGTTGGTTCTGCCCGCGCCGATCGCCGACAGCATCAGTGAGTGCCACGCATAGCAATCTGGCCGGGGTCCACGTCAAGTAGCGATGCAAGGCCAGCACGACGGCCTCGGCATCGTCGGCGTCTTCGGACCGGAGCGCCTGCCGGGATGTCAAGTTGGTCAGCCAGGCCTGTCGGTCCGCCTCGTCGGCCGCGAGCTCCTCGGCGAGCGACCGGGTCAGCAGCCCGAGCGAGTCTCGCAGCCGGACATGATCACCTGCCAGGTAGCCGGCGCTGGGTGGCAGATCATGGGTGGTCACCGATGCCAGGCAGTATTTGCGCCACCATTCCGGCCGTAACGGTGCCCCGCCTGCGTGCCACTCGAATTCGAACCACAGGATCGAGGTCCCGAGGATGCCCCGCTCGCGCAGATATTCCCGCACCCATGGCTCGACCGTGCCAAGGTCCTCACCGACGACTACCGCATGAGCACGGTGCGCTTCGAGGGCGAGAACGCCGATCATGGCCTCGTGGTCGTAGCGAACGTACGTCCCTGCTGCCGGTGACATCCCGGCCGGGATCCACCAAAGGCGGAACAACCCGATGATGTGATCGATCCGGATCCCGCCGGAATGACGCAGCACGGTCGACAGGACGTCACGTAACGGGCGATAGGCCAATTCGGCCAGGCGATCGGGCCGCCACGGTGGCTGAGTCCAATCTTGCCCAGCCTGGTTGAACGTATCCGGTGGAGCCCCGACCGTGATGCCCTGCGCGAACACATCCTGAAGCAGCCAACTGTCGGCGCCGTTCGGATGTACTCCGACCGCGAGATCGTGCATGATCCCGAGCACCATCCTGGCTCGAACGGTGGCCGCCTGCGTACCGGCCAGCTGCTCGTCCAGCACCCACTGCAGCCAGCGGTGAAAGTCCACCCGGTCGGCATGGTTCGCTCGAAATGACTCGACCGCGGGCGAACGCGGGTGCGCCAGGTCGACCGGCCAGGCCCGCCAGTCCGGCCCGTGCGCCTCCGCGATCGCACACCAGGTAGCAAAGTCGGTCAGCCCGCCACCCTCTCGCCGCACGTATGCGCGATACGCCGCTTGCCGGCCGCCACTGCGGGGAACGTCGTGAACTAACTCCAGCGCTGCGCGCTTCGCTGCCCACACGGCGTCGCGGTCGATGCGGTCGACGTCGCCAAGTGCGGCCTGCAGGTCGGCTCGAAGCTGTGCTATGCGCTCGCGAGCCGTGGCGTCGAGATATGCGTACTCCGGCACGAGCTCGACTCGGAGGTACACCGGATTCGCGAACCGTCGGCTGGTGGGCAGGTACGGAGACGGTTGCATGGGCGCGACCGGCTCGGCGGCGTGCAGTGGGTTGACCAGCACGAATCCGGCATCGTGCTCGGCGGCCGACCAGGTCGCGAGATCCGCGAGGTCGGCCAGGTCACCGATGCACCAGGACCGGCGTGACCGCACGCTGTACAGCTGCGTCGCCAGGCCCCAGGTTCGCCGATCACCCAGGTGCTCGGGGAAGCCCAGCCAGCCCGGAGTGACGATCAACGTTGCGGCCGCTTCCGCGCTGCCTGAGCGAGCTCGCACGGTGTGGTATCCAAGCGGCAGGTCGCCCGGTATCTCGAAGGATGCTTCGCCGACGGGCCGCCCGTCGACATCTTGCGGCGGCGACCAATTCTCTAGCTGGCGCAGACCGTACCGAGACGGGCCGGTTTCCAGCTCGATCCAGATCTCGACCGGATCCCCGTGCGTGACGTGCACGTCGATGGTGGGTGTCCAACCGGCGCGGCAGGTGATGACGGGGGGAAGCATGCACCGCCATGCGGCAAGGTGCTGCTCGGCCAATGCCAGCCGAGCCGCTCCCGGTGTCGCTGCGTCCACGCCTAGCGCCGCCAGCACACTGCGGATCGTCTCGGCCGATACGAGTATGTGGCGGCCCTGCCAATCCCAGAATTCGGTCGCGATGCCGTAGGCATCGGCTAGCTGGCGCAACGTCGCGTCAAGGTGGTCCACCGGGCATGCCTCACCATGTCGAAGACAGACTCTCAATCCGACGCAAAGTTTGACGTATCGCCGTCACCCCGGAAGCGGCGGTCGAGCCGATGCTGTCAGTTCCCGTGGCCGCGGGGGACCGCGGTGAGCAGAACCGTCGAGTCTTCTAGCGCAAGCAGCGAGTGCCGCACGGGCGGGATGACGAGCAGGTCTCCCGTTCGGGCCTGCCACACGTCGCCGTCGGCGGACAACTTGTGCATCCCGTCTGCCTCCCAGTGAGCACCGCCGTCACAGAGGATATGCCGCGGGGTCGTCCAGGTAGGCCGTCCGGCAGCCTGTGCCGCAGAAGTAGATCGTGCCGTCCGGGCCGTCCACATGTGGGGAGGTATCGACGGCCGCCACGGTCATGCCGCACACCGGATCGCGGCTGGTCACCTCGTCCGCGGGTTCCCGGACCAAGAGCCTGGCGTCATCGGGGGACTCATGCTGGGTCGAAACGATCTCCGCCAGGATCGACAGTGCTACCTCGGCCGGCGTACGCGCCCCGATGTCGAATCCGGCGGGGGTGTGAACCTGCTTGCGAATGTCGTCATCGACGTCGAGGGCATCGAGGACGGCCGGGCCGCGAACCCGGCTGGCCACCAGCCCGACATAGCCGATGCCCGCTTGCAACGCTCGCGTGAGTACGGTCGGCTCGTCGTTGCCGTGCGACGCGACGACGACGCCGACCGTGCCCACCGGAAATGGATCGTCCGGGCTGCTGAGCAAGCGGATCTGCTGGCCGAACACCCGGTCGGCTCGGACGAGCGCGGCGGCTATCGGAGCTTGCCCGTATACGACGACGACCGGCAGCGGACGGGACGGTTCGAGAAAGACGTCGAGCGTCCCGCCGGAGAGGCACGAATTGTGCACGACCACCACGCCCGGCTCTTGGCCCATATCCAGCAGTGGCGTGATACGTACCATCCGAGTGTCACCGGTCGTCAGGGCCTCGAGGGCCTGGGCTCGAACCGTCGCCTCGGCGCATTCGCCCCCGACGAACCCGTCTAGCTCGCCGTCAGACAGCACGAGAGCCGAGTCTCCGGGCTTGGCACTGGTCGGCCGCTCCGCCCGGACCACTGTGGCCCACACGAAGGGCGTCCCGGCCGCGGCGAGCGCGGCCGCCCGCGTGGCGAGGTCGCTGCGGGTCGGCATGGGTCAGTCCGTGATCGCCAGGTCGGTGCGGAACGGCCGGCCGTGCATGGCCCGCCAAACCTGGGCCGAGGTGAGCGGCATGTCCACGTGCCTGACGTGGTACGGCTTGAGCGCGTCCATGACCGCATTGACGACGGCGGCCGGCGAACCCACGGTGGCCGACTCGCCTACCCCTTTCGCCCCGAGTGGGTGATGCGGCGATGGCGTCACTGTCTCCCCCAGCTCCCAGCTCGGGCACTCCAGCGCCGTGGGTAGCTGGTAGTCCATGAACGAACCACCGAGGCAGTTGCCGTCCTCGTCGAACGCGATGACCTCCATCAACGCCATGCCGATCCCGTCAGCCAGTCCGCCGTGGATCTGACCCTCGACGATCATCGGGTTGATGCGAGTGCCGCAGTCGTCCACCGCGATGAACCGCCGCACCTTGACCGCGCCGGTACCTGCGTCGACGTCGACTACGGCGATATACGCGCCATAGGGGTAGGTCAGGTTCGGAGGGTCGTAGACGCATTGGGCATCCAGGTGACCTTCCACGCCCTCGGGCAGTTCGAGCGAGCCATGCGCGGCGAGTGCGACCTCCTGGATCGTCTTCGTCACGGACGGATCGCCCTTGATCGAGAACGTGCCGCGGTTCCACTCCAGGTCGTCGGGCGATGCCTCGAGCATCGCGCCAGCGATGATCTTGGCCTTATCGACGACCCGCCTGGCCGCAACGGCCACCGCCGCCCCGGATACCGGCGTTGACCGGCTGCCGTACGTGCCCAGCCCGAACGGA
>Ga0307296_10001820_pt1 | contig 10827 bp, 4 predicted proteins | sample ER_DNA_153_FD_194467 | JGI IMG/M metagenome (GOLD analysis project Ga0307296, IMG submission 194467) | Bulk soil microbial communities from the East River watershed near Crested Butte, Colorado, United States - ER_DNA_153 | ecosystem: Environmental > Terrestrial > Soil > Floodplain | place: USA... | reverse complement strand
ATTAGGGGCGACGATGTGCAGACTGTGTGTCCGAGGGGGGACTTGCACACTAACCACGTGCCTTGACCTAGCCGCAGCCTAGGCTCCCAGACACTACTGCACGAGTTGGTGACAGCAGGCAGGCATCGCTTTCAACGGCGGCTGAAAATTGACTCCCTGGGCCCGAGGGACGGGGTCAGTTTTCCCTAACCTCTTGGCTGTCGCCGGGTCGTCGTAGCGTCCGGTGACAACCCGGGGCTTGGGGTATGGCTGTCAGTTTTCTGCCGGGGATGGCTTCGTGTGATTGGCCGCCTCAAGCCTGCTGACGGCTTGATCGCTCGATTCATCGCTGCTTGGGAACCGACGGCGAGTTTGTCGAGGGGATTCCAACTGGACCGACATTTCGGAGTAATGCATGGATCGAGCGCGATGCGCAACCACGCCAGGGAACTCGCCGAGCTCATCGGACTGCCCGAGTAGAGCTTCGTCGCGTTCGGCGTTCTCGTGGGCTGCCCGGAACCAGACCCGCACCACCAACATGCGACGCGTCCCGCGCAAGACGTTGTCCCTCAACGCGAGCGGTACTACGCCACTCGACCCAACGGGTGGCTCGAGGCGTACGAAGCAGCCTTCAAAGACTTCCGGTTCACCTCCGGCATGTGCAAGATCTCCTGGGTGGAATCGGTGCCAGAGCGCCAGCTACACCTACATGGACGGTCGCCCGAACCTCCGCCAAACCGTGGAGGAGCGCGGCTTCAAGCTGGGTCAACGAGCCGCCGCAGGTACGGGCGATGCTGCACAAACGGACGCTCAGGAGGCAACCCGAAGGTGCGCACCAGGAGGTATTCGAACCCCAACCTTCTGATTCTTAGGTCTCGATCTGGCGTCCGAGCCGGTCCGCCAACTCGACGGCCACGCTCAGAACTTGCCGACTTTGCCCAATTGAGTCCGTCGACGTTCAGTGCCGATTGAACCGTCTGGCTCCCAGAATGGCTCCCATTCAGCGATCTTGATCGTCTGATCATGATGTCGAGATGGAATCGACACGGATGACACCATCGACCGCGGTCGGTGCCGAGGTCTCCGACGTGCTTGAAATCTGGTGAACTGGGAGTCCTCAATATGCGACACCGCAGCTTTGCTCGCTGCCATAGGGCGCTCGTCCACTGCCAACGGACCAGGCAAGTGTGATCTCCGTAGGATCGATTCTGTCAACAACGACCCGATACCAGGTCCGATAGTCGTCGGCGTACTCTAGTCGATCGGTCATGACGATGGATTCGCCGACTTCGGGTGAACCGACACAGATTCGTGCATCAGTGACAACCCTGACGTCGGCAGAGTTACCGAACAAATCTCCTGCCGCGATGCGTAGATGAAACCGTTTGATAACTCCAGAACTATTTGCTGTCAATTTGACAGTGCCTTCCCCCCGGACAGTGGGTGGCCGGGAACTTATCCACGTCGGCTCTGCTGTCGCGGCAGCGGATGATGAGGCTGATGGCGTCGGTGCCGGGCTCGCCGAAGTACGAACTGTCGCGATCGATGACGGGCTCGGAGCAGTCGAGGATGGCGTGGTCTCCGGTGACCGTCCAGGCGGCAGTATTTGGAGAAGCGCCATGACCAGACCGGTCGCGATCGCGGAGGCTCCTGCGGCCCGTACGATGCTGCGCCAAGGTTTCCAACGCGTACCCCAGGCGAGAACGGCTCCCATGAAGCCGACAAAGAAGAGGATTGCAAGAGCGGTGATGCCAATCGGGCTGCCGGGCCGCCGGACGACTAGCAGGAGAAAGCTTGTGGAAGCTGCGAGCACAGCTACGGCCCTCATTGCATACGTTCCCCAAGCGGCGTGAGGTTTGCTGGCGGCTGGCGGCGTCTGAAGATCGGCCTGGTGTAGTGGCTGAGACATGGCAGGGCCAGACTAATCCACAAAGTCAACAATCTGATAGAATAATGTTGTGGCTGTAGATCCCGACTCGTTACTGAATGTGAAGGAGACCGCTCAGCAGCTCGGTGTGCACGAAAACACCGTCCGCAACTGGGCACGCGAAGGCGTATTGCCCAATGCCCGCGTGCCGGGGTCACGCTTCCTCAGGTTCCGCCAACGAGATGTCGAGCTTTTGATCGCACAACGCGGCGCACCCGTCCCTTCCCTGCAGATTGATCGCCGCGCCGCAAATCCGGAGTTTGTGACCGCGAATCAGCTGAAGCAGTGGCCATCGTCCGACTCACGCGATGCTCAGGAAAACTTTCCAGAGTTGATGCGGCGGCTCCTGGTGGAGACGCCAGGTATTACCAACATTTCCATCCGGTCTGGAGACGGCATCGCCCTCTCGGGTTTCGACGGTCTTGCCGACTCCGCTGGCACAGATTTCCTTCCAGCTGGGGAGCTGGTCTTCGAGTTCGGCGTCAGTGAGCAGCCGAGTACCAAGGCAAGGGATGACTACAACAATCGTGTTTCCGATGTCCCGTCGCCGAAGGTGTTCGTTTTCGTCACGCCACGGCGCTGGGCTGGCGGGCAAGCTTGGGCAGCGGAACGCCGGCGCGAGGGCCGCTTCGCAGGTGTACGGGTTGTCGATGCAGATGACTTAGAAGGCTGGCTTCGCACCGCCCCCGGAGCGCTCTACTGGATTTCCGAGCACTTGGGTCTGCACCCCAGTGATGCCGTTTCACTTGACACCTGGTGGGAGCGATTCAGCCGCTCAACGAATCCACCACTGCCGCCGGACCTCTTCTTGGCCGGGCGACAGCAGCAGGTGAATGAACTGGTCAAACGACTGAATAAGCCAGCGACGCTGACGGTTATCGAATCGGAGTGGACTGATGACTGCCTCGCCTTCGCCTATGCCTCGGTCAAAGAAAAGGTGGACGGCATTGGGCTCCTGAACGGTACGGCCATTGTCGTCTCGTCAGTGAAGGCTTGGGACTCCATTCTCGAGCAGCCGGGCGAAGCCATGCTCATCCCGGCATTTCCGGGCGCCGACGTCGCGCTGGCAATTGAGAAGCGTCACCATGTCATTGCACCTATCGACCGTTCAGGTGCCTCGCGGTTACCTCCCGACGTATCACTGCCAAGACCCGGTCGTCAGGAGGCGGCAGCAGCGCTGCAAGGTATCGGCCTCGACTTCGAAAGGTCCCAGCGCCTGGCTGTTTTAGGCCGGCGCAGCCTGCCCGCCCTTCGACGTCATTTGGCGCTCGATCCGCGGATCACCCGCCCGGCTTGGGCTCACGCTCCCGACGCTCTCAAATTCCCTCCGCTGATGCTCGTAGGCACGTGGACTACGGATTCGGACGACATCGCATTTCTGGAGCAGGTGACTAACCAGCCCTGGCACGGCATCGAACCGATCCTTGGCCGGGTGTCGGATTCGGGCGACCCACTGCTGCGCAAAGTCGGCACGACTTGGATGCTCGTCTCATCAGAAGAGGCCTTCCTGGTGCTTCGCGGGTCGCTGTCTAAAAGCGCGATGGAACGATGGGCTGAGGCGGCCGCGCAGGTGCTTGCCGAGCCTGATCCCGTGCTTGACCTCGACGCAGATGAGCGCGTGATGGCACCGATTCGAGGCATCCGGCGACGCTACTCACCAACACTTCGCAGAGGCCTTGCGCGAGGCTTGGCACTGTTGGGAGCAATGGGATCCGAAATCGCACTTGAAGACGCCTCCACCATGTCCGATCTCGCGGCCGGCACGGTACGGCGTCTCCTTGAACGGGCGAATGCCGACGGTACCGGTCGGCGCTGGCACCAACTTGCCGAAGTACTTCCGCAACTGGCCGAGGCAGCTCCAGACATATTTCTCTTCGCCGTTGAAGATGATCTCCGTCGGAGCAGGCCGGTGCTGCTCAGCCTGTTCCAGGAGGAAAGCGAAGGCATTCTCGGACCTTCTTCGCCCCATCCGCATCTGCTTTGGGCGTTGGAAACGGTCTGCTGGTCCGCGGATTACTTGGTTGATGGCGTACGAGTCCTTGCACGCCTTGCACTGCTGGAGCCAGGCGGCGAGTCCGGCAATCGAGCGATTGCGAGCATGAATTCGATCCTTTCGGGATGGATTCGGCACACTTCGGCCCCCCTTGATGAGCGACTCCACGCCATTGATGGGGTCTACCGTGTGGCCGATGAAATCGGATGGAAGCTCACCTTTGAGCTTTGGCCGACGGACTACGCCTTCATCATGCCGCCGGCGGCACCAGACTTCCGGGACTGGAAGCCGAGTAAGACCTCCCTGCCGATGAGCGAATGGATCGCCTTCACGCATGCCATGGTGGATCGGGCGCTCGCCCACGCCGGCGTTGATGCCGGGCGGCTCGCCCAGCTCGCCGAAGGGTTGGCGGCGGTGCCGCCTGATGACCGAGACCGCATCATGGCACTGTTCGAGAATCTGGTGCAGAAAGACATGCTCGGTAGCGAGGCTCGCTTGGTGCTCTGGGAGCGGCTGCATGAGCTTGCCGCGCGCCACGAACGGTTTGCTTCATCCCCGCGGGCGCTGTCACGCTCTCTGCAAACCCGCCTCAGTGATCTGGTTGCCCGCTTAGAGCCGACATCAGATCCGCAACGGTTCGCATATCTCTTTGATTGGCATCCTGACTTGCCGGGAGTCGACACCAGCGACTTCGAGGCGCATGCCGCACGCTTAAGCCAGTTGCGTAGCGAGGCCTTGCTGTCCGTTTTGGCCATGCCAGATCGTGTTAAGGGATTGACCGACCTGGCTCGTCGTGTCGCAGCACCGACGCAATTGGGCTGGGCACTGGGTGACCTCGACGAGATCGAACTACCGGAGGTCCGTTCATGGTTTTCGTCATCCGAATCAAACCTTCGGGAAGCAGCTGCCATTTGGGCCCGTCGTCGGATGGAGATTCGCGGTTCCAAGTGGTTTGCACAAGCACTTCGCGAGCCAGGCTTCGAGGGCGAAGCACGCCAAATCCTCCTCCATAACGCGCCACCGACGAGGGACACCTGGCAAGCCTTACGTGATAGTCCAGTGAAGGAAGACGAGCAGACATACTGGACAACCGCAGGCCTGGAAGTCGTACCGCTACCTGATGCCAGCGAAGCGATTGAGCAGCTCCTTATTCACAACCTCGCATGGGCAGCGATCGCGGTCGCCTCGTTCGCCGTCCATCAGGCAGCGCAACTGGAAGCCGAACACAGCGTCGTGATAAGCCCGGAGTTGATTCTTAAGGTCCTTGACGCAGCTTTCGACCAGAAACCGGAAAAGGGTCAGCTGTCGACCATGACTGGTTACAACATCGGACAGTTGTTGGACTACATCGGTAAGAATGAACGATTTGAAGGGGTAGTCGCTCGCAACGAATACAGGTTTTCCCGGTTATTGGAACACCATCGCGAGCCAGCCGTACTCAATCGGCTATTAGCAACGCAGCCGGAGGCGTTTGTCGACCTTGTCAAACGCGCATACCGCAGAAAGCACCAGCCGCGCCGCGAGCTGACCGAAACCGAACGGGGTCAGGCGACGCAGGCATGGTGGTTCATACATAACTGGAAGGGCTTCCCCGGTCGCCGTGAGGACGGCCGGCTCGATCCCGACCTGATGAGGGACTGGGTGAAGGCCGCACGGCTCGCGCTATCTGAGGCAGACAGATCGGACATCGGCGACGAACTGATCGGGGAAGCATTTGCGTACAGCCCGGCCGGCGACGACGGCGCGTGGCCCGCTGAGCCGTTACGCGATTTACTTGAAGGGATCGGTAGTCGTGAACTTGAGAACGGGATCGTCCTCGGTAGGTTGAATAGCCGCGGATTTACGACACGCGATGTCTACGAAGGCGGTCATCAGGAGCGACAGTTAGCTCAGCAATATCGCGAATGGAGCAAGATGACTCGTGCTCGATGGCCACGGACCGCACGCATACTTCGAGACCTGGCAGAGTCATACGAGAGACAAGCCCGGCGTGAAGACCTGGAAGCCGAACTTGATGCGGATAGTGACTAGAAATGGACGGCTTCGCTACTTAAAGAACTGCTAGGTCCAAAAAACTTCCTGCCATGGCCAACCCAGATGCAGAATAAGCGCCTTCAGGCCTTTGTCGACATTTCGACGCCCACCGACGTCGAACCCCGCGCATCGTCTGTTGGCGCAGGCGGCCACTCACCGCCGCGCGTACCCGGACCACTAGGCCAGTGTGGTGTCGGGGTGTCCCGGTCCCTGCGCAGCAGGTCGACCGGGGGTTAGCGGCCCGGAGCCGCTGGCCCGTTCGAGCGCTGACCGGGTGTTTGGTACGGGCGGCTGTTGTTCTGGTGCGAGCGATTCAGTCCGGTCTGCGCGACTTGAGGTTCGCTAAACCTCTCGTTGCCTGATGTATCCGTGGAATGGGCGGTGTGCCGGTCGAGTCGCTGTTTCCATAGGGCGGCGGCTGTATCAACTTGACCTCCTTCTCCGGTTGGTCGCGGTTCGTGCGGGTTGATGCCGTTGGCGGCTCGCCATATGGCGATTTCACCGATGAGAGCGGCGTGATGACCTCCGTCTGCGGCCCAAGCTGGCGGGCCGTCACCTTGGGAGGCGTGGTCTTGAACCTGGTCGGCGAGGTCGGCGACCAGTTGGGATCGCCGTGCCAGGTAACCTCCCCAAACGGCATCAGCTTGGAGCGTTGCTGGAATGCTCGGCAGCCAGGGCAGCGGACCTGGATCTGTAGGCGTGAGCGCTGTAAGACGCCAGTCCAGGACGGCCGCCATATCGTCTGCGGTTCCAAGGTCTCGTCCACTAGCGGCTGTCAGCATGTGGAGAAGTGGATGCTTTCCCGTTTCGACTGCGACCGTAAGCAGGTGGGCTCGCAGGGTTGGCCAGGCGGGTTCAGCGGTGAGCCCGGGAATGTACTGGTCGGCTTGGTCGAGCTCTGCAACGGTTTGGGGTCCGACCAGCTGTTCGGCTGCCACATGGAGGCCGTCGGTGTAGCGCTGGACAGCCTGGAAAAGCCGGGCCGCGGGGTCGTTGAGTTCGCGCAGCAAGGTGCTGGCGGAGACCGGCGCTTCATCGCGGGCGAGGATCTGCTGCAGCGTCTCGGTCGGCGTGCGCGGTGAGATGGTGTCGGGTCGGATGATGCTGTGGGGGTCGCCGTCGCCGACGACTTGGAGGTAGAGGTGGTTGGCGTGCCGGCCGCGGGTGAGCATGGTGTACAGCTGCTGCCGGGACTCCTGCCCGGTCACCAGGCCATGCATGGCGTCGGCGGAGACGCCCTGCGCACTGTGAATAGTGGTGGCGTAGCCCAGACCGGTCGACTCCCGCACATAGTCACTAGGCAGCCGGACGGTCAGCTGGCTGCGGGCGTGCCGGACCGTGAGCTCACCGCTGCGGTCGACATGGGTGACCATCCAGCGTTCCCCGTTCTTGACCCAGTCGGTGGCCGAAAGTCGGAGTCGTCGGTCGTTCACGCGGGTGATGATCACATCACCGACACTCGCCCGGTTTCCATCCCCCAGACGCACCTCCTGCCCGGCCGGGCCACCGTCAAGGCGATGATCACGGGCTCGACGGTTGAGCTCAGCGACCAGCTCGCGGGTCGGAGCCAGCAAGATCGCGTCCAGTCCGGCCGATCGATCATGAACCCAAGCAGCAAAGGCATCGTCAGTGATCTTGGCGAGATCACCGACATGGACACGACCATGATCGAGATAGAAGCCGAGTGCGCTGGGATCACCGTCCCGCAGGGTGAGCGAGGCTTGTCCTTCGGCCGGGTCGCTGAAGCGGTGTAGCTCGGTGAGCTGCAGGGCGCCGTGACTGTTCTTGATGTCGCGGAGGACGCCGCCGGCGCCGATCGCGGCGAGCTGTTGATCATCACCGACGAGCCGGACACTCGCGCCCCGGTCAATGGCGAACCGGACTGCGGTGTCGAGGGACAAGGTGTCGGCCATGCCGGCTTCATCGATGATGATCAACGTCGTCGGTCCGACCGCAGCCGTCCAATCCGGGAGCTTGCCGCGCTGGATGGACCAGGTCAGTTTGGCCAGAGTCTCGGTGCGAATGCCGGTTTGCTCACCTAGGACGCCAGCGGCCGCAGCGGACGGGGCGAGACCGATGACCTGGCCACCATCGTCTGTCCAGGCCAAGGTCAGGGCGCGCATGGCCGTGGTCTTCCCGCCGCCGGCGGGGGCGATCGCGAGTTGAAGACGGGCACCAGAGGTGCACATCTGCCAAACCAGGGACCCTTGCCCCATATCCAAGGCGGTGCCGTTCGCGGCCATTTCCAACAGGGCAAGATCAACGACGGTGCGGTCGATGACCGTTCCGCCGCGGATGCCGGCGACAGTGACGAGACGCTGCTCAGCGTCCAGGATGCGCTGCGAGGTGTAGAGGTCGGCACCGGCGATGGTATAAACCGACGACCCGTCAACCCGCCGCAAACCCTCCGGCTCCTCGATGCCGTCCGGTGCTGCGGCAATGGCAATACAGCGGCGATCGAGCACCTCATCGACCAACAGGTCGACCAGGGCCGCGGCACGTTCCGCGGGCACGTCGATAGTGCGGAGGTGGCGTTGGGCTTCGGCGCGGACGTGCCACATCTGCCAGGTCGACCGAGTCTCCTCCATGGCGGCCAGCACCCGGTCGGCGGTCTGCGCGACCCAATCGGCGTCGGCTATGCGCGGGGTTTTTGCGGCGGGGGTGAGGGCAGTCGCGACCATCGAGGCGACGGCGCTGCGGCCACCAAGCACCGCGGAGGCTTCGTTCATCCAGGTCGCGCGCTGCTCGGTGAGTGATCGGGGTTCGTGTTTGGCGTCGCGGGTCTCCAAGGTTGCCTGCTGCGCCAGCTGCAGCGCTTCGACCGGTGTCGGCGGTCGACCGTGATCTTGCTGGAATTGGATGGCGAGCTCGCCGCGGCGGAGGTTGATGTGGGCCCGTCGGGTCGACCAGCGCTGGTTCAATCGTGGGTCGACGCCAACGATTTCCCGGATTGGCCGCTTGCTCGGATCGGTGCCAGGACGTGCCGCGAACCGCACCACTAGCGTGTCGCGGAGGTGCTGCTCTAGGGCGGTGTTGTAGGTCTCCGAGGCGGCAACCTTGGCCTTAAACAACACCCGGCCGTCGATCGACAACCACCTGCCGTCGAGGGTTTGCACCTTGTTCGCCACCGCGACATGGGTGTGCAGATCCGGGTCGCCGGCGCGGCTGTCGCGGTGGGTGAACGCGGCCCCGACCAGGCCACGGACGTTGACCTGCCGGATCCCTTGAGGCCCGGTTCGGGTGAACAAGGCCTGCTGCTCAATGAAGCCCAGCGCGTCGTTGACCGCGGCCTGATGGGCCTTCTCGATCGCCGCGGACACTGCCGGTTCGGCGACCGCCCACAGAGTCGAGACCGACTTCACCGGGGAGAATGTCAGGTCGTAACCGGCGACCGTCTGCGCGCGTGGACGTGAACTCTTCGCGATCTGCCCAGCCAGCTCCCGAGCATCACTCGGGACGCGGCCATGCTCAGCGGCAAAGAACTCTCGAGCTACCTGCGTGCGAATCCGCGCCCGATCAGCCGCCGCGGCCGAGGCGTCGACCGGCTCCCCGATTAAGGCGTTGAGCGCAGCGATCCGCTTCGCCACCTCGACCCGGAAGGGTGTCGCATCGTCGATGATCTTGAACGGTGCCCCTAACCGCATAACCTCCTGGAAGTCCCCTCCAGTGAGATCGGGGCCGTCCAGCTGCTGCAGCCGGGTCTCGGCCAACGGATGCAACCCGCAGCCGAACAAAGCCCGCATCTGCTCCGCCGTCACCGGGTCGCCGACATCCAAACCGTCGATTCCTGCCATGCCGGAACCGATCCATATCCCGGGCGACTCGCCCCGTTCGGTGTAGTAGGAGCCGAGCCCCGTGTGTCCCTTGTCGGTCGCGTCCAAGGCAGCGACCTGCCGGGTCAGATAGTCATAACCCGACCCGGCGGTGAGCTTGTGCAGGCTCATGGTCACATCCCCGGAAAGGCAATTTCGCCCATCTCGGCGGTCACGCCAACCGGGGTACCTTCCGTCAGTGCACCAGGTGTGTCGAACAGCGGATCTTGAAATCGGCTGGGGTACGTGAAACAGACCGGAATCGTCGGTGATGACCGCTCGAGTCCTAGGAACGGCTTAGGACTGGGTGAAAGGCCGGTGTCGATAAAGGACCGGTGCCGATAGGGGAGATGTGACGAGTCAGCAGGCGGTGAGGCAGGCGGCGCGACGCTCGGCGTTGGATGCCCAGGCGGTACTCCGCAGAGAACGGGCCAACCGGGAACGCCGACTCGAGAGGTTGGCGGTCGCCGTACTGATCGCACTCGGTGAACGGGAGGGCCGCGGTTCGGAACACTGAACTCCGCGCCGGTGCGGCGCTGCAGACGATGACCGACGGCGAAGGACTGTCGTTGCGCGAGGCGCGCCGTTCCGCGGGCGCCGGAATCATCCGGATCGGATGAGGATCCCAGCCGCGAAATGATCGGATGAGTGGCATGCCGAGCGGGGTCGCCTACGCCAAGGATCTTCCCAGGTCCGACCTGGGACGCCTCGTCAGCATCACCCCCACACTGGAGGCAGTCAGATGTTCAACGACAACGGGTCGTTCCTGCTCGCATTGTTTGAGTTCTTCATCTTCTTTGCATGGATCATGTGCGTGTTTTATGTCTTCGCGGACATCTTCCGTAGCCACGACATGGGCGGGGGAGCGAAAACTGTCTGGTGCCTGTTCGTCATCTTCGTGCCATTCCTCGGCGTCCTCGTCTATCTCATCGCCCGCGGCGGCGGCATGTCGGAGCGCACCCTGGCGCAGCAGCAGGAGATGCGTCGACAGCAGGATGAGTATGTGCGTTCAGTGGTCGCCACGAGCGGTGGCGGCTCGAGCGCCGATCAGATCGCGTCGGCCAAACAACTCCTCGACGCGG
>Ga0307296_10001816_pt1 | contig 10837 bp, 8 predicted proteins | sample ER_DNA_153_FD_194467 | JGI IMG/M metagenome (GOLD analysis project Ga0307296, IMG submission 194467) | Bulk soil microbial communities from the East River watershed near Crested Butte, Colorado, United States - ER_DNA_153 | ecosystem: Environmental > Terrestrial > Soil > Floodplain | place: USA... | reverse complement strand
AAGAAGCTCGCGGGCTCCCAGCTACTGGCCCAGGTCATTCGCGAGATGGGATTCAAGAAGGCCGAGGACTTCTACCTCGCGCTCGGCTCCGGGAAGCTCCAGGTATCCCAGGTCGTCAACAAGGTCCTGCAGCGGTTGAAAACCGAAGAGGCGATCGTCGAGGAGCCTCTCCCCAGTAAGCCGAAGGCCCGCGATGCGGTCTCGTCCGAGAACTTCGGCATCGTCGTTCCGGGAGTCCAGGACGTGCTCGTCCGCCTGGCCAAATGCTGCACGCCGGTGCCCGGCGACACGATCGCGGGCTACATCTCGCTCGGCAAGGGCATCACGATCCATCGCAAGGACTGCCCCAATGTGCGTTCGCTCATGCGCAATCCGGAACGCTTCACGGACGTCGCGTGGGACGGGGGCGCTTCGCAGAGCTTCCGCGTCCAGATCGCGGTCGTCTCCTGGGACCGGCCCAGACTGCTCGAGGACGTGGCGCGCACGTTCGCCGAGCATGGGGCCAACATCGTCGAGTACGGCGGCCACGTGCAGGACCAGATGGCCAAGAACTGGTACGTGGCCGAGGTCGGGGACATCAAGGCGTTGCGTGGCCTCCTGAACGCTCTGCGGAACGTTGACGCCGTCTTCGACGCGTTTCGCGTCACACCGTCGTAACGCCGCCGATCCCTCGTTCGAGGGACGCGATCACCCTTTGGAGGGACGGAAAGAACCATGGGGGTCACCAGAACGAGTGACCGCGGTACCACGTACCGAACCATCCGCGAACCGCCTAGGAGACCTCGGGCCAGGCGCGTCCACCGGTGTCCCAGCCGACGAGGCTGTGCGCCGAGATGAGGAGAGCGACGCGCTCGAGAAAGGCGCGGTCTGCGGGGCCGAACGCCGCAGGCTCGTCGGAGTCGATGTCGATCTCGCCGACGACTCGACCCTGGTAGGCAATCGGCACCACGATCTCGCTGCTCGTGGACGGAAAGCAAGAGAGATAGCGCTCGTCCGCGTTCACGTCGTCCACGATCTCGGTCTGACCGCTCGCGGCCGCCGCGCCGCAGATGCCCTGACCCACGGGGATGCGGACGTGTTCGGTCGCTTGAGGCCCCTTCCATGGCCCGAGGACGAGGTCGTCTCCCTCGACGAGGTAGATGCCGACCCACGAGTAGTGATCGAAACGGTCGTGGAGAACATCCACGACCCTGCGCAGGACTTCATCCGCCTCGCTCTCGCGGTTCAGGATGCGGTCAACCGCTTCCAACGCCCCTTCGTAGTCGCTCATTTCGCCACGGAGAGCTCGAGGTCGGAGCCCTCGAATCCGGCGACCGTCCGTTTGTATTCCTCGGGAACGGGCGTCGGGCCGCGCTCCGATAGCTCAACGAGCACCATCGTCTGCTCCGCGGTGCACATGAGGACGTCGTCATCCACACGGTACGCCGCGTACTCGTTCGTCATGCTCGACCGCCCGATGCGCTTGGTCCGCACGAAGACCTCGAGGAGGTCGTCGAAGCGGGCAGGAGCCTCGTAGAGCACGTTCGACGCGCGCATGACGAACTCCGACGGGCCCGTATCGAAGCCGAGGAGGTCGAGGTGCCGGTGATACTCGACCCGCGCGTCGTCGAAGTAGGGGAGGTAGCGGCCGTAGTAGACGATGCCCTGCGCGTCTGTGTCGGAGAAGCCGACGCGCGTGAGCGATGAGAACTTGAACGGCGGCTTGCGGTCGGTCGGCCGGCCGAGGTTCACGCGGCCATCCTAGCCAGACGTTGGGTTGCACTTTTCGGCACGATCTGGGACGCTTCCCGCGCGTTTTGAGCCGGGAACCCGACTGGGGAGGGTATTCATGAAGCGCTTGTTGATCGTTGCCTGCGCGCTTGCAGCCTTGCTCGTTGTGAGCGGAGCAGCGCCGGGCGCGGGCAGTAACAACAAGGTTTCTCTCGACATGTACAGGACGACGGTGTCGCTTTCCCAATACCGGGATCTGCGCACCAAGGGCGTCGACATAGCCGCCGCGAAGACGGTGGCCCGCGGAATCCGGGTCGACCTCGTCTTGACCCCGGGTCAGGCGAAGGCGCTGGGCGCCAAGGGCATCAAGACCTCTCTCATCCGCAACAAGAAGGGCCAGACCGTCCGGCAGATGGCCGCGGCGCAGGCTGTGGGCGGGTACAACGTCTGGCGGCCCTACGACGGCCCCGATGGCATTCGGGCGTACCTGTACAAGATCGCCCGCGAAAACCCCCAACTGACGAAGCTCGAGGTCATCGGCCACTCGCGTCAGGGCCGGGAGATCATCGCGATCAAGATGACGCAAGGCGCGCGTGACGAGGTCGATGGATCGCGTCCGGCATCCCTCTACAGCGCGCTGCAGCATGCGCGGGAATGGATTGCCGTCGAAGTCGCCCGCCGAGACCTCAACTACTTCATCGCCAAGTGGCGGGCGAACGACAAGCCGACCAAGGACATGCTCAAGACCCGCGAGCTCTGGTTCATCCCGGTCATGAATCCGGACGGCTACCAGTACACCTTCCAGAGCGCCGACACGCGCCTCTGGCGGAAGAACCTCCGCGACAACAACGGGGACGGGATCATCACCGTCGGCGACGGCGTCGACCCGAACCGCAACTACCCGGCGCACTGGAACTACGACCAGGAGGGGTCGTCCTCGATCACGTCGAGCGAGACCTACCGAGGCCCTTCCGCCGGCTCGGAACCGGAGACGCAGGCGATCATGGGCCTGTTCAACCGGATTCCGTTCCGCTTCCAGGTCAACTACCACTCCTTTGGCGGGTGGCTCCTTTACCCGCAGGGATGGCAGATCGGAACGCCGACGGCCGATGACCCAATCTTCTACGCACTCTCGGGAAATCTGGACAACCCGGCGATCCCCGACTTCAATCCGGGACTCTCGTCCGACGTGCTCTACGTCACGAACGGCGAGATGACGGACTGGGCCAACGCGACCCGCGGCACGATCGCATGGACGCCGGAGCTCGAGCCGGGATGTCCGACGTGCGGCTTCGTCTTCCCGGACAACGAAACACTCATCCAGCAGGAGTTCCAAAAGAACCTCGCGTTCGTGCTCGACGTTGCAAAGTCGACGACCGACCCGGCCCATCCGGTGTCGCACCTCGGCCTGGCTGCGAGGCCGCTGGTCGTCAAGAGCGACGACACGTATAAGGCTGGCCTGCCGACGGCGAACTTTACGTTCGACTACTCGTACGGCGATCCACAGGAAGTTCGAGTTGACGCTCTGCGCTCGCTCGGCGCCGTGTCCGTCAAGTACCAGATCAACGGTGGTGCAGTGCAGACGGCGTCGACGTCAGAGTGGGCCGGCGGCGCGAAGTACAACGCGAAGAGCAACACGTACTACCACGTCCTCCGCGGCTTGGTGACGGGCACGAGCCCGGGCGACAGCGTGACGGTGTGGTTCACAGGCGGTGGAGCAACGAGCGACTCCTTCACCTACCAGGCGGTCAACGAGACGAACCACGACACACTCGTTGTCGCGTCAGAGGACTACACAGGCGCCTCGCCCGTGCAGCCAGGCACCGGGCCTCACTACCTGTCGTACTACCTGAACGCGCTTGCAGCGAACGGCGTCAACGCGGACGTGTACGACATGGATGCCCGCGGCCGCAAGGCGGCGGACGCCCTCGGCGTCTTGAGCCACTACAAAGCCGTGATCGTCTACAAGGGCGACGACACCATCACCCGCGAGCCCGGCTGGGGCGGAGGCAACGCTTCTCGTATCGCGCAGGACGAGATGTTCGAGCTCCGCGAGTTCATGAACGAGGGCGGCCGTGCCATGTACGCCGGGAAGAACGCGGGCATCCAGTACAGCCAGGCCCAGCTCTACGACCCGACGGCGGCGAACGGGCGCTGCGGGGACCCGGCTGTCGGATACCGGTGCCTCCAGCTCAACGGCAGCGGTGACGGAGTCAACGACGTCCTGCAGTATTGGTTCGGGTCGTTCCTGGTCAACACCGGGGCGGGCGTGAACGACGACGGCGATATCTACGACGCCTTCGGGACGGACATCCCGCTCGCAGGCCTGAACTGGTCCTTCAACGGCGCCGACAGCGCTGCAAACCACAACAATGCGAACTCGTTCATCGCCACGAGCGGGATCCTGCCGAAGGCGACATACCCGCAGTTCGACAGCTGGGTGGCGGCGAAGTACGACCGCCCGGGCGGGCCCTTCGACCCGCATTCGGGCACGCACTACGCGTACTCCCAGATCGCCGATCAGTCCTTCAAGCGGCTGACGCACACCGTCAACGTGCCGGCAGCCGGAGCTGACATGTCGTTCTGGGTTTCCTACAACACCGAGGCGGACTGGGACATGGTGTTCGTCGAGGCCCACACGGTGGGGCAGGACGACTGGACGACGCTCGAGGACACGCTCGGCAACAACAACCAGGCGACCGGCGAGAGCTGCAAGCCGGAGAACGGACCCGGCGGCTGGCGCACGATCCATCCGTTCATGGATCACTACCAGACGATCGTGGGCGCCGACTGCGTGCCGCACGGGACGTCTGGCGACTGGTGGGCTGTCAGCGGCACCTCAGGCAACTGGCAGCAGTGGCACGTCGATCTCTCTTCCTTCGCGAACAAGACGATCGAGGTGTCCATCTCGTACGTGAGCGACTGGGCCACGCAGGGGCTCGGCGTCTTCGTCGACGACATCAACGTGTCGACCGGCGAGGGCACGACCTCCTTCGAGAGCGGGAACGACGGCTGGCAGACGCCGGACGCCCCCGCAGGGAGCGCGGCCAACTTCAACACGTGGGAGATCACGGAGGCGGGCGGGTTCCCAGAGGGCGCGGTCATCGCGGGCCCGAACTCGCTCCTCTGGGGCTTTGGCCTCGAGGGCGTAACGGACGAGGCCGTCCGCGACGCGCTGATGGGGCAGGCAATCGCCTACCTCCGCCGCTAGTCAAACGAGAGAACGTGGGGCGGGGCTCCGGCCCCGCCCCAGCCTTCTATGAGCGGATTACAGCGAGGGCCTCGTCCCGCTTGCGCTCCATGAGCTCGGGATCGAGAGCCTCGAGGTTGAGGCGCAGGAGCGGTTCCGTGTTCGACGGGCGCACGTTCATGTGCCAGTTCTCGGCGGTGACCGAGATGCCGTCGAGGTGCGAGATCTCACCCTGGTCCGCGAAATGCTCCTTGAGCTGCTGGAGCCGAAGCGCCACGTCGTCCACCGGCGTATTGATCTCGCCGGTGATGAAGTAGTGCTCGCGGAGCGGGCGGAGGATCTCCGAAAGCTGCTTTCCGCGCTTGGAGACGAGTTCGAGCATGAGAAGAGCAGGGATCGTTCCCGAGTCGGCCTGGCTGAAGTCGCGGAAGTAGTAGTGGCCCGAGACCTCGCCGGCGAAGAGTGCGTTTTCCTCGCGCATTCGAAGCTTGATGAACGCGTGGCCGACACGGCTGATGATCGGAACGCCGCCTGCGCGTTTGACCGTGTCGGGGACGGCCCAGCTGGCGCGGACGTCGTAGATGATCTTCGCGCCCGACTCCTTCTCGAGCATCGACTCGGCCAGGAGAGCGGTGACGAAGTCGCCGGGGACGAAATCACCCCCGTCGTCGACGAAGAAGCACCGGTCGGCGTCCCCATCGAAGGCGATCCCCAGGTCCGCCTTTTCCTCGAGAACCTTGTTGACAATGAACTCCCGGTTCTCAGGCAGAAGCGGGTTCGGCGCATGGTTGGGAAAGGTCCCGTCGGGCTCGAAGAAGCAGCGGACAGCCTCGATCGGAAGACGTTCGAGGATCGGCGGCAGCATGGCCCCCGCCATTCCGTTCCCGGCGTCGATGACCACCTTGAGGGGCTTGATTTCTCCTACATCGACGAAGGACAGCACCTTCTCGACGAAGGCCGGATAGATATCGACTTCTTCGGCCGCGGCGGGCTCCAACCCCACCGTGTCTCGAATGGACAAGGCGCGGTCCCGGATCTCGAGGAGGCCAGAATCGCCCCCGACGGGCAACGCGCCGCGCCGGACGATCTTCAGGCCCGTGTACTCCTTCGGATTGTGCGAGGCGGTTACGGCGACCGCGCCGTCGATGGAAAGCTCTCCGACGGCGAAATAGACCATCTCCGTCCCCACCATTCCGACGTCCAGGACGTCTGCGCCGGCCGCGGCGGCCCCTCGGATGACCGCCTCGGCGACGGAGGGCGAGGACACGCGCATGTCCCGCCCCACCGCAATGCGCTTCGGCTCGAACTGCTCGACGTAGGCCCGCCCGATCGCGTAGGCGCCGTCTTCGTCCAGCTCGGTCGGGTAAATCCCGCGGACGTCGTAGGCCTTGAAGACCTTGGGATCGAGCGCCATCGCCGGAATGCTACGAGTACGTTGGCAGTTCGGCTTCGAGCTCTCGCGCAGCTCGGTCCAGCCAGCGCTCGTCGGCGTCGCGAAGTGCCGCGGCCAGAGCGAGACGGAGGTCGGAGGCGACGATCGGCGTGCGCTGCTGGCCCGCCATGACCGCTACGAGATAGACGTCGCGCTGGCGGCCGAGGGCAAAGCGGGCACGCACGCGGCGGACGCCGACGAGCCTGCCGCCCGGAGCCTCGATCTCGATCGCGCCGGGCCGTCCCGGAGGCGGGCCGAAGCCGAACTTCTCGGCGGGGGGCGCAGAGCGTTTCACACCCTGTCTGGACATCATCGTCGCGAGCGGATTGTTCGGAAAGATGCTGCCGTGACGCGCGTAGCCGACTGCCAGGCCGGTCTCACGCCCACAGCGGGCGCACTTCGTTCGCGCTGCCCAGCGTCCGCTGAGGAAGTCGACGTACTCGATCAACTCGTCCGGGTGCCCGAACGGACGGTGCCACCAACACCGCCAGCGCCTGAGGATGGTCATTAGGCCGGCCAGGCGGCGGCGAGCTTGCGCCTCGTGTGGTCGAGCGCCTCCGGCAGCACCTTCACATCCGCAAGGACGGGCATGAAGTTCGTATCCCCGGCCCAGCGAGGAACGACATGGAGATGAACGTGGTCGACCACTCCGGCGCCGGCGATCCGCCCCAGGTTCCAGCCGAGGTTGAACCCCTGCGGGCGCATGGTCTCGGCCAGTGCCGCGAGCCCGGCCGAGGCGAGCCTGTGCACCTCGACCGCCTCCTCGTCGGTGAGGTCGCCGAATTCGCCCTCGTGGCGGTTGGGAGCGACCATCAGATGACCTGACGCGTACGGATACTTGTTTAAGACGACGAGCGCGAGCTTTCCGCGGTGGACCACGAGCCGATCTTCGTCGTCGCCGTCACGCGCCATGCAGAAGACGCAGCCCTCCTGCTCATCGGCGCTCTGGATGTACTCGAGGCGCCAGGGCGCCCACAGCCGCTCCACGATCAGAGCCAGCGGCGCCAGCGGAAGACGGCGAGGGCGCACAGAAACAGCGCGACCATCCCAGAAACGGTCGCGATGAAGCCGGGCGAGCCGAAGCCCCAGTTCATCCCGAAGATCCCCGAGATGAGCGTCAGCGGCAGGAAGATCACGGAGAACACGGTGAGGATCTGTAGGCGGTACTGCTGGCGGTGGGAGATGATCGATTCGTTGGTCTGCTCGAGCGCCTCGACCACCTCCTTGTAGTTGTCGAGCAGGTCCCAGATCCGTTCGCTCGCGTCGACGATGTCGTCGAAATAGAGCTCGAGCTCTTCCGGCAGGTAGCGCTGGGTGAACCGCTCGAGCACGCGGATGGTCGCGCGCTCGGGCTTGATGATCTTCCGGTACGCGATGATCTCCTGCTTCGCGTTCGAGATGTCGCGGACGATCTCTTCCGAGCGGCCCTCGAAGAGGTCGTCCTCGATGGCGTCGAGCTTCCAGCCGATCTTGTCGAGGATCGGGAAGCAGTAGTCGAAGAGGTCGTCGAGGACGTGGTAGAGGAGGTAACCCGACCCCTTGGAGAAGAGCTCCTCACGCCGCTCTGGATCTTCCTCGCAACGGCGAAAGAGATAGGTGACGGGGAGTAGCTCCGCGTTGGGCAGCGTGATCAGGAAGTCCGGCCCAATGAAGATGTCGAGTTCGGCTGCGTTCAGCCTCTGGACGTTCTTGTCGTAGAAGGGGAAGTGCAGGACGACGAAGAGGTAGTTCTCGTACTCGTCGATCTTCGGGCGCTGCCGCTTCGAGAGCACGTCCTCGATGTCGAGCTCGTGGAAGCCAAACCGATCGGCGAGGAGGACCGCCTCGAGCGGGCCCGGCTCGTCTACGTGGATCCAGGTGAGTCCGTTAGCGGAAAGCTCGGCGATGCGGGGCTCGGGCCGCTCGACAATGTCGCCCGCGGAGCCGCGGGCTCGTCCACGCCGGATGCGGGGCAGAGTCGGCCGTGCCATTGGTACTGAGGGGGTCGTCGAGTCGCATACGAGTACGTGATTTTACCCTCGAACCCTGTTTTTGGGCCCTCGCGTTGACTCATTGTGAAGTCGAGGTTCAACAGGTGCTTGCAATGCCCGCCGTCCGTTTGCAGGACGTCGATTTGTGGCTACTCGACAGCCTCGTGGCGCCCGCGAGCCTTCACGACGTGGAAGGCCTGTTCTTGCACATGAACGGCGCGGCGGCTCAGCGCCTCGGCCTGCTCGCCGCTCCGGCGCTTGGGCCGCAGCCGCGCTGAAGGGTTTTCGAGCCGCCTACCGAGTACGCGGCATGTTCGGCAATTTGCCCAGGCGTAGACTCAGCGAATGAGGGTCTGCCTGCAGTGCGGTGAGGAAAACCCCGAACGCTTCCGCCTTTGTGGCTATTGCGGAACGCCGTTTGCAGCCGCCGAGGCACCGCAGGAGGTGCGGAAGACGGTGACTGTGGTTTTCTCCGATCTAGTCGGGTCGACGAATCTCGGCGAGTCCCTGGACTCAGAGTCGCTCCGTGAGGTCCTCAGCCGGTACTTCCAGTCGATGCAGGACGTTCTCGAGAGTCACGGCGGCGCCGTCGAGAAATTCATCGGCGATGCGATCGTGGCCGTCTTCGGTCTTCCAAAGCTTCGTGAGGACGACGCGCTCCGCGCCGTGCGCGCTGCGATGGCCATGCGTACCGCCCTGGCGGAGGTGAACGCCGAACTCGAGCATGGCTGGGGCGTCGTCCTGACAGTCCGCACAGGCATCAACACGGGCGAAGTCGTCTCAGGAGACATCACCGCAGGCCAGCGCCTGGTCACCGGCGATACCGTCAACGTCGCCGCTCGCCTCGAACAGACCGCCGGCGCCGGCGAAATCCTGCTCGGCGAGCTCACCTACAGGCTTGTTCGCGAGTCGGTGGAGGTTGAGTCCGTCGAGCCGCTTGCGCTCAAGGGCAAGGCCGAGCCCGTGCCCGCTTACAGGTTGCTGACGCTTGAGGAGGGCGGGGGGTCCCGGCGGAGAGGCGAGGGCCCCCTCGTGGGTCGCGAGCATGAGCTGGGGCTACTGCTCGAGTCGTTCGAGCAGACTCGAAGCGAATCGAGCGGCCGTATGGCCACCGTACTGGGTGCGGCGGGCATGGGGAAATCCCGTCTGGTCGACGAGCTCGTCAAGGCCGTAGAGGACCAGGCTTCTGTAGTGCGAGGCCGCTGTCTTTCGCACGGCAGGGGCATAACGTTCTGGCCGATCGTGGAAATGGTCCGGGGGGCGGCGGGAATTCTCGACGACGACTCGCCGCAGGTCGCCCGGGAGAAGATCTCAGTACTGGTCGATGACGCGGGGGTTGTGGAGCGCCTCTGCTCCGCCGTCGGGCTCTCAACGGTTCAATTCCCGGTTGAGGAGACGTTCTGGGGCGTACGGAAGTTCCTTGAAGCTCTGTCCTCGTCGCGCCCGCTCGTCGTCGTCTTCGAGGACATCCACTGGGCAGAAACCACCCTCCTCGACCTCATCGAGCACGTGCAGGACTCGGCGGAGACTCCGATACTCATCGTCTGCCTGGCCAGGCCCGAATTCTTCGATCTGCGGCCTGGCTGGGACGCGCTCGACTGCTCGATCTCCATGCTTCTCGGGCCACTTTCGGCGGGCGATGCAACCCTCATCGCGAGCAACTTGCTGGGGGAGGCTGAACTCGACGACGAGTTAGAGGCTCGGATCGTCACGGCCGCCGATGGGAATCCTCTTTATGTCGAGCAGATGCTTTCGATGATGATCGACGACGGGCTGCTGAAGCCCGAGGACGGGCGCTGGGTGTCGGCCGCCGGCGTTGCCGCCGTGACCGTGCCACCGACGATCCAGGCTCTTCTTGCGGCGCGCGTGGACCTGCTCGGCCCGCAGGAGCGCGCGGTGATCGAAGCGGCGTCCGTCGCGGGTCTCGTGTTTCCCAAGGACGCGCTCCGGGAGCTGGTGTCGACCGAGGTCAAGGAGCAGCTCGAGTCTGTCTTGGGCTCCCTCACGCGCAAGCACCTCGTACACGCGGAGCCACAGACGGTCGGCTCCGAGGAGCACTTTCGATTCGACCACGTGCTCATCCGCGATGCTGCTTACGAGGGGATGTTGAAGCGTACGCGTGCGACGCTCCACGAAGGCTTCGTCGCGTGGGCCGACCGCGTCAACCGCGACCGTGACCGCGCCGTCGAGTTCCAGGAGATCTTGGGCTACCACCTGGAGCAGGCGTATCGCAACCTGGAACAGCTGGGCCCCCTCGACGATCACCGGCGGATGCTCGGAGCTCGGGCCTCCGAGCGCCTTTCGGCCGCCGGTAGGAGGGCGTTCGATCGGGCCGACATGCCGGCGGCCGCAAACCTTCTACGCCGGGCGGTCGTTCTTCTGCCGGAGGGGCACGCGGCGCGAATCGAACTCCTGCCCGACCTCGGGGAGGCGCTCGCGGACATCGGCGAGTTCGGCTGGGCCGAGGTCTTTCTGGACGAGGCAATCGCGTCCGAGGAAGCCGGCGCGAGCGGCTTGGTCGGGGCGAAGGCCGAG
>Ga0307296_10001814_pt1 | contig 10844 bp, 9 predicted proteins | sample ER_DNA_153_FD_194467 | JGI IMG/M metagenome (GOLD analysis project Ga0307296, IMG submission 194467) | Bulk soil microbial communities from the East River watershed near Crested Butte, Colorado, United States - ER_DNA_153 | ecosystem: Environmental > Terrestrial > Soil > Floodplain | place: USA... | reverse complement strand
CGACAAGTTCCCGATCACGAGCTCCCTCAACAATCTCCGGGGCCAGTTCTTCACCGATTACAACCTGCTCTCGGCCGGCTCCATCCTGGTCGCCATCCCGGTGCTGGTCGTGTTCTTCCTGCTCCAGAAGCAGTTCGTGGCCGGCCTGACCTTGGGTGCGACCAAGGGGTGAACCTGCTCACAGGGGTGCTCCATCTGCGTGCCGGCGGGGTCTCGCTGGTCCTCGACGCCGGCGCCGGGGCGGGAGCGCCGCTGCCGGTCGTGCTGCACTGGGGACCGGACCTGGGTCCGCTGGCCGACGAGGACAGCCTGGCCGAGGCCCTGGTGCCGCCGGCGGCCCACTCGGCCGTCGACCGGCCGGTGCCGCGGCGGCTGCTACCGATGCCGGCCGACGGCTGGCGGCTGCGCCCGGGGCTGGCCGGGGCCAGGCCGGACGGTGGCGGCTGGTCGCCCCGGTTCCTGGTCCGCTCCCTGGAGGCGGCGACCGACGGGAGCCGCGCCACCGTCGAGGCGGCCGACGAGGAGGCCGGGCTGGGGCTGGTGACCCGCCTGCGCCTGCACCCCTCGGGGGTCCTGGAGGTCGGCCACAGCCTGCGCAACCTGGGCGACCGCCCGTACCTGGTCGGCCAGCTGGCGGCCAGCCTGCCGCTGCCGGCAAGGGCGGTCGAGGTGCTCGACCTGACCGGGCGGTGGTGCCGCGAACGCATCCCCCAGCGGCACCAGCTGCCCCACGGCGCCTGGGTCCGTGAGGGCCGCCACGGGCGCACCGGCCACGACGCCACCCTGGTCCTGGCCGTCGGCACCCCCGGGTTCGGGTTCCGCTCCGGCGAGGTCTGGGGGCTGCACCTGGCCTGGAGCGGGGACGCGGTCCACTGGGCCGAGCGCAACCCCGACGGCCACGCCGGGGCGGGCGCGGCCGAGCTGCTCGGCCCCTCCGAGATCGCCCTCGCCCCGGGCGAGACCTACGCGACACCGCCGGTGCTGGCCACCTACAGCGGCGACGGCCTGGACGGGCTGAGCGGCGCCTACCACCGCTACCTGCGCGACCGGCCCTCGCACCCGCGCACGCCCCGGCCGGTGGTGCTCAACACCTGGGAGGCCGTCTACTTCGACCACCGGCTGGAGCGCCTGACGGAGCTGGCCGATGTGGCCGCCCGGCTGGGGGTGGAGCGGTTCGTGCTCGACGACGGCTGGTTCGGCAGCCGGCGCAACGACACCGCCGGCCTCGGCGACTGGTACGTGGCCGCCGACGTCTGGCCCGAGGGCCTGAACCCGCTGATCAGCCACGTCCGCAAGCTCGGCATGGAGTTCGGGCTCTGGGTCGAGCCGGAGATGGTCAACCCCGACTCCGACCTGTTCCGGGCCCACCCCGACTGGGTCCTGTCCGGGTCCGGCCGGCCCGGCCGGCTGCCCGAGGCCTGGCGCAACCAGCAGGTCCTCGACCTGGCCAACCCCGACTGCTGGGCCTTTCTCCGCGGCCGGCTGGACGCGCTGCTCAGCGACCACGACATCGCCTTCCTCAAATGGGACCACAACCGCGACCTGATCGAGGCCGGCCACGACGGCCGGCCAGGGGTGCACGCCCAGACCCTGGCCGTCTACCGGCTCCTGGACGAGCTTCGCCGCCGGCACCCCGGGGTCGAGATCGAGAGCTGCGCGTCCGGCGGCGGCCGGGTCGACCTGGGGATCCTGGCCCGCACCGACCGGGTCTGGGCCAGCGACACCAACGACGCCCTGGAGCGCCAGCACATCCAGCGCTGGACCCAGCTGCTGGTGCCGCCCGAGCTGGTCGGCAGCCACGTCGGCCCGCCCCGCGCCCACACCACCGGCCGCACCCACGACCTCGCCTTCCGGGTCGCGACGGCGCTGTTCGGCCACTTCGGCATCGAATGGGACATCGCCTCGGCCTCGCCCGCCGAGCAGCAGGCGCTGGCCGAGGCGATCGCCTGCTACCGGCGGCTGCGGCCCCTGCTCCACGGCGGGACGGTGGTGCGGGCCGACCATCCCAACCCGGCCGCCTACCTCCACGGGGTGGTGGCCCCCGACCGGGCCGAGGCCCTGTTCGCCTACGTGCAGCTGACCGCCTCGGCGTTCGAGACCCCGGGCCAGGCCCGGCTGCCCGGGCTGGACCCCGGCCGCGCCTACCGGGTCACCCCCCTGGCCGTCGCCGGCGAGCCCCAGACCAAGCAGGCCGCGGCCCCGCCCTGGTACGAGGCCGGCGGCGTCACCCTCGACGGCCGGGTCCTCGGCGAGGTCGGCCTGCCCCTGCCGGTGCTGCGCCCCGAGCAGGCCCTGCTGCTGCACCTGACCCGGGAGGCGTCATGAGCTCTGGCCTAGAAGACGTCCGACCCACGGCCGCCGCGCGGGCGTGGTTCCAGTCCGACGCGCCGGCCGATGACCTCTCTGGGGAGTGGCGGTTTCGGCTGTCTGGGCGGGCCGATGCCGATACCGGCTTCGTGGCCGGCGACTTTGACGACTCGGGCTGGGCGAGCCTGCCGGTGCCGTCGCACTGGCAGCTCCACGGCTACGGCGCCCCCGCCTACACCAACGTCGCCTACCCGTTCCCGGTCGACCCCCCGCATGTCCCCACCGAGAACCCCACCGGCGACTACCGGCTGGTCTTCCGGCCGCCGGACGGCTGGACGGCTGGACGGACCGTGCTCCGGTTCGAGGGGGTCGACTCCTGGTTCCGGGTCTGGCTCAACGGCGGGGAGCTTGGCAGCTCGACCGGGAGCCGGCTGCCGGTCGAGTTCGACGCCACCGCGGCCCTGCGTCAGGGCGACAACGTCCTGGCGGTGCGCGTGCACCAGTGGTCGGCCGCCAGCTACCTGGAGGACCAGGACATGTGGTGGCTGTCGGGCATCTTCCGCGAGGTTCGGCTGCTCGCCCGCCCCGCCGGGGCCATCGAGGACTTCTTCATCCATGCCGACTACGACCACGTCTCCGGCGCAGGCACGCTACGAGTGGACGTCGACGTGCCGGCCCGCCTCACCGTGCCCGAGCTGGGCGTGGACGTCGCCGCCGGCCAGACCGTGCGGGTAGACGCCGTGCAGCCCTGGTCGGCCGAGTCGCCCCGGCTGTACGACGGCCAGCTGGCCTCGGCCGGGGAGCGCGTGCCGCTGCGCATCGGCTTTCGTACCGTGCGGGTCGAGGACGGCGTGCTCAGCCTCAACGGCCGGCGCGTCCTGTTCCGCGGGGTCAACCGCCACGAGTTCCATCCCGACCTCGGCCGCGCCGTGCCCGAGGACGTAATGCTCCAGGACGTGCTGCTGATGAAGCGGCACAACCTCAACGCCGTCCGCACCAGCCACTACCCGCCGCACCCGCGGTTCCTGGAACTGTGCGACGAATACGGCCTGTACGTCATCGGCGAGTGCGACTACGAGAGCCATGGCTTCGAACCCATCGGCTGGCGGGGCAACCCGTCGGACGACCCGGCCTGGTGCGATGCGCTGGTCGACCGCATGCGGCGCACGGTCGAGCGGGACAAGAACCGGCCAAGCGTCCTTCTCTGGTCGCTCGGCAACGAGGCCGGGACAGGGCGCAACCTGACCGCCATGGCCGCCTGGGCCCACCAGCGCGACCCGTCCAGGCCGCTGCACTATGAGGGTGACCGGACCTGCCGCGACGTCGACCTCTACAGCCGCATGTACGCCACCCACGCCGAGGTGGATGCCATCGGGCGGCGTGACGAGGAGCCGCTCCCCGATCCCGAGCTGGACGCCAGGCGCCGAGCGATGCCGTTCATCCTGTGCGAGTACGCCCACGCCATGGGCAACGGGCCCGGCGGCCTGTGGGAGTACCAAGAGCTGTTCGAGCGCCACCCCCGCTGCCAGGGCGGCTTCGTGTGGGAGTGGATCGACCACGGCCTCCGCAAGCGGACCGGTGACGGCCGCGAGTTCTACGCCTACGGCGGCGACTTCGGCGAGCCCCTCCACGACGGGAACTTCGTGGCCGACGGCCTCGTCTTTTCCGACCGCACCCCGTCCCCAGGCCTCCTCGAGTTCAAGAAGGTCATCGAGCCAGTCCGAATCGAGGCCGGACCCGGCGTCGGCATCCGCATCGCCAACCTCCACCAGTTCAAGGATCTCTCCCACCTCGCATTCCCATGGACGCTGGAGATCGACGGCGAACTCGTCGCCTCCGGCCGGCTCCAGGCGCCTGAGCTGCCAGAGCTTCCTCCCGCGGAGACGATCACGGTCGCCCTTCCATCCCTGCCCGAGACCGGATCCCGGTTGGCGGCCGGTGCAGAGTCCTGGCTCACCGTGCGGGCCGTCCTGGCCGAAGACGCTCCGTGGGCCGACGCGGGGCATGAGGTGGCCTGGGGCCAGATCCAGGTAGGGGCCGGTGGCCCGGTCGGCGCCCCGGCCGGCGGCTCCCGGGCCCCTGAAGCTACCCAGGAGCCGGTGGGCCGTGACCGGGTCGCGGTCACGACCCGGATGGCCCAGGATGACCGAATCGAGCTTGGTCCGGGTGTCTTCGATCCGGCGGACGGCCGGCTGGTACGCCTCGGCGGTGCGGACGGATTCGCGGTCGACGGGCCACGCCTGGACGTGTGGCGGGCGCCGACCGACAACGACCGGGCCCCACACGGGGAAGCCGTCGAACCCCTCTGGCGGGCGGTAGGACTGCACAGGGTCCAGCACCGCATCGACGGTGTCGACATCGACGACGACGGCTACGTGGTGGTGCGCACGCGCGTCGCTCCAGCCGCCACCGACCTCGGGCTCCGGACGACCTACCGGTGGTCGGCGGCGGCCGGGGCGTTGCGACTCGCCGTCGAGGTCGTCCCCGAGGGGGACTGGCCCTGCCCGCTGCCCCGGCTCGGCCTGCGCATGGCCGTCCCGGCCGGCCTGGACAATGTGGAATGGTTCGGCCGGGGCCCGGGTGAGGCATACGCCGACACCGGCAGGGCAGCCCGGATCGGCCGCTTCACGGCCTCGGTGGCGGCGCTCCAGACGCCCTACGTGTACCCCCAGGAGAACGGCAACCGCGCCGACGTCCGCTGGGCGACCATCACCAACGACCAGGGACGCGGTCTGCGGGTTCGAGGCGAACCCACCATCGACCTCACCGTGCGGCCGTGGACCAGCGAGCAGCTCGACGAGGCCCGCCACCCCATCGACCTCGTCCCGGGCGACCGACTCTGGGTCAACCTGGACCTGGCCCAGCAGGGCATCGGCTCCGCGTCCTGCGGGCCGGGCGTCCTGCCTGCCTACCGCCTCGATCCCGCCCCGGTTACCTTCTCGGTCCTTCTAGACCCGCTGCCGGGAGATGATCAATCAGATCCCAGCGATCGGCAGGTGATCACTCGGCAGAGCAGATACCGTCATCCAACGCGCGGTGAGGATCGTTCGGACACCGTAGGCCGCGACGCGTCTCGGCGTTCCATGCTGTCGTAGATGGTTATCTGTCTCCCTCAGCGGCCTCAGTGCCGAGGGGCGGCCCAGTTCGCCCCTGACGGTGGGAATCGAACCCGAAAATGTAGATGGGCATGGCGGTGGGCGGGACCTAACGCATAACCCGTCAGCCGTGCCAACGGCCCTGCGTCAGAACGCCTAACTTCATCGCTGACGGTTGCTCGCGACCTGGGGAAACGCAGCTCCGCACAGCGGTGGGCCGGTCCTTACTCGCCGGAGGCGGTCTCTTGTGGGGCGAGTCGTCAGGCCGGGTTCAGACGCAGGGTCGCCTCGACGGATGGTCCTCCAAGCAGCGGCCGCACGAATGGGCTGCCCGCGTACTTGGTTGCATAGGCGCGGGTGACCTGGGCGAGCGTATCGGCATCGGTGACTGTCTCGGCGTGCACTCGATGTCGGTGGCCCCCGTCGCGTACCTCGCCGTCGGGATTGGCGCGCAGCCGTCGATACCAACCGCCCTTGGGGCCGCGCACCGACCGGACGTAGATCTGGTTGCCGACCTGCACGACCCAGATCGGAACCGACCTGGTGGAGCCGTCGGGGCGTCGGAAGCCGATGCGGATCTCCTCCACGTCCGCGAGATGGTGCAACGCGTCAGCCGTCATCGTGCCTCCTGCCGCGGGATCGATCGACTTGATGAGCCAATCACCTCCCCAACCAGCGATCAGGCCGGTCGGGTGCGGTTGGCACCTAGGCTTGGAAGGTGGCCGGTGCTGGGGCATGAGGCACGGCATCCAGGTAGAGGGACAGTTCAGCCTCGAGGGCCCGCCTGATGCTGCTGGGACGACGGAACCCGTGGCCTTCGCCTTGGAAGGTGAGATAGCGATGTGGGATGCCGGTGCTCATGAGCGCCTTGGCCATGAGCTGGGTCTGGGCCGGTGGAACGACGGTGTCGTCCAGCCCCTGTAAGAGCAGCACGGGGCTGGTGATCCGGTGGGCGCTGTGCACCGGTGAGCGGGCCCGGTAGGTGGCGACCGCCTGGGGGTATGGGCCGACGAGCCGGTCGAGTTCGTGGGCCTGGAACTTGGGCGCCTGCTGGCGGAATGTCTCGAGGTCGGCGATCCCGTAGGCGCTGGTGCCGGCGGCGAACAGGTCATGGAAGGCGAGCGCGCACAGGGCGGTGAAGCCACCGGCGCTTGCCCCACTGATCACCAGCCGCCGCCCATCCACCTCGCCGGCCTGGACCAAGGAGCGGGCCGCGTCCAGGCAATCGGCGACGTCCAGGACGCCCCACCGGCCGGTCAGGCGCTCCCGGTAGGCGCGGCCATAGCCGGTCGAGCCAGCGAAGTTGACCTCCACCACCCCGAACCCCCGGCTGGTGAAGAACTGGATCCGCAGGTCAAGGCGGGCCTTGGCATCGGCGGTCGGCCCAGGATGGGGTTGGACCAGCAGCGGCGGCCGGGTAGCCGCCGGCCCGGTGACTTCGGGGTTGGTGGGTGGGTAATAGAACCCGTGGGCCGTCTGGCCGTCCTGCGAGGGGAATTGGATCGGCCGGGGCACCGAGACCCAGGCCGGGTCAAGGGAGATCTCAGCCCCGGCCAGGACGTCGAGATGCCCAGTAGGCACATGCAGGATCGCCACGGCCGAGCTGACCGTGGGGCTGGCGCCGATGAACGCCAGGCGATCCCCCAGCGCCCGAAGATAGGGCTTGAGCGAGGTATAGGGGATCGGCAGCTCGGCGAGCCGGCTGGTTTTGGGATCGAGCAGGGCGAGCCGGTCGCGGCCGTGCTGCCGGTACCGGCAGGCGATGCGCCCATCAGCCACGAACGCATAGCTGGAGTAGTCGAACTCCCAGGGGGCGTCGGCGAACTCAGCCGCCATCGGCAATAGCGGCTCCACCTGGCCGTCGCGTTCACGGTAGAGGTTCCACCAGCCCGACCGGTCCGAGACGAAGCAAAGGATGGCCTCTGCGTTCCACTCGGGCTGCACGACGGACTCAGAAGGGCCGCCGGCGACGTGCCTGGCTGGGCCCAGCCGCCCGTCCGGACCGAGATCGGCGACCCACAGGTCGGCGCCATCCCACGGCATGCACGGCCGGTCCCAGGTCAGCCAGGCAAGGCGGCGACCATCGGGACTGGGACGTGGGGCGGCGTAGAAGTCATGCCCACTGGCAAGCACCCACGGCTCGGCCGACCCATCGGCGGGGAGCGCCACGAGCTCGTTGACCACCTCACCACCCTGATGGCGTTCCCGCACACAAACCAGCAGCTGTCCAGCCCACGTAACTCGCAGGTCGGCATAGCGCAGGCTCGCCGGCATTACCGGCACCGGCGTGATCGGGACCGGATCGCGCCCCTCATCAATCCGGTACAGGCGCTGGTCGCCCTGGCTGCAGGCGAACAGCGTCGTCTCCACCGGAAGGTAGGCCCCACCGCCATACTCATGGACCCGCGAGCCCACGTCGAACCCGGCCGGCACGGCGTCGGCAGCTCCCCCGCTGTCCATCCAGCGAACCACCACGGCCCGGCCAGCATCGGAGGGGCGTGTCTCCAACCAGTAGATGGCCTCGCCGCTGGTGTGGACCGCGTCATAGGCGATCGTCTGACGGGCGACCTGCTCGGCGTCGATCGGTGACGGCCACAGACCATACGGCTCAACCACGGAGGGAGCCTGCTCCGGGCTTGGGTGCTGAGGTGATGACGGCACGGTCACAGAGCGGATCAGAGCAGCTCGGCGAGCTGCTCGTCGAGGTTACGGACAGCCTCGGTATTGCTCCACTGGTCAAGACCCGACCGGAACTCCCCTACCCGTCGCTGTCCGATCACCGAGCCGGCCGCCAAGGCAACCTCATAGGATTGGCCGGCGAATCGGCACGCCTCGTCGATGTCCTCCTTCTCCAGCTGGACAAGGGCCAGTTCAAGGAGTGCCTCGGATCGGCGGCGGGTGCAGGAGGGGTCGAGCGCCGCCAGCGCGTCCTGCAGGGTCCGCTCGGCTGCGGCGGTCTTGCCGAGCTGGCGGTAGCAAGCGCCAGCCAAGGCGGCGAGCCGGGCGTCGTCGAAGCCGTACATCCAGGGCGGATCCTCGTCGGGTCGAGCCTGCCGGATGGCCGTCTCGGCCTGGCGAAGCGCCACGAAGCACGCCTTGCTTTCGTGCAAGGTCGCCAGTGCTTGGGCCTCCAGGCCAGCCAGCCACGAACGGGTGGTGGCGGTGGCGCTACGAGCCCCGGCCTGGCGGGCGGCCCGTGCCAACGCAAGGGCGGCCTTGGGATCGCCTTCGCTGGCTCGAACCAGGCTCTTGAAGCCGGACACATACGCATCCAGCGCCGCATCACCGGCCTTGCGGGTCGCGATGGCGGCCTCGGCGTAGTAGCGCTCGGTCATCCTCTGGTCGCCCAGGTCATGGAACAGCCAGGCAGCGTGGCCGGGCGTCTCGCCAGCGACGGCGGCGAGACGACGCCGCAGCACCCGGTGCTGAGCACCCCGAAGCAGTCGGGCGACTCCCCGCAGATGGCCGGTCACCGCGTCGACCAGCTCAAAGGAGCTCAAGTGGTGGTACAGCTCTCGGTGCGTCGCCGTGACCGTCTCGAGGTGCTGGACCGTAGCGCGGTCAACGCGAGTCGGGCGTCTAACTGTCAGCGAGAACCGATCCAGTGCGTCCGGACCGCCGACATCAAGCAAGGCTTCCATCGTGGCGGTGCCGACCAGGGCCGTCACCTGGCGCATGAACTCCCGGCGGGTCCCCACCTCAAGTATGTCCCCCTCGAACCCGAGCTCGACAGGGTCCATGTCCAGGACCTCGCAGAGCCGCTGCTGGTGGCCTAGCGTCGGCTGCTGTCGGCCGTTCTCCCACCGGCTGAGGGTGGTCTCGCTCACCCCGAGTTCGGCGGCGAGTTTCGCCGCCTTCCAGCCCTTGTCCAATCGCGCGGCCTGGAGCGGCGTAAGTGCTCCAGGCTCGACGGGTTCCATCGTCAGTTCCCCTCTTCGCCGCCCGCAAGGGTCGCGGCCTGTCATCGCTTGTCGCTCGTCGGGCCAGACGACAGGTGATGACAGGCGGTTTCGGGTTCTTCGCACCCAGGCTAGATGGTTTCCTCACCGCAGAACAGATGAACCGGCAGCCGCCGCGGCTGTGCAACGTCAAGTACCAGGAGGAGCGAGGGAGTGGCAGACGAGTCTCTTGTGGAGGCCATCGAGACCCTGCGCCGAGACGTGGAACAGCTACAACGGCAGCTGGCCGCCACCCGAGCCTGGTGTATCGGTCTTGAGGAAGAGCAGATGCGCCTGGGCGCCATGTTGGCCGCCGGTGGACAACAGGTGGAACCTAAATGTCTCCATCCTTGACCTGCTTGCGGACGAGTTCGCGGTACACCGCGGTCAAGATCCTGCGGTCGCGCTCCCCCAGTCGCGGGTCCGCCCGGGCCGCCTCGATGACGCCAACGGGTTGTGCATCGGCGGACTCGGCAGGCCAGTACCCCAATAGGCGTGACAGCGACCCTGGTGGGAGTTGCAGCACATGCTCCAGCATCCTGACCCTTGGCGGCCGGGGGGCGTGCTCGCCTCGCTCCCACTGGGCGACCACCGTGTGGCTGGCCTCCACGGCGTTAGCCAGAGCCCGGAGGGACATGCCTGACTCCTCCCGCGCCCGCTTCAGCGCGTCGCTGAATGCCTCCAGCTCAGGCTTTGCCGCCATCGTCTCCCTCTCGACACCCTTGGGCCGGCTGAGCATGCCCCATGCCACGGTGTGGCGTCCAGATAGCCCTCCGGACGTGCGACTTTTACGGACGGTCGTGTGTATTCCTTGCCAACCGTCTGGAAAGTTCGTACGCTTGCCGCCATGTGAAGGGCGCCCCACCAGGGGACCAACCCGGGAAGGAGACCCGCATGGCCAGCAGGAGAGAACAAGCGTCCAAGTCCCCCTACCTGCTCCCCAGCGAGGCCGCGGCGGTGCTGCAGGTCTCCCCCAAGACGGTCATGCGTTGGGCCAAGGAGGGCAAGCTTGCCTCCCACCGGACGTTGGGCGGTCACCGTCGCTACGCCCGGGCCGACATCGAGTCCTTAGTGGAGCGCCTCGAGGAGCAGATCCCCGCCTGAGTCGCCATGAGCATCCTGGCCCAGCGATTGGGTTCTGTCACCTCGAGGCCCGCAGGCGGCGTCTCGACCGATTCTCCGCGCCAGGTTCAAGGGGGTGGAGCCGATGACCCGGGACCAGTTGCTCCAGCTCCCCCCGATGATCACCGTTCCGGTTGCCGGGCGGATCCTTGGTCTCAAGAGCCGCTCGGCCGCCTATCGAGCCGCGGCCCGAGGCGACCTTCCCACCATCCGCATGTGCGGCAAGCTGTTCGTCCCCACCGAGCTGGTGCTCCAGAAGATCGGCCTCCGCCCCACCACCGATGCCGAACCCAGGGCGGCCAGCTGATGCGCGGCGCCGTCTACAAGCGCGGGTCCACCTGGACATGGCACTTCGACATCGACCCCGACCCGCTCACCGGCC
>Ga0307296_10001813_pt1 | contig 10844 bp, 11 predicted proteins | sample ER_DNA_153_FD_194467 | JGI IMG/M metagenome (GOLD analysis project Ga0307296, IMG submission 194467) | Bulk soil microbial communities from the East River watershed near Crested Butte, Colorado, United States - ER_DNA_153 | ecosystem: Environmental > Terrestrial > Soil > Floodplain | place... | reverse complement strand
GGGCTGTATGGCCGGCTGTGGGCGTCCAGCAGCTCGGCCAGGTCCAGGGGGTCACGCAGGCAGGTCCGGCCGAGGTCGACGCCGGCGAGGCTGGCCGGCTCCAGCCGGACCCAGGTCCAGCGGCCGTGGCTGACCTCGATGTCGCTTCCGTAGCCGGTGTAATGGCCGTCGAGGACGTTCTCACCAGGCAGCGCGGCGAGATGGACGGCGCCGAAATAACGGGCGTCGCTGTCGTTGCGCCAGTGGCCGACCAAGTGGCGGCCGACCAACTGCCCCTCGATCACGTTGCGGAACGGCACTGGGTGCCCTTCGGTCCGCGGCTCTGGCGGGTAGTTCGTGGCCCGCAGCTTCCGGTCGCCGTCGGCGGTGAGGTGAGCGACGTCAACATGCCGCTTGGGCGGCTCGCTGAACCGGTAGGAGGTCACCCAGGCGCCCTGGAGCACCTCGGCGGGGAAGCTGGGCGGCACCGACCCCAGCAGCCCATCGGCGGTGGCAGCTTCTCCGTCCCGCCGCTGCCAGCCGTTCACCGGCGGCGGGCCGAACAGGTCGTCGGCAGTCCAGGGCGGGAGCATCACCTCCAGCACCCGGCAGGCATCTGGGTACGGGCTGCCACCTTTTAGCTGGCCGTTCAGCCAGCGGAAATACTGGGCCCGGCTCGGGGCGGTGTGGCGCAGCTCGGGCGCGAGCTGGAAGGCGACGCGCTCGTACTCGGCTCGGAAGGTCTCCCACCGCTGCAGATGCCGCTCGGTGAGGAGCACCTTGAGCAAGGTCGGTCTGGTGTCCACCGCTGTTGCCCGACCTCCCCCCGTCCGGTCCTGAGGCCCTGAGCAGGCTACCACGTAGATGAGACCTGGATGAGACCAAGGGGAGCCCTCGGCGGGGCTGAGATGCGACGGGTCCCCCGTGCATCCTCCACAGAACACACGTTCGGGCAAGGCGCCGGACGGGACATTGCGCCTCCCGCCCGGCAGTCGCACTCAGAAGGGAGCCATGGCCCGTTGAGACCCGCGCAGGACGCGAGAACCAGCATCTGAGAAGTCGGGGCCGGGGGCGGTGACGCGCCCCCGGAACCCCTGAGCATCGAGTGAGGTCCCGATGCACCAGCAGTTTCCTTGGCGTGCCCTGCGCGCCGCAACCCTCCTGTGGTGGGAGGTGCGCGCCTGATGACCGCGCCCCACCCCTCCCCCATCGAGCACGTGTCCGGGTCGGTGCTGGACGGCGACCCCCGCATCCTCATCCCCCTGCCCGAGGCCGCCGAACGGCTGGGCATCTCCCGGTGGCAGGCCTACAAGCTGGCCCGCTCCGGACGGCTGCCCACCACCCGCCTCGGATCGCGCGATCTGCACGTCCCGGCGGCGGTGCTGCGCCGCATCGAACAAGAAGGCCTCCCCCCGCAGCCCGAGGGGAGTGTGGTCGCGTGACCCGCTCCGACCCGGTCGCCACCCACATCCGCCGCCTCGGCAACCACGACCTCAACGAGCTACTGGTTCAACTCCCCAAGCCCACCTTCGCCGCCCTGGTCCAAGTCGCCCTGCCCCGGCCGGTCCTGCCGGCCGGACTACTGGTGCGCTACGAGCCGACTGCCGGCGTCGACGGCTGGACCGTGGTCGCCTGCACGCCCCGCCGGCGTCTGGGCACGATCACCCGCGACCGCGATCCGGGTGGCCATCTCGGGTGGCGAGCCTGGACCCGGGCGGGCGACCCCGTCCAGATCACAGGCATCTCCTGCTGGCGGCGTCGCGGGGACGCGGCCGCCGCCCTGGCCTGGGTCACCCCGGCGAGTGGGGCCCGCTGGCTGGCCCTGGCCGCCCACGTCCGCGGCCTCGCCGATCCCGACCTCCATGAGCTGCTGCGGGCGCTGCCCCGGGAGGTGTTCGACCGGCTGCTGGATGTGGCCTTCGCCTGGGAGGGGACGGCGGCATGACCGCCGTCAAGCGGTGTCCCCGGTGCGGCAAGGTCAAGCCGGCCAACGAGTTCTACCGCCGGCGTACCCGACTGTCGTCCTACTGCCGGTCCTGTCAGCGGGCCGCGTCCCTCCTGGCCCGCCGCCGGCGCCGCCACGACCCGGCGGGGGTCGAGCAGCTGCGGGCGGTCGACCGGGCCCGCCAGCGTCGCCACCGCGCCCTGGGCGGCCAACACCCGGGCGGTGGTGACGCCGCATGAACCGCCTGCACTGCCCCGGCCTGGGCATGGCCTGGCCGGCGCCACGCCGACCCACCCCCGGTGGTGGGCTTGCCGTGCTGGTGGTGGTAACGATGCTGGCCGCTCTGGCCGCCCCTCACGCCAAGGCGGTCCGCGGCCTGGTTGCCGGCGGGCTCCCGACCCTCACCGCACCCACGCGGCCCGCTCCCCCACCAGTGACCCGGCCGCCATCGGGGCTGAGCTTCACCAACGCCGCTGGCTGCCGTCCCGCCGGCGACTACCGCTCTCCTCGTCTGGACCGCCGGGTCCGGACCGTGTTGGTCGCCGCGGCCGGCCGCTACCAGCTTCGGGTGTCGTGCCTGCGCAGCGGCCATTCCTGGTACGTCAAGGGCACTCGGCGGGTCTCCAACCACAGCATGTGGCGCGCCGTGGACGTCGACCAGGTCGACGGCCGACCCGTCAGCCCCTCGAACCCCGCTGCCCGCACCCTCGCCCGCTGGATCGGCCAGGGCCGGGCCGGGGCCCAGCCCAGCGAGGTCGGCTCCCCCTGGACCTTCGGCGGCTGGCCCTGGTTCAGCGACACCGGCCACCAGGGGCATCTGCACGTCGGCTTCCCGGACCCGACCCGGCCGGGTGGTGGCCGATGATCGCCGTGGGCCTGACCCGGGCGCTCGGGGTGCGCGGCACCGTGATCCTGGCCTGTGTGCTGGTGCTGGTCGTGACCGCCTACGGCGTCGCCCAAGACCTGGGCATGGTCGAGCCGCCCGCCCACGCTAGCCCGGCGCCCAAGCGGACCGGCGGGTGCCGGCCCAAGCCGACCCGGGCCGCGACCGCCGACATTCCGTCGTCGTACCTGCGGTTGTACTGCAAGGCAGGCGCCCGCTACCGCATCTCGTGGCCGGTGCTGGCGGCCATCGGCAAGGTCGAGTCCGACCACGGCCGGACCCGGCTGCCCGGCGTGCGTTCGGGGAGCAACTGGGCCGGGGCCTGTGGGCCGATGCAGATCGGCTGTGTGCCGCACAGCAAGGCGGGCAACAGCTGGGCCCGCTACGGCCACGGCCGCCCCCACGACCCCGCCCAGGCCATCCCGGCCGCTGCCCGCTACCTGGTCGACCACGGCGCCCGCCACCACCTCGACCGGGCGATCTACGCCTATAACCACTCCCGCGCCTATGTGGCCAAGGTCAAGCAGCTCGCCGGCCGCTACGCCCGAGGCGATAAGCGATGACCGCGGCCGAGCTGGGCCGCGCCGACCGCCTCCCGCCGGCGAGGTCGCGGGAAGAGCTCCGTCTGGCCCAGGTCGCCTCAGGGCTGCTGTTGCTGCTGGATGCCTACCGGCTCACCGGCCGGCTCCCCCTGGAGGTCCAGGTCCAGACCAGCCGGCTCCGGCACGCCGTCAAGCTCGTGATTCAGGCCGAGGCCGCCCGCTCCCCCACGCCAGCGCCGATGCCGGCGGCGCAGGGTGTGGACCCGACGGCGGCGTTGCGGGCCTGGATCGCCACCCAACCATGGACCCAGCCCGGCCCGGTCGGCTGGGTGTACCTGCTGTGCTTCCGCGACCCGACCACCGGCCACCATCGGCCCCTCCAAGGCAACGGCTGTCGGGGTCAGTACGCCGGCCACTACTGGGGCTGGACCGACGACCTCATCCGCCGCATCAACCGCGAGCACCGCAATCCCCGCTGGCATGGGGCCGGACGGCTCGTCCAGGTCGTCCTCGAGGCCGGGTTGACCTTCGAGCTGGCCTGGCTGGAATACCCGGCCACCCGCGGCCGCGAGCGACGGCTCAAGAACCAGGGATCGGCCTACCGGCGCTGCCCACTGTGCCGGGGCACCGGCGGCCCCCTCGACCCGGCCGCCGCCGTCGCCGCCGTCCACCGGTCCTCGCTCCCCCAACCCCGTCCCACCGGAGGGAGGTGAACCATGCCCGCATCCCAGCCCTGGCTCAAGACCAGCGAGGCCGCCCAGCGGCTGCACGTCTCGCCCAAGACGGTCGCCCGCTGGGCCAGCGAGGGCCGCCTGGAGCACCGACGCACCCTCGGCGGCCACCGCCGCTACGACCCCCAGCTGATCGACGCCCTCGTCAACGCCCTCACCTACCGGCCCTAACGCCGCTGTCCGCTCGTCCGAAGGGAGTTCCTCGTGCCTCGACGTACTACCTGGCTGATCGATATGGGCGATGGCAGCTGGTCGGTCTGCTGCATGGCTTGTCGCATCGCCCTGTTCCGCGGCCCCAAGACCGGCGCCGACCGCGCCGCCAACGGCCACTACTGCGAACCCGTCCTCCCCCTCGGCCGTCGCCACCGACGGTCGGCCTGACCACGTGGCCCACCTGGGCCCCGGTGGGCGGCGCGACCCCGGACCCACCCGGTGGACGGACGCGCCGCCCACCGCCAACCCACCACCACCCCCACGTGAAGGAGCAACTTGTGAACGCTCGCAACGGCTGGAGCCAGCCGTCCGGCTGGGGTGCAGGCCATCAGACCGGTTGGGCCCCGCTGGTCGACCACGGTCCCCTCCCCCTCCAGACCGCGCGCTCAGTCGGCCGATGGCTCTGGTTCACCGCGGCCGTCGCCGGCTTTCTGCTGGTGACCGCCTTTGCCCTCGCCCACGACGACCCCACCCCCGGCCTGTCGCTGCGGGGCCTGCTGACGATCGCCCTGGCCGCCGCCGTGGTCGTGCTGCTGACCATCCGCCGCACCGCTGGCCCCGGCCCCCTGACCCGGGCGCTGTTCGAGTACACCGTCGTCTTCTTGCTGGCCGTGCTGGTCGCCACCACCGGCATCCCCCTCGACCAGGCGCCCCCCACCGGCGGCGGCGGCCTGCAGGCCAGCGCCGACCACGACCAACGACCGGCGCTGGTCAAAACCATCGACGGATTCCGGGACTGGCTGGGCGAGTGGCGGACCTGGGCCCGCACCGAGACCGACCGCCGCGCCCACTCCACCCCCACCCCCACCCCCACCCCCGAGTCCCCCACGACCAGGAGGGCGCTGTGACCCTGCCCTTCGCCGACCTCAACCCGCTCGGGCGGGCCATCATCGTGGTGGTGGCCGCCCTGACCCTGGCCGTGGCCGCGATCGCGTTCGCCACCAGCTACGGCGCCCTGTACGCCTGGGCCCGCGACACCGGCCTCTACTCAGAACGCCTCACCCGCATCTGGCCCCTGCTCCTGGACGGCGCGTTCATCGTCGCCCAACTCGCCGCCATCCTGGCCGGCATCCTGCGCGGCAACCGCGCCTTCCCCATCCTGACCATGCTCATCACCGGCGCCCTGACCGTCTGGTTCAACCTCCAACACGCGGGCGCCGACCCCGGACGCCGCCTCACCGCCGCCCTCCCCCCGGTCCTGATGATGCTGGCCTTCGAGATCGACGTGCAGATCGTCCGCTGGGTCATGCACGCCCTCGGCAAGCCCATCGGCCCTATCACTCCCCCACCGCCCGACGGCATGCTCGCTGGCCCGGTCCCGGGCGCGGTCTGGCGGTCGGATGCGCTGGGCTGGAACGTTCCGCCGAACGGCCCGTCCCATGGCTGGCTCCCGGGCGCCTACGGGCAGGTTCCAGCAGGCCACCACCTTCCGGAAAACCGGCAGAACAGACAAGCTGGCCTGGCGACTGGGAACGGCGGTGACCCGGCTGGGCCGACCAAGCGCCAGCGCATCGAGGAATACCTGGACTGGCTCGGCCCCGACGAGCTCCAGCACCTCACCGTGCGCGAGCTGACCACCGACCTGCGGGAGAACGGCCTGGAGGTCACCGAACGCTACGTCAAGCAGATCCTCGACCAGCAGCGACCCGAAACCGTTCGCCAGCCGAAGCAGCGGGGGAGCGGCGGCGCCCGCAAGCCGCGCCGATGACCAGAGCCGACTCGCGCCCGCGGGCGCCTAGGGGCCGCCTGCGCCCGGTCCCTTCACCCGACCGCGAGCCCCCCAACAACCTGGAGGCCGAAGAGGCCGTCCTCGGCGCCGTGCTGACGGCCGGGCAGCTGCTGGCCGAGGTCGCCGCCGTCCTCGAGGAGACCGACTTCTACCGGCCCGCCCATCGGGCGATCTGGCGGGCGGTGCTCCACCTGACCGACCGGGACCAACCCACCGACCCCGTCACCGTGCTGGGGGAGTTGAATGACCGCGGCGAGTTGGCCGATGTGGGCGGTGGCCCGTTCCTCCACACCCTGGTCCAGGCCGTGCCCACCGTGGCCAACGCCGGCCACTACGCCCGCCAAGTTGCCGAGTGCGCTCGGCGCCGCCGGGTCATCGACCTTGGCATCCAGCTGGCCCACTCCGACGCCGACCCGGCCGTCCTCGCGCACCTCGCCGGCGAGCTGGCCGACACCACCACCGTCGGACATGGGGGCCGCGGTTGGCAGCCGCCCATCCCGTTCGGGGTCGCCGGCGAGGTTCCCGCGTTCCCGGTCGAGGTGCTGCCCGGCTGGCTGGGGGAGTACGTGGCCGCGGTCGCCACCGCAACCCAGACCCCACCCGACCTGGCCGGGATGCTGGCCTTGGCCGTGCTCGCCACCGTGGCCGCCGGCGCGGTCGAGGTCGAGCCCCGGCCGGGCTGGCGCGAGCCCCTGTGCCTGTTCGTGGCCGTGGGCATGGACGCCGGCACCCGCAAGAGCAGCGTCTTCACCGCCCTCACCCAGCCGGTCGCCGACTTCGAACGCCAGCAGGCCGCGGCTGCCCTGCCCGGGATCACCGAGACCGCGGTCCTGCGCCGCATCGCCGACCAGGCCGCCACCACCGCCGAGGCCGCCGCCGGCAAAGCCCCGGCCAGCCAGCAGGACGAGGCCCGAGCCGAGGCCATCGCCCGCGCCGCCGAAGCCGCCAACCTCATCGTGCCGCCGGTGCCGCGGTGGCTGGTCGACGACGCCACCCCAGAAGCCCTGGCCGGGCTGCTGGCCACCTACGGCCGCATCGCCCTGCTCTCACCAGAAGGCGATGTGTTCGACCAGATGGCCGGCCGCTACAACCAGAGCAGCGGCCCGAACCTGGGCGTGTACCTCAAGAGCCACGCCGGGGACCTGCTCAAGGTCGACCGACGCGGCCGCCCACCCGAATACGTCCAGCGGCCCTGTCTGACCATCGGCCTGACCGTCCAACCCGAGGTCCTGCGGGGGCTGGCGAGTCGCCCCGGCTTCGGCGGCCGCGGCATGTTGGCCCGGTTCCTGTACAGCCTGCCGGCCAGTCTGGTCGGCCACCGCCAGCCCGGCGCCCCACCCGTCCCCCAAGCGGTGGCCGACCGTTATGCCCAGGAGCTGCACGCCTTGGCCGCCAGCCTCACCACGCCGTCCGGGGAGGACGGCCCAGCCCTGCTTACTCTCGACCAGCGAGCCGGCGAGCTGCTGCTCGCCTTCGAGCGCGACCTGGAGCCACGCTTGGCCGCTGGCAGCGGCGACCTGGCCCACCTGGCCGGCTGGGCGGCCAAGCTCGCCGGTGCCACCTGCCGCCTCGCCGCCCTCCTGCATTTGGCCGGCCGCCTGCGCGACGGCTGGGCCCCGCCCATCGGCGCCGCCACCTTCGCCGGAGCGATCCGGCTGGCCGGCTACCTGGTCGAGCATGCCCGGGCGGTGTTCGACCTGATGGGCGCTGACCCCCGCGTCGATGACGCCCGCTGGCTGCTGGACTGGATCAGCCACACCGGCCAGGCCCAGTTCACCCGCCGCGACGCCCATCGCGCCGCTCCGCGGGGGCGCTTTGCCAAGGCCACCGACCTCGACCCTGCCCTCGCCCTGCTCGAGGAGCATGGCTGGCTCCGCCGGGTCGACGCCGACTCGCCCGGGCCTAAGGGCGGCCGGCCGCCTTCCCCGCGGTTCCTGGTCAACCCGTTGCACCCCGCGACAGAACCTACAGAACCGACAGAACCTCATTCGTCGGCGGGTTCTGTCGGTTCTGTAGGTTCTGTCGCGCGTGGTGATACCTCGCGGAGCCCCGGTGAGCGCTAAATCGGCTGTCACGTTATCCAACGAGAACGGCCCCAGCCGTTCCCGGCCGTGTCAGGCGTCGCGCCCAGCCGCCTGCGGCCGCCAGGGCCCTCCCTGTGCGCCCCGATGGCCCGGCCAACCGAACACCGTCCCCCACGGTGCGGGGAGGCCCTGATGGGGTCGGTGAGCTGGCGCAAGCGCGGCAACCGCTACCTGGTCTCCTGGCGACTCGATGACGGCTCCCAAGGCGGCAAGACGGTCGACACCCCCGACGAGGCCCGCGACCTCGCCGCCGAGAAGCGGCTGGAGATGCGCCGGGGCACCTGGCGAGGACGCCAGCGCGGCCGACTGTCGTTCAGCGCCTGGGCGGCCGAGTGGTGGGAAACCTGGGCGACCGACGATCCTAGCCCGACCACCCTGGCCGCCACGGAAAGCTGGCTGCGGCTGCATGTGCGACCGTGGTTCGCTGACCGGCCGATCGACAAGGTCACCCCAGCCGATGTGCGTCGCTGGCAAGCGCAACTGGCGCGGGACGTCGGGCCGTCAACGGTGGCGCACTGCCGGTCGTTGGCGCTGCGGATCTTCCAGTTCGCCATGGATGAGGGAGCGATCGACGTCAACCCGGTCCGCAAGGTGCCACCGCCCAAGCGCCGGGCCGATCCTGAGCAGGTCTTCGGTGAGGTCAAGCGGCGCGCCCTCACTCCGGAGGAGGCCGGGCGGCTGCTGGCCTGTTTCCCGTTGTTCTGGTGGGACCATGTGCTCACCCTGCTCGGCACTGGCCTGCGCTTTGGCGAGCTGGCTGGGCTGCGCCGGCGCCGGGTCCACCTCGACCGAGGCATACCTGTGCTCGAGGTCGGCCCCACCCGGTATCAGGCCGGCCGGTTCGGCAGTGGCTTCAAGCCGCGGCCCAAGAGCGACGCCGGCATCCGCCCCGTGCCCCTGGCTCCGTTGGTGGTCGAGGCGATCCGCCGCCAGCTCCCACCGGGCAGCGACCCCGACGAGCTAGTGTTCACGGGTCCCGGTGGCGGCCCTGGCCGCCGCGATGGACCGAGCGTGCCCCGAGGCACGAGGACCGTGCGTCGCGGCACAACCTGCACCGCACCTACCAGGGGGCCGTGGCCAAGCTAGCCGACCCGTCCGTGCCGCTTCGACCAACGGCATGGCGCGTGCTGCGGACTCTGCGCGACGGCGGCCCCCAGCGCGTGGAGCAGCTGGCTGCTCGGCTGAGCACGTCGGGTCGCCGGCCCATTCGCCCGGCCACCGTCGCCGACGCCTTGGGTGAGCTGCACGTCGCCGGCCTGGCGGCGGTCGACGTCGACGACCGGGACGCAGCGGCCGTTCGCTGGTCAGCGGTGCCGGCCACTCTTGATCCCCTGCTGGAGGCGGTCGACCTGCACGGCGCCCACGACTTTCGCCACACCTACGCGACCTGGCTGGAGGACGCCGGCATCCCCGCCCGGGTCATTGACGAGCTGATGGGCCACGAAGCGACCGGTCGCAGCGGCCAGCAGCGAGGCAGTGCCATGGGCGCCCACTACCGGCACACCACCCCGGAGATGGCCGCCCGGGCCGTTGAGGCCATTCAGCTGCGCCTGACGGTCGTGCTCGGAGTAGCGGAGCAGGCGGTTGAGAGTCGCGCAAACCGGTCAACGCTCAGAGTGTTCTGACAGACCCGTTCACCGCGAGCTTGGGAAGCACCCTCAGACCGCTCAGGATTGGCCGATCGTACAGGTCGAAGGGCGTACGGACCGACCGTGGTTGTCCGTGGATGACCGCTGCCGACTGATGCTTAGCCTGGATCCACCGAAACGTCTTTGTGCTCCGGCTGCCCTGGCAGGTCGGAAGCCTTTGGCGGTCGCCGGGTGTCGCATCCAGAAGGTGCACGACCTCGGCAGCAGAACTGGCCCGCTTACAAGGGGCTCCGCTGGAGCATGAGGACACTCGCGCCCGCGACGCGCCCGGCGACGGCGTCCTGGAGCGCCGTGGCCGCCTCCGCCAGCGGACGTGTCGCCGCGACGTGGAGCGAGAGCAGCCCTTGCGCGAGCGTCTCGACCAGCCCGGCAAGCCGTGCGCCGTCGGCGCGGACGTAGACGTCGGTGACCTCCACCCCTCGTTCGGGCGGCGGCGGATCGCCGGTGATCGTGGCCAGGCGGCCACCTGCCGCCACGGCCTGCAGCGCGGCCGCCGCGCCGCCGGGGGCCGCGTTCACGGCGGCCCCGACGCCACCTCCGCCCGGAGCTGCGTCCCGCACGCGGGCCGGCCACTCCGGATCGTGATAGTCGACCACGACGCGCGCGCCGTAGCCGCGGACCCGCGCCGCACTCGAGGGGCCCGCCGTCGCGACCACGGTCGCTCCTCGCGCGACCGCCAGCTGCACGGCCAGGCCGCCGGTGACGCCGCCGGCGCCGTGCACCATCACCCACTGGCCGTCCGGGGCCGGGGCGGCCTGGGTGAGCGCCTGGTCGGCGGTGAGCGCCGGCACCGGGAACGCGGCCGCGGCCTCCCACCCGACGACGGCCGGCTTGCGCGCCACCAGCGCGGCCGGCGCGACCAGCCACTGCGCCCACGCGCCCTGGTGGCGCAGCGGCACGGGGTGGGTGAGCACCTGGTCGCCCGCTGCCAGGCTCCTCACGTCCTCGCCGACCGCGGCGACGACACCCGCCGCCTCGACGCCGAGCGCCAGCGGCGGCTCGCGGCCCACGTCCCAGTCGCCTGTCCGGACGAACTCGTCCCAGTTGGCGACCCCTGCCGCGTGCACCGAGATCACGACCTCGTCCGGC
>Ga0307296_10001812_pt1 | contig 10848 bp, 11 predicted proteins | sample ER_DNA_153_FD_194467 | JGI IMG/M metagenome (GOLD analysis project Ga0307296, IMG submission 194467) | Bulk soil microbial communities from the East River watershed near Crested Butte, Colorado, United States - ER_DNA_153 | ecosystem: Environmental > Terrestrial > Soil > Floodplain | place... | reverse complement strand
GCCTTTCTGCTCCGACCTCTCGCGTGAGAACGACGAGCCGCTCGGAGCGACTGCGAGCCGCATCGACCACTGGTTTCTGATCGAGTATCGCGGCCTCTGGACGCGCGACGCGCTCCCGGGTAGTGGGCTCTCCGACCAGGTCAAGCAGCATCTCCGCGAGCAGGTCGCCGCGGTCTCGCATGGGCGGCTCCTCTTCATCCGGCGCCCGGACCGCAGGCGGCGGCCCGAGCTCCTCGCCTTCGCCGCGAGGTCGATCCCGGGGGAGGAGAGCCTGACGAGGCTCGAGTTCGAGGCGTACGAAGAGCTCCGTGGGATCGAGCTGCGGAGCGGCGATCCCTGCGACCACCCGCTCTTCCTCGCCTGCACCCACGGGAAGCACGACCCGTGCTGCGCCCGGTACGGACGCCCGCTCTACGATGCCCTCCGCGACGAGCTGGACGAAGACTGGGCCTGGCAGTCGAGCCACATCGGCGGAGACCGCTTCGCCGGCAACCTCGTCTGCCTCCCGGAAGGGCTCTACTACGGGCGGGTCGACCGCGAAGCGGCCGGATCGGTGCTCGACGAGCATCTGGCGGGACGGATCGCGCTCGACCACTACCGCGGGCGCTCCCGCTATCCGTTCCCGGTACAGGCCGCCGACCGGTTCGTGCGAGAGCAGACCGGCTTGACGGGAATCGGCGAGATCGTGATCGAGAGCGTCGAGCGCCGCGACGGAGGCTGGCAGGTCTCGATCGCAGCGGGTGGCCGCGGGTACCCGGTTCGGGTCGTCCAGGAGCGCGGAGACCTGACGCTGCTCACGTGTCACTCGCCGACGGCCAAGCGTCCGCGCCGCTTCGTGGCTACGGCATGCTGATCCGGAGAAAGCCCTCGCGCACGAGGCGGCGTCCGAGGACGAGGCGACTCTCATCGTCGAGGTTTCCCGGAAGGTCGGATAGCCGGAAGGGCTCGTCGGAGGCGGCGATGAAGCCGAGCTCGGAACAGACCTTCGCGGGGAACGCGACCTGGCGCCCTTCGTAGACGAGCTTGACCTGACCCCCCTCGGCGGTGAGATCGGTGAGGACGGTCTCGCGCCGGACCAGGGGCGTCTCCAGTTCGAGCTGCTCGAGCGCGCGCAGCTGGTCGAAGAAATCGTCCCGGATAGGGCGGCGGGTGCGGATGAGCTTCTCGCGCATCCGGCGCGTAACGGCGTCGGGCGTCAGCCGAGCGGCGACCTGATCGACGATGCCGTCCGGCGCCGTTCCGTCCGCGGCGACGCCCCGTCGAAGATCGACCTCCTCCGCGGCGGCCTCTTGCAGCGCCGCCTTGAAGGCCTCGAGCCAGGTGTAGACGTTGACCCCGATCGTCAGGTGGAGCGAGTCGGTCTCGGAGGTCAGCGCCTTGTGCAGCCAGCCGCGAGGCAGGTACAGGGTGTCTCCGCCTCTGAGCGTGACGTCGAGCACCGGCTCCGCCGGATCGCCCAGCTCCGGGCCGTACTTCTGGTTCCTCAGAGGGAGCTCGAGTGCGGGCGGGTAGACGAGCCAGCGCTTCTCGCCCGAGAGCTGCAGGCAGAGAACGTCGTGCGTGTCGTGATGAACCGGCAAGCCCTGGGCCGCTCGCGGCGTGTAGTAGGCGTTCGCCTGGACCGGGTGGCCGAGGTTCCGTTCCAGCTCTCGGCAGAAATGGGCCAGCGGAGGATGGTTTACGTGCAAGGCCTGCAGCACGATCGTCGCGCCTCTGGAAAACGCGGCCACGACGCGCTCGACCTGAGCCGTGCCCGTGAAGGGCTGCGGTCGCCAACTCACGTCTTCGGTGTAGTCGCCGAGCACGATCTTCTCTCCCGCCTTGACGACCCGAAACGCCGGATGGCGAAGCCCGCCCGAGGCGACGAGCCGCTCGAGCTCGTCGACCGAGAGGAGGTCGTCGAAGCGCCCCTCCTCGTCTCGAGGCACGAGGAGGGGCCTTCGTTCCCAGTACTCGCCGAGAAAACGCTCGGTCTCGACCGGGCTGACGCAGCGCTCGAGAGCGCTATGCGTCTGTGTCGTCGGCGTCGGAGTCCGTATCGTCGCTATCCGAGTCCGTGGAGTCCTGGTCGCCGCCACCGCCGCCCTCGTCGGTCCCGTCGGTGTCCGCGACCTCGGACTTGGGCTCTTCCCAGGTGGAACCGCTCTGGATCTCGTCGTCCTGCAGCGTCGTGTCTTGCTCGCTCACTACGCCTCCTTGATCGGTGACTCGGAGACTCTAAGGCACGCCGTCACGAACGAGCTCTCAGCTAGAGTCGCCGCCCGGTGGACCTGTACGAGTACCAGGGTAAGGAGCTCTTCAAGCGGTTCGGCATCCCAGTCTCCGACGGGCGGCTCGCAACGACGCCGGACGAGGCGCGCGCAGCCGCCGAGGAGCTCGGAGGGCAGGTCGTCGTCAAGGCGCAGGTGCTGACCGGGGGGCGAGGGAAGGCCGGGGGAATCAAGCTCGCCGACTCGCCCCAGGAGGCCGCCGAGCACGCGCAGGCGATCCTCGGGATGGACATCAACGGCCATGTCGTTCGCAAGCTCTGGGTCGAGAAGGCCTCCGACATCGCGAAGGAGTACTACCTCTCGGTCACCTTCGACCGGGGCGAGAAGAAGGCGCTCTTCATGCTCACGAAGGAGGGCGGGATCGACATCGAGGAGGTCGCGTCCGAGCGGCCGGAGGCCCTTGCCCGCCTCCACGTGGATCCTCTCGAGGGGTTTCAGCCCTACCAGGCTCGTCGACTCGTCTATGGCGCGGGCATCGACGACCCGAACGAGCAGAAGCAGATCCTGAGCATCGTCCAGAAGCTCTACGACGCGTTCGTCGGCGCGGACTCGATGCTCTGCGAGATCAACCCGCTGATCGTCACGCCCGAAGGCGAGGTGAAGGCGCTCGACTCGAAGTTCACGGTCGACGACAACGCGCTGTACAAGCACGCCGACATCGCCGAGATGCGCGACCTGGAGGCCTATCCGCCCGAGGAGCGCGCGGCGCGCGAGAAGGGCGTGACCTACGTGAAGCTCGATGGCGAGGTCGGTATCCTCGGGAACGGCGCCGGGCTCGTCATGTCCACGCTCGACGTGATCGCGCTTGCCGGAGGGCGCCCTGCGAACTTCTGCGACCTCGGCGGCGGCGGCGACGCGCAGGGTGTGACCGATGCGCTCGAGATCATCGGCGCGGACCCGCAGGTTCGCTCGATCCTGTTCAACATCTTCGCCGGCATCACCCGCTGCGACGAGGTCGCGCGCGGGATCCTGGCGGCGCTCGACGAGACGAAGATCGAGCACCCGATCGTCGTGCGCTTCGACGGCACGAACGCGGAAGAGGGGAAGCAGATCCTGGTCGAGGCAGGTTTCGACAACGTCCATGTCGAGGGGACGATGCTCGACGCTGCGAAGCGCGCGGTGGAGCTGGCGGCGTGACGGATACCTGGTCCGAGCGTGCCGAGGCCTACCGCGAGAGCGACGCTCATCGGCAAGGCCGCGATCTCGACCTCTTCGCCGAGTGGGCGGAGGGCGAAACCGCGCTCGACGTCGCAACCGGCGGCGGCCATGTGGCGAACCGTCTGCGCGAGGCCGGGTTTCAGGTGGTGACCATCGATCCCGCGCCGGGCATGAAGCCGGACGTGATCAGCCGCGCCGAGGAGATTCCGTTCGCCGACAAGAGCTTCGACGTCGTCGCCTGCCGCGTTGCCGCGCACCACTTCCAGGATCCGGCCGGCGCGTTGAAAGAGATGGCGCGCGTCAGCCGCTCGCTCGTGCTCATCGCGGACAACCTGTACCTGGGTGAGCCCGGGGAAGAGGCTGACCGCCTGCACGACCCGACCCACGTCCGGAATTACAGCGAAGACGAGTGGCGGCGAATGTTCGACGAGGCCGGTCTCGACGTCGAGGCTTTCGAACGCGAGGACAAACGGATCGATCTTCAGGGATGGCTCGACCGGGCGGGCACGCCGCCGGAGGATGCAGACCGTGTCCGAGAGCTCCTTGCCGACCGAGTAGACGAAGGCAAGCTCACGCTCGATCGCGGGATCTTCAAGGGCCGGACCCGCTGATGGCGATCATCGTCACGAACGAGACGCGACTCGTCGTTCAGGGCCTGACCGGGAGCGAGGGCTCCTTCCACGGCGTGCGGAACCGCGACTACGGGACGAACGTCGTCGCGGGGGTCACACCCGGCAAGGGCGGACAGGACGTCTCAGGGATTCCCGTCTTCGACACGGTTGCCGAGGCGGCAAGCGAGACCGGCGCGAATACGTCCATGGTCTTCGTCCCGGCGCGCTTCGCAGCCGATGCGATCTACGAGGGCGTCGACGCGGGCATCGAGACCGTGATTTGCATCGCCGAAGGCCTGCCGGCTCACGAGATGCTGCGGATCTACAACTACATTCAGCCTCGTGGGATCACGATGCTCGGGCCGAACTGCCCGGGCGCGCTCTCGCCGGGGAAGGCGAACGTCGGGATTATCCCTGCCGAGTTCTTCCGCGAGGGCCGAATCGGGCTCGTCAGCCGGTCGGGCACGCTGACCTACCAGATCGGCTACGAGGTGGCGCAGCTCGGCCTCGGGAACTCGACGATCGCGGGGATTGGCGGCGACCCGGTCGTCGGCTCCTCATTCATTGACATCCTCGCCCGCTTCGAGGCGGACGACGAAACCGAGGTCGTCGTCCTGGTCGGCGAGATCGGCGGCGACGAGGAGGAGAAGGCAGCCCGCTTCATCGAGGCCGAGATGTCCAAGCCCGTCGTCGCGTACATCGCAGGCTTCACGGCGCCCCCGGGCAAGACGATGGGCCACGCGGGTGCGATCATCTCGGGCTCGTCGGGCACGGCAGAGGCCAAGAAGGAAGCCCTCGAGGCCGTCGGCGTCAGGGTCGGGACGACGCCGACCGAGGTCGCCGAGCTCGCCGCCGAGACGGCCGGCGCTCGCGCTTAGCGGCGGGGAGCCGCCGCGGCGAGAAGCTTCATGTCCGAGCCCGATTCTAGGCTCAGGCTCGTGGATGCGATCTCGCTCGCACGAGGCGTGCCTGCGCCTGAGTGCCTGCCTTTGGCAGAGCTGGCCGACTGCGCGCGGGCGGCAGTCGACCGCGACGGGGAGACGGTGCTCAGCTACGGGCCCGGCGGCGGCTACGCCCCGCTGCGCGAATGGATCGCCGAGCGCCACGGGGTCGAGCCCGGTCGGGTCGTTGTCACGAACGGCTCCCTGCAGGGCTTCGTCTTCCTCGCCGAGCTCTTGGCGCCCAAGGGGCCGATTCTCGTCGAAGCGCCCACCTACGACCGTCCGCTGAAGATCCTCGAGGCGATCGGGGCAGAGGTGCTCGCAGTTCCGCAGGACGAGGAAGGGATCGACCTCGACGCGCTCGAGCGGAGCCTGCCGGACGCTCCAGCGCTCCTGTACACGATCCCGACCTTTCAGAACCCGAGTGGCCGGACCTTGTCGGTGGCGCGTCGAGAACGGCTGGCGGAGCTCGCCCACAGCGGCCTGCTCGTGCTCGAGGACGACCCGTACGGGCTCGTGCGCTTCGAAGGCGAGCCGCCGCCCACGGTGTTCGAGCTCGCCCGGGGCGACAGTGTCGTCTACAGCTCGTCCTTCTCGAAGACCGTTGCCCCGGGGCTTCGCGTCGGATACATGCTGCTTCCGACTGAGCTTGCGGCACAGGTCGAAGCTGCTGCCTCGGGCGCGTACATCACCCCGGCGCTCCTCTCGCAGGCGACTGTCTTCGAGTTCCTTCGCCGCGGAAACCTCGAAGCGAACCTCGAACGCGTCTGCGGCCTACTGCGGGCGAGGCGGGACGCGCTGGTGGGGGCCCTGGAACGGCACCTGCCCGAGGCAACCTGGAGGTCCCCCGAGGGCGGCTATTTCCTCTGGCTCGACCTCCCGGACGGCGCGGCGACTGCCGACCTGGCGGCCGAGGGTGTGACGTTCGTTGCCGGAGCGGACTTCTTCGCCGGCGAGGGCGGCGAGTCGGCCATGCGCCTTGCGTTCAGTTACGCCTCCCCGACAGAGATCGAGGAGGGCGTGCGCCGCCTCGCCTTATCCGTCCGAGCTGACATGCTCCTCCGCCGCGCGGCCTAGCAGTCTTCGCCTTCGATAGAGCTGCGAGAGCAGCACGCCGCCGAGGAAGCCAAGGGCCAGGAGCAGGATGATCAGCCAGATCAAGCGTGTATGAGCTGCGAAGAGGACGAAATCGACCTTGATCCGGTCGTTGTTCTTGACAATGAACGCAATCACCCAGGCGACGATCAGGACGAGGCTGATCAGGACCGCGTAAAGCCGCGGCTGGAAGTCCTCGAGCGGGCCTTCCGGTCGTCGTCGGAAGAGGCGCATCGGGAAGTGAGTCTACGACCTCCCCGTCAGTCGCTGACAACCACCGAGAGCCACGAGCAAACGCCGCCGGAGCCGGGCTCTGCCCGGCGGGAGGCTCACAACCGAGAGGAGAACGCTCGAACTACGAAACGCGTCGCCGGCTCCTGAAACAGGCGAACCAAGACACCGTCCGCAAAGAGGGGGCACACGGGGGAACCAGGGGTTCCTCCGTGCAAGCGAGCCAGCGAAGCTGTTACGCGGCGTTTTCCGCGAGCGCTGCGACAGAGCGTGGAATCAGGCGGGCCTGATGCGGGGGAGAGAGTGTGCCTTGTCCGACCGGTCGATAAGTCGGGCAGGGGGACTCGGGGAGGGCGCACAGGCCCGCCTGTCGGAAGTAGCAATTTTCACAGGTTGCTCTAGTTTTTTTGCTCAAAGCTCGGTTTGCTCCGAACCGTTGACCCTGACGACAAGGCGCGATCATAGGGCCCTACAAGCCGGTTTCAAGGTTGCCAGAGAGGAAAACTGAGCAAATTCCGGCCGGAACAAATCTTGCGAAATTTACGTCTTGTTATTCCTTCTTGCGTAACGTTGCCAAGGCGCGCAACGCCTGTCGAAAACTATTCACAGGGATTACGCGCATGCCGCCTGCGTAGCGCCTGGCGACTGCCGTGTTTTCCCCAGCCGGGACGAGGAAGACGTCGACTCCGGCGCGTTTTGCGCCGATCGTCTTCTGTTTGAGGCCCCCGACCGCTACGACGCTACCGTCGACGCAGAGCTCTCCGCTCGCCGCCACCTTGTGGCCGCGGTCGATGTCGCGGCCGAGCTCTTCGACCACGTCGAGCGCGAAGGCCAGACCGGCCGAGGGGCCTCCTACTTGGCCGAGGTCGATGTGGACTGGAACCGGAAGCTTGATCTTCGCCGGCCTCTGCAGCGCACAGTCGGTAAACACGCCGATCAGCGGCCGCTGTGCATCGCGAGGATCCGGGGCCGTCTTGACACGGATCTGCTCGAGACGCCTACCCCTGCGTATCGTCAACGTCACCATCTCGCCCGGCCGGTGCACGCGGATGAGCCGACGCAGATCGGTCGGGGAGAGCGAGCGCTTGCCGTCGACGCGGACGATGATGTCTCGGGGCCGAAGCTTTCCGGCAGCAGGGCCGTCCGACGAGACGGCGGCGATCACGGTCCCCGGCGAGGAGACGTCGACCTTGTACCCAAGCGCTCGCAGCGCTACTGCGGCAGCGATCTCCTGTGACTGCGCCATCGCCTGGAGCTCGGCCCGCCGGTGCTGGGCGTCGCTCTCGCCTGGAGCCCGTACCGCCGAGGCTGGAACGAGAGTCGATCCTTCGTGGAGCCCGTGGAAGAGCTTCTCCAGGAGGCTCGCCTTCTTGACCTCGACCGCTACGTAATAGATGCCGCCGCCGTCACCGTCCGGGTCGGGGCGCTCTCCCTTGACCTGCACGTACGGGGCAAGGGGCTGAGCCCGGTCGGGCAAGAAGATGTACTGGTTCGATGGGACGAGGTAGAGGAAGCCGGCAACGGCGAGGAGGACGAGGCCCGCGACGAGTAGGCGGACGGACGTGAAGATGCGGGCCACCGACTCAGGATACGGTCACCCGCGGAGCAGCGGTGCCGGCTACAGGAGGCTGCGAGTGAGGCCGCCATCGACTGGGATGACGGCACCGGTCACGTAGGAGGCCTGATCCGAGGCGAGGAAGCAGATGACGTCGCCGACCTCACGCGGCCGGCCGAAGCGCCGGAGCGGAATGACTGCCAGGTCGTCGGCCCGGGAGCGATTGACGTAGACCTCGGCGAGCCGCTCGGTTTCGATCCGGCCAGGCGCGATCGAGTTGACGGTGATGCCGTCGGGGCCAACCTCCCGCGCAAGCGTCTTCGCCCAACCGATCACCCCGGGGCGGATCGTGTTCGAGAGCGCGAGATTGTCGATCGGCTCGCGGACGGAGCTCGACGTGATGTTGATCACGCGGCCGCGGCCGCTCCGACGCAGGTGGCGCAGGGAGAGATTCGTGAGTCGGATCGCCGAGAGCATCAGCAGCTCGACCGCGCTTTCGACGTCCTCGTCCTTCAGCTCGAGGGCCGCCGAGCGCGGGGGGCCGCCGCCGTTGTTGACGAGGATGTCGATCCCGCCAAAGGCTTCGACGGTCTTCTCGACCAGGCGTTCGAGGTCGTTCGGGTTCGTCAGGTCGCCGCGAACCGGGAGTGCGCCGAGCCGCTCCGCCTCACGGTGGAGCAGATCCCGTCGCCGCGCGAACATCGCAACGTTCGCACCCTCGCGCGCGAGGGCCTCGGCCGTTGCGAGCCCCATGCCCGAGGAGGCGCCGCAGACGATGGCTGTTCGATCGCGAAGCCCGAAGTCCATGATCAACTCGGCGTCACCCGGTATTCAGGTACCGCCGACCTCCTCCCCGATGCGATCGTACTGGTGAAAAGCGCACCCGTGGGTGACGGGATCGCGCCGGATGTGTGACAACCGCACTGGCTACGAGCTGAGGACGCCGACGACCTCGCGAACGGCTTCAGCCGAGGCCTCGAGGGCGGCCCGCTCGTCGTCGCTCAGGTCCAGCTCGATGATCTCTTCGATGCCCTCGGCGCCAAGCTTGACCGGAACACCCATGTAGAGGCCGTCGATCCCGTACTCGCCTTCCAGGTAGGCCGTGCACGGCAGGACGCGCTTTTCGTCGAGCATGATCGCGTAGACCATCTGCGCCGCCGCCGCGCCGGGCGCATACCAGGCGGAGGTGCCGAGAAGCGTCACGAGCTCCCCGCCGCCCTTCGCGGTCCGCTCCACGAGCTCCGCAATCCGCTGGTCGGGCACGAGCTTGCGAAGCGGGACGCCGCCGACGGTTGTCGCCGAGACGACCGAGACCATCTGATCGCCGTGCCCGCCCAGCACCATCGCGGACACATCCTTCACCGACGCGCCGGTCTCCCACGCAATGAAGGTCGAGAAGCGGGCGGTGTCGAGGATGCCGGCCATGCCGAAGACACGCTCCTTGGGCCACCCGGAGACGTTCCTGGCTACGTGGCACATCGCGTCGAGCGGGTTCGAGACGATGATCAGGATCGCTTCGGGAGAGTGCTCCACGACCTCGCGGGTAACCGACCCGACAATCTTCTCGTTGGTCGAGACCAGGTCGTCGCGGCTCATGTCGCCGGTCCGGGGCACGCCTGCCGTGACGACGACGACGTCGGAGCCCGAGCTGACGTCGTAGGTCGTCGAGCCCGTGGCGTAGGGCTCGTACCCGAGAACTGCGCCCGCCTGGTTGATGTCCAGCGCCTTGCCCTCGGCGAGGCCTTCCTTGATGTCGACGAGGACGACGTCCGCGTAATCGCGGCGTGCCAGCTCCTGCGCGCACGTCGCGCCGACGTTTCCTGCTCCGACCACCGTCACCTTGCGCCTGTTGCTCAAACTCGCACCCCCAGCTTCTCGATGACCGCGTCGGCAACGTCGCTCGTCCCCACGGCTGTCGGGTCGTCACGCGACGGCTTCATGTCGTAGGTCACGCTTTTCCCCTCGGCGATCACCTCGGCGATCGCGGTCTCGAGACGGTCGGCTGCCGCCTCCTCGCCCAGATGCCGCAGCATGAGCATCCCGGAGAGCATCATCGCCATCGGGTTCACCTTGTTCTGGCCGGTGTACTTCGGCGCCGACCCGTGCGTGGGCTCGAAGACGGCCGCCTCGGTGCCGATGTTCCCGCCCGGGGCGAGCCCGAGCCCGCCGGTCAGGCCGGCGGCGAGATCGGAGACGATGTCGCCGTAGAGGTTCGGGAGCACGAGTACGTCGTACTCCTCGGGCCGCTGCACGAGCTGCATGCAGAGGTTGTCGACGATCCGGTCCTCGAACTCGATGTCCGGGTTCTGCTCGGCGACCTCGCGCGCGACCTGCAGCCAGAGGCCGTCGGAGAACTTCATGATGTTCGCCTTGTGCACGGTCGTCACCTTGCGGCGACCGAGCCGCCGCGCGTAGTCGAACGCGAACTCGTGGACGCGGCGCGTTCCCTCCACCGAGATCGGCTTGATCGAGATCCCCGCCTCGTCGCGCAGGGTTCCACCGTGGGCGCGAATCCACTCGGTCAGCTCGCGCGCCTCGTCGGAGCCCACCTCGTACTCGATCCCCGCGTACAGGTCCTCTGTCGCCTCGCGGACGATGACGAGGTCCACGTTCTCGTAGCGGGAACGCACGCCCGGGTAGCTCTTGCAGGGCCGTACCTGGGCATAGAGGTCGAGCCCCTTGCGCAGCGCGACGTTCACCGACCGGAACCCGCCGCCGACCGGTGTCGTGATCGGGCCCTTGAGCGCGACCCCACAGTCCTTGATCGCCTCGACGACGTGATCTGGGAGCGGGTTTCCGCCGTGCTGATCCATGACGTCGCTGCCGGCCTGCTGAATGTCCCAGTCGAGCTCGACGCCGCCTGCGTCCAGCACGCGGCGCGTCGCCTCGGCGAGCTCCGGGCCGGTGCCGTCGCCGGGAATCAGGGTCACTCTGTGAGCCATGCCGCGGCGATGCTACCTATAGATTTCCGTCCAGATGACCGACTT
>Ga0307296_10001811_pt1 | contig 10851 bp, 11 predicted proteins | sample ER_DNA_153_FD_194467 | JGI IMG/M metagenome (GOLD analysis project Ga0307296, IMG submission 194467) | Bulk soil microbial communities from the East River watershed near Crested Butte, Colorado, United States - ER_DNA_153 | ecosystem: Environmental > Terrestrial > Soil > Floodplain | place... | reverse complement strand
GACGCCACTTCGCTCATCGGAGCGTTCTGTACCGGCGACTGGGTGTCCGAGGTGCTCGCGCGTGGCGACACGAAGGCGACCGTCGTCGGACACGACGGACTCCGCTTCGACCTCCGCGTGGTGCCGGCCGAGTGCTACGGCAACGTGCTCCAGCACTTCACGGGCTCGAGGGACCACAACATCGCGCTCCGCGAGGACGCCGTGCGGCGAGGACTGTCGATCTCCGAGTACGGCGTCACGGACGTCGAGTCGGGGGAGGTGGTCACGCACTCCAGCGAAGACGAGCTGTACCGGTTCCTCGGGTACGCGCCCATACCACCGGAGCTGCGCGAGGGGACGCACGAGATCGCGGCGGCGCGCGGAGACGGGGCGCTCCCGGCGCTCGTCGAGGTCGGCGACCTCAAGGGCGAGATGCACTGCCACTCGACGTGGTCGTCGGACGGGAAAGGGTCGATCGAGGAGATGGCGCTCACCGCGAAGGGCCGGGGCTACCGCTTCGTCTGCATCACCGACCACTCCCACTATCTCCGCGAGGGCCGCCTCGAGAGGCAGTGGAAGGAGATCGAGGAGCTCAACGAACGCCTCACCTCCTTTCGCGTGCTGCGCGGGATCGAGGTGAACATCCGCGCGGACGGCTCTCTTGACGTCGACGACGACTCCCTCGCCGAGCTCGACTGGGTGATCGCGTCGCTCCACACGTCGTTCGACCGCAGCCCGACCGAGCGGATCCTCGGCGCGATGGACAACCCGCACGTCGACTGCATCGGCCACCTCACGGGGCGCCGGCTGCTCAAGCGCGCGGGTGCGCCGGTCGACGTCGAACGCGTCGTCGCGCATGCGGTCGAGACCGGCACGGCGCTCGAGATCAACTCGCAGCCCGACCGGCTCGACATGCGGGACACCCACGCGCGACTGGCCGGAGAGGCCGGGGTGCGCATCCCGATCACGACGGATGCACACTCGGTCGGTGCGCTCGGCTACGCGGAGCTCGGTGTCGCCCAGGCGCGGCGTGCGTGGCTCACGAAGGAGCAGATCCTCAACACGCGCTCGTGGCGCGAGATCGCCAAGCTCCGGAAGTGAGCGACAGCTTTCGGGAGGACGGGGCGCTCGCGCTCGACTGGGTCGCGTCGTACCTCGAGCGGGTGCGCGAGTTCCCTGTCCTCTCGCAGGTCGAGCCGGGGGCGCTCCGAGCGGCCCTTCCGGCGGCGCCACCGGACGAGCCCGAGTCGTTCTCGAATGTCGTCTCGGATCTCGACTCGATCATCCTGCCGGGGATCACGCACTGGCAGAGCCCGCGCTTCTTCGCGTACTTCGCGACCACCGGCTCGGAGCCCGGCGTGCTCGCGGAGTTGCTCATCGCGGGGCTGAACCAGGTCGGGATCCTCTGGCGCACCTCGCCGGCACTGCAGGAGCTGGAGGAGGTGACCGTCGACTGGCTTCGTCAGCTGGTAGGGCTCCCCGACGAGTTTCGCGGGCACATCGAGGACACCGCCTCCACCGGAGTGCTCGCCGCGACGATCGTCGCGCGCGCGCGCCAGCCCGATCGCCGGGTGCTCGTGTGCTCGGAGCACGCACACTCCGTCGCGGACAAGGCGGCGCGCCTCCTCGACCTCGAGCTCCGGAAGGTTCCCACCGACGAGGAGTTCCGCCTTCGGCCCGATCTCCTCGACGCGGACGACGCGTGCGCCGTGATCGCGACCGTCGGGACCACCGGCATGGCCGCGGTGGATCCCGTCCCCGAGGTCGCCGAGCGCTGCGCCGCCGCGGGAACGTGGCTCCACGTGGACGCGGCCTATGCAGGCGCCGCAGCTGTCTGCCCGGAGCTCCGCCACCACTTCGCGGGCTGGGAGCTTGCGGACTCAGTCGGGATGAACCCGCACAAGTGGCTCGGCGTCCCGATGGACTGCTCGGTGCTCTGGACGCGCCGGCAGGACGAGTTCCGCAGCGCCTTCAGCCTCGTGCCGGAGTTCCTCCGCTCGCCCGACGACGCGGTGAACCTCAGTGAGGTCTCCATTCCGCTCGGGCGTCGCTTCCGTGCGCTGAAGCTGTGGGCCGTCCTGCGCTGCTACGGACGCTCCGGGCTGCAGGGGCGGATTCGCGAGCACCTTCGGCTCGCGGGGCTCTTCGAGGGCTGGGTGCGCGACGAGGCGGGCTGGGAGGTCACCGCCCCGAGGCACTTCTCACTGGTGTGCTTCCGTCGTGACGGCTCCGACGAGGACAACGAGCGGCTACTCGAGCGCGTGAACGACTCCGGCGAGGTGTTCCTCTCCCACACGCGCTTCGACGATCGCTACATGCTCCGGCTCGCGGTCGGGAACTTCCGGACGACGGAGGACGACGTGCGCCTCGCCTGGGACGTGCTCAGACGCGAGGCGGCATCGCTCTGAGGTAGAGCCGCAGCGCGCGGAAGACGCGACCGCCGTCCGGGGTGGGAGCGAACCGGCCGCGTGCGTAGAGCCCGGTCTTCGTCTCCACGGCGGCCTGGGCTCGAGCCACCTCCTTCGGGGTCGCCTGTGCGGCTTCGAGGTTGAGGCTCGACACCATGGTGCCGGTGACCCCGTTGACCTGGGCCACGCGATACGAGAAGCAGGGCGCTCGCACGCACCGGATCCCGGTGTCCGTGACACGGTAGTAGCCGCCGCTGGGCGCCGCCTGGCCGACCGGTTCGTAGACGGCGGAAACGACGAGCTCGCCGAGGTCGTCGCGCCCGACGTCCATCGCTCCGCGCACGACGGCCTCCTCGGCGATGCCGCCCACCGGGTCGCCGTTGGCGTGGATCGCGTTGGCGACGTAGCAGCGTGGATGTCGCAGGTCGTCCACGCAGCGCGTCCGCGCGCCGTTCGCGATCGCAACCCAGTAGCCGCCGCACAGAGGGGAGGGACAGAGACGCGGGTCGTGCCGCACGACGTACATTGCGGTCCCTGCGGGCGGCTGACGGCCCGCGGCGCCCGCCGCGACCAGCCCGCAGAGGACGACGAGGGCGACCGCGACGAGCCCGGCCCGACTGACCATGCTCATACGATACGCCCGTGCGCCTCGTCGCCATCGGGCTCGTGGCAGGGGTGTTCTCCGCCTTCTTCGGGGTCGGCGGCGGCATCGTCGTCGTTCCCCTGCTCATCCTCGTCGCAGGCTTCCCCGAGCGGGTAGCGACGGCGACGTCCCTCCTCGCTATCGCGATCACGGCGTCGGCCGGTGTCGTCGTGTTCGGCCTGCGCGGCGAGGTCGAGATCGGCTACGCGGCGCTCGTCGGTCTCCCCGCGGTCGTCGGCGCGCTCGCCGGCTCGGCATGGCAGCAGCGCATTCGCACGAGCACGCTGACCTACGGCTTCGCCGTCCTGCTCACCGCGATCGGAATCTGGCTACTGGCCTCGTGAGCACGACGACCGTCATCGCCGCGATCCTGCTGGGCCTCAGCGCGGGCGTCCTCGCGGGCCTCTTCGGCGTCGGCGGGGGCATCCTCTTCGTCCCCACCCTCGTTGCGCTCGGGCTGGGCCAGCTCGAGGCGCAGGGAACCTCGCTGCTCGCGATTCTCCCGACGGTTCTCGCCGGCTCCTGGAACCAGCGGCGCTACGGCAATCTCCGCACGCGGTCCGCCCTCCTCCTCGGGCTCGCCTCCGTCGTCGGGGTGGAGATCGGCGCACGCGTCGTCATCGAGGTCCCGGAGGCCACGCTCCGGAGGCTCTTCGCGGTCCTGCTGTTCGCCGTCGCGGTCCAGCTCGTCTGGAGAACGCGCCGAAAGAGCCCGCGCTACCCTGATTCACCGTGATCCGTCTCGCCGTCGCGGTCGTCGCAGGGATCGTCGCGTCGGCGACTCTCGCCGCGGCCGCGCCACCTCCGCGGAGCGCAGCGACGGGCGCGAGCGCCGTCCTCCTGCGCATCACCGTCCCGGGTCAGGACACCGTCGCGCTCGGTGAGCTCGAGTGGCCGGACTCGACGACTGCCGACGTGCAGTCCTTCAAGTACCCCGCGGACGGATCCGTCGTCAGCGTGGGGCGATCCCGGGCGGCGGTGTTCGCGTCACCGGGATCCGCGGCGGCGACGCAGTCGTTCACCGAGGCGATCGTCCTCTCGCTGTTCAACGGGGAGATCGTGGCCGGGAAGATCACGGCATCGGTCTCCGCCGGTGCGAGCGCGCGCTCGGTCGGAACGGACACGTCCGCGTCGGAGGTGCAAGGCCTGCGGGCACTCGGCCGCGACATCGCGAGCACGCCCGGAAGCACCCAGCTCGAGGACTGGGGCTCCCTGACCGTCCTGACCGGCGACAGCGGGAGTCGCAAGACCGGGCCGCCCGGTGCTCAGGCGTCGCTCACCGCTCTTCGCGTGCGTCTCAGCGCCGCGCACGGCGGCCTGCCCGCCGGCAGCGAGATCGTCGTCGGTTTCGCGCAGGCGACGTCCGTCGCAGACCTCTCGGCACCGCCACGACCGCCGACGAGTGGTCGGGACGACCGCCCCAGGCCTGGGATCCGACCGAGCAGGATTCCGCGCGCCCCCGAGCCGGACGTCGGCGGTGAGGTTCCCGGTGGCCCGGTGCAGGTCGCGCCGGAAGTCACAGCGCGGCTCTCGTCCGGGGGCTACGTCTTCCCGGTGTACGGCACGGCGTCGTTCGGCGACAGCTTCGGCGGTCCGAGGCCCGACGTGGCCGGCGGCTGGCACCACGGCGAGGACATCTTCGCCGCCAAGGGAACGCCGCTCCTCGCAGTTGCCGACGGGACGCTGCACACCATCGGCTTCAACCGCATCGGCGGCTACCGCGTGTGGTTGCGCGACACGCAGGGCAACGAGTTCTACTACGCGCACCTCTCGGCATACTCGCCGCTCGCGGTCGAGGGGAGGAGCGTCAAGGCCGGTGACGTGATCGGTTTCGTCGGCGACACGGGCGACGCCGACGGAGGCGCGCCGCATCTCCACTTCGAGATCCATCCCGCCTCGATGGCGGGGCTCGGCTACGACGGCGTCGTCGCCCCCTACGCGATCCTCCTCGCCTGGCGGCGAGCCGACGACATCTCATTCTCGGCCGGGAGGATCTACGTGCCGACCGGGCCGGGAAGCACGACCCTGCCGCCGCCCGGTGCGGTCCTGCTCGAGGCAGACGATATCGCGTCGACGAGCGGTCTCGTCCCGGGCGCCCTCGAGCACGTGCTCAAGGGCTAAACCAGCGTCGGCAGGACCTGCGCTAGGGTCGAGGCCTGACCGGCGCACCGATCATCCTGGTTCCCGGCTTCTGGCTGGGCGCGTGGGCGTGGGACGAGGTCGTCGCCTCGTTGCGCGCCGAGGGTCACGACGTCACCGCGCTGACGCTTCCCGGCCTCGAGTCCGTCGAGGCGGATCGATCCACCATCACGATGTCGGACCACGTCGACGCGATCTGCGACGCGGTCAGGGCAGCGGGGGCTCCAGTCGTGCTCGCCGTGCACAGCGGGACCGGCGCCGCCGGCTACGGGGCGAGCGACAAGGTTCCCGAGCTGATCGCGGCTATGGTCTACGTCGACTCCGCGCCGGCCAAAGGCGCGATGGATCCCGACTTCGACGGCGCCGAGTTGCCGCTGCCCTCACGGGAGGAGCTCGAGGCGGGGGAGAACCTCGACGGGCTCACGGAGGAACAGCTCGAGACGTTCCGGCAGCGCGCCGTGCCACAGCCTGCCGCGAGCATGCGCGAGGCGGCCGAACTGCGGAACGACGCGCGTCTCGATGTCTCGAGCACGGTGATCTGCACCGGAGCCCCGTCCGAACAGGTGAAGGCCTGGGCCGAAGAGGGCCACGCGTGGCTCGCGGGTCTCCCCGAGCTCCACGACGTCACCTGGGTCGACCTCCCGACGAGCCACTGGCCGATGTGGTCTCGCCCGCAGGAGCTCGCCGAGATCATCGGCGACGTCGCGAAGGCGCGCGGCACGGCCTGAGAAGGCGCGCAACCGGAGATCCGCTCACACGAATCTCCGGTCGCGCGAAAGCTCCCTCGAGACGAGTCCTGCGGTTGAGCCGCGTCGGCTCTACGGCTCCGAGCCGTTGCCGGCGGCGGCATCCGCCTCGGCGTCGAGCTCTGCCTCGAGCTCCTCGAACCCGTCGCCGTTGCCACCCGCGACCTGCTCCATGATCCAGTCGCGCGTCGCCTGACCGGTCCAGGGGTTGTAGAGCACACCGACGGTCACTCCAGTGAGCAGGATGATGCGGTTTCGCTTCTTGTGGGCCTTCTTCTTCGCCTTGCCCTTGAGCTTGTCGGACGCCTCCGACAGGTCGGACACGAGGTACTGGAGCTGTTTCTGGAAGTCCTTCTCGGAGACCTTCTCCGCCTTGCCCTTGATCCCACGGCCCTTCGCCATCTGGCCGTAGATGCCGCGGGCGGCGACGAAGGCTGCGAGGAGATCCTCGCGGAGCTCCGGGTCCGTCATCGCGCGCTGGACGTACGGCTTGAGCGCGTCCGTCGACAGCGTGGCGCTCGTCTTGGTCTTCGCCATGCCTGGTACCACCTTTCCTCGACTCGGCTCCGAAGTATGTCGGCTACCATCGCCCGCGTGCGGGCGCTGCTGTTCCTGGCCCTTCACCCCAGGCGGCTCCTCACGCTGATCGCGGGAGTACTGGGCGCAGCGCTGTACGTCTGGATCGCCGCGGTCCGGACAGTACCCAGTGTACGGGAGCGAAAAACTGCCTCCCGCCGCGCCTGGCGTGAGCGGGAGCGCACGCGCCCCTAGCCCGGCTCGCCGCTGCCGTCGCTTAGCATCCCCGCGTGCAGCCGAAGGGCCTCATCTGCGCCGGCGGCGAGGCGACACGCCTGGGGGAGCTCACCCGCGTCGCGAACAAGCACCTGCTCCCGGTCGGGAGCTGGCCGATGGTCTACTACCCCCTGCAGCTCCTGCAGCTGGCAGGGATCGCAGAGGTGCTCCTCGTCACGGGCAAGGGCCATGCGGGGCAGATGATCGACCTCCTCGGGGACGGGCGGCTTGCGCCGCGCGGCGGCGGCGATCCGATCCTGGAGCTGGATCTCACGTACAAGGTGCAGACGGAGCCCGGTGGGATCGCGCAGGTCGTGGGCATGGCACGGGACTTCGCCGCCGGTGCGCCCCTCGTGGTCGTGCTCGGCGACAACATCTTCGAGTTCGCCCAGTCCGCGAGCATTCGCGCGTGGGCGGAGAGCCCGTCGCGCGCCCGGATCTTCGTGAAGGAGGTCGACGACCCCGAGAACTTCGGCGTGGTCGTGTACGACGACGAGGGACGCGTCGGCGACATCGTCGAGAAGGCCGGAGTGGTCGACACGAGGTTCGAGGAGCCGCCTTCGACGCACGCCGTGGTCGGTCTCTACTGCTACCCGCCGGACGTGTTCGACGTCATCGCAACGCTGACCCCGTCGACGCGCGGAGAGCTCGAGATCACGGACGTGAACCGTCACTATGCGCTCGCCGGACGGCTTGATGCGTCCGAGGTCGCGGGGTGGTGGGAGGACGCCGGGAAGCACTGGCGGCACCTCGCGGACATCGGCAATCGCATCGAGCAGACCGGCGCGAACAAGCAGGACGACGGGTGATCGACGGCCTCGTGCGTATCCCGCTCCGTCGTGTCGAGGACGAGCGTGGCTGGTTCTGCGAGCTCCGGCGGGACAGCGCGCTGCCGAAGCCGATGCGGCAGACGAACCTCTCGTTCTCGCGTGCGGGCGTGCTCCGCGGTCTCCACTACCACGAGCGTGGGCAGGACGACCTCTTCGCCTGCCTCCGTGGAACAGCCCGGGTCGTGGTGCTCGACCGCACGGGCGGCGACACCTTCACGGAAGACATCGGCGAAGAGAATCCCGTCGCGATTTACGTCCCCGGGCACCATGCGCACGGCTTCGAAGCGCTCACGGACATCCTCTTCTGCTACCACGTCACGGTCGAGTACGACCCGGCGGAGCCCGACGAGTACACGGTTCCGTGGGACGATCCGCGCGTCGCCTCGCTATGGAGCTCGAGCACCCCGATCCTGTCCGCGCGGGACGCCGGCGTCGCGTCCTGATCACGGGCGCCGGTGGCCAGCTCGGCCACGCGCTCGCGCAGGCCTTCGCAGACGACGACGTGGTCGCCCTGACCCGCGACGGTTGGGACGTCACGGACCCCGCGAGTGACACCGTCTCACGAGGGGAGTTCGACCTCGTCCTCCACACCGCTGCGTGGACGGACGTCGACGGCGCCGAGGCCGACCCGCAGGGCGCGGCGGCCGTGAACGTCGCCGGGACGGCACATGCCGCAGCCCTCCGCCTTCCGCTCGTGACGTTCTCGACGGACTACGTGTTCGACGGTCGTAAGCGAACGCCGTACGTCGAGTCCGACGGTCCGAATCCCATGTCGGCGTACGGACGGACGAAGCTCCACGCCGAGGCTGCCTCCGGGCCGAACGCGTGGATCCTGCGGACGTCGTGGCTGTTCGGTGCGACGGGGCACAACTTCCTGCTGACGATGCTGCGCCTCGGCGCCGAGCACGACGAGGTGACCGTGGTGGACGACCAGCGCGGGTCTCCGACGTACGTCGGACACTTGGCGGGCACCGTTCGGCGGCTCGTCGACGACGACCTTCCGAAGGGGCTGTGGCACGTCGCGGCCGCAGGCGACTGCACGTGGGCGGACTTCGCCGAGGCGATCTTCGAGGAGGCGGGCCTCGACTGCACGGTTCGGCGTGTCACCACGGCCGAGCTCGCTCGTCCCGCACCGAGGCCCGCCTATTCCGTGCTCCGCAGCGAGCGAGCGGGCGCCCCGCAGCTCCCGCACTGGCGTGAGGGACTGCGAGCGTGCCTCGCGGAGATGGGCCGCTAGCCTTCCGCGGATGCGCCTCCTCGTCACCGGCGGAGCCGGGTTCATCGGCTCGAACTTCGTCCACTACTGGCTCGGGCGGCATCCCGACGACGAGATCGTCGTCTACGACCTGCTCACGTACGCCGGGAACCGGGAGAGCCTTGCTCCGGTCGAGGACCGCATCGCGTTCGTCCAGGGGGACATCTGCGAGCGCGGACTCGCCGAGTCGACGCTCCGCGAGTACGCGACGGAGGTCGTGGTCAACTTCGCCGCCGAGTCGCACAACTCGCTGGCCGTCGTCGACCCGACCCGCTTCTTCCGCACCAACGTGCTCGGGACGCAGACGCTCCTCGACGCGTCGCGCGCGGCAGGCGTGGAGCGCTTCCACCACGTGTCGACGTGCGAGGTGTACGGCGATCTCGCGCTCGACACCGACGAGGTCTTCACCGAGGAGTCGCCGTACCGGCCTCGCACGCCGTACAACGCGTCGAAGGCCGGAGCCGACCACGCGGTCCGCGCGTACTTCGAGACGTTCGGCCTCCCGGTGACCATCACGAACTGCTCGAACAACTACGGGCCGTTCCAGTTCCCCGAGAAGGTGGTCCCGCTCTTCGCGACGAACGCGCTCGACGACGAGCCGCTGCCGATGTACGCCTCGACGCAGAACAAGCGCGAGTGGCTCCACGTCCTCGATCACTGCGAGGCCATCGACCTCGTCCTCCGGAATGGACGCCCCGGCGAGACGTACAACGTCGGCTCCGGGATCGAGGCGACGATCGAGGAGATCGCCGACCGCATCCTGGAGCTGACCGAGAAGCCTCAGACGCTCAAGAAGATCGTTCCCGACCGCCCCGGTCATGACCGGCGGTACCTTCTCGACGCCTCGAAGATCTCGGTGGAGCTCGGGTGGGCTCCGGCCCGCGGGTTCGAGGACGGCCTGGCCGAGACGGTCGGCTGGTACGCAGAGAACCGCGACTGGTGGGAGCCGCTGAAGGCGCGCGCGCCGGTCGAAGAAACTGCCTGGAAATAAGCTCTATCGCGGTCTGGCCTCAAGGCCTGGCCGAATCGGCCGAGAACACAAATTGGTAACCCTGCGGAGCTAGCCTGAACCCTCCTCGTGCGCGCATTCCTCGTCGCCATCTCGATCGCTCTCGTCGTCGCCGTCGGATCGGCGGACGGGGAGCAGACACCGTCCGCCGCCTACGGCGAGGCGGTCTTCGTCGTCTCCGGTCGTGGCTGGGGGCACGGGGTGGGAATGAGCCAGTACGGCGCGTACGGCCAGGCGCTCGCGGGTCGCACGTACGACCAGATCCTCGCGCACTACTACACCGGCACCGAGATCGGGACGACGGGGAGGAAGGAGGTGCGCGTCCTGCTCGCCGAGGGTCGCCGTGCCGTGACGATCTCTTCGACGTTGCCCTTCGTCGCGACCGATGCGACGGGCGCGACGTTCAAGCTCCCGAAGGGCGCGCTGACGCTGCGCGCTGATCTCAAGCTCCCGTCCGAGTCCGGCCCCGTGTCCGCCCTGCAGCCGCTCGTTCTGCGCCCTGCGAAGAAGGGAGTGCTCGGGCTCGACGGGCGGCTCTACCGAGGCAAGCTCGAGGTCGTCCCGCAGGGAGAGTTCCTGCGCGTCGTCAACGTCGCCGCGCTCGAGAGCTACCTCCAGGGAGTCGTCGCGGGCGAGGTTCCGTACACCTGGCCGGCAGAGGCTCTGAAGGCGCAGGCCGTCGCGGCCCGCTCGTACGCGCTCGCGAGCCTCGTCAAGGGCAAGCCGTTCGACCTCTACTCGGACCCGCGCAGCCAGGTCTACCTCGGCGTCGCAGGCGAGAAGGCGTCGACGACGCAGGCCGTGACGGCCACGGCCGGGGAGGTCGTGCTCTACGGCGGGAAGGTCGCGACGACGTACTACTTCTCCACCTCGGGTGGCAAGACCGCGAGCGCCGCTGACGTATTCGGCTTCAACGTCCCTTACCTCGTCTCGCGGCCCGATCCGTGGGACAAGCTGTCTCCGTACCACCGCTGGGGGCCGGTGCTCATCGGTGCCCGCACCGTCCAGTCCAAACTCGGGATCGACGCGCGGGTCGTGGACGCGACGGGT
>Ga0307296_10001805_pt1 | contig 10867 bp, 12 predicted proteins | sample ER_DNA_153_FD_194467 | JGI IMG/M metagenome (GOLD analysis project Ga0307296, IMG submission 194467) | Bulk soil microbial communities from the East River watershed near Crested Butte, Colorado, United States - ER_DNA_153 | ecosystem: Environmental > Terrestrial > Soil > Floodplain | place... | reverse complement strand
GCTGACCAGGTGATTAACGCCAAGGCGCTCCATTTTTCATTCGCCTGGCGCGCGAATAGTCGTCCGGACGCGCGCTAATCAGAGAAGGAATGGGCCGCGAATCGCGGCCCATTCCTCTTCGTAGTCCGACGGTTTGAATCAGCAGGTCGCTGAAAAGTTGTCGAAGAAGCTGCGAACCGTTCCGTCTGGACTGACTGTGACGTGGAACAGGTCGGTCACGATGTAGCTCTGCGCCCCGCCCGTCGCCTGAATGTGGAACTGGTTCACGGACGTCTCCGTGTATCCACCTGGCGGTGAAAACACAGTCAAGTCTCGCGTAAGACCCGTCGCGTGGAAGACGGTTCCAGTCGAAAGGTCGACGCCTGTCACGCCCTGCGGCTGGAAGTGCATGGCAAGGGTCAGTCCGCCCGAGGGCGTCGACGTCTCTGTGGTCGTCACCAGCAACGGCCCCGAGACATGGATCAGGTCGCCGTTGCAGAGCGGAAACGTCGCATCGAATGTCTGCCGTTCGACCGTCGTCGCTGCTCCAGCGCCGGCCGCAAGAACAGCCCCAGCAAGCACTGCCAGAATCACCAGGACTCGCTTCATCTCGTTACCCCCTTCTCATGGTCTCGCTCGTGCCAGCTCCTTCAGCGGAGCGGTTGCCGCAGAGACCGTTCACACACCCCCTTTCCTTCGTGATGAAGGGGCGATTGTCACAGACGGCACAAGTGGAGTCAAGCGGCGGTGACTCGCTGTCGCGGCCCGGGAAAGAGGACGTTGCCCGTTCTCCTTCTATCGCTCTAGACTCGGGAAGCCGTCTCGGCCTCGGGAGGAGGAGCGTCGACCTCGCAGGGCCACCCTCGAACGATCTTTCGGCGGGCGCTGGAACGGGACAACCTCGTGCTCGCCGAGGTGACCGCACGAGAGATCGGCCGCGTGACGATCGCCGAGGCGCTCGAGCTGACCGCACCGGTCGCGCGGAAACAGCCTCACCGCTACGGCGGCTTCGCCGCCCGCTGGCTGTGCCTCTATCTCGAGGAACACGAGAAGGCGACACTCGACGATGTCGAGCTGCTCTCACGAACCTGCGATCTCTCGCCACCCGAAAAGACCACGCCGCGGCGCTCGCAATTCTGAGGAAGGCCACACGGCGGGGCTGCCATCCGGGAGAGACTGGCTCGCGAGAGAGTGGGGACGGGCGATGAAAGGTGAAGTGGTGCCGCCAGGGCGCCGTAGGTAGGCGAGGAGAGCTCCTCGACGGCGCGACGGGCAGCCGGCGGCATCGTTTGTCCGCTATCAGCGCAAATCCTGTCGCTCCGCGATCTCCGATTTCACCTCGATTGGGCGATGCGAAAGCGCAGGTCGCGCGAGATATTTGTCGGGCAAGCCCGGCGGCAACTCGGGGCGATGCGGCCAATAGACCCAGAGACAGGGAGGGCTGAATTGAGAAAGATCCTTGTAGTCACAATCGCTGCTGCTCTAGTTCTCGGCGGCGTCGGCACAGCCGCTTTGCTGACCGACTCCGCGACCGGTGGCGTCGCCTGGTCGACGACAGCGAAGACGACGACCGGAACAACGACCACGACGGGCGGGGCAACGACGACCGTGACCGTCACTCTGCCGACCACGGTGTCTGTGACCACGACCGGCCCGAGCCAGACCGTGACCGTTCCCGGTCCCTCGACGACGGTGACGACGCCCGGGCGGACGAAGGTCGTCAAGCGGACGAAGGTCGTCAAGCGGAAGACGGGGGTCGCGGGCGTCAAGGTCCGCGTCGTCTCACACCGGGCGCCGAAGGCGACAGGGTGAGACGGGACTGGCTCTAGGGACAATCGCCATGGCTGAAAGAGCGACTAGGCAACGACGAGCTCGAGGCGTAGGTTGAGGTTGGGCCGGGAACCCCGGAAGCGCTCGGCCCGCCCCCGCCTAACGGGATGCACAGGAAGGCGTCCTTGTTGGCATCTATTGAGACATGGCGCCGAGGACGGCGGGACTGGCGGCGGTACCTCGTCCCGGCGCCTCTTAGAGGTCCGTGCGTGGCTCCTTCTCTTCTAGACGCGCAAGGATTCGTTCAAGGTCGGCGAGTGCCTCGGCAAGCTGCCCCTGCATGCCTGCCGCCTCGTCATGGAGGTTGGTGATCCGGACGAGCATCCGCGTGCTCTCCTCCAGCGCGAGCGCGATCGACCGCAGCACTGGTACCAGTTCGTTCGCTGAGGCGTCCAATGTTCCGCGAACTCTTTCAGACGACCTCGTTATGGTCAGACGACCTCGTTATGGGCGACCCCACCGACTGACCACGTCCTGTTCGGACCATCTCGAGCAGCGGCTCTCGCCGCTGGGTGGCCGTACCGCCGTTGGCTGATGGTTGAGATCCAGGCCACCTGTCCCCCCGACGATCGCACCTCCGAGCGACGCGTCTTTCAGGGCCTCACCGGCGACTCCTCGGGAACGCGATGGAGCGCGCCTGCAAGGCGGCCGGGACTCCCCACTTCCACCCGCACGACTTGAGGCATCGCTACGCCTCGCTGAAGCTGCGCGAGGGCGTCCCGGTCACCGACCTCGCGGCGCAACTCGGGCACAGCAAGAAGTCGATGACCCTCGATACCTACTCGCACGTGATGATCGACGAATAGAGAACTCGATGTGAAAGTCGCCGGGTGGTAGGGTCGAGCGTCCTCGAAAGGAGGCTCCTCGATGCCCCAGTACCTCGTTGTTGCTCAGCACCCACCCGACCTCTGTCCGTCAGCCAACGAGACGATTCGGACACTCGCGAGCGAAGGTGGCAAAGAGATGCCAGCTCTGGCAGAGAAGCTGGGCGTCAAAATCCTTTCAACCTACGTGCCGATGATTAATCACATGGTCTATGTCGCCGTCGAGGCGGACGATGCGGACGCCGTACGGGAGCTTGCGATCCAAGGCAGGCTCGCCCAGTGGAACACGGTCGAGGTCCACCAAACCTCGACGCTGGAGGAAGCTCTGACTCGCGTCCAAGACATGCCGATGGTCTATTAGGCAGCGGCGCGAAATCGTGAAGCGAACCGGCAGCTAAGGCCCGCCTAACGCCGTCGCGGTGTGGCCTGGGTGAGGCCTGGGCCGCACCGCTCGCCACGTTCTCCCTGCAAATCGACCACTCGGCGCTTTCCAAGCCAAAAAACTCGGCTGGTGCAGACCTGCAGCGTCGCGAACTTTCATGCTCGTCCGCGCGCAGCACGCGATCCGGTGGAAAACTGCTGCGTTTCGACCAGAAGCACCGAAAACTGACGAAAAGAGTCGCAAACTGCGAGACCGGCATTTGACAGCGGCGACCGACGGCGCGAATGTCCCGCGCTTGTTGGGTTGAGTGCCTGCAAAGGGCCGCGATCGGCATCTCCCCTCCCCTCGGGCCGCGCGGCCGACCGCATACCACGCAGCCCTGGCGCGGCAAGCGCAACGCTCAGCGGCGCCCCGGTCGGCCTTTGCCGCAGAGTCCGCCGGGGTGCCGTTGGACGCAGGCGTCGCGGTTAGCATCCCGGCCGGTGCTCGATCCCAAGGTCTTCAAGGCGTATGACGTCCGTGGCATCTATCCCGCGGAGATTGATGAGGAGGGCGCCTACGCGATCGGCCGCGCCTTCGTCGAGCAGTTCGAACCGAAGACGATCGCGGTCGGACACGACATGCGCGTGTCGAGCCCGGGGCTGACCGAAGCCGTGACCGACGGAGCCGCGGACGCCGGGGCCGATGTGCTCCAACTCGGCCTGATCGGCACTGAGATGCTGTATTTCGCGGTCGGCGACCTGGGGCTCGACGGTGGCGTCGCCGTCACCGCCTCGCACAACCCGAAGGAGTACACGGGCATGAAGATCGTGCGCCGTGGCGCGCTTCCCGTCGGCGGGGAGTCGGGGCTGCTCGACATTCGCGACCGGGCCGTGGAGATCAAGGGCCGCTCGGAGACAGGCAAACGCGGCCGCGTCGAGCCGTACGACATCTGGCCCGCCTATGTCGACCGGGTGCTCTCGTTCGTCGACGTCCAGGCGATCAAGCCGCTGCGCGTTGTGATCGACGCTGCGAACGGGATGGCGGGCGCAATGCTGCCGCGTGTGCTCGACCGGCTTCCGATCGACGCAATCCGCTTCTTTTTCGAGCCCGACGGGTCCTTTCCCAACCACCCGCCGAACCCGCTGCTGCCGGAGAATCGCGAGTTCATCGTCGCGAAGACGCTGGAGGAACGCGCCGACCTGGGCGCCGCGTTCGACGGCGACGCCGACCGGTGCTTCTTCGTCGACGACACGGGCGAGTTCGTCCCCGGCGATTTCGTCACCGCCATGCTGGCCGCGTCGCTGCTCGAGAAGGAGCCCGGCGCAAAGATCATCTACGACCTCCGCGCAAGCTGGGCCGTGCCGGAGACGATCGAGCGCGCCGGCGGCGTGCCGCTGATCAACCGGGTCGGCCACGCGTTCATCAAGCAGCGGATGCGCGACGAAGGCGCTGCCTTCGGAGGCGAGGTCTCCGGGCACTACTACTTCCGCGACTTTTCGCAGGCGGACTCGGGGGTGGTTCCTTTCCTCCTGATGCTCGAACTGATTTCGAAGGAGGGCCGCAAGCTGTCCGAGATCCTCGCCGACTATCGCGGTCGCTACTTCCTGACCGGCGAGCTCAACACCGAGGTCGCCGACGTGGCGGGAAAGCTGCAGGAGCTGGAGCAGCGCTTCGGGAGCGAGGGCGAGGTGAGCCACCTCGACGGGCTTTCGATCGACGCGGGCGACTGGCACATGAACGTGCGGCCGTCGAACACGGAACCCTTGCTACGGCTGAATCTCGAGGCACGGACGCCTGAGCTGATGGAGCGCAAGCGCGACGAAGTGCTGGCGGCCATCCGCTCGTGAACATCGAGCTCGGGCACGCCACGGATCGCAAGCCGCCGTTCAAGTACGCCGCCTTCACCCGCGTGGGCTTCTCGGACACGGACGCCCAGGGCATCGTCTACTACGGCCGCTACCTGCCCTACTTCGACCAGGCGCGCGTCGAGTACCACCGCCACCTCGATCTCCTCGGCGAGGCGATGGGCGAAGAGCAGTTCGTCATGCGCGCCTCCTCGGTCGAGTACTTCGCCCCGGCGCAGTTCGACGATCTGATCGAGATCTTCATCCGGATGCGCAAGATCGGCCGGACGAGTGCCACGTACGAGTGCGCCGCCTATCGCGTCGAGGACGATGTGTTGATGGTGACGGCGACTCAGACACTCGTCCTGGTCGACCTCACGGAGCGTCGCGCCCGGACGATTCCCGGCTGGTACCGCGACGCGATCCGTGGGTTCGAGGACGGCGACTGCGAGATCGCGGCTGCATGAGCGCCGACGCGATCGACTATCGCGGGGACGAGCGGAAATTCGGCCCGTCGTTCACCCGAGCGAAGCGAGGGGTCAAACTAGCCCGCGGAAAGTGCGCAGCACTTTTCGTGGTTTGCAACGCCCCGCCCGTTCGCTCGTTCGAAAAACGGGCCTGGGAGCGCGCCGGGCGCCCGCTGCCGTCCTCGAAGCGGCGGGCGCCACAGCTCTTGCGCTGACCTCTCCCCGCTCTTGTTGTAAGTCGGATCGGCTGAGCGCGCTATCCCTCGTTCCAGGTACCCCACACATTCGAGGGACGATCCCTCAGTCGAGGGGTTCTCGCCCGACGCGGGCGAATCGTGACATTTCCGCTGCAAACAAGGCACATTTTCGATGATAGAATCGCCGGTGGGTGGTGGGTTAGGGGTGCCCCGAGGGGGACGCCGCGGAGGACATGTCCCTCGGTTGGGTGCCCGGAACGAGGGCCTCGGCCCGACAGATAGCTACGACGGTGTGACGCGGTACGCGTCGAAGACCGCGTCGACGTTTCGGAGCGCGGTAAGCAGCCCGCGCAGGGCCTTCACGTCCCCGACCTCGACCGTGTACCAGTTCTTCGCGAGCTGATCCTCGACGTGGCCGCCGTATTCGACGATGTTGGCGGCGTGCTCGGCGAAGGTACGGGCCACATCCTCGAGCAGCCGCGGCCGGTCCCAGGAATCGACCGCGATCTGGACGAGGAAGCTGTGAGTGGCGCCACCGTCCCAGTCGACCGGGGTGAACCGCTCCGGGTTGCGGCGTAGGGCCTTGACATTCGAGCAGTCGGCCCGGTGGATCGTGATGCCCTTGCCCATCGAGATGTAGCCGACGATTTCGTCACCGGGGACAGGCGTGCAGCACTTGGCCAGCCGGACGAGCACGTCCTCGACGCCCTTGACCCGGATCCCGAGATCGCCGCCGGCGATCGCGCGGCCCGCCTTCGGGGCCTTGAGCGGGACCGCCTCCTCCTGGGCGACTTCCTCCGTCTTCAGCCGGTTCAGGACCTTGTTGACGATCTGGCCGACCGGCACCTTGCCCGAGCCCAGCGCGACGTAGAAGTCCTCGGCTTTCTTGAAGCCGGTCTCGCGAATCACCTGCGCTAGAACGGCGGAGCCGACGAGCTTCTTGTAGGGGAGACTTTGCTTCTTGAGCCCTTGCTCGAGCGCGTCGCGGCCCTTCTTCTCGGTCTCCTCCCGCGTCTCGCGCGAGTACCACTGGCGGATCTTGTTGCGGGCGCGTGACGAGGCGGCCAGCGACAGCCAGTCGCGCGAGGGGCCGCGCCCAGTCTTCGTGGTCAGGATCTCGACGACGTCGCCGCTCTTCAGCCGGTAGTGCAGCGGCACGATCCGGCCGTTGATCTTGGCCCCGACTGTGCGGTGGCCGAGATCCGTGTGCACCGCGTAGGCGAAATCGATCGGCGTCGCTTCGGCGGGCAGACTCTTCACCTCGCCCTGCGGCGTGAAGACGTAGACCTCCTCGTCGAAGAGGTCGGTGCGGAACGTCTTCATGAACTCGCGCGGGTCGGCTTCGTCGGCCTGAGACTCCATCAGCTGCTTCGCCCACGCCGTCCACTGCGGGTCGCGCTTGCCGCGCTTGTACAGCCAGTGCGCCGCGACTCCGAGCTCGGCGATCTCGTGCATGTCGCGGGTCCGCACCTGGATCTCGAGGGGCCTGCCCTCCGGCCCGATCACGGTCGTGTGCAGCGAGCGATACGCGTTGAACTTCGGCATCGCGATGTAGTCCTTGAACCGCCCCGGCATCGGCTTCCAGAGCGAGTGGATCAGCCCGAGCGCGCCGTAGCAGTCGCGGGTTCCCTCGTCTCCCGACCGCTCGACGATCACGCGCATCGCGGTCAGGTCGTAGATCTCGTTGAACTCGCGGCCCTTCTTCGCCATCTTGTCGTAGATCGAGTAGAAGTGCTTTGCGCGGCCCGAGATCTCGGCAGGAATGTCAACCTTGTCGAGCTCCAGCTGCAAGGTGCGCGATGCCTCGGAGACGTGCTCTTCACGGTCGGTCCGCCGCTCGGCGACCATCGTCTTGATCTCCTCGTACTTGCGCGGATGCAGCGTCTCGAAGGCGAGGTCCTCGAGCTCCCACTTGAGCTTGTGGATACCAAGGCGGTGCGCGAGCGGTGCGTAGACTTCGAGCGTCTCGCGCGCCTTCTGTAGCTGCTTCTGCTTGCCGAGGTACTCGATCGTCCGCATGTTGTGGAGGCGGTCCGCGAGCTTGATCAGGATCACGCGCTCGTCCCCGACCATCGCGGCGATCATCTTCCGGTAGTTCTCCGCCTCCGCCTGCTCGCGGCTCTGGAAATGGATTCGCGTCAGCTTGGTGACGCCCTCGACCAGCTGCGCGATCTCGTCGCCGAACTCCGTCCGCACCTCGTCGATCTCCGCTTCGGTGTCCTCGACGACGTCGTGAAGAAGCGCGGCGGCGATCGTCTGCTCGTCCTGGCGCAGCTCCGCGAGAATCATCGCGGCGCCCCAGGGATGGCGGATGAACGCCTCGCCGGAGCGGCGCTGCTGTCCCTCGTGCGCGTCGGCGGCGAAGCGGAATGCCCGGGCGAGCAACTCCCGATCGACCTCAGGGTTATAGGCCTCGATGTCCGAGAGAAGCTCGTCGAGGAGCTCTTGGTGTTTCTCGCCCGCTTCGAGGACCGTCATGGAAAAAGTGTACTCCCACGGTTTGGCATCACCTCCTTTTGGTCAGGCGGCTTTGGCCAGCGTCGGCGGCGCCTCGAGCAAGGCGCGGAAAGCCGGCGATTCAAGGAGATGGCGGCGCCCGGACTCGTCATCGCCGAGCTCGAGCTCGGCAAAGATCGTCGCCGCCTCGAGCGGCCAGGCCTCGGCTCCTTCGCGCCAGAGCCCGGCTAGCCACTCGCGCAGCTCCCGATAGCGAGGCTCGCCGTCGAAGACTCGCTTGACCACGAGCTGCGGCGCCACCGTGCCGTTCCAGCGGTTCTCTTCGAGCCGAAAGGCAACGTCGAATCGCTCTTCCTGCCTGAAACGGTCGAGCTGGCGGCCGAAGCCGAACGCGATCGCGCTGCCCGCATCGCGAGGCCCGTCCTTGACCCGGAAGCGCAGATGCTTGCCGTCTCCGACAGTGGAGACGTCGCTGAGCTCACAGCCCGCCACGAGCAGGGTGACGCCGGGATTTCCGAGCCCGAAGGGCGCAAGCCGCGCGAGCTCAGCGCAGAGGTCCAGCGTCAGCTCGGAGCCGTGCACGAGTGCATCGACCGCCGTCCGCGGCCGCAGCTGCTCTTCCGGAAGATTCTCATCGGCGTGCTCGGCGAAGGCCACCGCGAAGGCCTCCACGTGAGCGGGCTCGATCGAGAGCCCGGCCGCGGCGCGGTGTCCCCCGAAGCGGACGAGGTGGTCGGAGCAGGCGGCAAGGCCGCCATGCAGGTCGAAGCTACCGCTGGTGCGGCCCGAGCCTTTCCACTCGCGCTCGCCGCCCGCGATCAGCACGACCGGCCGGTGGTAGCGCTCGACCAGCCGGGAGGCCACGATCCCGATCACGCCCTCGTGCCACTCCTCTCGCGCGAGCACGTAGCCCCGCCGCTGCTGCTTCGCCTCCGGCCACGACTCGACTTCCTCAACAGCCTCGCGGAGGATTCGTTCTTCGACCGCCTGCCGGTCGCGGTTCAGCTCGTCGAGACGATGAGCGAGCCTTGCCGCCTGGTCGCGGTTCTCCGTCAGCAGCAGCTCGAGGGCCGCCTCGGGATGGCCGAGCCGCCCCGCCGCGTTCAGCCGCGGCGCGAGACGAAAACCGACCGAGGCCGCGTCGGCTGCAGCCGGATCGACCCGAGCGACCTTCATCAGCTCGCGCAAGCCGGGTTTCTGCGTGCTCGCGAGCGCCCGCAGCCCCGCGATCGCCAGGCCGCGGTTCTCGTCCACGAGCGGAACGACGTCGGCGATCGTCGCGATCCCGACCAGGTCGAGATGCCGCAGCAACGCCTCCGAGTCGACGCCGAGGAGACCCTGGCCGAGCTTGAACACGACCCCGGTGCCGCAGAGCTCGCCGAACGGGTACGCGGGCTCTCGATACGGCCCGACGAGAGGGCAGTCGGGTAGCTCGTCAGCCGGGCGGTGGTGGTCGCTGACGACAATCTGGAGGCCGAGCGCCTTGGCTGCCGCGACCTCGGCGGTCGCCGTGATCCCGCAATCGACCGTCAGGACGAGACCGCAGCCGTCACCGGCGAGCCGCGAGAGCGTCTCCTCGCGGACGCCGTAACCCTCGTCGAAGCGGCTGGGCAGATGCCATTCGACCTCGGCCTCGAGCTCGCGCAAGATCAGGACGGCCAGGGTGGTCGCACAGATCCCGTCCGCGTCGTAGTCACCGTAGACGCAGATGCGCCTTCCTTCGGCGACCGCGGCGCGAATTGCCTCACACGCGGCGGCCATGTCCCCGAGGCCGAACGCGTCGTGCGCCGGCAGCGCGCCCTCGAGGAACGCGCGCGCGCCGGCCACGTCTTCGTACCCACGCCGGACGAGCACGGCCGCCGTCGTCGGGCTGAGCGAGAGCTCACGAGCGAGCGTCGCGACGGCGTCGCGCTCACATGGTTCGATCGTCCAGGTGCCCTCGTTCATGGGCAGTCCACGCTAGGGAGCGCGCCGGACGGAACGAGGGCGGGATTCTCATCCTGCGGGCGGAATCGGCGCTGCCGCCAACAGTCGAGGCAGTTTCGTTACGAAGCTGACGCTTATTCGCGAGGAAGCTCGACGCCGAGCACCGTCAGCACGATCCCGACTGCCACGACGGCGGCGGCGGCACCCAGGATCATTCGCGGGTGCCTCGACTGGCGGAGTGAGTCTGCGGCGGCGCGGTACCAGAAGACCGCAAGCCCGGCGACCGCCGCGGCGACGAGCACGACGACCGGGGCCAGCAGGGTGACATGGCTGACCGAGACGTCGAACAACCAGGCGACCGCGAGCACCAGCGCCCCCACCACGAGGCCTGAAATCGCCGCCGCTCTCGCGCTCATGAGTAACGACTCTAGCCACGGTTATCCTCCCTTTGTGCCGGAACCGAGCTACTCGTCGGGTGACGATTACGTGGTCGAGTTCCTTGGCTTTCGCTTCAGCTTCAACGCTTTCGACTTCGAGCAGCGCGTAACCGCGGCGGCGGTCAAGCTCGGGCTCGTCGAGGGAAACGACCTCGACGAGGACGAGACAGCCGACCTCGTGGAGTTGACCGCTGACGGCCGGATCGCGGAGCCGCGCAGCGGACTCGGCATCTACCTCGTCCGGCACTGGGAGCAGCTCTCCTTGGTCGGCGGCGAGTCACTCGTCTACTGGCTGCGCAAGCTCGTCTTCCGCGGCGCGTGGCTCGACCACTGGGTCAAGGACGGCCGGCTCGAGATCGCCTGGGAGGACGAGACCAGCGAGTTCGCGTACGTCGACCCGCGCCGCGGCGACCGTGCCCTGCTCGAGGTGGCGCCGATCCCGTCCTGGCACGAGGTGCAGTTCAGGCGCTAGTCCGCGGTGTCGGCAACCGAGCGTGGAAACCGAGTCCGCGAGAAGCTGATCGCACCGGCCGGCAGCATCC
>Ga0307296_10001802_pt1 | contig 10871 bp, 11 predicted proteins | sample ER_DNA_153_FD_194467 | JGI IMG/M metagenome (GOLD analysis project Ga0307296, IMG submission 194467) | Bulk soil microbial communities from the East River watershed near Crested Butte, Colorado, United States - ER_DNA_153 | ecosystem: Environmental > Terrestrial > Soil > Floodplain | place... | reverse complement strand
CGAGCACGTGGTACCGGCCCTTGATCACGCCCGCCTTCTCGATCGTCGAGACGTCCTTCGGCTCCTCGACGACGCAGAGCGTCGTGCGGTCGCGGCCCTCGTCGCGGCAGATGCGACAGAGCTCGCCCTCGGCGACGTTGCCGCACTCCTTGCAGAAGAAGATTCGCTCCTTCGCGTGGACGATCGACTCGGCGAGCCGCTTCGCGTCGTCGGGCGGCGCCTTCACCAGGTGGAACGCGAGCCGCTGCGCCGACTTCGGGCCGATGCCCGGGAGGCGTGAGAGCTCGTCGATCAGGTCCTGGATCGGGCCCTCGTACACCTACGAGCCGTCCTCGGTCGCGGGCGTGGCGCCGAGCTCGGCCGCGAGGCGCGCGAGCGCCTCCTCCTCCGACAGCGGCTCGTCCTCGACCGGCTCGGCGGGACCGGCCACGGGCTCGCGGATCACGCAGCTGATCGCCGGCGCGATCCCGAACAGGTCCTGCAGCGCCTGCCGGAGCTCGCCCTCGCGCTCGATCACCTTCTGCACGCCGTACGGGCGCTCGGGGGGGAAGACCAGCTCGAGCGTCGTCCCGTCGAACGCCGCCGGCGTCGCGATCTCCAGGAACGAGGGGAGCACCGCCTTGCCCGAGCTCCGCAGGTGCGAGATCACGGTCGGCCAGTTGCTGCGCAGCATCGTCACGTCCACCGCGGAGGTCCCGGCACCCAAGACCGGCCCCACGGCGGGCTCAGGCGCCGTACCGGGCGGGGGCGGACCGGACGCGGCCTCTTCGGCGCTGCTCGCTGCGGCGCTCTTCTCTGGTCGCCTGCCCTTCTTCTCGACCGCCGGTGGCGCCGAGTCAGCCGCTTCCCCGGTTCCGCCCCCACCCGGCTCACCCCTCCCGACGGCGTCGGTGGTGGCGATGGTCGCGGCTGCGGGTGGCGCAGGGGTCACGGTAGCGGGCGACTGGGAGCCGCCGCCAGGCTCGGCCGGAGCGGCCGAGGACGGCGACGGCGGCGGCGAGTACGAGCCCGAGACCGCGGCCCCGGAGCCGCCACCACCGGCCTGGATGCCCGCGACGCGTTCCAGGCGCTCGAGGCGGGAGACGAGGGCCTCGGGGGCGGCGTCGGTCTCGGGGATCGTGGCGCGGATCAGGGCGAGCTCGAGGGACAGGCGCGGGGAGGTGGTCCAGCGCATGTCGGTCTGCGCGGCGATCAGGAGCGCGATCACGCGGCCGAGCTCGGCCGCCGAGTACTTCGCGGCCTGCGCGGTCAGGCGTTCGGCCTCCTCGTCGGTGGCGTCGAGCAGATCGTGCTGGCCCGGCGCGGTCTTGACCAGCAGGAGGTTGCGGAAGTGCGCGAGCACTTCGTTGGTGACGTGCCGCAGGTCCTGGCCCTCCTGCACGAGACGGCTCACGAGCTCGAACACGCCCTTCGTGTCGCCGACCGCGACCGCGTCGCCGAGCGCGTACTGCACGTCGGAACGTCCGCTGCCGATCAGCGACAGGACGATGTCCTCGCCGATCTCCCCCGCCCCTAACACCGAGGCCTGGTCGAGCAGCGACAGCGCGTCGCGGAACGAACCCTCGGACTGGCGAGCCATCGCATGCGCGGCCCCCTCCGAAAGCGCGATGCCTTCCTCTTTGGCGATGCGCTCGAGGTACTCGGAGACAACGTCCATCGAGCCCCGGCGGAAGTCGAACCGCTGGCAGCGCCCGACGATCGTGGCCGGCATCTTGTGGGGCTCGGTGGTCGCGAGGACGAACCGGACGCCCACCGGCGGCTCCTCGAACACCTTCAGCAGCGCGTCGAACGCCTCGCGCGACAGTCGCTGCGCCTCGTCGATGATGTAGACCTTCTCGCGGCCCTGGACCGGCGCCGTGGGTGCTTTCTCCCGGAGGTCGCGCGCGTCGTCGACGCCGCCATGCGAGGCCGCGTCGATCTCGACAACGTCCAGGTGCTGGCCGTCGCGAACGGCAACGCACTGGTCGCAGGAGCCGCAGGGCTCGGGCGTCGGGCCGGACTCGCAGTTGACCATCTTGGCGAGGATCCGGGCCGTCGAGGTCTTGCCGGTCCCGCGAGGCCCGCAGAGCAGGAACGCGTGCGCCAGGCGGCCTTCCCGGACCGCGCCCGAGAGCGCCCGGATCACATGGTCCTGGCCCAGCACTTCCGAGGGGCCCTGCGGGCGGTACTTGCGGTACAGCGACTGGTACGGCTTGTCGTCGGCCACATCCACCTCCGGGCGCCGCGCGCCCTCCTGGACCCGCGAGGGGAAGCGCGGGAGGTTCGGCAAGTCTAGTGGTGGCCGCGCACCCGCCGTCGACCGCAACGGACTCGAGCGCATCACCGGCCGGTAGCTCCGGTCAGGTTTCCCCGCGGCACCCGCCAGGGCCCGCTTACGGCTGCTTCCTTCCGGATCTGACCGGGTTCGCAGGTTGGCGTCGCGCGGGACCCGACCTTCGACGCCCCGTGCCGGGAGCGACTGCGGACCCGCCGGGCCTCGGACGGGGATTCAGCCCCGCTGAAGCGGATTGCGGGTACAGGGCACCGCTGGCTCCCCGCCTAGCACGGCCACCTCGGCGAGTATACGCGCGGCATCCGACGCAGCCGAAACCGGACCGCGCTCAGGCCGCGGCGGGTGCCTCCCGCTGACGGGACCGGCGCGCCAGGATGACCGCGGTCACCGCGGCGGCCACATGGAGGGTCGCCACGGCGCCCGCCACGGATGCGAGGCCGGTGTCCGATTCGTCGAGCTGGTGGATGACCTCGCGGAGGTCCAGGACCGCGAACGCGGCCATCGCGAAGGCCGTCACCGCAAGCACCCAGCGCCACTCGGGCCGGAACCAGCAGCCGGCGGCCAGCAGCAGGGACGCGACGATCGCGAGCACGACCAGCGGCGTCGACTCAGGGTCGGTCCCGAGCAACGTCTCTTCGCCGTTCGGCTCCTCGGATCCCTCCGAGACCGGGGCACCTCGCCGCCCCCCTCTCCTGCCTCCCCGGAGCCCTCGACGGCTTCCTCGCCCTGCTCGTGGGCCGGCGCCTCCGTCCCGGAGCCTTCGGCGGCCGGCTCCCCGCTCGAATGCTCCACGATCGCCCCGACGGCGAACGCGACCGTCGACAGGACGATCAGGCTCACGAGCAGTCTGCGGATCGCCAGGGTTACCGCCTCCAAGCCCTCAGGGTCCGTTCGACGCGGCTCGCTCCTCGGCTCGCCCTCGCAGGGGAACACTGCCAACATCCACGGGAGCGCTTGGGGGTCCTCGTGCATCCATGGATCGTGCGAGCAGAGGGAGAGATCGTGCAGTTCCCCTCGGGACGCGTCGAGGCATGGGCCCGCTTCGACACGTTCTTCGAGGAGGAACACGAGCGCCTCTTCAAGGCTCTGTACTTCGTGACCGGGAACCGGCACGACGCGGAGGAGCTGATGCAGGATGCGTTCCTGAGCCTGTGGGAGCGCTGGGACGAGATCGGGCGGATCGACGACCCGACCGGCTACCTGTTCCGCGTCGCCCTGAACGGGTTCCGGATGCGCCGACGCCGAGCGGCGATGGCGGTCCGGAAGGTCGTCCCGATCCCGGAGCGGCGCGACGGCTTCCTCGAAGCGGAGATGCGCGCGGATGTGCGGCAGCTCCTGCTCGAGGTCACCCCGCGCCAACGGGCCGCCCTCCTGCTCGTGGATCTGCTCGGGTATCCGTCCGAGCAGGCTGCGCGCATCCTGCGCGTGCGTCCGTCCACGGTCAGGGCCCTGGCGAGCAAGGGTCGGCAAGCCCTCCGAGCGGTGGAAGGAGCGCGGGATGCCTGAGATCCAGGAGGTGTTCCGGATGGCCACGCAGAAGGTTCGACCCGACCCGGAGGCGCTCGACCGGCAGCACCGAGGCCAGCGGCGGCGCGTTGCGCAGAAGAGGGCCGCGGTGTACGCCCTCGTGGCGCTGCTCATCGTCGCCGGGGTGGCAATCGGGATCAGCGCGCTAGGAGGCGACGATGTCCAGCCGGCGGGCTCGGGGTCCAACCCGCCGCCCCCCCAGGAGGAGCAGACACTCTCGATCGTCGACGTGGGCTCCGGGACAGCGACCGCGTTCACGGCGCCCGCCGGCGCGTCCGCATTCGACTTCACGTCCGACGGGTCGATGGTCGCGTATGTCGATCTCGATGAGAACGGGGACGATCAGGTGTTCGTGGCGGATGCCGACGGCTCGAACGCCCGACAGCTCACCCATGGAGACGGGGGCGCCTACGGTCCACGTTGGTCCCCCGACGGCTCGATGATCGCGTACGAACGGGACACATCGGACGGCCCCCAGATCTCCACCGTTCGAGTCTCCGACGGCGAATCGACCAGGGTCACCAACGAACCCGAGGGCGCGGTCGATAGCGGCGGTTGGGCGCCGGACGGAGGATCGATCCTCTTCTCGAGCTTCAACCCGTCGTTCGATCAGTACTCGGCCCTGTCCCTCGATCTCGCGACGGGGCAGACGAGGCTGATCGTGCCGGACGGAAGCACGCCCACGCTGTCGCCCGACGGTGCGTGGATCGCCTTCAACTCGTGGTTGAAGGAGCCACAGGTGCGGCTGATCCTCGCCAACAGCGACGGATCGGCGCGGCGCACCATCGCTCGACTCACCTTGGATGACGGATATCAGGAATGGTCGCCTGACAGCACGCAGATCGCGTACGTCGGCAGCACCGATGCGGACGGAGCCGGCACATACGTCTACGATCTGGCCACCGGGGAGACGCGCTTCGTGACGGTCGGAACGATCGAGAGCTGGATCGATAACGATCACATCCTCGTGAACTGAACGATCCGACCTGGCGGAGCCCGGTCCCCCGGTGGGGGCCGGGCTTCGCCGTTCGGAAACCTCACAACGTCACCTCCGGGCTACGCCCCTCGCCGGCGTTCGACGGCGATGCCATCGTCCCTTACGCTCGGAGCGCGGATCTCTGCGGGGGTGAGGGATGACGTACCTGCAGTTCCTCCTCGTGGTGCACGTGCTCGGGGCCGTGATCGGGTTCGGCTCAACCTTCGCCTTCGCGTTCTTCCCCGCGGACGCCGACGCGCTCGAGCCGGGCGTTCGAACCACCCTGGCCGACATCAGCTACAAGGTCGGCACGAGGTTGTCGGATCCCGTCGTGTTCCTGATCCAACCGCTCACCGGTGTGCTCATGATCTTCGAGACCGGCAGGAACCACGGGTTTTCGACCACCAGTGGCTCTGGATCGCGATCGCCTTGTACCTGGTGTTCCTGTCGATCATCGTCTTCGTCGCTCGGCCGGACACCCGCCACGAGTACGAGGTGACGCGCGCGGGCCGCACGCCGGACCCGAACTACCGTCGGCGGGGCAACCCCAACGTGTACGGACCCCTGCTCGGAGCGATCATCGTCATCATCCTCATCCTGATGGTCTGGAAGCCCGGCGGCTGAGGCTTTAGGACCACAACGCGGCGAACAGCGCCACGAGACCGGACAGGAACAGCATCCCGAGGACGACCCGTCGGAAGGTCGGGGTGTCGAGACGCCGGAACCCGCGTTCGCCCAAGATCGACCCCACGATCACGCCGGGGAGACCAGCGAGCGCCACCGCGAAGGCTTGGCGCGTGACCTGCCCGCCGAGCGCGAACGCCACGAGGGACACCGACCCCTGGACGAGGAAGATCGCCGAGATCGTCGCTCGGAAGACCGCCGGTTCCAGTTGCTTGGAGGAGAGCGCGATCACGATGGGGGGGCCGCTCGTGCCGGTGCTCGTCGAGAGGATGCCCGCGGTGAAACCGGCGGCCACGTCGGTTCCACGGCCGGCGGGGACGCGCGCGCCGCGCCACAGAAGCAGCGAGAACGCGATGACCGCGGCCGCGATCGCGAACGTGAGGACGCGGTCGTCCGCGAGGACGAGCACCAGGAGACCGAGCGGCATGCCGACGATCGCGGCCGCGGTCACCACGCCCACCGTCGGGCGATCCACGTGACCCCGACCCCGCACGGAAAGTTGCGCGACCAGAACCAGACCGATCATCGTGAGCCCCACCACCGCTTCCTTCGGGCCCACGAGCACGGCGACGAGCGGCGTACCGATAAGTGCGAAGCCGAAGCCCGACACGGCCTGCGCCGCAGCCGCGAGCGAGATCACGCCGAACACGCCGAGCCAGACCCAGACCATCCCCGCATCATCACAGGCCGCGAGGCGCGGGTACGCTCCCGCCATGCTCGCGGTGAAGGCAATCCTGGTCGACTTCGACGGCACCGCCTGCCTGCAGGACGTGTCCGAGATGCTGCTGGACGCGTTCGGCGAGCCGGGGTGGGAGCGGTTCGACGACGCAGTCGACCGCGGCGAGATGGGCCTCCGCGAGGCGGGCGAGCACCAGGTCGCGATGCTGCGCGGCTCGCTCGAGGAGATGCTCGCGTTCGCGCTCGAACGCGCCGAGCTCGCTCCGACGTTCGCGTCCTTCGCCGAATGGGCCGAAGCCCACTCCCTGCCGGTGACGCTGGCCTCCGACGGCTTCGCGTTCTACATCCGCCCGATCCTCGAGGCCGCCGGGCTCGACCGGTTCGCGGTGGTCACCAACGAGCTGGCGTTCAGCAACGGTCGCGCTCGGTTGGGTCACCCCAACGGCCATCCCGAATGCATCGGTTGCGGCACGTGCAAGATGCTTGCAGCCAGGTGGTTCCGAGATGCGCACGGCCCGATCGCGTTCGTCGGCGAGGGGCAGTCCGATCGCTATGGCGCCCTGTACTCGGACGTCGTGTTCGCCAAGGACGCGCTCGTGCAGATCTGCGAGCAGGACGGCGTGCCGTACCGGCGGTGGGACACGTTCGACGACGTCCGGGGCGCGCTCGAGACGATCGAGACGCTCCCCGGTCCGGTCGGTGGCGAGCGATGCCCAGGGTGGAGGACGGCGTGAACCTCGACCTGCCGTCCGGCCTCACCTCTCGGCCCGCGACGGCGGCCGACGCGGGGGCCATCCTCGAGCTGATCGCCACCTGCGAGGTCGACGCCGATGGCGTCCCCGAAGTCGAGGAGCACGACATCACCGTTGCGTTCGGACGCCGTGGATTCGATCCTGAGCTTGACACGCAACTGGTGTTCGAGGACGGGGAACTGGTGGGTTGGGCGGATCTGTATCGGTCGCGCGGAGAAGGCGATGTCCGGCCGACCCACCGCTCCCGCGGGATCGGGACCGCCCTGCTCGAGTGGATGGAGCGACGCGCCCAATCGCTCGGGAATACCGAGGTGGGACAGACGAAGACCGACGCCAACCTCGGGGCCAGGGACATGTTCCTGGCACGGGGCTACGAACCCTCGTGGGTGTCGTGGGTCATCCGGATCGCATTCGAGGAGCCGCCTCCGGCCCCCGAGCCGATCCACGGCATCGAGATCCGCCCCTACCAGCCTTCCGACGCGCGCGACGTGCACCGCGTGGTGGACACCGCATTTTCCGAGTGGCCGGGTCGCGACCCCGAGCCGTTCGAGGTCTGGGCGTCGGACGACCTCGCGCATCCGAAGTTCGCGCCCGAGATCTCACCGCTCGCGTTCGACGGGGACGAACTTGTGGGTGTCCTTCTCGCATTCGACTACCCCGGAGCTCAGCGAGGGCTGGATCACCCAGCTCGCGACCAAGGCCAGCCACCGGAGGCGGGGGATCGGCCAGGCGCTGTTGCGGACGTCGTTCGGCTGGTTCTCCGAACGGGGCCGGCGGGTCGCCGGCGTCTCCACCGACACGCGGACCGGCGCGCTCGGCCTGTACGAGAAGGTGGGGATGCGCGTGCAGCGTCAGTACACCCGCTACACCAAGCGCCTCGGCTGAGCGCGGGATAATCGTCAGGACCACGCCGTCAGGCGCGGCGGGATGATCGGGGGGGATCGTGATGGAACAGGGCACGCGCGACCAGTTGATCGAGCGCTACAAGGAAGGGACTCGCGTCTTTGCGGAGGCGCTCGATGGGATCATCGACGGTGAGCTCGACGCTCGTCCCGGGCCGGAGGAATGGACGCCCCGAGAGGTGGTCCATCACATGGCCGATAGCGAGATGACGTCGGCGATCCGGCTTCGGCGGCTGATCGCCGAGGACGCGCCGACGATCCAGGGCTACGACCAGGAGGCGTACGCCCAGCGCCTCTTCTACGGGGACCGCCCGATCGAGGCGTCGTTGGAGGCGGTCTCCGCCGCCCGGCGGACGACGGGCGACATCCTCGACCGGCTCACCGAGGAGCAGTGGGCGCGAGGTGGGACGCACACGGAGAGCGGTCCCTACGGCGTCGAGGCGTGGCTCGAGATCTACGCGGCCCACGCCCATGACCACGCCGATCAGATCCGCCGGGCTCGGGAGTCCGCTCACCTCCGATGATGGCACGCGGGGACAGGTCGTCGGCTGCGGTGGCCGCGGGATTCGAACCCGCGAGGCGGTTGCCCACCTACACGCTCTCCAGGCGTGCCCCTTCGTCCGCTCGGGCAGGCCACCGCCGGCGAGTCTAGCGGCGGGCTGACGCGGGTCGAGCCGGCGCTACGGGATCGACGCCACCGCATCCGCCGTGGTGACCGCCGGCTCGATCCCTGCGAGCAGGGATGCGATCTCCTCGGGGACGCTCGGCTTCGCGAACAGGAAGCCCTGTCCGGTCGCGCAGCCGGATTCGCGGAGCCGAGCGAGCTGCTCGGGGAACTCGATCCCTTCGGCGACGACGTTGAGATGCAGCGCACCGGCGAGCTCGAGGATCGCGCGCACGAGGCTCGTGCCGTCGCCCGCATCCTCGGTCATCCCCGTCACGAACGTCCGGTCGATCTTGAGCTCGTCGAGCGGGAACCGCCGCAGGTTGCCGAGGGAGGACGAGCCGGTGCCGAAGTCGTCGATCGCGAGTCGGACCCCGAGCGCCTTCAGGTCATCGAGCTTGCGCTTGGTCTCCTCGACGTCGTGCAGGAGCGCCCCTTCGGTGATCTCGAGGGTAAGCGACCCGGGGTCGACCTCGTGGCGCCGAAGCGCCGCTCGAACCTGGCTCACGAGATCGGACTCGATGAGCTGTCGCGGCGAGATGTTGACGCTGACCGAGAGCTGCCGGGTGGGGAACGCCTCCTGCCACGCACGCACCTGGCGACAGGACTCGTCCAGCACCCAGGTCCCGAGGGGGAGGATGAACCCCGTCTGCTCGGCCGCGGGGATGAACTCTCCCGGCGCCAGGAACCCACGGCTCGGATGGTTCCAACGCACGAGGGCCTCGATACCGGTGAGCGTCCCATCGGCGAGCTCCCAGATCGGTTGGTAGTGGAGCACGAACTCGCCGCGTTCCAGACCGCGCTGCATCTGGGTGATGAGCTCGAACTGCTCGACCGCCTTGGCGTGCATCGACGGCTCGAACAGCTCGAAGCGATCCCTGCCGTTCGCCTTCGCGCAGTACATCGCCGCGTCGGCGTTGCGCAGGAGCTCGTCGGTGGACGTGGGGTCGGTGCCCGAGGTGATCGCGATGCCGATGCTCCCGCCGAGCGACACCTCGCGACCCTGACACATGAACGGTTCCCGAAGGATGCCGAGGATCCGCCGGGCGACGCTGGCGGCGGTCGATTCGTTCGCGTCCTCCTCGAGCAGGATGACGAACTCGTCGCCACCGAACCTGGCCACCGTGTCGCTCGTGCGACTCGATCTCAGGATCCGCTTGGCGACCGTCACGAGTACCTCGTCGCCGACCTGGTGGCCCAGGCTGTCGTTGATGAGCTTGAACCCATCGAGGTCGAGCAGCAGCACCGCGAGCCCGTTCCCGCGGCGAGCCATTCGCGCCAGCGCATGGTCCGCTCGATCCTGGAACAGGGCGCGGTTCGCGAGGCCCGTCAGCGAGTCGTAGAAGGCCTGCCTCGCGAGCTGCTCCTGGAGGAGCTTCCGCTCCGTCACGTCGAAGATGGCTCCGTCCAGCCAGAGCACCTTGCCTTCGGTGCCGAAGACGGCCTGGCCCTTCTCGTACACCCAGCGGATCCCATCGTCGGCGCCGACGATCCTGTACTCGAGGATGAAGGGCTCCCCGCGCGACACGGCTTCCCCCACGACCTGTTCGACATTCTCCCGGTCGTCCGGGTGGATGATCGACGCGAACGTCCGCACACGGCTCCTGATGAAGTCCGACGCCGGGAAGCCGGAGATCGCCTCGATGTTGTCGCTGATGAACTCCATGTCCCAGTCGGAGTCGAGGTCGCACCGGTACATCGCGCCGGGGATATTCGCCAGCAGGGTCCGGAACCGTTCCTCGCTGACGCGCAGGTCCTCGAGGGCCTGCACCCGCTTCGTGATGTCGACCAGGAATCCCTCTCGGATCGTGTCACCACGTGCGTCGCGGATGAACACCGCCTCGTCGACGACCCAGACGTACGCCCCGTCGTGCCGCTGCAGCCGGTACTCCATGCGGAAGGGCTCGAGGGTCTCGCGTCCGGCGGCGAGCTCGTGCAGGACGCGATCGCGGTCGTCGGGATGGACCAGCTCGATGAGATTGGAGAGCTGCCAGTCGGAGCTCTCCTGCGGGATACCCAGCACACGCTGCAGCGCCGGGCTGAGATGGCCCGTCGCCCCGTCGGCGCCGACGGCGTACATGGCCAGGGGGAATCGCCCGAGGATCTCCGCGCCGGCCGAGTCGTCTCGACGGACGGCACCCGCCCCGGGCGCCGCCTGGGCCCCCCACTGGGCAGGCGTTCGCGACATGCCTAGGTATCGACACGGCCGCCGCGCGAGTTGAAGCGGGAGTTCCGGTGTTCGTGAGGGCCGAACCGCGACGGCGGCCGCCCCCTTCCGAGGCGGCCGGCTGGTCTCGCGGAGGCGACAGGATTCGAACCTGTGAGGGGCGGATTAGGCCCCTAACCGCTTTCGAGGCGGTCCCGTTCGTCCGCTCCGGCACGCCTCCGGGGCGAGTCTAGCAAGCAGCCTCCCGCC
>Ga0307296_10001801_pt1 | contig 10872 bp, 15 predicted proteins | sample ER_DNA_153_FD_194467 | JGI IMG/M metagenome (GOLD analysis project Ga0307296, IMG submission 194467) | Bulk soil microbial communities from the East River watershed near Crested Butte, Colorado, United States - ER_DNA_153 | ecosystem: Environmental > Terrestrial > Soil > Floodplain | place... | reverse complement strand
CCGCCTTGTCGAGCAGTTGCGCACGACGCGAGATTCGCTTGTGCATGCTGTTCCAGTCGATCAGGCACGAGCCGTAGAGGAAGTCGGCGAACGCAGGCAACGTCATTCCGGCGTCCTGGGCCAGCGCCGGCGTCGGGTACCAGCACATCACCGAGGGAGTGTCCACGTAGTCGAGGCGTGATCTGGCGTCGCGATACGCCTTCGTGTACGCCTTCTCAAGAGCGCTTGTTCGCTCGGCCGGGATGTCCGCGCCGTCACGTGTGTTTTCCGGGGCCGACACGCCGAGCCACGCATCACACTGGTGCCGCGCGTGTACCTCGATCGGTGCCGCCTCGGAGATCACGTCGAGCGGCGCATGCCGCAGCCATGCTCGGTGTTCTCGCCAGCTGCTGCCGCTGAAGGTGAGGCGCAGGAGCGGGTAGGCGCCGCGCTCGCCCAGCTGCTTCATGACCTCCTCCAGCAGCGGCCGAGCCCACGGCGTGCCCCACACCATCACTTGCCAGCCGCGCTCTACGCCTAAACATGTACCGAGCAGTAGCTCGGCGTAGCGTTCAACACGACCATCTCTCACGGACATTCTTTTCCGCTCCGACCTGGATGCCACGATCATAAGTGCGCGCAACGGAAGGTAGTCAGGGGTCATTCCGGCACGCTCGCCCAGGCCAGCCACCGGCGTCCACAGGAGCTAACACCGGCCACGCGCCTGCCGCAAAGTCCGCGAAGTCCGGCCCGGCGGCGGGCGCACCGCGTCCCCCGGCTGTACGGTGGCTAGGACGTGGCGATTAAGCCTGCTGAGAAGCCCGTAGACGAAGCGCTCCGAGGCCGTCTGCGGCTCGCGATCTTCGCCGAGGACGGCGACGAGAAGCAGTTGGACGGGGTGATGCGGATGCTCGGCGAGAAGAGGATGCTCGGCGAGAAGCGCCCAGACGATCAACTCCCCCTGTTCGGCAAGGCGCCGGGCGACCGCCGTCCCGCGTAGCCGCCGGTCGGGCAGGACAGAGGGCTTACTCCGCAGTGGCCCGCTGTGACGTCACGGCTCATCACTCAGGTCCGTCGAGTGACATTCCCGCACACTGGCTCATGCCAGTAGTTGACCGGGGCATGCATGTGCGGTCATACCACGAGGGCGGCTGTCCGGTAGATTCGCCGCAACTCGAAGGAGAAGGGAGCAGGCCATGCAGATCGTGTTGACGGCCCAGGCGGTGTTCAACGAGTGGCTCCCTGGCCCGGATAAGCCTGGCAGGGTCTTCGTCTTCAGCGACAATCTGAGCTGGCAGAGCATCGACGCCGCCACGGTGGCCGGGTCGGCCGGTACGCATTCAGGAACCCGCCGGTTCCTTCGCAGCGCCCATGACAATGACGGCGTGCTGGTGAAAGACGTCCATGTGGTCGAATACGAGGCCACGTTCGTGCTCAATGCCGTGACGCATGACGGGTTACAGCTCGATGCGGGCCAAGTGGCTGCGCGAGGCGTGTGGTACATGAAGGACGGCCACCCAGTCGACGCACAGGGACAGCCGGTCAACGAAAAGCAATATGCGGTCACCGGCGGGGCGGGGCCCTATCGCCAAGTTCGTGGTCAGGGCTTTGAGTCCGTTGACGGGGACACCAAGACACTGGAGATTGACCTCTAAGGCGTCTACCGCACCATCCTGATCCGTCTGGTGACCGCATCAGGAACCGCCGCCGCACAGTCGCCTTCTGGTGACATTCCCGCACGCTGGCCCAGGCCTGAAGGCTCTGCTCCCCGCGAGCGTCTCCGGCTCTTACCTGCCGCCGTACGCCGACGAAGCCCCAAGCCGCTTCTGTTTACCCGTGCAGATGCTGGGTGGTGTGTTCGGCCTCCAAACCTGGTGATGGCGGCGGCGGAGGTGGAGGCGGAGTGCGGTGAACCGCCTTCGCGATCCTGTAGCCGGCGGCGGCTGCGCCTAGGGCCACGGCAGCCCCCAGGAGGATGAGGCCTGCCGACTTCATGTCCCGATCTCCAACATCGCTCGCCAACTATGCAACTTCTGCAGCCAGCGTTCAACCACGGTTTTGCAGGTGACATTCCCGCACGCTGGCCCAGGCAACCGTCCTGGGACGGTGACTAAACACCGCGTGCTCCCGTAGCGTCATCTGTACGGATGAAGAGGCCGGGCATACCGCTGGAGGCCATCGAGGCCGTGTACCGAACGAGGGCCGCGGATTTCTTCCGATTCGCACTCGCGAAGACGGTGATCCCGAGCGAGCCCGCGATGCGGTGCAGGAAGGGTTCGCCCGCGCCATTCGAGGCCGAGCGACGTTTCAGGGAACAGGACCGCTCGAAGCCTGGGTTGCGCGATGCGTGCTCAACGCCGCGTCCGACCTAAATCGCGTCTTCTCGCGACTGGAGTCAGAGCCGGAGCATGCCACGGCTGATTCGATGACAGCCTCCGGCGACTCCGGATCGGTGGTACGCGAGGCGGTTCGGCAACTTCCACAGAGACAGCGCGACGCGCTCTTTCTCCGGCACTACCTCGACCTCGACTACCGCGCGATTGCCGAAGCTCTCGACGTGGAGGTCGGAACCATCTCCGCGTCGCTTCACGCAGCCCGCAACTCCCTCATGGACGCACTGCAGGAGGTACGACGATGAATGCCCGCTCAGTTGAAGACGTTCTCGACCGGCTCGCCCCACGCGAGCAGTTCGCGCATGACTGGGGTGGTGTCCTCGACCGCGCCGGAGTTCACGAAGCGGGCGCAGTAGGCCCGGCCTGGCGGAGGCGCAAGTGGCTTCTGCTGGCCGCCGTCGTCGCTGCCGTTCTCGTGCCTGTCGCGGCCGCAACGGTTGCCGCGACCAACGACTGGTGGCTCTTCCATGCTGACCATGGCCTTCATCCTGTGACCGAGCCTGTCGTCGTGCAGACCGGCACCTGGGACGGCAAACGTTGGCAACTCGTCGCCTCCCGCTTCGCCGGCAACGGCATCGTCGGCTACTGCTCCAGCGTCATGCTCTACGGGTCGCCGCCTGCAGTGAGCAGTGGGGGAGGAGGAGGCTGCGGCGGATTCATCACCCGGCCCGCCGACGCTCCAGCCGGACCGGCGGGCATCAACTTCGGTTCCGCTGAGTCTCGTGGCCTGCCGTACTGGGCCGCCGGCCCGGTCGTCGACACCGCTGTCGCGGTCGACATCCGTTTCCGTAACGGAGACGTTCTGCGAGTGCCGACCTACGCGGTGCCCGAATCCTTTGGCCACGTTCGTTTCTACGCCGCTCCGATACCGGAGGTGCCGGCGTCGTCCGGCCAATGGCCCGTGAAAGTCGTCGGACTCGACAAGAACAACGCGGTCGTCGCATGCTCGGCTCTCGACCCTGCCTCGGCACGTTGCTAGCTACGCGAGAGCCTCAGCTCGCTCTGGTGACATTCCCGCACACTGGCCCAACCCACGCTTTGCCACCTCGACGTGACGAAATCGGCACATCAGTGCCGTGACCTCAGCCGAGGGTCATCTTCCCGGGCCGCACCCTGTCGCCCAGATCAGGCGAGGCTCTAGACCGCGGCTACGATCGACGATTCACAACGGCCCGCGCTACACGGAGGTGATCGGATGAACGACAAGCCGAAATGGCACGTCGCGCGCCTGGACGACATCGAGCGGCGCGGCAGAGATATCCCGGTGCGCGAGCACCTCGGGATCCATGCATTCGGGATCAACGCCTACACGCCCGGCGATGACCGCACGCTGATCAACGAGCACGACGAGTCCGGGTCGGGCCAGGAGGAGCTGTACGTCGTGCTCGAGGGAAAGGCGACCTTCGAGATCGATGCGGAGACGGTCGACGCGCCTGCCGGGACATTCGTGTACGTCCGGCCGGAGTCACGCCGGAAGGCGACCGGGGACGGAACCGTGCTCGCCCTCGGCGCCACACCCGGCGAGGCGTACCAGGGGATCGACTGGGGTGAGGCGTGGCCGTTCCACAGAGATTCGATGATCGCCTACGGCGAGGAGCGGTACGCCGACGCGCTCGAAGCGGTCCGCGCTGCCCTCGAGCACGTGCCGGACCACGCAGGCTTGCATTACAACTACGCGTGCTTCGCAACGCTCGCGGGCGAGACTGGCGACGAGACGTTCGCCCACCTCCGACGGTCCGTCGAGCTGCTCCCGCGGTTCCGCGAGGACGCGCGCAGAGACGACGACTTCGCCGCCGTACGCGACGACCCGCGGTTCGAGGAGGCTCTTCGCTGAGCGCGGCTTAGCTGAGACTTGTGCTCGACGAGGAGGAGGCCGGCCTCTAAGCGCCGCCACGCGCTCAAGTGACATTCCCGCACGCTGGCCCAGGCGACCATGCCCCACTTCGGACCTTGACCGCCAGTATGGTGCTAGAGATACTAGCTTCTTACGGTGACTGTCCTTATCCTTCCCCGGCTACGAACCGCCGCTGGCCGACTGGGCCTCCGACGGTTGATCGACGAAGCTCGGAGGCGGGCACGAGAGCGCCAGATCCGAGCCCTAGCGGCAACGCTCGCGGTCTTCGGGCTTGCCCTGGGAGCCTTCTTCCTCCTCCACGACGGCGGCGTCGGCGTCCCTTGGAGAGCGGGCGGCTCTGATCGCCCGGACCGCGCCGTCCTGACCGTCGGAACTGTCTCCGACAAGCGCGGCTACGTGGTCGTCCAGGGCAGCGTCCAGGGCCCGGTCGCTGGCGAGAAACTCTTCCTGGTCTACGCCGACGGCGCCCGCGACCGGCTCGAGGTGACCTTGGTCAGCAAGCAGGTTCGAAAGGGGCTCTCGTACATCTGCGAGTGCTACCACCACGTGATACCGAGGGTGCATCGGGCATACGCGCGACGGTCGATAGCAGTTGAACTCATGCACGGCACGCGAACGATTGCGCGCCAGGTCTTGCCGCCACCCGGCTGAACTGAATCGCGCTTCCCGCCTCAGAGCGGGGTTGCTCGGGTGAGATTCCGGCACGCTGGCCCAGGCGAGCCTCATATAGTCGAGACACACTTAGTGGCCGCGCCCGATTTCAGCGAGCTGGGCAACGACATGGGCGATTGGCTGGGTCGCGTCGATCTCATGGGTACACGTGGCACGAAGTAAAGGCTCAACCTGTGCAACGTGGCCGAGGATGAGGTCACGTTCGTCGGCCGCCTTGCCATAATCGTTCGTCGCCCGGGTTTCGAGACGGCGAAGCAACTCGTCGAGCGGCGCCCTCAAGAGGACCACGGCGTCGAAGCACGGGTAGAAGCGACCCTGATTCGAGACGGTTCCGGAGACGTAGAGCGTCCCTTCGTCCTCGCGAGATAGAAGTTCTGCGACGAGATGCTCTCGCCAGATGTATCCACCGTCTGCTTCCGACCACTCGCTCCACGGTCCGTCGTCGGTCTCGACGACCTGAAATCCGCGCTTTGCAAGTTCGGCCAACGCGGTTGACTTGCCAGTGCCTGACATCCCAGTAACGAGGACCTTGCGCATGCCGAGCAGGGTAGTTGAGGGGCTCTGGTGACATTCCGGAACACTGGCCCAGGCGAAGTTCCTCCCGGTTCGCGCCCGTTTTGCGACGAACGACTTACGGGGTCGCGCCGGTGGCGGTTACGGCTTGGCAGGCGCCCTGTGGCACGGACGGCGGTGCGCCGGCCGGCCTGCCTTCCACGTCACGACCACGCAACTCCCTCGCGTCACGCCATTCGTTGTCTGGACGGAGCGCTGGATGACGGTTGAGGATGCCCTTTCGGTGGTACTCGCGCTTCCGGTCGCCGACGAGCTTTGCGTGACGCGCCCCACGCCCGTGGACGACGACCCTGTCCCGAACCCGATCAGCGCGAAAAGTGACAAGAGAATGAACAGGAGCGCCATGTGACGGATGTTACGCCGCGGACAGCATCCGTTCCAGGAGTCGATTCGTTTCGTCGGGTGACATTCGCGCACACTGGCGCTCGTCACCGCGGGCTCACCGATTCAGCGCGGTCAACTAAATCTCACGTATGGGCCGGATCATCAGGAGGCTGAAGCAGCTGCGAGTTCCTTCGTTTGACCGCGGCGATCACGCGGCCGAGCCAGAGGGTTCGGTCGAGAACCCGGATGCGCTCGCGGCTAGGGGCGGTAAAGAAGGCGGGCCAAGCAGCGCGATTCCGACCCACGGCGCACCGCCGGGCTACGTCAAGCCGGACGACGGCCGCCCGCGGCACTAGATCCGCGTCCGCTTCGGGTGACATTCCCGCACGCTGGCCCAGGCGACCATGGTTAGCTCAGTGCAGGCTCTTGAGGGCGAGCGTCAGTCGCTTACGTTGTTCAGGATCGAGTCCCCCCTTGGACAAAACGACCACGTTTCTCTTTCGGAGAGCGAAGGCAAAGGTCTGACCGGGCACGGTCACGCGGTAGGGCCCGCCGCTTCCGGCAGGCGGGAAGAATTTCCGCAATCCCTTCTCGCTCCTGCGGACCTCCACCGTAAAAAACAGCACACCGGAGTTCGTCGCTGGCACGAGCTCGCCGCCCGTCCCAGTTAGGCGAAAGCCATGGCTCTTGAAGGCGTTCTTAACCTGCCCCTGGCTGTAGGTCTTCGAGTCCCCACATCCGGAGGCCACCGTTGCGAGGGTTGCTGTGAGCAACACCCCGGCTAGGGCAGCCCGTGTCATCGAGCACAGAGTGCAGGTTCCTTCCTTTCGCTGAAGTTGGTGCCTGCCTTTATCCATGGTCCACCTCCTCCTTGGTGGTGATCTGCCTCGAGCGCCTAGCCCGTCGCGCCCACACCGCGAGTCCTGCCGCCGCGATGAGCGCCGCGGCCAGAGCCAAGACGAACCAGAGCGGGCTCGTGTTCGACTCGGCCGCGGACGCAGGCGCGAGACCGTCGCTTGGACTGCGAGACTCTGCTTCGTGAACGAAGCGAGGCTTGAGGACGCTGGCTCCGGGCTTGCCCCCGTCACGGAGGGGTGGTTTGTCGTCAACGTGCGCGATGCCGAGTGGTTCTCTTCGGAGACGAGGGGCGCTGCGTGTTGGTTCGCCAACGAGTACGGCGAGTCTCCGATCGAGTTCGCGCAGTTCGGGATCAATGTGACCGTCCTCGAGCCCGGCCAGAGCAGCGTCTACCACGCCGAGGCGAATCAGGAGGACTTCCTCGTTCTGGCCGGTGAGTGCAGGCTGCTCGTCGAGGGCGAGGAGCGACTCCTCCGAGCCTGGGACTTCTTCCACTCACCTCCCTGGACGGAGCATGCCTTCGTGGGAGCTGGCGATGAGTTGTGTGTGATCCTGATGGTTGGCGCGCACGTAAGCCCGGAAGTGCGGTATCCAGTGTCTGACCTCGCAGCGCGCTACGGCGCGAGTGTGGAGAAGGAGACATCCGATCCGGAAGAGGTATATGCGACGGCCGAGAGGTTCCGGCGACAGCGGCCGTCGTACTGGTCACGGCTGCCCTGGGGCTAAAGCCTTTCGCGGTAGCCGTCAGGCGTCATCAACTTCAGCCGACAAGATAGATGCTCTGCGCCTGCTCCCGGCTCACCGGCACGACCGTAACGCTCTAGTGACATTCCGGGACACTGGCCCAGCCGAGCCGCGTGTCTCATGAGCCTGATTCGCTTGCTACCGGACTGGGGGTGAACAGCTTCCAGTGACCCTCGGAGACGACCTCGACGGTGTCGTCGACGACTTTGATGGCGGTCTCGTCGTCAATCGCGTACGCCGGACCCGGGATCTCGGCCGCCCATCTCTCTGCCTCGGCCATGGAGTTGCCGGGCATGCCCTCCTGAGCCAGGTGTGGACAGATCGAGAAGTGGACGATGCCCAACGTGGTGTCGTCACCGGTCGGCGGTCTCCACTGGACGAAGTCCTCCCCGATCCTGGGGGTCATCACCATGCTCCCGGCGCTCAATCCGACCCAGACCGTATTTTGCAGCAGCGACGGCATGAGGTCTGCCAGGCCGGATTGCCGCATCCAGTGGCACAGATACAAGGCGTCGCCGCCGTTGACCAGCAGGACCGCGGTCTTCTTGACCAGTGGGACCCAGAGGTCTTCGTCGAGGCTGGGCAGCGCGGTGAGCTCCAGGACGCCCATGGACTTCCACCCCAGCTCGATCATGGGGCAGCGGGGCTCCTGCCCGCTGATGAAATTCCATGCTCTGCCAGGACCGGCCATTGGGTGCGCGTACGACGCGGTGGGGATGCAGAGGGCGTCGGACTCGGCAATCGGCTTCCCCAAGAGGTCGACGAGTGCGTTGTGGATGCTCGTGTTCTTGATGCCGGCAGACGTGAGAAGAAGCTTCATGCGGCCTCCTGGAGTCTTCATTACAGGCGAGTTCTTACGGATCGGTACGCCGTAGAGACCGGCAGATCACCGAAAACTCATCGGCCACGCCCAGATCCGGCCTCGCGCCCTCGGGGGACATTCCCGAACGCTGGCGCAAGCGACGCTCCTCGCGCCAGCTCTCAGCTCCGCATGAGCACGCCAGGCCGGGACGGGTCGTCGTTCTCGAGCACGACGTCGGCGAGCTCGGCCGGCCGGACTGTCCCGCGGTAGTGCCGCTGGGACGGCAGGTACCGGGCGCGGAACCACCGCTCGGCATCATCAGGTGATCCGTACACCTCGGCGTCGCGGATGCGCGCGCGGCGGATGATCTCTTCGGAGGCGACGCTGATGAAGACGCGGAAGTCCCACGCGTCGACCAGCTCGGGCCGTAGCAGGAACACACCGTCGAAGAGGAGGATCGCATCCGCGCTTGCCTCCATCTGCTCGGAGTCGACGGGCTGGTCGGTGCGACGGTCGTAGATCTCCGTACGGTAGAGCCGGCTGCTCGGCTCTCCGAGCGGACGGAGCAGCTCGACCCGAAGTCGGTCGTAGTCGAACGAGTCCTCGTAACAACCCTGCGCCGACTCAGGCCCCCGCCGGTAGCGCTCGATCCGCGGGCGGAGGAAGCCCTCGATCGAGGCGCGGATCACATCTCGTCCACGGCCGCGAAGCGAAGTCGCCAACTCGTCGGCAAGCATGGTCTTGCCTGCGGCGGCAGATCCGTCGATCGCCACCCGCAGCGGATGCGAGCAGGGAATGGCATCGATCGCGTCGACGATGGCGGCAACGGCCTCGCCTCGCCCAAGTCCAGCCCCGACGCTCACTGCTTGACTCTACGCACTGACCGCGCTCAGGGGTCATTCCCGAACGCTGGCCCATGAGAGAGTCCTCTCACGCAGTAGTGGCTCCTGAGCTACTTCAAGAAATACGACAACAGGATGCCCGGGACGGCCCTGTTCCGGGCGGTAGGGGGCTGTGGTGAGGATCCGCGATCTCAACTGGATGCAGCTCGAGATCTACCTGAGGGAAGACGACAGGATCGTCCTCCCAGTGGGCTCGACCGAGCAGCACGCCTACCTCTCCCTCGAGACCGACAATATCCTCGCCGAGCGTGCGTCCGTCGAAGCGGCTGAGCCGCTCGGCGTGCCGGTGCTGCCGGTGGCTCCGTACGGCGTGACCGGCTTCACTGCGTATCCCGGAAGCCCGACGCTCCGCGCGTCCACGCTTCTCGCAGTTCTCTCAGATGTCGTCGATTCGCTGCTGGGCCAGGGGTTCGCGCGCGTGCTCGTCGTAAACGGTCACGGCGGAAACACCGAACCCGGCAGGGACTGGGCGCGGGGTCGCGTTCGCGGATCGGTCGTGTGGCATGAGCTTTGGGAGGGCCGGCCGGACGAGATCGCCGCCGCGATCGATCCCGACTACGACCATGCCTCGTGGTCGGAGAACTTCCCCTGGACGCGGCTTCCCGGTGTGGTCATGCCCGAGCAGCGCAAGCCTCCGGTCGAATGGCCCGAAAACGGGAATCCGGAGACGTGGAGGGTAGCTCTCGGCGACGGCTCCTTCGGCGGCCTCTATCAGCGATCCTCAGAGGACGAAGGCCGACTCTGGGAGGCCGCGGTGCAGGCGATCCGAGAGCGGCTTGAACGGTGGGACGGATAGAGGCGCTGTTAGTCAGCCCACCAGTCGCGCTGACCCTCGACGTCTTCGCGCGGATCCTCGCCGAGGTTGGGCGCGCCGATGACGAGGATCTCGAGGCCCTCTGGCCCGGCCTCATAGCCTCGCCACGTGCCGGGCGGGACGCGCACCGCGTCCCATTCTTTGAGCTCGACGATCTCGTCGTCGACCTTCATCCGCCCGCTCCCACGCAGGACCACGTACACCTCCTCTTGCTTCATGTGCGTGTGGCCGTACGGAAAGCGATAGCCGGGCGGGACGCGCTGGTAGCTCAGGGCGGATTTCTCGAGCTCGAGCGCCTTGGTCGCCGCGCGGAACTCCAGGTCCGGCGCGCCGTCGAACCTAGGGCCGATGTCCTCCAAATCCTCCTTGATGTTGCTGAGCGTGAACGGCACGGCGCAATCCTATGGCGTCATTCCGGAACGCTGGCCCAGCCCAAGGCCATCGCTTCCGAGCGCAGGTCATCCTCAGAGTCACCTGCGAGCCTTTTAGGTGTCGTGACAGCTGGAGGACACCAGCGGGCGTAAGAACTGCCTGGCAGGGGCAGGTTGGGTTCGATGGAGATCCTGTTTGTCGCCAGCGTGGCCGTTGTCGTCGCTGATCCGCCGCAGAGTCGCAAGCTATTCATCGATGTTCTTGATGCCAGCGGAAGTGAGAAGAAACCTCATGCTGCCTCCCGGAGTCATTACTGCAGGCGAGAACGGCCCCGAGCCTAGACAACCAAGCCTGATTCAGGGGTCATTCCCGAACGCTGGCCCACATCGGAGACCCGTCCCGAGGTGCGAGAATCGCGTCCGTGCCCGAAGCGCAGCTCGAGGACTTCGGATCGGGCTCACGCCCGTCACCCAGGGCTGGTTCGTCGTCAACGTGCGCGACGCCGAGTGGTGGTTCTCGGAGAGGAGGGGCGCGAGGTGTGCCTTCGAGAACGAGTACGGCGAGCCGTCGGTCGAGTTCGCCCA
>Ga0307296_10001799_pt1 | contig 10873 bp, 9 predicted proteins | sample ER_DNA_153_FD_194467 | JGI IMG/M metagenome (GOLD analysis project Ga0307296, IMG submission 194467) | Bulk soil microbial communities from the East River watershed near Crested Butte, Colorado, United States - ER_DNA_153 | ecosystem: Environmental > Terrestrial > Soil > Floodplain | place: USA... | reverse complement strand
TCTCCTGCTATTTAGCGCACTCGCTCTCGCGGGATATTTTCTCGCCTTCCGGCGACGGGGCCGCCCTGCGTATTTTGGCGCTGCGCTCGTCGTATTTCTTTTCGCTCTTACCTCGCCGGTAAATGCGTTGGCCGACGGTTATCTTTTCAGCGCGCACATGGTTCAGCACATCCTGCTCGTGCTCATCGTTCCCGCGCTTTTGTTATTAAGTTTGCCACGGTCGTTCTCGCTTCCGCGCCCACTCGTAGGATTCACTCATCCGTTTATCGGTTGGATCGCCGGCGTTGGTGCGATGTGGCTCTGGCATGCGCCTGCGCTCTGCAACGCGGCGACAACGTCGAGGACTGTCGCCGCGATTCAAACAACCTCGCTGCTATTAATGGGAAGCGTGTTCTGGTGGCAGGTGCTTGCCCCGCGCGAAGCGGACCGGCTCTCGCCGGCGGCTGGGATTGTTTATCTGTTTACCGCGTGCACCGCCTGCAGCGTCCTGGGCATTATTCTGACCTTCGCGCCGGTTTCGATTTGCTCGGTTTACCAACAACCCGTCGATCGTTTGGGGATGCTTGGCACCATCCGCGGCGGCTGGGGCCTAACGAGTGACAGAGACCAGCAAATCGGCGGACTGCTGATGTGGGTTCCGATGTGCTTGATTTATCTTACCGCAATTCTGGCGCAGCTCGCTCGCTGGCATTCGGATCCGGCCCCGCAGGTAGTGAAATTTAATGCCTAACGAACAATTACCTATTGCCCGTCCGACGTGGCAGCCGCTACCGCCGGAACATCTGCCACGGCCCACCTATTTCCCCGCTGGTTTGGCTATGGGAATCGCGTTTCTCTTTTGGGGCCTGATCACTTCTTGGGTCACCTTCGTTATCGGTCTTGCGCTCTTCGTAGCGTCGCTGGCCGGATGGATCACGGAAATTCGTTATGAACGAAAACATCAATGACCACTCTGTAGCCCGCGTCGAAGCTCCTGAGGTCCTGAGCCGTCGCCGTTTTTTGGAAAAGCTCTCAATCGCCCTTGGCAGCTTCTGCGCTGCCGTGGTAGGACTCCCACTCATTGGTTTCGTGATCGCGCCGTTGTTTCGCAAAGAACCGGGGCAATGGGTGACTCTAGGCAAAGTGGGCGACTTTCAAATCGGCAACACAGCGAGCGTTACCGTGCTCGATCCCTCGCCATTGCCGTGGGCTGGTATCACCGCAAAGAATGCGGTGTGGTTGCGACGCGAAAGTGACACCAGCTTCATTGCCTTCTCGGCTAATTGCACTCACCTCGGTTGCCCGGTGCGGTGGGTAGAGGGTGCGGAACTGTTCCTCTGTCCGTGCCACGGCGGCGCCTACTACAAAGATGGAAACGTTGCCGCTGGTCCACCACCACGTCCTCTCTTTCGCTACGATGTGCGCATCGAAAATGGCGAAGTGAAAATCAACTCGGTCGTCGTCCCAATTTCCACCACGTTATGAAGCGACTCTTCACGGCGGCGTGGCTTTGGCTCGATGATCGCGTGGGGATCAGCGTGCTGCTCAAGCCGATGAAGCATATCGCGCCGCAAGATGCCAAATGGTGGTACGTTTTTGGAACCGCCACGATGATTGCTTTCATCGTCCAAGTGGCGAGCGGCGTGGCGCTGGCATTTTCTTTCATTCCTTCCTCTTCGCAGGCGTACGAGACGCTGGTCTTCATTACGGACAACGCGCCGTTCGGCCGCTTTCTCCGCGGACTCCATTACTACGGCGCGTCCGCCATGGTGCTGATGATCGGGGCCCATATGGCCCAAACTTTCTTGTTCGGTTGCTACAAATTCCCCCGCGAGATGACGTGGTCAACCGGCGTGCTGTTGCTTGGTTTTACCCTTGTTATGGGATTTACCGGGCAGCTGCTGCGCTGGGATCAGACCGCTGCGTGGTCGGTAGTTGTAGCGGCCGAACAAGCTGGTCGCGTTCCCTTGATCGGCGATTCGTTGGCCCACTTTATTCTGGGAGGCAACACGATCGGCGGCGCCACCTTGAGTCGCTTTTTTGCCATTCATGTTTTCGTCATCCCTGCTATCATGTTTGCCTTCATCGGCCTGCATCTCTGGCTCGTCCTGCGTCACGGGATTTCGGAGCCGCCGACCGCCGGGAAAATGGTTAACCCGGAAACTTATCGTAAAGAATATGAGGAACTCCTAAAAAAAAGCGGACGGCCATTTTGGCCAGACTTGGCCTGGCGCGACGTCATCTTTGGCACAGGGCTGATCGTGGCGATCGCCTTGCTTGCGTTCTTCATCGGTCCGCCGGCTCTCGACAAGCCCCCTGATCCGAGCGTACTCAACGCAGATCCGCGTCCCGATTGGTATCTTCTCTGGTACTTCGCACTGCTGGCGTTGATCCCGGCCAAAATCGAGGGCTACGTCATGATTCTAATGCCAGCCCTTATCGGCATCATGCTGCTAATTATTCCCGTATTAAACAATAAGGGCGAGCGCGCTGCCTCTCGGCGCCCATGGGCAATTGCCGTCGTCTTACTGTCCGTAATTATGATCGGCTCGCTCTGGGTTGCGGGACAGCAATCGCCCTGGTCGCCAAATTTCCAAGCGCTGCCCCTCACCGAAAAAGTTATCGGCGCATCAAGCGGACCGGTCTTTGAAGGCGCACAGCTTTTTCACGACAAAGCCTGTCTCAGTTGTCATTTGATCCAGGGACATGGTGGTCGTCGCGGGCCCGATCTCACCTACGTCGGAGACAAACTGACACGAGATAATATTATCATCCGCATTGTCAACGGGGGAAACAATATGCCGGCGTTCGGCAGCTCGCTCAAACCGCAGGACATCGACGCACTGGTGGCCTTCTTGCAATCGCGCAAGCGCCCAATTCGACCGCAGGATCGATCGCCGCTGACACAAAATTAGGTCTTTCAACAATGGTCGTGCCCCAATTTTTTTGTGCTTTACCGCTGCCAAGAAAAAGGGTAGCAAAGAAAATGGCCGCTTAAGCGAGGATTAAACGACATGACATCGCTCACCGCGTTGCTCTCGAAATGGCCGCTCATTCGTCAAATTCGTGAGCGCACCGACGGCACGGGAATGGAAGCGATGTCGGACAAAACGCGCGACGAAGAAAATAATGAAAACTCGTAGTCGTTGGGTCATCGCGATCGCGGGAGTTTTTCTCCAGATCGCGCTCGGCGCTGTGTATGCGTGGAGCGTGTTCCGCATCCCGTTATCGAAGCAGTTTGGCTGGAGCATTTCGGAGATCACATTCACGTTCACCATCAGCATTTTCGTGCTCGGCTTCGCGGCGTTCTTCGGCGGTTTATGGATGGCGCGGAAAGGTCCGCGAATTGTAGCTTTGACCGGCGCGGTGCTTTATGGCGTAGGCGTCTTTCTGGCGAGCTTCTCGGCGAACAAGCTTTGGTGGCTGTATCTTAGTTACGGCTTTATCGGCGGTCTCGGTCTCGGCCTTGGTTACATCGTTCCGGTCGCAGTGCTGGTAAAATGGTTTCCTGATAAGCGCGGTCTTATCACGGGAATTGCGGTTGGTGGTTTCGGCGCCGGCGCGCTAATCACTGCGCCTGTCGCGACACGGCTCATTCAATCGGTCGGCGTCTTAAGTACCTTTGCGTATCTCGGCATCGCCTACTTAATCGTCGCGATCATCGCCGCGTTGTTCATGCAAAACCCGCCTGAAGGCTATCAGGTCCAAGGCTGGACGCCAAGTGCCAGGCAAACTGCGGAGCGAGCAAGCCATGACTACGTTCTGGGTGAAGCGCTGCGGCGGTGGCAGTGGTGGGCGCTTTGGCTGATCCTGTTTTTGAACACTTCCGCCGGCATTTCCCTGATTTCGCAGGAAGGACCTATTTTTCAGGAACTCACTAAGGTCAGCGCGATCGTCGCTGGCGGCATGGTAGGAATCGCGAGCTTGGGTAATGGTGTAGGCCGCGTATTCTGGGCGTGGGTTTCGGATTTGATCACGCGGCGCGCGACTTTCGCCGTCATGTTCTTTCTTCAAATCCTACTCTTTTGGCTTCTGCCGACGATCACTTCTTCGTCGACAATGACAATCGTCTCTTTTGTTATCCTGATGTGTTACGGCGGCGGGTTCGGCACCATGCCCGCGTTCACTGCCGACTACTTCGGGCCAAAGAATGTAGGACCCATCTATGGTTTGATGCTAACGGCCTGGAGCTTCGCCAGTTTGTTCGGGCCGCTTTACATCGCCCGCATGCGTGAGACTGCGGGAAATTATGCCGGCGCGCTTCATGTGATCGCAGTGGTGATGCTCGTTTCCATTTTATTGCCAATCATTGTCAGACCGCCACGACGCGAACAAACAGTGTGAATATCGGAGCCCGTTTGTTTTTGCTGGTTTAGCTCGCTGCATCATGACATCTTCTAGTGACTGAAGTTCGCTCCAGCCGCGAAGAACTGGAATAAGAATATGTTCGCGCTGTTTTCAAAATGGCCGCTCGTTAGGCAAATTCGTGAAGGCAAAGATGGGACGGGCCTTGAATCGATGTCGGACAGGACCCGCGCGATGCATGCGCGGACCGATGGCGCAAGCATCGCCCGCTCGATCTGCCCGTACTGTGGAGTCGGTTGTGGGCAGCTTGTTTATCACAAGGACGGGAAACTGATTTCGATCGAAGGTGATGCGGAGAGTCCAATTAGCCAGGGGAACCTTTGCCCGAAAGGCGCGGCTTCGTATCAATTGCTCACGCACGATCGGCGCGAAACGAAAATGAAATATCGCGCGCCGCGCGCGAAAGAGTGGACCGACATTTCGCTGGATCACGCGATGGACATGGTGGCAGATCGCGTCTGGGAATCGCGCAAGCGCACATTCGTGCACAAAAAAGACGGCGCCACGATCAATCACACAACCGCGATGTGTCATCTCGGCGGCGCCACGCTCGACAACGAAGAAAATTATCTCATCCGGAAACTTTTCACTCTTGGCCTGGGGATGGTGTGCATATCCAACCAGGCCCGGATATGACATAGCAGCACGGTGCCCGGTCTGGGCACCTCCTTCGGCCGGGGCGGAGCTACGACTGCGCAACAAGATCTTGCTAACGCCGATTGCATTTTAATCGAAGGCTCGTCCATGGCCGAAGCGCACCCGGTCGGCTTCCGCTGGGTCATGAAGGCAAAGGAGCGCGGCGCGACCATTATTCATGTCGATCCTAGGTTTTCGCGCACGAGCGCGCTTGCCGATATCTGGGTGCCGATGCGCGCGGGCGGCGACATCGCATTTCTCGGCGGGATCATTAGGCACATTATCGAGAACAATCTTTTCTTCCGCGATTACGTGGTGCACTTCACCAACGCATCTTGCATTTTGCGCGAAGATTTTCGCGACACCGATGAAGGAGCGACTGGCTTTTTCTCCGGCTGGAACGAGCAGCAACGCGCTTACGACAAAGAGAGCTGGCTTTACGAAGGCCATCCCGACCTCAGCTTTCCGGAGCGCGATCCGACGCTGCAACATCCGCGCTGCGTTTTCCAAACGTTGCGCGGGCACTTTGCTCGCTACACGCCCGAAATGGTGGAAACAATTTGCGGCATTTCGCCTGCGCTCTTTCACAAAGTTGCGGATGCGCTCGTGGGTGCTTCCGGTCCGGACAAGAGTGCCGCGATTTGTTATGCGCTCGGGTGGACGCAGCATTCCAAAGGTGTGCAGATCATTCGCACCGCGTCGATCTTGCAACTGTTGCTCGGCAATATCGGTCGACCCGGCGGTGGAATTCTGGCGCTGCGCGGTCACGCATCGATTCAAGGCTCGACTGACATTCCGACGCTCTACGATATTTTGCCCGGTTACCTGCCAATGCCGCGCGGCGACGGGAGCGAGGAGACACTGCGCGATTACCTGGGACATCAAACAAAGCCAACGGGTCTCTGGAACAATTTTCCAGCCTACTTCATCAGCTTGCTCAAGGCGTACTACGGCAAGAACGCGACGGCCGAAAACGACTTCGGCTACAGTTGGGTGCCGAAGCTCACCGGCAATCACTCGTTCTTCGAATATCTCTACGACATGGCCGACGGGAAAATGGAAGGCATGTTCATGATGGGCCAGAATCCGGCGGTTGCGGCACCAAACTCCAGATTCCAGCGAACGTCGCTCTCGAAATTAAAATGGCTTGTCGTCCGTGATATGGTCGAGATCGAACCGGCCACGTTTTGGCGCGATTCGCCCGAGATTGAGCGCGGCGAATTGAAGACGGAAGAAATCGACACGGAAGTTTTCTTTTTCCCGGCGGCGGGTCACGCGGAAAAGGCAGGCGCGTTCACTAACACGCAACGGCTTTTGCAGTGGCGTGAAAAGGCGGTGGATCCGCCCGGCGATGCTCGATCCGACGCGTGGTTCATGCATCAACTCGCTTTGCGTGTTATTGCGAAGGCGAAGCAATCGAACGATCCGCTCGATGAATCGTTGCGCGCACTTAACTGGTGGTACCCGGAAGACAAGCTGGGCGATCCAGAAATGGAAGCCGTGCTGGCAGAGATCAACGGTTGGTACACTGATCCGCAGACTGGCGCCGACGGAGTCGTGTTCGGTCTCGATCGCGAAGGCAATCCGCATCACGGTCCGCAAATCGATGGCTACCCGCGGCTTAAAGCCGACGGTTCGACGGCAAGCGGCGGCTGGATTTACTCCGGCGTCCTCGGTCCGGACAAGATTAACAAGGCGAACTCACGTAATTCGAAAGATTATCTCGGGCACGGCTGGGGCTTCGCCTGGCCGGGCGATCGCCGCATTATATATAATAGAGCGAGCGCCAGCCCGACCGGCGAACCGTGGAGCGATCGCAAGAAATTGATTTGGTGGGACCAGGCGCAGCGTAAATGGACGGGCGGTGATCAACCCGATTTTCCGGTCGAAAAATCGCCTGAGTTTCGACCAACCGGAAACGAGAGCGGACTCGCTGGGATTCCGGGCGATGCGCCGTTCATCTTGCACGAGGACGGGCTCGGGTGGCTTCACGTCGCGAAAGGTTTGCACGATGGGCCGATGCCCACGCACTACGAACCGCTTGAGTCGCCCGTGCGCAACGCGCTTTACTCGCGCGACACGAACCCGGTGGTCAATTGGTTTACCCGGCAGGAAAATCGGTTCGCGCCACCAGGCGACCCGCGATTTCCTTTTGTCCTAACGACGTACCGGCTGACCGAGCACCACACCGCCGGCGGCATGTCACGTTTTCTCAGTCATCTTGCCGAGTTGCAACCGGAGCTGTTCGCGGAAATGTCTCCCGAGCTCGCCGCTGAGTTAAAGATCGACAACGGCGACTTTATTTCGGTCGTGAGTTTACGCGGAGCAATCGAAGCGCGCGCACTCGTTAGCCGCCGCATGCGCCCAATGCATCTCAATGGGAAAATCGTGCATCAAATTGCGATGCCATTTCATTTCGGTTCGGCCGGGCCGGTGACGGGTGGCGCCACGAACGACTTATTTCCGATCTCGGGCGAGCCGAACGTCACCATCATGGAAGCCAAGGCGTGTGGTTGCAATATTGTCCCAGGCCGATTGCCGCGCGGACCGGCCTTCGAAGATTGGCTCAACAAATATGTGCCGCAGGGTGGTCCGCCCAATTTGCACCCGGAACAACCGCCGCCGGGCGTGCGTCCTGGCGCACCCGGTGGTGGGCACGCCGAACACGGAAAGATCGACACACGATGATCCGATTCGGAGTAATGGAGTGTTGGAGTGTTGGAGTATTGAGGCAACAAGATCCATCGCTAACGCCGTCTTTCATTACTCCATTACTCCTTTACTCCATTACTCCACCAATATGATCGGCGAAGGAATCCAGAGCACGAATCAGCGGAAGCATTCCTACGTGCAAGATCACGTCGAGGTCGGATTCTTCACGGACCCAAGCGTCTGCATCGGCTGCAAGGCTTGCGAGGTCGCGTGCAAAGAATGGAACGAAGTGCCCGATGACGGATTCACATGGTCGGGAAATTCCTACGACAACACCGGTCACCTTGGTGCGTCGACATGGCGGCATGTGATGTTTCTTGAGCAAGATCGACAAAAGGGAAGTCAAGTTAGCGGGCCGATGGGCCTGTCAGCCGAATCTGAAGATCCGTTTCGTTGGGTTTTCCTGTCCGACGTTTGCAAACATTGTGAGGAAGCCGGCTGTCTCGAAGCGTGTCCGACCGGATCGATTTTGCGCACCGAAGTCGGCTCGGTCCTGGTGCAGGACGATGTCTGCAATGGCTGCGGTTATTGCGTTGTCTCCTGCCCGTTCGGCGTGATCGACCGACGACCATCACCGCTGCCGGACGCGGGCGGCGCATTCAAATGCACATTTTGTTACGATCGACAAAAGAGCGGACTCGTCCCGGCCTGCGCCAAAGTTTGCCCGACCGAGTCCATCGTATTCGGCCGATTGGATGATCTCCGCGCGCGTGGAGCGGAGCGCGTGCAGCAATTACAAGAAGCTGGGTACAACGACGCGCAGCTTTACGATCCGATGGAGACTTCGGTGCGCGGTATTCACGCGTTCTTTTTGATCCTCGGACAACCCGAAGCGTATGGACTTCCACCGAAACCGCAGATTCCAACGATTTACTTGAAGTCGGCATGGACATCAGCGTTCGCGACCGCGATCGCATCCATCATCGCGACGCTAGTAGCATTCGCATTTTTCTCGTGACGAGCGACTCCCAATCCGAAAAACGACTCGAAGAGTTGCGCGAGCAAGCGTGGAAAGATGGCGTCGTTGCCGGCCGCGGTGTCGATGTTGCTGGCGGTCCGATTCCGAGAAAACCCGGGTACTACGGCGAACCCGTGGTCAAACCACCGGTTTGGACGTGGGAAATTCCGCTCTATTTTTTCATGGGCGGGATGGCGGGAATGTCAGCGGTGATCGCAAGCGCCGCCATTATCTTTCATCAAGTCGATCTTGCGCGCGCGGCCATGTGGCTCGCAGCTGTGGCTGGGGCAATTCTCTCACCTGTTCTGCTAATCATGGATCTTGGCCGCCCCCATCTCTTTCTCAACATGCTGCGGGTTTTCAAACCTCAATCGGCCATGTCGATGGGCGCTTGGATCCTGACAGGGTTCGGAGCTTGCGTCGTTCCCGGCTTGATCGCGTTCGAACTGCATGCTCATCAAATTTTCCCTGGCACACTGGATCAACTTCTGCGCGTCGCGGCCGGCATCTTTATTTTTTGCTCAGCGATCTTCGGAACCTTGCTCGCGAATTATACGGGAGTGCTGATTGGGGCGACTGCAATCCCCGCGTGGTTTTTGCATCGCATTCTGTTGCCAATCCATTTTGGAACGGCGGGATTGGGCTCTGCCGCGGCAGTGTTGGAATTGCTCGGATACCGGATTCCCGCGCTCAATTTCCTCGGATTTTATGCGGCCGGTGTGGAATCGGTGCTCCTGATCTGGCTCAGCGTCAATAAACATGGCGTCGCCGATCGGGCGATACACGAACACAGTTCCGGTTGGCTTATTCGCATCGGCGAAGTGTTGAACGGCCCGCTCGCCATCGTTCTCCGGCTGTTCGGCCTGGTTCCTTTCGCAGCGATTTCATTTCTGATTGGCGCGCTTGTCAGCCGCTTCGGCTGGATTGCGGTCGGCAAGGTCTCCGGCTCTGATCCGGAATCTGTTTTCGCCGCGGAACGCTACTAGGGACGACGCCAGAATCGTGAGGCTCGGTCTAATCCCGCCAATTTTCGGCCGTGACCGGAAGCAAAATCTTTTTCGAGAATTCACTTATTTTGTTCTTTACCTGCAAACAGGAACGTGCGCTTAATCGAAAAAATGTAACCACCCCTGAAGGATTTCTTAGAATGAAAATTCCGGTCGTCTTCGCGGTCGCGGCTTTCCTTCCTCCCTTTTTGATTTGTCTCCCGCTGCGCGCCGCCGACTCCGCGCAATCCGACGCGGAACGATTAAAAATTTTGGAAGACGCCGTGCGGCAATTGCAGCAGCGCAACGCCGAGCAAGAACAGCGCAACGCCAAGCTCGAGGCCGAAGTGAGAGAGTTGAAGTCGAGAAATGCCCCGTTCGCGCCAGTGCTTGCCGAGCCCGAGCGAAAAGCGATCGCGGGCAATGACAACAAGGCGGTCTTCACCGCGCCTCCGCCCCCGCTGGTGGACGTGCACCCGGGAGCCTCGGAATACAAACTGACGCTGGGCGGATACGTTCAGGTCAACTTTGAAGACGGCGATGTGTCCGCGTTCGAAGGTCGCTTTGGCCAGACTGCGCTAAAGGATCGTTTCCGTCTGCGCCGGGCGCGCATTAATTTAACGGGCGATTTTGCCGAGCAATTCGATTTCAAAGTCGAAGGCGACTTCGAGAATAGTGATGGCATCAACTCGAACCGCACCGCATTTTCGGGCACAGACATCTTCGTTAACTGGCATCAGTTCGCGGAAGCGAACGTCAAGGTCGGCCAATGGAAAGCGCCATTTGGCTTGGAGCAACTTACTCCGGACCCTTCTCTGATCATCATCGAGCGCAGTCTGCCCACAGGGGCGATCACGCCGGAGCGGCAGATCGGTGTTCAGCTCTGGGGAAAACCCTTCGCGAACATTTGGCCTGCTGGGAAGGATTTGCTGACGTATTACGCTGGCATATTCAATGGGAACGGACGCAACACCACGGTTAATGATAACAACAATTTCATGTATGTCGGCCGGTTGGAATCCACTTTGTTCAAAGGCGTTTTCGGTAAGGATTCTTACCTCAAACTTGGCGCCGACGTTCTCAACAGCCGCGATGATGCAGGAGTCAATATCTCGCAATCATTGAACCTATTGGTGAACTCTGACGGTTCCCTTTCGCCTTTCGTCCTCCCGGGCGCGGATTAACGAACGGCGTGGAGCATGGATGCGTGGCTTAAGATGGGTCCATTCGATCTAAT
>Ga0307296_10001798_pt1 | contig 10873 bp, 9 predicted proteins | sample ER_DNA_153_FD_194467 | JGI IMG/M metagenome (GOLD analysis project Ga0307296, IMG submission 194467) | Bulk soil microbial communities from the East River watershed near Crested Butte, Colorado, United States - ER_DNA_153 | ecosystem: Environmental > Terrestrial > Soil > Floodplain | place: USA... | reverse complement strand
GAGCCGGCGAAGGGGGCATGAGATGCCGCTCACGAGACCACAATTGGCTGCCCGGGTCGCCGCAGAACTCAGAGACGGTGAGTACGTCAACCTCGGGATCGGCATGCCCACGCTGGTGTCGAACTATATCGCCGAGGGTGTACACGTCATCCTGCAGTCGGAGAACGGGATTCTGGGCGTGGGGCCATATCCCTATGAGGAGGATGTCGACCCCGATCTGATCAACGCCGGCAAGGAGACGGTCACCGTCCTACCTGGAGCGTCATACTTCGACTCTGCGACCTCCTTCGGCATGATCCGCGGCGGCCACATCGACGTCGCCATTCTCGGCGCGATGCAGGTCTCGACGAACGGCGACCTCGCTAACTGGACCATCCCCGGAAAGATGATCAAGGGCATGGGTGGCGCCATGGATATCGTCCACGGAGCCAAACGCGTCATCGTGATGATGGAGCACGCCGCCAGGGACGGCGCACCCAAGATCGTCAATGAGTGCTCGCTGCCTCTGACCGGAAAGAGCTGCGTACAACGGATCATCACCGATCTCGCCGTCATCGACATCACCGAGGACGGCCTGATCCTGCGCGAGCTCGCGCCCGACGTCAGCGTCGGCCACGTTCGCGGCGCCACCGAACCGCCGCTGATCGAGGCTCGGGATCTGCGGGCGATAGACATCGGCGCAAGTGTCTGAAGTATCACGCGCGGTCACGCTGCCTCCTACTGGTCGACGGCTTGCCGGCCATGAGGGGGACGGGAACCTGATGACTACGACGCTGGCGGAGCGTGAACGGTGTGTGCTCCAGCTGTTCGCTGACGGGTTGTCGACCCGCGAGGTCGCCCGGCAGATGTGTTACTCGGAGCGCACGATCAAGAACGTGCTGCAGGACTTGACGATTCGACTGAACGTCCGTAACCGCACCCACGCTGTCGCATACGCCGTCCGCCACGGCTGGATCTGAAGTCGGCGCCTGCCGGGACCTAATGTCGCCGGGTATCGAGCATCTGCCTGGCCATGACCATCCGGTTGATCTGATTGGTGCCTTCATAGATCTGGGTGATCTTCGCATCGCGCATCATGCGCTCGACCGGGAAGTCCCGCGTGTACCCGTAGCCGCCGAACAGCTGCACGGCGTCGGTCGTCACCGCCATAGCGGTGTCGGAAGCGAAGACCTTCGCCGCGGCCGACGCCCAGGTGAGGTCCGGCTCGCCCCGCTCGGCCTTGGCCGCCGCTGCGTAGATCAACTGGCGGGCGGCCTCGGTTCGCATCGCCATATCGGCCAGCATGAATTGCACGCCCTGGAACTCGCCGATCGGCTGTCCGAACTGCTTCCGCTGGGTGACGTACGCGCTGGCGGCGTCAACGGCGCCCTGAGCGATGCCCAGGGCCTGCGCGCCAATCGTCAACCGGGTGTGGTCGAGGGTGCGCAAGGCCGTCTTGAAGCCGGTACCAGGCTCACCGATGATCCGATCGGCGGGGATCGTGCAGTCCTCGAAGTAGATCTCGCAGGTCGGCGATCCCCGGATGCCGAGCTTGCGCTCCTTCGGTCCCACGGAGAAACCGGGATCGTCCTTGTGTACGACGAATGCCGAGATACCCCCGGCTCCGGCTCCAGGCTCGGTGACGGCCATCACGGTGTAGTACGTGGACACCCCGGCGTTGGTGATCCAGGACTTGGTGCCGTTCAGCACCCACTGATCGCCGCGCAGAATGGCCCGCGTACGCATCGCAGCCGCGTCGGATCCGGCCTCCCGCTCGGACAGCGCGTAGCTGACCATGGCATCGCCCGCGGCGACCGCAGGTAACACCTGCTTCTTCAGCTCCTCGGATGCCGAAAGCAATAACGGCATGGTGCCGAGCTTGTTGACCGCAGGGATCAGGGCTGAGGACGCGCACGCACGGGCGACCTCTTCGATCACGATCGCTGCGGCGATTGCGTCTGCTCCTGCGCCGCCATACTCCTCGGGGATGTGCACGGCATGGAACCCGGCCCGCACGAGCGCGTCGAGGACATCGTAGGGAAACTCGCCGGTCTCGTCGATCTCGGCCGCTCGTGGCGCGATCTTGTCGTCGGCGAGAGCGCGGACAGCCTCTCGGAGCATTCGGTGCTCGTCGGGAAGCCGATAGACGTCGAACTTGGGATTTCCCAACACCATGATCCCGATAGTAGGACGACGACTACTTGGTCTCGGTCAGCTGGGTAGACTCGTCCCGAGCCGTGACTGGCGCATGCATAAGGTGGTTCACCACCGGGGAGCGGCTCCGTACTGTCGCCGCGCGCCTGGGTGCCGTCACCGGTTACGAGACGAGAGGCGCCATGACCCAGATCACCACTCCACCCGCGTTCGACGCCGCAGCGGCGTCCACCGCCTATCGCAACGCGCTCGACGTGATTGCCGCCGTCGAACCCGACGTTGCGTCAGCAATGCGGCAGGAGCTCACCGATCAACGCGAGTCTTTGAAGCTGATTGCCAGCGAGAATTACGCCTCGCCTGCCGTGCTGCTGGCGATGGGTTCCTGGCTGAGTGACAAGTACGCGGAGGGGACGATCGGCCACCGCTTCTACGCCGGTTGCCGGAACGTCGACACCGTCGAGCAACTCGCCGCGGACCATGCCCGAGCGTTGTTCGGCGCACCGCACGCGTACGTCCAGCCGCACTCGGGCATCGACGCCAACCTGGTGGCGTTCTGGGCCGTGCTCGCTCAGCGCGTCGAGGCGCCCGCGCTCGCAGCCGCTGGCGTTCGACAGGTGAACGATCTCTCGGCGGAGGATTGGGGGCAGCTGCGGCGCGCCTTCGGTAACCAACGCATGATTGGCATGTCGCTCGATGCCGGCGGGCACCTGACGCACGGGTTCCGGCCGAACATTTCCGGCAAGATGTTCGATCAGATGTCCTACGGAACGAATCCCGAGAATGGGCTGCTCGACTACGACGAGGTCCGCCGCCTGGCGCGGGAGTTCCGGCCCCTGATCCTGATGGCCGGCTACTCCGCCTATCCACGCAAGATCAACTTCGCGACGATGCGCGAGATCGCCGACGAGGTCGACGCGACACTCATCGTCGACATGGCGCACTTCGCGGGCCTGGTCGCCGGCAAGGTGTTCACCGGCGACTTCGATCCCGTCCCCTACGCGCACGTCACGACGACGACGACCCACAAGTCGTTGCGCGGCCCGCGCGGCGGCATGGTGCTATGCCAGCCGGAATTCTCCGACTCGGTCGACCGCGGCTGCCCCTTGGTGCTGGGCGGCCCCCTGGCCCACGTCATGGCGGCGAAGGCGGTGGCACTAGCCGAGGCCCGGCAGGCGGCGTTCGCGGAATACGCGCGGGCAGTTGCTGACAACGCGGTTGCCCTCGCCGAGGGCTTGCTGCGCCGAGGTGCCAACCTAGTCACCGGCGGCACCGAGAACCACATCGTGCTGCTCGATGTCACCTCGTTCGGGCTGACCGGTCGCCAGGCCGAGTCCGCGCTGGTCGACTCCGGCATCGTCACCAACCGGAACTCCGTGCCGCGTGACCCCAACGGGGCGTGGTACACGTCCGGCATTCGGCTCGGCACTCCCGCGCTCACGTCGCGCGGTTTTGGGGCCGACGACCTGGACCGCGTTGCCGACCTCATCGTCGACGTGCTGACCGCGACTGAGCCCGCCGCGGCGCGCGATGGTGCGGCGTCGAAGGCGCGCTACGAGCTTCCGGACGACGTCGCCAAGCGCACCCATGCCGCGGCGAACGAATTGCTCGACGCCCATCCCTTGTACCCGGGCCTCGATCTGAGCTGATGAGCATGCTGAGCCTGCCAGCGTCCGTCGACATCCGCGAGGTGGGTCCGCGGGACGGGCTGCAGCTCGAGCGGCTCGTCCCGTTCGACGCCAAGATGGCCATGTTCGACGCGCTGGCAAAGACCGGAGTACGCCGGATCGAGGCGACGGCGTTCGTCTCGCCTCGCGCGGTGCCGGCGATGGCCGACGCCCCGCTAGTGGCCGCCGAGCTGTACCGCTGGCCGCACATCGCATGGTCGGCGCTGGTGCCCAACCCCAAGGGCGCCCGCCTGGCGACCGACGCCGGTATCCGTGACGTGGAATACGTCGTGTCGGCGGCCGACGGGCACAGCCTCGCCAATGCCCGGATGACGAGCGATACCGCAGTAGGCCTTGTCGGGGAGGTAGCCGGGATCGCGCATGCCGCAGGCGGGCGGTGCGAGGTGATCATCGCTGTTGCGTGGGACTGCCCGTTCGACGGCCGAACGCCGGTCGCGCGGACGGTCGAGGTCGCGCGCCGCGCAGCCGACCAGGGCGCGGATCAGCTCTGCTTAGGCGACACGATCGGAACGACCACCCCGACGCGCGTTGTCGAGCTCGTTGAGGCGGTCCGCGCGGCGTGCCCTGGACTGGATGTTGGCGTCCATTTCCACGACACCCGCGGATCCGGGATCGCGAACGTGCTCGCCGCCGTGCAGGTCGGCGTGGTGGAGCTCGACGCGTCGGTCGGCGGGCTGGGCGGCTGCCCGTTCGCGCCCGGCGCGAGCGGCAACATCGCGACCGAGGAGGCCGTCTACCTGCTCGAGGAGATGGGCGTCGACACCGGCGTGGATCTCGACGCTGTCCTCGCCGCGGCGGCGGCAACCGAGGACGCAGTCGGCCATGGCTTGCCGAGCTCGTTGTACCGGGCCGGCGGCCGCGCCGTCCCGCTCGGCCGACCGGCGGAGTAATTCTCGATGATCTTGGACTTATCGTCGCTATGGGAGCGATAAGTCCAAGATCACGACGCTGAAGACGTCAGCTCGTTGAGTCCGCCGTGGCGGTACCGGCCTCCAGCGAATCGCCGGACGGCAGCTCGTTGTGGCCGCCGAACTGCTGGCGCATCGCCGACAGCACCTGGTTGGCGAAGTGGTCCTCGTCGCGCGAGGCAAACCGCTCGTAGAGCGCCGCGGAGAGCACGGGCGCCGGAACGCCGATGTCGATGGCGGCCTTCACCGTCCACCGGCCCTCGCCGGAGTCGGATACCCGGCCGGCGAGTCCGTCGAGGGTGGGGTTGGCCCGCAGCGCTGCGGCGGTCAGGTCGAGTAGCCAGGACGCGATGACGCTGCCGCGCCGCCACACCTCGGCGACCTTCGGCGTGTCGATGTCGAACTGGTAGTACTCGGGCTCGCCGAGCGGGGCGATCTCCGCCGAATGCGCGGCGGACTGAATCCCGGCATCGGCGTTGTGCAGGATGTTCAGGCCCTCGGCGTAGGCAGCCATGATGCCGTACTCGATGCCGTTGTGAACCATCTTCACGAAGTGCCCGGCCCCCGACGGCCCGCAGTGCAGGTAGCCCTGCTCTTCCGGAGCCGGATCGCCCTGCCGTCCGGCTGTCCGTGGGATGTCACCCACGCCAGGCGCGATCGACTTGAGTAGCGGATCGAGGATCGCGATGGCCTCGTCGGCACCGCCGATCATGAGGCAGTAGCCCCGGTCCAGACCCCACACTCCGCCGCTCGTGCCGATGTCGACGTAATGAATGCCCTTTTCTCGCAGCGCCCGCGCGCGGTCCACGTCGTCGCGGTAGTTCGAGTTGCCGCCGTCGATGATGATGTCGCCGGCCTCCATGAGGTTGCCGAGCTCCTCGACCGTCTTGCCGGTGAGGCTGGCCGGGATCATCACCCAGGCGACGCGGGGCTTGTCCAGCTTGGAGACGAACTCGTCCATCGTGGCCGCACCCGTTGCCCTTTCCTTCTCCAGCTCAGCGACCGACTCTGGATTGACGTCCCATACCACGCAGGTGTGGCCGTCTCGCATGGCCCGCCGGACGATATTGGCACCCATCCGGCCCAGGCCGATCATTCCCAGCTGCATGGCTGCTCCCTACTGACGGGCCGCACGGTAGCGGCGGATGAGTGCGTTGGTAGAGCTGTCGTGGGCGAATTCCGGTTCAGCTGCGGACAGCTCGTTGGCCACCTTCTTGGCGAGTACTTTGCCGAGCTCGACGCCCCACTGATCGAAAGAGTTGATGCTCCAGACCGTTCCTTGTACGAACACGCTGTGCTCGTACAGCGCAACGAGCTTGCCCAGGGCGGCCGGAGTGAGGGATTCGAGCAGCAGCGTGTTTGACGGACGGTTGCCTTCGAACACCCGGTGCGGTACCAACCACGCGGGCGTTCCCTCAGCGGCGACCTCGTCGGCCGTCTTGCCGAAAGCGAGGGCCTCGGTCTGCGCGAACACGTTGGCGGTGAGCAGGTCGTGATGGTTGCCGAAAGGGTTGAGGGAGTGCAGGAAGCCAATGAAATCGGCCGGGATCAGTCGGGTCCCCTGATGGATCAACTGGTAGAAGCTGTGCTGCCCGTTCGTGCCAGGCTCGCCCCAGAACACGGGCGATGTGTCGTAGTCGACGCGCCGACCGTCCAACGTCACCGACTTGCCGTTGGACTCCATCGTTAGTTGCTGCAAATAGGCCGGGAATCGCTTCAGATACTGGTCGTAAGGCAGCACGGCCTGAGTCTGCGAACCGAAGAAGTCGCAATACCAAACGGTGAGGAGACCGAGGATTACCGGCAGATTGGCTTCGAATGGCGCCGACCGGAAATGCTCGTCCATGGCGTGGAATCCCCCGAGCATGTCGCGGAACGCGGCTGGCCCGATCGCGATCATCGTGGACAGTCCGATCGCGGAATCCATCGAATACCGGCCGCCCACCCAGTCCCAGAACCCGAACATGTTCATGACGTCGATGCCGAACTCGGCCACCTCGTCGGCGTTTGTGGAGACCGCCACGAAATGCTTGGCGACGGCCGCGTCATCCCGGAGCGTCGCCAACGCCCACCGACGCGCCGTTTGGGCGTTAGTCATCGTCTCGAGCGTGGTGAACGTCTTGGACGAGATGACGAACAACGTCTGGGCCGGGTCGAGATCATGAGTCGCCTCGGCGAAGTCCGTGCCGTCGACATTCGAGACGAACCGGAACGTCAGGTTGCGCTCGCTGTAATGCCGAAGCGCCTCGTACGCCATCACCGGGCCGAGATCGGATCCGCCGATGCCGATGTTGACGATGTTCAGGATTCGCTTCCCGGTGTACCCGGTCCACTGGCCCGACCGAACCCGGTCAGCGAATTCCGCCATCCGGTCGAGCACCTCGTGCACGGCTGGCACCACGTCGATACCGTCGTCCACTCGAACCTGTTGACCCTTGGGCGCCCGCAGTGCCACGTGCAGCACCGCGCGGTCTTCGGTGACATTGATCCGCTCACCAGCGAACATGGCGTCGATCCGGTGGCGGAGGCCGGACTCGTCGGCGAGGTCGACGAGGAGACGCATCGTTTCGTCGGTGATCCGGTTCTTGGAGTAGTCGAGGTAGATGCCTTCGGCAAGAAGCACGAGGCGGTCTCCGCGGCCCGGGTCGTCGGCAAACAGCTGCCGGAGGTGGAGGTTGCCGATCTCGGCGTGGTGCTTGGTCAGTTCAGCCCAGGCGGGACGGGCGCGTAGCGGGGTCTCGGTGGGTTCGGCCATGGGGGTATCACAGCACCCCCCATGTCGGCTGCGCTACCGACCCTCCGGAATCGCACCGATTCAGCGGCGCGGCCTTCTCTTGGGTTACCCTTCACCGTTGGTTTGGGGATAACCAGCATGGGATAAACAGTGCGGGGGTAGAGATGACGGAACGGCCGCGGCTCTCGGTCGTCGGCACCGGGTACCTGGGCGTCACACACGCCGTATGCATGGCCGAGCTCGGCTACGAGGTCATCGGGCTCGATGTCGATGCCGATAAGATCGCGCTTCTGCGCAAGGGTGTGGTGCCGTTCTACGAACCGGATCTGCCTGACTTGCTGGAGAAGCACAACGGCCGCGGGCTGCGGTTCACCACGGACTACGCCGAGATCGCCCAAAGTGCGGATATTCACTTCGTCTGCGTGGGCACGCCCCAGCTGCCTGACCAGTACGCGGCTGACCTCCGCTATGTCGAGTCCGCGTTCGCGTCGCTAGCTCCGCACCTCACCCGTCAGTCGCTTGTGGTCGGGAAGTCGACCGTGCCGGCCGGCACGGCCGTGCGGATGGCTCGGCTGGTGCGCGATCTGGCCCCGTCGCCGGACGCCGAGGTGGCGTGGAATCCGGAGTTCCTCCGCGAGGGCTTTGCGGTCGCTGACACGTTGCGGCCGGACCGGCTGGTATTCGGAGTGGACTCGGTGTGGGCCGAGGCGCAGCTGCGGGCCGCGTTCGCGTCGGTGATCGATCAAGGCACGCCGGTCGTCGTCACCGATTTCGCCACGGCCGAGCTCGTCAAGGTAGCCGCGAACTCGTTCCTCGCCACGAAGATCTCGTTCATCAACGCCATGGCCGAGGTCTGCGAGGCCACCGGTGCTGACGTCACCCAGCTCGCCACCGCCATCGGATACGACCCGCGGATCGGCCGCCGCTTCCTGTCTCCAGGGCTCGGTTTCGGCGGCGGGTGTCTGCCGAAGGACATCCGAGCGTTCATTGCGCGCGCCGGCGAGCTCGGCGTAGACCAGGCCGTCTCATTCCTGCGCGAGGTTGACGAGATCAACCTTCGGCGGCGAGCCCGCACCGTCGAGATCGGCCTGGACCTGGTGGACGGCAGCTACCGAGGCATTCGGGTGACGGTGCTGGGCGCAGCGTTCAAGCCGGATAGCGATGACATCCGCGACTCGCCCGCCCTCGACGTCGCCGCAGCGATCAGCCGCCAAGGCGCTGATGTCGTGGTCTACGACCCACATGCGATGGACAACGCCCGCCGCTTGCATCCGGAACTGGACTACGCCGTTTCGCTAGACGCGGCGCTGGATGGTGCCGACCTCGTCCTGCTGCTCACCGAGTGGGCCGAGTTCCGGGCCATCGATCCGACCGCGATCGGCGGCATCGTGCGGCAGCGCAATATCGTCGACGGCCGTAACGTGCTCGACCCCGTCCGCTGGCGGGCGGCCGGCTGGCACTTCCGCGCGCTCGGCCGGCCCTGATCAGCTCGTGATGTCCTTGCGCTGGAAGCGCACCCAGGCCGCGCCGAAGAATACCGCGGCGTAGACCAGCGACAATCCGATGCCGCGCAGCATGTCATCCCAGACGACGGTCGGGCCCAGCGCGTCCAGCCACGAGTACTGGTAGTGCGTGGGCAGGTATTGCCGGTACGGATCCAACGCCGAGATCGAGTCCAGGATGTTCGAAACCACGACGAGCAGCACCGCGCCGCCGACCGCACCGAGTGGGGCGTCGGTCATCACCCCGAGTAGGAAGGCCAAGCCGGCGACGACCAGGGACTGGATACACGCGTAGCCGACAACGATGAGGAGCCGAGTCACGGCTTCGGACGTGGTGAACGTGCCGCCGAGCGGAGAACGGGCGGGCGCCCAGCCGAAGAACAGTCCGCCAACGACGTATCCCCATAGCGGCAGCAGCAGGTTGGCGCCGAAGCTGAGCGTCAGCGATACGACGAGCTTCTGCCGCAAGAGGCGGGAACGCGGCACCGGCAACGCGAGCAGGTAGCGGAGGGACGACCAGCTCGCTTCGCTTGCCACCGTGTCGCCGCAGAACAGCGCGACGATCACGACGAGCAGGAAGCCGATGGCAGCGAACTCGGTGAACAGCGCGAAGTTAGTGGCACCGGTCGTGGCGATGTCGACCAGCGCGGCACCGCCGGACGTCTGCTGGCCACCGACTTTGAACGCGATGGCTACGAGGATCGGCAGCAGGAGCAGTACCAGCGCGACCAATTGGGTTCGGCGCCGTTTGAGCTGGCGGATGAACTCGATCCGTAGCGGCAACGTCCGCTGAGGATCGAACGGGACCGGCTCGCCCGCGGCTGGCAGCGCCGCGAGCCGCTCGTGCACACCGCGCCGAGTTGGCGCCTCGGTGCGGTGGTTGTCACTTACGGCCATCACTCACCCGCCACCAGATCGAGGAAGACGTCTTCGAGCGCGCGTCGGGCCGGCACCGTTTCCGCCGAGATGCCGGCGCCAGCGAGCACCTGGACCGCGCGCGCCGGATCCGGCACTGCCAGCTGCATCCGGCCGTTACCGGCGATGTCGTGGACGGATCCGGCCGCGATCAGCGCGCCCTTGTGCATGACGACAACGTGCGTGCACGTTTGCTCGACCTCAGCCAGCAAGTGACTGGAGATCATCACCGTGCGACCGGTCAGCGCGTAGCGCTGCAGGACCTCACGCATCTCGGCGATCTGCGGCGGGTCGAGGCCATTCGTGGGCTCATCGAGGACGAGCAACTCGGGCAGGCCGAGCATGGCCTGAGCGATCGCCAGTCGCTGCCTCATGCCATGGCTGTAGGTCTTCACCTTGCGGTCGATCGAGGTGCCGAGTCCGGCAATCTGTAGCGCCGTCTCGAAATCAGCGTCGTCGAGGGGCCTCCCGGACGCCTCCCAGAACAGGCTCAGATTCTCGCGCCCCGACAGATGTGGCAGGAAGCCGGGCCCTTCGATGAACGCCCCGATCCGGGACAGCACAGCAGCGCCCGGCTGGATCGGCTGCCCGAACACGTGGATCTGCCCACGCGTCGGGGTGATCAGGCCCACCAGCATGCGCAACGTGGTCGTCTTGCCGGCTCCGTTGGGCCCGAGCAGTCCGACGACCTGGCCTCGCTCGACGCGGAACGTCACGCCGTCGACGGCTCGGAAGCCGTCGCTGTACTTCTTGACGAGGTCGTCGATCGCGATCGGCACCTCGGCGAGATCCGGGTCAGGTCGGCTGGCCCGGCGGCGACGTCGAGCCCACCAGGCGACACCGGCAATCACGAGCAATACCGCGACGACTCCGGTGATGAGCCAGGCGAGCGGCCGCCCGGGGCGCACAGTATGCCCGTCCACGGTGGCGACCGTCAGAGGCTGCGTGCTGCCACCTGCGAGCGCGACGGTGTAGGTGCGCGGATCTGCGGGCAGT
>Ga0307296_10001795_pt1 | contig 10881 bp, 7 predicted proteins | sample ER_DNA_153_FD_194467 | JGI IMG/M metagenome (GOLD analysis project Ga0307296, IMG submission 194467) | Bulk soil microbial communities from the East River watershed near Crested Butte, Colorado, United States - ER_DNA_153 | ecosystem: Environmental > Terrestrial > Soil > Floodplain | place: USA... | reverse complement strand
CGTTCGGATCAAGGAGGAGAACCAGACCCTCGCGACGATCACGATCCAGAACTACTTCAAGATGTACGAGAAGCTGGCGGGCATGACCGGAACGGCGAAGACGCAGCTCGCCGAGTTCCAGTCGGTCTACGACCTCGACGTCGCCGAGATCCCGACCAACCGGGAGATGATCCGCGACGACGAGCAGGACCTCATCTACAAGACCGAGGACGCGAAGTGGAACGCGGTCATTGAGGACATCGCCGAGCGCAACGAGCAGGGCCAGCCGATCCTCGTCGGCACGGTCTCGATCGAGAAGTCGGAGAAGCTCTCGACGCTCTTGAACCGGCGCGGCATCGAGCATCACGTCCTCAACGCGAAGAACCACGAGAAGGAGGCGATGATCGTCGCGCAGGCGGGCCGCCTGGGCTCGGTCACGGTCGCGACGAACATGGCCGGACGAGGCGTCGACATCCTGCTGGGCGGCAACCCCGAGTACCTCGCCCGTCAGGAGATGGCGGCCCGGGAATGGGACAACGACCGCTACCTGCTGTTCGAGATGGAGCCCGAGGAGCGGGTCGAGTACGAGGCGGAGTACGAGCCGATCTTCCGCAAGCTCAAGCAGCAGACCGACGCCGAGCACGACGAGGTCGTGGCGGTCGGCGGGCTCTACGTCCTGGGCACCGAGCGGCACGAGTCGCGACGCATCGACAACCAGCTGCGGGGTCGTGCCGGGCGACAGGGCGACCCGGGGGCCTCGCTGTTCTACCTGTCGCTCGAGGACGACCTGATGCGGATGTTCGCCTCGGACCGCATCGGCTCGATCATGGAGCGTTTGAAATGGCCGGAGGATGAGGCCATCACGGCCAAGATGGTCACCAAGGCGGTCGAGGGCGCGCAGCGGCAGATCGAGGAGCTGAACTTCGAGCGACGCAAGAACGTCCTGAAGTACGACGACGTGATGAACACACAGCGCCAGGTGATCTACGAGGAACGCGCGAAGCTGCTTTCGGGCGAGGACTTCAAGGACCAGGCGATCCGGATGGTCGAGGAGGTCGCTCGGCGGACCGTCCAACGCCTCGCGCCCGAGGAGGTGTTCAACGAGGAGTGGGATCACGAGCTCGTGCTCGCGGGCCTCACCGAGGTCTTCCCCACATCGATCTCGCGCGACGACCTCGATGAGATGGTCAGCTCGGCCGAGCTCGAGGAGCGCACGGTCGAGGACGCGCTCGAGCGGTACGAGGAGAAGGAGCAGGCCCTGGGCTCGCAGACGATGCGGGAGCTCGAGCGACTCGTCCTGCTGAACATCACGGACACGAAGTGGCGCGAGCACCTGTACGAGATGGACTACTTGCAGGAGGGCATCCACCTCCGGGCGTACGCCCAGAAGGACCCGCTCACCGAGTACCGGCGGGAGGCGTACCTGATGTTCGAGGAGCTGACGGAGTCGATCCAGGACGACTTCGTCAAGTACATCTACCGTGTGGAGCTCGTCCGTCAGGACGAGCCCGGTCGCCCCCGGCCCCAGCGCGTGCAGACCACGCACGGGGACCAGGCCCAGGGCGACGCCGGCGGAGGCGCCCAGGCCAAGAGTGGGAAGGTGCCGCGGAACGCGCCCTGCCCGTGCGGGAGTGGCAAGAAGTACAAGAAGTGCCACGGCGCGGTCGCGTAGCGGCCTCACGAGATGAAGGAGGCCGGCCCCTGAGGGCCGGCCTCCTTCGCGCCTGGAGAGGGGGGTTACCTCACCGGCACTGTCCGCAGACGCTCCCGTTCACGACGAGCGGCTCGTTGTGGACCGTGACCTGACCGTAGTCGCGGACGGGCCCCGATCCGGTGCCGCCGGCGGGGGTCGAACGGCCGAGCGCGATGGCGATCGTCACGACCACCGCGGCCACCAGCACGATCGCCAGCACCGCGAGCCGCGCCGTGGCCAGGTAGCTCTGTTCGATAGGGAGGCTCGCGCTCCTGGTGGCCATCTCGTCCCTCCGTGTCTCGGTCCGGTGCGTCCAACGAAACGTACGTGGCCGGCGCCGAGCGTTCGGTGGCGCACGGCACCCCTCGAGGGTGACGTGCGACACACACGCGCGGACGCCCCGGCCCGATGGCCGGGGCATCCGAACACTCGTCCTCTCAGATGCGCTGGTGCCGTCCGTACTGTTCGAACAACCCGCCGCTGAGCTCGCTCGGCGTGTTCCCTCCCGAGACGATCGTCGGTGCGCTCCCACCCGTGGCGGCCTTGGGTGTGGGCCTGCCGACGATCCCACGACGGGTCTCGCTCGGCGTGTTCGCCGCCGTGCCGCCGACGAACGTCTGCTCGGTTCCACCCACGAGGCCGGCGCTCAGCTCGCTCGGCGTGTTGACGATGTGGCGGCCGACGAACGTCGTCTCACCCTGCCGCCCTTGGTCGCGGTCGAGCGAGATGGCGACACCGGCGATGGTCACCATGACGAGCGACGCGAGGAACGCAGCGAGCAAGATGGAACCGCCCGCCCTTGGCGCCTGCAGTGTTCCGACCCTGGTGCTCATCGTTCCCTCCCTTCCACTCGGTCCTTCGGGATCGAGGCGAGCGTAGAGCGGGCGCTCTGCCGGGTCGGTGCTCCGGGGCACCTGGCCGTGGTGACCTCGCTCACCACCGGCTCGGGCGGGCTAGGCTGCGGCGCGAGAGGGGGTGCCGGTGGGCGACGCACCGCGAGGGCCAGAGGGGATGCGACAGGACGAGATGCGGCCGATCACGGCGCTGTTCGCCGACATCGTCGGGTCGACCGGGCTCGGCGAACGGCTCGGGCCCGACGAGGTGAAGGCGCTCATCGGAGAGTGCGTCACGCGGATGAGTCGCGCCGTCGAGGAGTTCGGCGGCGTGATCCAGGCGTTCATGGGCGACGGGATCTGCGCGTACTTCGGCGTTCCCGCCGCCCACGAGGACGATCCCGAACGAGCGGCACGGGCGGCGTTGCGGATCATCGGGGTCGCGGCCGGGTATGCGGGCGAGGTCGAGGCGGCGTGGGGGATCGAGGGCTTCAACGTCCGCGTGGGCGTCAACAGCGGACCGGCGGCGGTCGGGCTCGTCGGCGGGGAGGACTCGCAGACCGTCGCGCTCGGCGACACGACGAACGTGGCCGCGAGGCTCCAGAGCGCCGCCCAGCCGGGTTCGATCGCGATCGGTCCCGGGACGGCGTCGCGCCTGGACCAACGGTTCGTGCTCGAGCCGCTCGGCGAGGTCACGGTGAAGGGGCGGTCCGAACCCGTGACGGCGTCGCGCCTGGTCGGCCCACGTCCCGTCACGGAGCCGCCGTCGCGCACGCCCCTGGTCGGCCGCGAGCGCGAGGTCGCGCGGCTGCGGACGGCGGTCGCGGATCTGCGCGCCGGCCGCGGGCAGGTGGTGCTCCTGGTGGGGGACGCCGGGCTGGGCAAGACGCGGATGCTCGCCGAGCTCCTGTCGCTCGCGGGCGAGGACGTCACCCGGCTCGAGGGCCGGTGCGTCTCCTACGGGGCGGGCTCGCCGTACGGTCCCTTCGTGGAGCTCCTGCGGACCTGGCTCGGGGTCGAGGAGACGGACACCGAGCTCGCGGTCCGCACCAAGCTTCGAGCGCGGGCCGGCGCGCTCCTGGGGGCGGCGCAAGACCGAACCCTCCCGTACCTGGGCCTGATCCTCTCGATCCGCTTGGAGCAGGACGTCGAACGTGAGCTGCTCGCGCTCTCGGCCGACGAGCTGTCGGATCGGGTGCAGGACGCGTTCGCGCGGTGGGCCGAGGCGCTCGGTGCGACGCGCCCGCTGGTGCTGGCGATCGACGACCTCCACTGGGCCGATCGGACCACCCGAGACCTGGCCGAGCGGCTGCTCGCGCTGACCGATCGTTCCGCGGTCATGATCGCCGCGGCGCTGCGGCCCGACCCCGGTTCGGAGGGTTGGTCGTTCCGGTTGGAGACGCAGACGCGGTTCGCGCACCGCCTGGAGGAGCTGTCGCTCGCGCCGCTCGAGGCTGAGGCCGCCCGCGTGCTGATCGACGAGCTCGCTCCGGCCGGCCTTGTCGGGGAGCCGGTCAAGGACGAGGTCGTGGCCAAGGCCGAGGGCAACCCGCTGTACCTCGAGGAGCTGCTGCGCGCGCTGCTCGAGACGGGTGGCGACCGGCGGCGGACGTGGACGATCACCCCGAAGACCGCGGCCGAGCTCCCTCCGGCGCTCGAGGCGCTGCTCGTGGCCCGCATCGACCGCCTCGAACCCGGCGCGCGGCGGCTCGCGCAGGTGGCCTCGGTCGTCGGGCGCGAGTTCCCGGTCTCGGTCGCCGCGGCGGTCGCGGGCAGCGCGGAGGGCGACATCGCCGCGCTCCTTCGCGCCGAGATCGTGCGCGAGGTCCGGCGTTTCCCCGAGCTCGAGTGCACGTTCCGCCACGGCCTGTTGCAGGAGGCCGCGCTCTCGACCCTGACGCCGACCTCCCAGCGCGAACTGTACGGACGCGTGGGTCACACCATGGAGGCGCACCTGGGCGATCAGGCAGACGAACGCCTCGACCAGCTGGCGTTCTATTTCTACCGGAGCGACGAGACCGAGAAGGCATTCGCATACCTCGAGCGGGCGGCCGAGCATGCGGTGTCGGTCGAGGCCCTCGGACGCGGGGAGGAGCTGTGGAAACGGGCTCGGAGGCTGGCCGAGCGGGTGGGCGACGAGGAACGGACCCAGCAGGTCGATCGGCAGCTCAGGTGGCTGCGGAAGCGTTCGAGCGGGGAGCTGCCGATCCCGCCAGCTCCCGAGAACAGGTGATCGCGAGGATCTAGGAGGGTGGAGGAGGCGGGGCCGCGGGCGGGGGCGCCGGCACTGTCGGGGACGGGTCCCGTCTTCCCGCGGCGAACGAGATCAGGTGCGCGTAGGCCGTCGCGGTGGGCGGTCGCTTGTCTGGCTCCTTCGCGAGCGCCTGCAGGATCGCCCACGAGAGCCCCTCGGGCGCATCGGGCCGGTTCGCACACGGGTCCGAAGGTTCGGCGTTCAGGTGTGCGCTGGCGAGGTCGAACATCGACGTGTCGGCGAACGGGGCCCGGCCCGCCGTGCACTCGTACGTCATGCATCCGAGCGCGTAGATGTCGGAGGCGCCAGTGGCCTCGGAGCCATGGAGCATCTCGGGCGCGAGGTAGTCGAGGGTCCCCATCACCATCCCCGGCTTGGTGAGCACGGTGTACGCGCGACCCTTCGCCAGCCCGAAGTCGGTCAGCTTCGCCGAACCGGCTTCGTCGATGATCACGTTGGATGGCTTCACGTCGCGATGCACGATGCCGCCGGCGTGCAGCGCGTCCAGACCCGAGGCCACGTGGGCGACGATACGCACGACGTCTCCGATCGGGAGCGGGCCGTCCTCGAGACGAGCCTCGAGTGTCCGACCCCGGACGAACTCGACGGCGAGGTAGGGCCACCCCTCTACCTCGCCCGCGTCGGTGATCGGGACCAGGTGCTTGTGCCGGACTTCGCCCGCGGCCCTCGCCTCGTGGACGAAGCGCCGCCGGAACGTCTCGTCCGCCGAGAGCTCCGCTCGCAGGACCTTCAGGGCGACCTCGTCGCCCTGCGGCTCCCGGACGGCGCGGAAGACGACGCCCATCCCGCCTTCCCCGAGGCGTTCCTCGAGGCGGTAGACGCCGATGCGCGTGCCTGGTTCCAGAACCGTCACGCACGAAGGATAGTCCGCTTCCGAGTGCGCCCCGCCCTGGGGGCGCCTATCCGGGTGGGCACCAGGGTGCTAAAACCTTCGGCGATGGCCGAGGACACGAGGGTGGGGACGCAGCTCGCCGGCTACCGGATCGAGGGAGTGATCGGGCGAGGCGGCATGAGCGTGGTCTACCTGGCCGAGCACGTCAGGCTCGGACGCAAGGTGGCGTTGAAGGTCCTCGCGCCCGAGCTCGCCGGGAGCGAGCGGTTCCACGATCGGTTCCTGCGCGAATCGAAGCTCGCCGCATCGATCGACCATCCGAACATCGTTCCGATCTACGACGCAGACGAGTCCGAGGGCGTCCTGTACATCGCCATGCGCTACGTCGAGGGATCCGATCTCAAAGAGGCGATCCGCGATCAAGGCCCGCTCGCGCTTCTGCGCACCTCGGCGATCGTCGACCAGATCGCGAGCGCCCTCGATGCCGCCCATGCTCGAGGGCTCGTCCATCGCGACGTGAAGCCGGCGAACGTCTTGCTCACGCCCGACGATCACGCGTACGTCTCGGACTTCGGTCTGACGAAGCGTGCGGTGTCGGTGAGTGGGCTCACGGAGACGGGCCAGCTCATCGGAACGATCGACTACGTCGCGCCGGAACAGATCAAGGGCGACCCGGTCGACCAGCGCGCCGACGTGTACTCCCTCGGATGCCTGCTCTTCGAATGCCTGACCGGGCATGCTCCCTACCCGCGCGACATCGAGGTGGGCGTGCTCTGGGCGCACGTCGAAACCCCTCCACCGACGGTAACGAAGGAGCGTCCCGAGCTGCCACCCGCGGCCGACGACGTCCTCGCTCTCGCGATGGCCAAGGACCCAGCAGGGCGCACGGCGGCTGCGGGCGAGGTGGCCGCGGGGTTCCGATCAGCCGTCGGGCTCGAGCCGGGGCGTGTGACCTTGCCCGGTCGGAAGCCCAAGCCGAAGACCCAACGCCGGAGAACGTGGATCGCCGCGGTCGTTGCGACCGTCGCGCTCATGGCCGCTGCAGGTGTCTTCCTCCTCACTCAGGAGGGCGGTGTGGGCGACGGGGTGCCCTCCGCAAACTCGGTCGTGATGATCGACTCGACCACGAACGCGTTCGACGAGGCGGTGCGTGTTGGTGAGGACCCCACCGGCATCGCGATCGGTGAGGACGGGGACGTCTGGGTGATCAACGAGGGGGACTCGACCGTGAACCGGATCGACTCCGAGACCGGTGCGGTGACGCCTGCGAAGTCCACGCTCGGCATCCCAACTGGGGTCGCGGCGGGCGCGGGCGCCGTCTGGATCACGAACGGCTTCGGCGGTCCGAATGGAACGCAGGTCGTGACGGTCGATCCCACCACCGATTCGGTCGAGGCGGCGTTCGCGACCGGCAACGCGAAGGCGATCGTCGTCGGCTTCGGCTTCATCTGGCTCGCGGACGCGGATCGCGACCTGGTGCTTCGGTACGACCCCGCGGATGTCGGTGCCTCGCCCCTGGAGATCCCCACCGATGAGAGCGTGAGCGAGAGCGCGGCTCCGCGGTTCCTGGCGATCGGAACGGGGTCGACGAGCGGGATCTGGGTCGTGAACGAGCTCGGAAACACCGTTGTTCGGATCGACCACGAGACGAACGAAGTGGACAAGACCATCCGGGTCGACTCGCCGTCAGCCGTCGCTGCCGACGACAACGGTGTGTGGGTCACGAGCGAGACGAACGACCGTGTGCACAGCTTCGACCCCTCGGGGAGGGCCCTTCGAACGTTCCAGCACGCGGACGGGATCCTGGACGGTCCGACGGCGATCGTGATCGGTCCAACCGGCGTGTGGATCGGGAGCGACCTGGAGACCGCGGTTGCCCGGATCGATCCGGAGACGAACGACGTGGATCGCCTTGCGTTGGGCGGCATCACAGGCGGCATGGCCGTCGACGGGAATGGTGACGTGTGGGTGGTGGTCCGTGCGCAAACGGTCTGAGATTTCGACGATCCGTCGATCGATCTGGACGATCCCGTGCTGGACGGTCGCGATGCTCCTCCTGGCGACGGCGTGTACGTCCATGCGTGATCGCACCGAGCGGTCGACCGCTCCAGAGGAACGTCAGCTTCAGGGCGGAACGCTTCGGCTCGACGTACCCCCCGGCTGGGTGTTCGGGGAGATGAGTGACAACCTCGATCCTCAACGCTCCTACTCGGCCACCTCGTTTGAGTTGCTCAGATGCTGCCTGCTCCGAACGCTGTACTCGTATGAGGGCACACCGACCGAGGAGGGTGGGGCCGAGCCTCGCCCCGACCTAGCTGCCCGACCCGCGGAGGTCTCCCCCGATGGCCTGACCTGGACCTTCCGACTCCATATGGGCCTCCGGTACGCGCCGCCCTTCGAAGACACCCAGATCGTCGCCCTCGATGTCGTTCGAGCGTTGGAGCGGACGGCTCGCGTGGGCAGCTACCCGTTCTACTACTCGGCCATCCAGGGCTTCGATGACTACGTGGCCGGAGAGGGGGACTCCATCGCCGGACTCGAGACCCCGAACGATCACACGCTCCTCGTTCGACTCGATGAGGTGACGAGCGATCTCGCGTACCGCTTCTCGTTGCCCGCAACGGCCCCCATCCCCGAGGGGGCGGTCGATGGCCACCACGAGGACTACGGGAGGTTCTTGGTTGCTTCGGGGCCGTACATGGTCGAGGGGTCCGGGGATCTCGACTTCTCCTTGCCACCTGACCAACAGGAGCCGGCGGCCGGTTTCGTTCCGGCGACGCTCACCAAGGACAGGGCCGCCGTACCGGGGGACAGGGTCGACGTACCGGGCTCGCTCGTGCTGGTCAGGAACCCCTCGTGGGATCCGAGTACCGACGGGCTCCGTGCGGCGTACGCAGATCGGATCGAGGTGTCGCTCGGAGACTTCGAGGATGAGGAGATCGGTCGGCGCGTGGATGCTGGGGAGACGGACCTCGTCTTCTCACCGAGCTCGCCGTTCGAGCAGGTCGCAAGTTATCGGAGTGACCCGGCGCTGGCGGATCGGGTGTACACGCATCCGGAGGACGCCTTCTGGGCCGTGACGATGAACGTCGCCATCCCTCCCTTCGACGACGTCCATGTGCGACGCGCCGTGTCTCAGGCGATCGACAAGGCGGCACTCCTCGAGCTGCTCTCGGAGCCGCCCTACGGACCGTTCGGGTTCAGCTTCGGGGAAGTTGCGACGCACCTGGCGACCGATGGCCTCGAGGCGAGGCTCCTGCGCGAGTTCAACCCGTACCCGTACGACCTATCGTCGGCCCTGGATGAGATGCGAGCCTCCGACTACGATCGGGACGGCGACGGCAGCTGTGACGCGCCGGCATGCAGGAATGTCCGGGTCCTCGTCATGGATGACGGTGTGCTCCCGCTGCAGGCTGAGGCGATCCGTGACGATCTCGCCGAGATCGGGATCGAGCTCGAGCTCGAGCTCCGTTCGGTGTGTGAGTTCTTCGGCGGCGATCCATGCGACTATGCCGGCTCCATCCACGATCCTCGGGCCCACAACGCGATGGGCATCGCTTACCCGTGGGGTGCGGACTTCCCCGATGGCGGCGGCTGGTTCCCGGGCCTGTTCGACCGCCCTGGACTCGGGAGCTCGAATTCGTCACTCCTGGGCGCGACCCGGGCCGAGCTTCGCGAGTGGGGGTACGAGGTCACGTCGGTGCCGAGCATCGACGATCGCGTCCAGGACTGTCAGGAGCGCCGAGGTGTGTCTCGAACGCGGTGCTGGGTGGAGCTCGATCAGTACCTCATGACCGAGCTAGTCCCCTGGGTCCCGTTCTTCTTCACCGAGCACACCCAGGTGGTCTCCGAGCGGGTCGTGGCATACTCGTACAGTCAGTGGACGAGTCGTCCCGCGCTCGATCGGATCGCGCTCGCCCCTGGTTCGGAGTAGCTGCGTGCGGGGCAGTACCATGCAATCGCCATGAGCGATCACACCGAACGCCTCGAGGACCTCGGCAAGCGCATCGCGTCAGCCAAGGAGTTCCTTTGACGTCGACGACAAGCGCTCGAAGGCCGCCGAGCTCGAGCGCAAGGCCTCGGATCCGTCGCTCTGGGACGACCCCGCCCGCGGCCAGGAGCTGACCACCGCGCTCGCTCGTCTACGGGCCGAGATCGAGCGCTACGACGGGCTCGTCCGCCATCTCGAGGACGCGCGGACGATGGACGAACTCCTGGAGAGCGAGACCGATCCCGAGATGTCGAAAGAGCTCGCCCGCTCGGTGCGCGAGCTCGCGCGCGACGTCGAGAAGCTCGAGCTCGCGACCCTCCTCGGCGGCGAGTACGACGATCACGACGCGGTCGCCACCTTGCACGCGGGGGCCGGAGGGACCGAGTCGCAGGACTGGGCCGAGATGCTGCTGCGGATGTACTTGCGGTGGGCCGAACGTGAAGGTCTCGACGTCGAGGTTGACGAGACGCTCCTGGGCGACGAAGCCGGCATCAAGAGCGCCACCTTCATTGTCCACGGGCCGTACGCGTACGGGCTGCTGTCCGCCGAGCGCGGCGTCCACCGTCTCGTGCGGATTTCGCCCTTCGACGCACAGAAGCGGCGGCATACGTCGTTCGCCAACCTCGACGTGATCCCACTGCTCGAGGAGACCGGCGGCGAGGACATCGAGATTGACCCCAAGGATCTGCGGATCGACGTCTATCGCTCGACCGGACCGGGCGGGCAGTCCGTCAACACCACGGACTCCGCAGTGCGAATCACGCATCTGCCGAGCGGGATCACGGCGGCGTGTCAGAACGAGCGCTCGCAGCTGCAGAACCGCGCGGTGGCGATGCGGATCCTCAAGGCCCGTCTGGCCGAGCGGATGCGGCAAGAGCAGCAGACCAAGCTCGAGAACCTCCGGGGCGAACGCAAGGGGATCGACTTCGGCTCGCAGATCCGCTCCTACGTCCTGGCGCCGTACCAGCTCGTGAAGGACCACCGGACCAACGTCGAGATCGGCGACGTCGATCGAGTCCTGGATGGCGATCTCGAGGAGCTGATCGAGGCCGAGCTCCGCCGCAGGGCCGAGTTTGGGAAATAACCCGCAGGGGAAGGATCAACACCTCGGACCTTCGCACTAGGCCGTTGGTCTTCGTCGCGCCGAATGAGGCTGAGATGCGCCCGACATGCTTGCCGTTGGGCGGCGGAGCCACGAGAATCGGTCTATCCGCGGGAGGAGCCTGAGCGGTGTCCGAGACGACGAAACGTGGCCTCGAGATCTCGATCACCGCGGTC
>Ga0307296_10001793_pt1 | contig 10896 bp, 14 predicted proteins | sample ER_DNA_153_FD_194467 | JGI IMG/M metagenome (GOLD analysis project Ga0307296, IMG submission 194467) | Bulk soil microbial communities from the East River watershed near Crested Butte, Colorado, United States - ER_DNA_153 | ecosystem: Environmental > Terrestrial > Soil > Floodplain | place... | reverse complement strand
GTGCAGACCTCGAGGCCAGCCTGAAGGAGCTCGAGGAACTGCGCACGGAGCTCGCCGAGACCGTCGAGCGCCGCTTCGACGAGACCTTCGCCGCGGTCAGCACCCACTTCGAGGAGGTCGCGTCCACGCTCTTCCCCGGCGGCCATGGAAGCCTGCGCTTGACCGAGCCTGACGACGAGGCGCCTGACGCAGAGCACGGCGTGGAGATCGAGCTGCGCCCGGTGGGCAAGCGCGTCACGCGCCTGTCGCTCCTCTCCGGCGGCGAAAAGGCGCTGGGGGCGATCTCGTTCCTCTTTGCACTCTTCCTCGCCCGGCCGTGCCCGTTCTACCTCTTGGACGAGGTCGAGGCTGCGCTCGACGACGCCAACATCGGCCGCTTCGTCGAGTTGCTGCGCAGCTACTCCGAGCGGGCGCAGTTCATCGTTGTTACCCACCAGAAGAAGACCATGGAAGCCGCCGATATCCTCTACGGCGTGACCATGGGCGGCGACGGCGTCTCGCAGATCGTCTCGCGGCGCCTGCCGCGTGAAACTGCTCATGCTGCTGCGTGAGCCGTAGCTGGGCAGAGCTTCTCGGCGACGAAACCGGGGCGGACGCCGAGGAATCGGAAGAGAGCTCAGGCCTGTTCTCGCGCCTGCGGGACTCACTCGGCAAGAGCCGCCGCGCGCTGACCGAGCAGATCGCCGTCGCGGCCTTCGACCCCGGCGACTCGGCGTCGTGGGAGCGGCTCGAGGAGGCGCTGATTGCAGCCGACGTCGGCGTCCCGGCCACCGCAGAGCTCGTCCTGCGGCTGGAGGCTCGTGGCGACGGCGCCGATCTCGGCACGGCCTTGCAGGAGGAGATTGCAGAGCTGCTGGGGGAGCCTGCGCGCCTGGACGTGGGAGCTCGGCCGAGCGTGATCCTCGTCGTCGGCGTCAACGGCACCGGCAAGACGACCACCATCGGCAAGCTCGCAGCCAAGCTCCACGAGCACGGGCGCAGCGTCCTCGTCGCGGCGGCAGACACCTTCCGCGCCGCCGCCGAGGAGCAGCTCGAGATCTGGGCGAAGCGGGCGAACGCGGACTTCGTCGGCTCGGAGCGCGGCGGCGACCCGGCTGCCGTCGCGTTCGATGCCATCGCCGCAGCCGAGTCGCGCGGGCGCGACGTGGTCGTCGTGGACACGGCCGGCCGGCTGCACACGCAGGCGAACCTGATGGAGGAGCTGGCCAAGGTGCGCAGGGTGATCGGACAGCGGCTCGAGGGCGCACCGCACGAAACGCTGCTCGTGGTCGACGCGACTACGGGTCAGAACGGCCTGCAGCAGGCGCGCCTGTTCAGCAAGGCCGTGGACGTGACCGGGATCGCGCTGACCAAGCTGGACGGCTCGGCGAAGGGCGGGATCGCGATCGCGATCGCCCACGAGCTCGGCCTCCCCGTGAAGCTGATCGGGATCGGCGAGAGCCTGGAGGACCTGAGGCCGTTCGATCCCGGCGATTTCGCGCGAGCCCTGGTCGAGCCCTAGCGCTCGACGGCGAAGGCGATGTTCACGGTCGTGCGGTACTGCGAGATGCGGTCGTTCTCGACGTCGGCGCTCATCGAGATGACATGGGCCCCGGTGATTCCGCGGACCGTCTTCGATGCTTCCTGCACGGCCGCGTCGGCGGCCTTCGCGAAGCTCTCCGGGGACGAGCCGATGATCGTGATTACCTTGGCGATGTCTGCCATGTGCTTTTCCTTTCGGTCGATTGGCTACGTGGGGCGCCTACCCGGCGCAGGGGGCGTCGAAAACCGCGGCGCTACACTGCCTGGCCGTGTTCGACACGCTTTCAGACCGGCTTCAGGGCGCTCTCGGCGACCTTCGTAAGCGAGGCCGACTCGATGACGAGGCGATCTCGCGCGCCATGCGCGAGGTGCGGCTTGCGCTGCTCGAGGCCGACGTCAACTTCGAGGTCGTGAAGGACTTCGTCGGGCGGGTGCGCGAGCGCGCAGTCGGCGCAGACGTGCTCAAGAGCCTGACGCCGGGCCAGCAGGTGGTGAAGATCGTCCACGAGGAGTTGACCGCTCTGATGGGCGCGGGCGACTCCAAGCTCGCCTTTGCAGGCCGGCCTCCCACGGTGATCCTGCTCGCCGGCCTTCAGGGCTCAGGAAAGACCACCGCGGCTGCAAAGCTGGCGCTGCTCCTGCGGAAAGAGGGTCGCAAGCCGGGGCTCGTCGCAGCGGACCTCCAGCGGCCCGCTGCGATCGACCAGCTCGAGCAGCTCGGTCGAGAGCTCCAGATGCCGGTCTTCAGCGAGGAGCGCGCCGATCCGGTCGCGGCGGCGCGGGAGGGGCTCGAACGCGCGCGAGAGGAAGGGCTCGACACCGTCATCCTCGACACCGCGGGGCGCCTGCACGTGGACGAGCCGCTAATGGAGGAGCTCGCGGCCGTCCGCGACGCGACCCGGCCGACCAACGTCCTGCTCGTGCTCGATTCGATGACCGGCCAGGACGCCGTCCGGGTCGCAGAGGCCTTCGCCGAGCGCGTCGCGTTCGACGGTGTCGTCCTGACCAAGCTCGACGGCGACGCCCGCGGCGGGGCCGCGCTCTCGGTCAAGGCGGTCACCGGCAAGCCGATCAAGCTGATCTCCGTCGGCGAGAAGCTCGACCAGCTCGAGTACTTCCACCCCGACCGGATGGCCTCGCGGATCCTCGGCATGGGCGACGTGCTCAGCCTGATCGAGAAGGCCGAGGCCGCGGTCGAAGAGGACGAGCGCGACGACATGGAGAAGCGCCTGATGCAGGGCGAGTTCACCTTCGACGACTTCCTGCGCAGCTACAAGATGCTGCGCCGGATGGGGCCGCTCCAGAACGTGATCAAGCTGATCCCCGGCCTGGGCAAGCAGCTCGAGGGGCTCGACGAAGTGGATGACCGCCAGCTGGCGCGCGTCGAGGCGATCGTGCTCTCGATGACCCCGCAGGAGCGGAGCTTTCCGCACGTGATCGACGGCTCCCGCCGGAAGCGGATCGCGGCCGGCAGCGGCTCCGAGGTCGCGCAGGTGAACCAGCTGCTCGAGGCCCGCAAGCAGATGGCGAAGATGATGAAGCAGATGGGAAAAGGCAAGATGCCCACACTGCCGGGGCAGCCCCAGGTGCAGAATGGGCCTGCCCGCAAGTCCAAGAGCAAACGCAAGAAGAAATCGAGATCACGGAGGTAACCGTTTGGCCGTCAAGCTCAGGCTGACCCGAGTCGGGTCGAAGAAGAACCCCGTTTACCGCATCGTCGCGGCGGATTCACGCTCGCCGCGCGACGGCAAGTTCCTCGAGATCGTGGGCCGCTACAACCCGCAGACCGACCCGTCCACGATCGACTTCGACGAGGAGAGGATCCGGCACTGGCTCTCGAAGGGAGCGCAGCCGAGCAACACGGTTCAGCGGTTGCTCAAGGCCAAGGAGTTCAATGGCTGAGATCGTCGAGTACCTCGCCCGCCGGCTGGTCGACGCTCCCGACGCGGTCCGCGTCGAGCAGATCGAGCGCGACGACGCGACCGTTCTCCAGCTGTGGGTCGCCCCCGACGACGTCGGCAAGGTGATCGGCCGCCAGGGCCGGATCGCACGGGCGCTGCGCACAGTCGTCCGCGCCTCGGCCGCGCGCGACGAGCGGCGCCTCATGCTCGAGATCATGGAGTGAGGCGTCGCTTGCGATGCCGTCATCAGAGGGTCGGGCTTTGCCCGAGCCTCCGTCGCAGATGACCGGTCGATGCGCATGGGCGTCGGCCTGAGCCGCGTCTAGGCCGTGCGCGTCGCGGCGCTCTACGACGTCCACGGCAACGTGCCGGCGCTGGAGGCGGTTCTCGGGGAGGTCGAGCGCGAGAATCTCGACGCGGTCGTCTTCGGCGGTGACATTGCCAGCGGCCCCTTTCCTCAAGAGACGATCGAGCTCGTCCGTTCGCTCTCGGGTGCGCGATTCGTTCGCGGTAACGCCGATCGCTTCGAGTTACCCGCGCCGGACCCTGAAGCAGAGGCAGCCGTCCGCTGGGTTCGAGAGCAACTCGACGACGAGGCGGTTGCCTGGCTCGTAGCGCTGCCCGAGACGGTCACCCTAGAGCTGGACGGCCTCGGACCAACGCTGTTCTGCCACGCGACGCCGAGGTCGGACCTCGAGATCGTGACCGAGGCCACGCCGGACGAGAAGCTCCTCGAGCTGGTCGAGGACGTGGACGAGGGAGTCATCGTCAGCGGCCACACGCACATGCAGCTCGACCGCCGCGTGGACGGTGTGCGCTGGGTCAACGCGGGCTCGATCGGCATGCCGTACGAGGGAGAGGTCGCCGCATTCTGGGCACTACTCGGACCGGACGTCGAGCTCCGCCGCACGCCGATCGACGTGGAGCGGACGGCGGCGGCCATCCTCGAGAGCGGCTGGCCACGCGCGGAGGGCTTCGTCGAGGAAAACGTGCGCACTGCCGTCGGTCGAGAGGAGGTCGTGCCGTTGTTCGAGCGGATGGCCAGGGAGCGCGGCGAGCGATGAGCGACGAGCTCGTCCGGGTGGGGCGGGTTGGGAAGCAGCACGGCCTCGACGGCTCGTTCTTCGTCGAGCACGGCAGCGAGGACGAAGGGCGCTTCGCTGTCGGCACCACGCTGCACGTGGATGGCAAGCCGGCGAAGGTGCTCGGCTCGAAGCGCTCTCGCGGGCGCCCTGTGATCAGACTCGACCGAGAGGCAGAGAGGGGCGCAGAGCTCGCGGTCCCGGAGAGCGAGCTACCGCCGCCGGGGGAGGGCTCTTACTACGAGTTCCAGCTCATCGGCCTGGAGGTGGAGGAGGAGGGAGGCCGCCCGCTCGGTCGGGTCGCTGCCGTGCTGCCAGGCCCCGCGAACGACGTGCTCGAGCTCGACTCGGGCCTGCTGCTCCCGCTGGTCGAGGCCTGCGTGCGGCAGGTGGACCTCGGCGGGGGGCGAATCCTGATCGCACCCGGCTTTGCCCCACCTAGCTAACCTGCCTTCCGGCCGTTCCTGTGCAGTTCGACGTCTTTACTCTCCTCCCTCACGCGTTCGCCTGGCTCACGGAGCAGCGGCCGGTTGCGGCCGTGCTCGGAGGCGAGCTGCAGCTGCGCCTCCTCAACTACCGTGACTACACACCGCTCAACTCCGGCCAGGTGGACGACGAGCCCTACGGAGGCGGCGCCGGCATGGTTCTGCGCGTGGACGTCGTCGCCTCCGCGCTGGAAGCGGTCTACGGCGCTGCGCCTGACCACCGCGTCGTCGCGCTCACCCCGCAGGGCAGGCAGCTGACCCAGGACGTCGTCGAGGAGCTCGCGCGCGAGGAGCGGCTGACGCTGCTCTCCTCCCGCTTCGAGGGCTTCGACGAGCGCGTCGCGATGCACCTCGCGTCGGATGCGATTTCGATCGGCCCGTACGTCCTCTCCGGAGGCGAGCTGCCGGCGATGGTGCTCCTCGACGCGGTCGCGCGGCGGCTGCCAGGTGCGCTGGGCAGCGAGGAGTCGGGGCTCGTCGAGAGCTTCTCTCCGGAGCTGGAGGGCGGTCTTGAGTACCCTCACTACACGCGACCCGCCGAGTTTCGCGGCTGGCGCGTCCCCGACGTCCTCCTTTCGGGGGACCACAGGAGAATCGAAGAATGGCGGAAAGAGCAGAGCCGACTGCGAAGCGTCGGCAGATGAGCAATCCCCTGGACCGGCTGACGGCCGGGCTGCCACGCCCCTGGCGAATCGCGATCGACTGGGTCGTGACGATCGCCGGCGCAATCGGGATTGTGCTCGCGATCAAGGCCTGGGTGGTCAACCCCTACCGGATCCCGTCATCGTCGATGGAGCCCACGCTGCATTGCGCCCGCCCGGGACAGGGCTGCGAGGCGCGCCTCTCCGACCGCGTGCTCGCCAACCGCTTCATCTACCACTTCAGGAATCCGCATCGCGGCGAGATCGTGGTCTTCGACACTCCCCCGGCCGCGCAGGACATGTGCGGGGCGAGCGGCACCTTCGTCAAGCGCCTGGTCGGCCTCCCGGGCGAGACGATCACGGAGAAGCAGGGCGGATTCGTCTACATCAACGGCAAGCTGCTCAACGACTCGTACATCCAGAAGGACCGCCGCGCCCGCGACTCCACCACCGGTACCTGGAAGGTGCCAAAGGGCGAGTACTTCTTCATGGGCGACAACCGCGATCAGTCATGCGACTCGCGCCGCTGGGGCTCGGTTCCTCGCAAGAAGCTGATCGGCAAGGTCTTCGCGACCTACTGGCCGCCGAACCGGCTCGCGCTGCACACGATCCTGCCGGGCGCGCCGTTGCTCGGCTTCCTGCTCGTCGTCCCGCTGCGCCGTCGAAGACGCTCCTTCCTGCGCTAGGCGTCGCTTGCGATGCCGACATCAGGATGCGCGGCTCTGCCGCGGATCCGTCTGAACCGACCGGTCGGTGCGCCTGGATAGCGATCCACGCTGGTACCATTCCGCGCCGGCCCGCGGGGCCTCTTTCTATGAACCGCGTGATCGAAAATCTCGAGCAGCGCCAGCTGCGCACCAATCTGCCGCCGTTCAAGGCAGGGGACAGCGTGCGCGTGCATTTCCAGGTGATCGAGGGCCAGCGGCGCCGCGTGCAGGTCTTCGAGGGCATCGTGCTCAAGCGCCAGGGTGCGGGCGTGCGGGAGACGTTCACCGTGCGCAAGCAGTCGTTCGGCGTGGGCGTCGAGCGGACATTCCCGGTGCATTCGCCGAAGATCGAGCGCATCGAGGTGACCGCGATCGGTGACGTCAACCGCGCGAAGCTCTACTACCTGCGCGGGAAGGTCGGCAAGCGGGCCCGCGTCCGCGCCAAGCGTGGCGTCGTGCTCCCGGAGTCGGAGCTGCTCGTGGGCGCGATGCCGCCTGAGGGCGAGGCGGTGGACGAGGAGCTCGTCGCCGAGGCCGTCGAAGAGAGCCCGGAGCCCGAAGAGGCACCGGTTGAGCCCGAAGCCGAAGCCGCTGAGCCGGAGCCTGTGCCTGAGCTCGAAGCGGCCGAGCCCGAACCCGTCAAGGAGTAACGAAAGCGCGCCAAGCGCTGGGCGCCGGCTGAGCGCGGCGCTATCCTCGCGGCCGTGGCTCGTCGCACCGGCCGGAAGCTCCTCCAGTACGACCGCAAGCTCGGCGCGCGCTTCGTCGCGGGCGCAGACGAGGCGGGGAGGGGGCCGCTCGCGGGCCCGTTGCTCGTCGCGGGCGTCCTGCTCGACTACGCGCGACTGCACGACCACGCCGTGCGTCCGCTCGCCTGCCTGAACGACTCGAAGCAGTGCAGCGAGGCCGAGCGCGAGGCGCTCTTCCGGGCCGTCATGGGCTGCGCGGAGCGCGTGGTGGTGCGCGCGGTGCCGCCGGGCCAGATTGACCGCGATGGGCTCCACCGGTCGAACCTGGCCGGCCTGCGCGCCGTGCTGAGCGAGCTGACTCCGCCTGCCGAGGTGTGCCTCGTCGACGGCTTCCGCCTCGGCCCGACGGCACCGGAGCACAGCGCGGTCGTCGACGGCGACGAGAAGAGTGCCGCGATCGCCGCCGCCTCGATCGTCGCGAAGGTCGTCCGCGACCGGATGATGCGGCGGATGGACGCCCTCTATCCGGCCTACGGCTTCCGCTCGCACGTGGGCTACATCACACCTCGGCATTCCGCCGTCGTGAGGGAGCTCGGCCCCTGTGAGATCCACCGCCGCTCGTTCCAAGCTCTCTGCTACGCCTAGCACCTCTGCCGCCGGCCGGGCGGCCGAGAGGCGGGCGCTGTGGCACTACCGCCTGCGCGGGTACCGCGTCCTGGGCTCGAATGTCTGGATCGGAGGCAACGAGCTCGACCTGGTGCTGCGGCGCGGCCGTCAGCTCGTCTTCTGCGAGGTGAAGGCCAAGGCGGGCGGGCGCTACGGCGACCCGTTCGAGATGGTCACCGCCGAGAAGCAGCGCCGCCTGCGCCGGGCCGCGGAGGCCTGGCTGGCTGCGAACCGCGAGCTGGAGGAGCTGGAGCCGAGGTTCGACGTGGTCGCCTTCCGCAGCGGCCGGCTCGAGCGCCTCGGGCAGGCGTTCTAGCGCCACCGTCGAACCGGGCGGGGCCATGGCCTCGACCCAGGACGCGCTTTACCGGCGCATCGATCTCGACCTCTCGTGGTCGGAGAGCGATCTCCCTGAGCGGGTTCGGACGAAGCACGTCCACCGGTTGCACCCCTACCTGGGGAAGTTCATTCCGCAGCTCGTCGAGGCGTTGCTGGCCCGGCACGTGCCTCGGGGCCGTGTGCTCGATCCGTTCGCCGGCTCGGGGACGACGCTTGTGCAGGCGCTCGAGTCGGGGCTCGACGCGGCGGGCTCTGATGTGGCGCCTTTCAACTGCCTGTTGATGCGCGTAAAGACGCGTGAGTACAACCCCTTCGTGCTCGAGTCGGAGCTGCGCGACGCCCTTGCGCGGCTCGAGGAGTTCGACGGGACGAAGCCGGAGGGAGCGATCTCGCGCTACCTGCGCGACTGGTACGCACCGCGCGCCGCGGCCGAGCTGCTCTTCTTCCGCGGGCTCGTCGATGACTACGAGCACGCGGATGTGCTGCGGGTTGTGCTCGCACGGGCGGCGCGCTCGGCCAGGCGCACGGCGCACTTCGACCTCGACTTCCCGCGAGCGCCGCAGCGGAGCGAGTACTGGTGCCACAAGCACCGCAAGACCTGCCGGCCCGTCGGCGAAGCACGCCACTTCCTGCGCCGCTACGCGCTCGACACGCTCGCGCGGGTCCGCGAGTTCTCGCGCGTGCGTGCGCGCGGGCGTCAAGCCGAGGTGCTGCACGGCGATGCACGGGAACTCGACTTCGGCGCCCACTTCGACGGCGTTGTCACTTCGCCGCCCTACCCGGGGCTGATCGACTACCACGAGCAGCACCGCTACGCGTACGAGCTGCTGGGCCTAGAGGAGTGCCGTGAGCTCGAGCTCGGCAAGGGCACGAGCAAGGCCGCGCTCGGCGCGTACAGCGACGGAATCGCCGCCGTGTTCGACAATGTGCGGCAGGCGCTGAAGCCCGGCGCGCCGGTCGTAATCGTGATCAACGACCGCCGTGAGCTCTACCCGGAGATCCTCGAGCGAGCAGGTCTACGACTCGAGGAGCGCTACCGCCGGCATGTGAACCGGCGCACGGGCCGGCGCTCGGGCGAGTTCTACGAAGACATCCTGATCGCGCGCTAGCGGTTATTCGCTCTCGACACACTCGGGTCTCAGTTTGGTGAGATTTCGTTGCCTATCGTGACTACGTGCTCGCACGGACGGTCACGCATGCTCTTGTCGGCCTCGATGCCCGCCGCGTCGAGGTCGAGGCGCACCTCCAGCGCGGCCTGCCCGCGTTCGCGATCGTGGGTCTCGCCGACCGCGCGTGCCAGGAGGCGAAGGAGCGCGTGCGCAGCGGGATCGCCTCTGCCGAGCTCGAGTGGCCGCTGCGCCGGATCACCGTCAACCTTGCGCCCGCGGAGCTGCGCAAGGAGGGCTCGGGCTTCGATCTGCCGATCGCGCTGGCGGTGCTGGCGGCCTCGCGGCAGGTGCCAGCCGATGCGCTCATTGGGCACGCCGCCGTCGGCGAGCTCGCTCTCGACGGGCGGCTGCGCCCGGTCGGCGGCGTCCTGGCGGCGGCCGAAGGCGCGCGGCAAGCCGGGCTGACGAGGCTCCTCTGCGCTGCAGGCTGTGCGGCGGAGGCGGCGCTTGCGGGGATCGAGCCAGTTCCGCTGCACCATCTGGCGGAGGCCGTCGGCTACCTGCGCGGCGGCTGGGTGCCGCCGCCGGTCGAGAAGGTGTCGCTGAACGGGAGCCATCCGGAGCCGGCCGGTCCGGACCTCGCCGACGTGCGGGGCCAGGAACGGGCGCGGCGGGCGCTGGAGCTGGCCGCCACCGGCGGGCACAACCTTCTGCTCGGCGGGCCGCCGGGAACGGGCAAGACGATGCTGGCGCGCCGGTTGCCAGGGATCCTGCCGCGGCTGCCGCCGGACGAGGCGCTCGAGATCACTAGGATCCATTCCGTCGCCGGGTTGCTGCCGCCCGAGCGGCCGCTGGTGAGCGTGCCGCCGTTCCGGGCGCCGCACCACACCGCGTCGGTCTCGGCGATCGTGGGCGGAGGCCCGAACCCGCGACCCGGAGAAGCGAGCCTCGCGCATCACGGCGTGCTGTTCCTGGACGAGCTGGCCGAGTTCCCGCGGAACGCGCTCGAAGCGCTGCGCCAGCCGCTCGAGGACGGCGCGATCTCGATCGCGCGCGTTGGCGGGAGGATCGTTTTTCCGGCGCGTTTCCAGCTCGTTGCAACGATGAACCTTTGCCCTTGTGGGGCGCGGGGCGACCCGGCTGCCGAATGCTCGTGCTCGGCTGCGCGCCTTGCCGCATACCGAGACAAGCTCTCACGGGCCTTGCTCGATCGCTTCGACCTGGTTGTCACGGTGCCGCGGCCTCGCGCGCGGGAGCTCGAGGCCGGGCCGGGGGAGGCGTCGGAGGCCGTCCGCGGGCGCGTAGCAGTGGCGCGCGAGCGGGCGTCCGCTGAGCCGCTCCGGCGCTCGAAGCAGGCAAACGACCTGCTGACCAGGGCCGTCGAGCGCTTGCCGCTCTCCGCTCGCGGACGCGCACGGGTGGCGCGTGTCGCCCGCACGGCGGCGTTGCTCGCTGGCGCGGATGAGGTGGGTGCCGAGCACGTCGCCGAGGCGCTCTCGTACCGTTCGCCGACCGAGCTGGGGACGCCATGAATGAGTTGGCGCTGGCTGCTTTCGCCGCCAAGACCGGCGAGCACGTCGTCAAGGAACCGCGTGAGCGGAGGTTCGAGCGGTTCCGGCGGAGCTTTGACGCGGGCGGCTATCTCGAGTCTCTGGCGGCGCGGGGCTTCCGGTTCGTCGGCCGGAGCGACACCGAGTACCCGCCGCTCCTCCGTGAGCTGCACGACCCTCCGCCGGGGCTGTTCATGCGCGGAGCG
>Ga0307296_10001792_pt1 | contig 10898 bp, 12 predicted proteins | sample ER_DNA_153_FD_194467 | JGI IMG/M metagenome (GOLD analysis project Ga0307296, IMG submission 194467) | Bulk soil microbial communities from the East River watershed near Crested Butte, Colorado, United States - ER_DNA_153 | ecosystem: Environmental > Terrestrial > Soil > Floodplain | place... | reverse complement strand
CAAGCTCCCGGAAGAGGATGCGCGGCCATGGCCCGAAGAAATCGTCATGTCCCCGGAGATTGGCGAGCTCGTCAGCCGACGCTGGCACGAGTACGGGCTTGGCGCAAGCCCGGAATCCGACTAGCACGGATTCCGGGCGCGCATTCCTGAAGGCGTCCGCTACGCGGCCGCTATGCCTGTGACGCCTCGTCCACCCCTTCTCGTCACACGCGTCCTCCGCAATGTGCAGAATCCTCGCGTTGCGACAGACGTCACGTCGTTGACACGCGGGACCGAAGGGCGATTGAATCCACGGCAAGGCGCGCTTTGAGCAATACGAGCCACGACACCCCGCACGCCCCCGGGCCGAGCCTGTGGCCGATCGGCTTCGCCATCGGAGTCGCCTGCCTGCTGCTGGGGCTCGTCATCTCCTGGATCGTCGCCGCCATCGGCGCGGTCCTCGCGGTCGCGTTCGGAGTCCTCTGGGGGCGTGACGTCACGCGGGAGGTACGCGACGAGGTGCCGGCCATCGAGCCGGAGACCCGCGCCGTCGCAGACGAGGCGACAGTCGTCACCGCCACCGCAACGCAGGAGCCGCTTCCGGCGTACACGCGCACGCGGTTCCTCGAGGCGTCCACGATCGGGCTCGGTGCCGCGATCGGCGCCGTCGTCACGCTCCCGGTCCTCGGTTTCACGGTCCTGCCCTCCTTCACCAACCTCGAGGAGCACGAGGCGGACCTCGGCCCGCTCGAGAACTTCCCGGAGGGCCAGTACGTCATCGCGAGCTTCCTCTCGAATCCGAGCGCCGGTGAGGTGAGTCGGCGCACGACGTTCGTCCGCAACAACGGCATGACGGACGCAGGCGAGCCGAGCTTCACGATCCTCTACAGCCGCTGCGTCCACCTGGGGTGCCCCGTGCAACCGAACGGGCCGATCGACGAGAAGGCAAAGAAGGAAGTCAAGGGCGTCGAGCTGCGACCGGTGCTCGCACAGTCGTTCGGGTGCCCGTGCCACGGCGGCCTGTACGACGCCGAGGGCAACCGCCGGGCCGGCCCGCCTGTCCGTTCGATGGATCGCTACACGTTCTCGATCAAGAACGGGCACCTCGTGCTCGGCGAGCTCTATGCGGTCGGGAACGTCTCGGGCACCGGTGCGAGCGCGCAGATCTCGCGCTACCCCTGGTCGGTCCCGGGCACGCACGTCGACGGCGTCGAGGCGTGGCTCTACCCGATCGTCCCGAGCCAGGTGACGGGCTAGGCGATGGCCGCGAAGTCCAAGCGGCAGCAGATGGTCGACATGGCCGTCCTCGCGCCCCTCGACTGGATCGACGAGCGCACGGCTGCGGTGACCGGGACGAAGTGGTTCCTCTTCCGGAACGTGCCGCGCGACGTGAGCTGGATGCAGACGCTCGGCTCGGCAGCGCTCACCGCATTCATCGTGCAGGCGCTCACGGGTGCGATCCTCGCGATGTACTACGAGCCGTCCGCGGCGATCAATCCCGTCACGGGCAAGCCGGTCGCGTACTCGTCCATCGAGGCGATCACGAACGACCTCACGCTCGGCTGGCTCGTGCGCGGCATGCACCGCTGGGGTGCGAGCGTCTTCATCATCCTGCTCTTCCTGCACATGGGTCGCGTGTTCCTCTTCGGCGCGTACAAGTACCCGCGCGAGCTCACGTGGATCACGGGCGTGCTCATCCTCGCCACCGGGATGCTCATGGGCTTCACGGGCTACCTGCTGCCGTGGGATCAGACCGCGTACTGGGCATCCGCGGTCGGCATCAACCTGAACGGCACGGCCCCCTTCGCCGGCCCGTGGCTTGCGCAGTTCCTGGCAGGAGGCCCGGAGATCGGGCCCGAGACGCTCCCGAAGTTCTACGCAATGCACATGCTCCTGATACCCGGGCTCCTCATCCCGCTGATCGGGATCCACATCTACCTCGTGACCCGCCTCGGCGTGACGTCACCGCCCTGGTCGAGCGAGGAGGCAGGTCGTGAGCGGCCGCCCGTGCAGCCCACAGGAGCACGCGCAGGGCTCGTGCGCGGGAGCGGAGGCGGCGACTGATGGCCCGCGATCTCGGTGAGCTGAACCGCGAGGACTTCGCCCGCTACAAGGACGACGTCAAGAAGGAAGGCAAGCCGTTCTTCCCGCGCGCGATCTTCCACGACACGGTGATGTCGCTCGTCGTCGTCGGCGTGATCGTTGCGCTCGCGGCGATCTGGTACTACGACGCCGACGGCGTGAAGCCCGGCATCCTCGGCCCGTGGTACACGGAGCCGGCGGATCCGGGCACGACGGACTTCGTTCCCCGCCCAGACTGGTACTTCTACTTCCTCTTCTACCTCCTCCGGATCTTCAGGTGGCCGGAGACGGTGTTCATCGCGACCGTCGGCATCCCGACCATCTGCCTCGTCCTGCTCATCGGACTGCCGTTCTACGACCGGCGCCGTGAGCGCCGACCGCTCCACCGCCCCGTCGCGATGGTCGCCGCGGTCCTCACGATCCTGTCGATGGCAGTGCTGACCTGGAAGGGCGCGACCGCGAAGGAGGCGCTCGGCTCCGAGCTCGTCGCGCTCGTGCCGACGTGGGCCGACGAGCAGGGCTTCACCGGGAAAGAGGAGCCGACGAAGGGCGCGACGCTGTTCGCCCAGTCGGGCTGCCTCAACTGCCACACCTACCTCGGCTCGGGAGGCGGCAACCTCGGAGCGCCGGATCTGTCGTCGATCGGAGCGTCGAACGAAGCCTCGTTCTTCGTCCAGTACCTGACGAACCCGGCGGCGTTCGGGAACAACGTGATGGGCTCGTACGCGTACCTCGGGGAGGCGAACCTCGCCGCACTCGGAGCGTTCCTCGAAGCGTCGAAGGGCCCGCAGAGCGGCAACTGAGCGCGGTCGCATCCGAGCGGCGCGCGTAGTGCAGCAGCCACGGCCCGACCCGACGTACGCTTGACGCGTGCGCGTCTTCCTCGGCGTGACCGGTGCGTCCGGTGCTCCCTACGCGGAACGGCTGCTACGCGCGCTCGCCGCCGTCGACTGCGAGATCGGGCTCACCGCCTCCCGCTCGGGGATCGAGGTGCTCGCGACCGAGCTGTACAAAGATCCCTCGCTTGCCCGAGAGGAGGTGCTCGAGCGGTTCGTCGGCGGCGCCCAAGCGCAGGTGACGGTCTACGGCGAGAACGACTTCCGCAGCCCGTACGCGAGCGGGTCGGCGCGTGTCGATGCCTACGTCGTCTGCCCATGCTCGATGGCGACCGTCGGGACGCTCGCGGCCGGCGCGATGCAGAACCTCATCCACCGGGCTGCGTCGGTCGCGTTGAAGGAGCGGCGCACGCTCGTCCTCGTGCCGCGCGAGACCCCGCTCTCGTCGATCCACCTTCGCGGCCTCGCGACGCTGAACGAGGCGGGGGCGGTGATCCTCTTTGCCGCGCCCGGCTTCTACCATGGTGCCGAGACGATCGACGACCTCGTCGACTTCGTCGTGGCGCGCTGCCTCGACCAGATCGGGATCGACAACGCGCTCATCACGCGCTGGGGCGACGGGGCATGACGTACGAGTCCGGGACGCTCGCGCCGGACACGGTGCGCGGCATGTTCGACCGCATCGCGCCCTTCTACGACGTGATGAATCGCGTCATGACCGCCGGCCTCGACCGGCGCTGGCGGCGCCTCGCGGTGGGCGAGGTCGTGTGGCCCGGAGACCGCGTGCTCGACGCGTGTTGCGGGACGGGCGACCTCGCGGTGGAGGCCGAGCGCAGGGGCGGGCGGGTCGTCGGGCTCGACTTCTCGCCGAGGATGCTCGAGCGCGCACGGAGGAAGTCCGGAGCGATCGAGTGGGTGCGGGGCGACGCGCTGGCGCTGCCGTTTCAGGATGTGGAGTTCGACGCCGCAACCGTCGGGTTCGGCGTGCGGAACCTCGCCGACCTCGAGGGCGGGTTGCGCGAGCTCGCGCGGGTGCTGCGGCCCGGCGGCAAGCTCGCCGTGCTCGAGATCACGCGGCCGCGAGGCTTCCTGCGTCCCTTCTTCCGGCTCTGGTTCGACGTCCTCGTCCCGGTGGCGGGTCGGGTGCTTCCCGGGGGAGAGGCGTACACGTACCTGCCGGCGAGCGTACGCCGGTTCCCAGGCCCCGACGACCTCTCGGCGCTGTTCGAGCGGGCAGGCTTCGAGGACGTGCGCTACCGCCTGCTCGGCGGAGGCATCGTCGCGCTCCACGTCGGTACAAAGCCATGACTGCGCTGGAGGTCGTCCGCGCGGCACCAGGTCTCGACGAGTACCTCGCGGACGTCGAGGTCGAGCTCGGACGCTCGGTCGGGCGCTATCCGGGTCTCGTGCGCGAGGTCGGCGCCGGCGCGCTTGCCGCCGGAGGCAAGCGCCTCCGTCCGGCGCTCGCGTTCCTCTCCTCGTCCCCCGATGCGGAGCCGCCCGTGGCGGCAGGGGTCGCGGTCGAGCTCGTACACATGGCGACCCTCGTCCACGACGACCTGATCGACGGCGCCGTCGTTCGTCGTGGCCGAGCAGCGGCGTGGAGCGAGCATGGCGAGGACGCGGCCAAGGCCTCCGGCGACTACCTCTTCGCACGCGCCTTCGCCGTCCTCGCGGAGACCGGCGATGCGAGCCTCGTCGCCGTGCTCGCCGACGCCTCCCTCGCCCTCGCTCGCGGAGAGGCCATGCAGCGTCGTCAGCGCCACGATCCGGACACGTCCATCGAGGACTACCTCGAGCGCTGTGCGCTGAAGACGGGAAAGCTCTTCGAGGCGGCATGCGTCCTCGGCGGCGGAAGCGGTGCGTACGGGCGTCGTCTCGGCATCGCCTTCCAGATCGCCGACGACGTTCTCGACTGCACCGGCGAGACGATCGAGACGGGCAAGGTCCCCGGCACCGACCTGCGAGACGGCACCCCGACGCTCCCGCTGCTGCTCGCTTCGCAGGCAGACCCGGTCGTGCGCGACGCGCTCGCGGGGGGTCCGAACGAAGGTGTCCTCGTTCGCGTCGCGGCGAGCGGTGCGCTCGACCGGTCTCGTGCGCTGGCCCTCCACTACGCTTCGGAGGCCAGGTCCTGCCTCGACGGCGTGTCGCGTCGGAACGAGCTCGAGGCGTTGACGCGGGCCGTCGTGGAGAGGAGGAGCTGATCGCCGTTCTCGAGCTGAAGACGCTGGAGCCGATCCGGGAGAAGATCGATGCCGGAGACCGGCTCGACTTCGACGACGGCGTCGCCATCCTCGAGTCGGACGACCTGCTCGAGCTCGGAGCGCTCGCCGACCTCGCTCGTCGTGCGCGGGGCGGAACGGACGAGGTCTATTTCGTCCAGAACCTCTACCTCAACCAGACGAACGTCTGCCGCGTGAAGTGCAAGTTCTGCGCTTTCGCCGCGACGCGCAAGCAGGAGCACGCGTACACGCTCACGGCCGAGGAGCTCGTCGAGGACGTCCTCGTGCAACGCGACGTGACGGGCTTCACCGAGATCCACATGGTCAACGGCGAGAACCCGCACGTCGACTTCGCCTTCTATCGCGACACGATCGCGTCACTGCACGACGCACTTCCCGACGTGCACCTCAAGTGCTTCACGGCCTCCGAGATTCACCACATGACGACGCTCTCCGGCCTCACCCACGAGGAGGTGCTGCGCGAGCTCCAGGCAGCCGGGCTTGGATCGCTCCCCGGCGGCGGCGCGGAGGTCTTCGCCGATCGTGTGCGCCGGCTGGTGGCGCCCGGGAAGGAGTCGCCCGAGATCTGGTTCCGCGTCCACGACACCGCGCATGCGCTCGGGATCCCGACGCACTGCACGATGCTGTACGGGCACGTGGAGACCTACGAGGAGCGGGTCGACCACATCCTCCGTCTCCGCGACCAGCAGGACCGCTCCGGCGGCTTCCTCGCCTTCATTCCGCTCGCGTTCCATCCGGAGAACACCGTGTTCGAGCGCCGCGGATGGCGGCACACGACCGGCGCCGACGACCTGAAGATGCTCGCGTTCTCGCGGCTGATGCTCGACAACGTGCCGAACATCAAGGCTTACTGGATCATGATGGGGATGCCGCTCGCCGCGGTCGCACTGCACTTCGGCGCGAACGACGTGCAGGGCACGGTCGTGCGCGAGCAGATCTTCCACGCCGCAGGCGCCCGCACGGAGACGGAGCAGAAGATCGACGAGCTCGTCCGCTTCGTGCGGGAGGCAGGTCGCGTCCCGGTGCAGCGCGACACGCTCTACAACGAGCTCCGCCGGTGGTGACGCTGAGCCAGACGATCCCGGCGATGCCGGTGCGGGATATGTCGAGCGCGGTTACCTTTTACCGCGACCGACTCGGGTTCGAGGTTCTTCATCACGACGGCGGCTTTGCCGTGCTGTGCCGCGGCGAGGCGATCGTGCATCTGTGGGAAGCGAGCGACGAGAGCTGGCGCCAGCGCAAGGACGTCGCTGAGAAGCCCGTCTGTTCGGGTGCCGAATCGTTCATCGCGGGCACTGCGAGCTTTCGTGTGCAAGTCAAGGGCGTGGACGAGCTCTACGACGAGCTGAGCAAAGCTGCCGTGCTCCATCCGGTTTCCAGGGACCAAGTGGACGACACGGACTTCGGCACGCGGGAGTTCGCGACGCTCGACAGCGACGGCAACCTCGTCACATTCTTCGAATGGGTCGCCGGATGAGCCGTGAGGGTGCGGGCGAGAAGAAGTCGAAGGCTCCGCCGGCCGCCGGCACGCCGATCTGGGTGTGGGTGATCTATGCCTTCGGAATCCTTGCTGCCGCGATCTTCGCGTTCTCCGTCCTCTTCACCCTGGGCGCTCTGCTCCTCTCGAACGACGTACCGGTGACCTACGACGTGTCGGCTCCCGCGGTGGTCCTGTGGGGCGTGCTGATGCTGGCTGCGGTCGTGACCTGGGTCGTGCGGCGGAGGCAGCGCCGATGAGGCTGGGCCGCATCTCGTACGTGAACATGGCGCCCGTCTTCTACGGGCTCGAGGCCGACGTCGAAGAGATCACCGGCGTCCCGACCGAGCTGAGTCGGATGCTGCTCGACGGCGAGCTCGACATCGCGCCGATCCCGTCGATCGAGTATGCGCGGCACGCCGACAGCCTCCGGATCCTGCCGCGGCTGTGCGTCTCGTCGGAGGGCGCGGTCGACTCCATCCAGCTCGTCACGCGGCTGCCCTTCGGGCAGGTGCGCTCGGTCGCCGTGACGCCGGAGAGCGCGACGTCCGTCGTGCTGACGCGGATCCTGCTCCCGAGGGCCGAGATCGTCCCGCTCGGGATGGCGGCGGACGCGACGCTGCTCATCGGCGACGCGGCTCTGCAGAGCGCGTTCCAGGACCCGACACCGCACTTCGACCTCGGCCGCCTGTGGCTCGAGCGGACGGGGCTGCCGATGGTGTTCGCCGTGTGGGCGGCGCCGGATCCCGTCATCGACGGCTTGCTCGACCTCGAGCATGCGTTCGTCTCATCCGTGCGCCTCGCCCGCTCGGAGCCCGAGCGCCTCGCCCGCCAGGCGAGCGAGACCTACGGCTATCCGCCCGGCTTCCTCGCCCGCTACTTCGAGAAGCTCCGCTACAGCTTCGGGCCGAGGGAGCGTGCCGGGCTCTACACCTTCTTCGAGATGGCGCGCGACGTGGGCGAGCTCGATCACGTGCCCGAGCTTCGATTCGTGCGCGAGGAGGCGAAGGTTTGACCGTCACCGTCGAGCCGGTTCCCTCCGTCGGCGACGTCTTGGAGAGAGCGCTCGACGGCGAGCGGATCTCCGACGAGGACGCCATCGCGCTGCTGCACTCGCGGGACCTCGTCGAGGTCGGTCGCGTCGCGAACGAGATCCGCAGCCGGATGACCGATCCGTCAAAGGTCACGTTCATCGTCGACCGGAACCTCAACTACACGAACGTCTGCGTCACAGACTGCGACTTCTGCGCCTTCTACCGCCGACCGGGCGACGCCCGTGAGGGGTATCTCCTCCCCAAGCCGGTGATCTACAAGAAGATCGAGGAGACGCTTGCGATCGGCGGGACCGGGCTGCTGATGCAGGGCGGACACCATCCGGATCTCGGCATCGACTACTACGAGGATCTCTTCCGCTCCATCAAGTCCCGCTACCAGATCCATCTCCACGCCCTGTCGCCGCCGGAGATCCAGCACATCGCGCGGCGCTCGAAGCTCACCGTTCCCGAGACGTTGACGCGCCTCCGCGATGCCGGGCTCGACTCCGTCCCCGGCGGAGGCGCCGAGATCCTCGTCGACCGCGTGCGCGCGATCATCGCGCCGAAGAAGACGAAGTCCGAGGAGTGGCTCGACGTGATGCGACAGGCCCATCGCCTCGGGATGTCGACGACCGCGACGATGATGTACGGCCACGTCGAGACACTCGAGGAGCGGGTCGAGCACATGCGCAAGGTTCGCGAGCTCCAGGACGAGACGCGCGGCTTCCGGGCCTTCATCTCATGGACGTTCCAGCGTGACGGCAACCGACTCGACGACCTCGTCCCGGAGGACACGCGTCCGACGTCGTTCGACTACCTGCTCACACAGGCGGTCTCTCGCATCTACCTCGACAACGTCCCGCACATCCAGTCGTCGTGGGTGACGCAGGGGATGAAGATCGGCCAGGTCGCGCTCGGCTTCGGCGCCGACGACATGGGCTCGGTCATGATCGAGGAGAACGTCGTCTCGGCCGCGGGCACGACCCATCGCACCACCACGGACGAGCTCGTGCACCTCATCAAGGCGCTGGGGAAGACCCCGGTGCAGCGGGACACCCTGTACCGCGAGGTCAAGGTCTTCGCATGACCGCCTCCGCTGTACGGATCCTGTAAGACGCTGCAAATCGGCAATTCGGGTCGGCTACCCTCGTCGGGCCGTGCCTCGCCTCGCCTGCCTCGCCGCGCTCGCCGCTCTCGTCGGGCTGGCTCTTGCCGCACCCGCCTCGGCGCAGCCGACACAGCTCTTCCCCGCCGTCAGCTACGAGTCCTCGATCCAGTTCACGCCGCACGGGCCGGTGGCGATCCACGTCGTTCGTGGGCCGAAGCCGGTCGGGCTCTACCGCCTCAAACCGGTGCTCTCGAACGAGTCGATCATGCTGCGCGAGACGGTCTCCGCGATGGAGAGGCGCCTCGCGACCCAGGCGACGTCGGTCGGCGTCAACGGCGACTACTTCGCGCCCTCCGACGGCCGGCCGAGCGGGATCTTCCTGCGCGACGGCGTTCTCGCCACACCGCCGAACCCGGCTCGTTCGAGCGCGGGCATCACACTCGACGGCCTGCTCGACGTGCGCCGCGTCAGCTTCCGAGGCACCTGGCGCGGGACCGGCCAGCGACGCGCGCTCAACTTCCTCAACAAGGCTCCGGGCACGAACGGCATCTCGCTCTTCACGTCGGACTGGGGATCGTCGACGCCGCGCATCGCAGGCGCTTTCGCAGCGGTGCTCGGCTCGTTCCCGCCGGCGACCCCGAACACCGACCTCGCCGTCCCCGTGACGACGACGGCGACGAGCGCGTCGATTCGGATCCAGCCGGGAACGGCGGTCCTCGTCGCGCGTGGGAACGCGGCGGCGAAGCTGCAGGCGGAGGCGCAGCCGGGGACGGTGGTGACGCTTCGGCTCATCCTCCAGCCGGACTGGGCGGTCGTCTCGGACGCGATCGGAGGTGGGCCCGTCCTCGTTCGCGACGGCACGCCCGTCTACCGCTCGAACGAGGGCTTCACCACGTCGCAGCTCGCTCCGCGCGGACCGCGCACCGCCGTCGGCCAGCGTGCGGACGGGGGCATCGTGCTGCTGACGACCGACGGGAGGCAGCCGGGGCTCTCCGTGGGCATGACGAACTTCGAGCTGGCGCAGACGCTGGTCCGGTTCGGTGCCGTTCGGGGCATGGCGCTCGACGGCGGCGGGTCGTCGACGCTCGCGTTCGACGGCACGGTCCTGAACTCGCCGTCCGACGGGCGTGAACGTGCCGTCTCGACGGCGCTCATGCTCCAGTACTACGGTGTCTACGCACCGCCGCCGCTCGAGGCCGTCGTCTCGCCGAACGGCGACGGCGTCGCCGAGACGCAGCGGGTCTCGTACAAGATCGTCCGCCCCTCGACCGTCTTGGTCACTCTCACGGCACCCGACGGGGCGGTCGCCTTCCAGGAGTCGGGCGCCCGCGAGCCGGGCACGTACGAGGTGGCCTTCCCGCCGCTTCCTCCTCTACCGCCTCCGCCCGAGCCGGCACCCACCGAGCCCCTGCCGCCCGCGGAGGGGCGTTGGGCCTTCACCGTCTCGGCGACGGACGATCAGGGCCTTCCCTCGAGCACGACCCGGCGCTTCGCCGTCAACTCGACGCTCGGCTCGTTGCGCGTCTCACCGGCACGTGTCGCCGTCCGCGCCACCGGAGGGCGGGCCGACATCCTGTGGGCGCAGGCGCGAGCCGCCCGGGTCAAGGTGACGATCGAGACGCCGGAGGGCGTCGTCGTCCGCACCGTGACGAACACCGCGCTCCAGGCGGGCGAGCAGACGGTGATCTGGGACGGCCGAGGCGGGAACCGCAAGCCGGTGGCAGGCGGGCGCTACGTCGCCCGCGTGACCGCGACGAACGAGCTGGGCTCCGTCGCACTGACGCAGGAGCTCACCGTGCGTCGAGTCAAGGCCTAGCCAACCGCGCAAGTACAGTCCGCGCGTGCTCGTCGCCTCCATCCTGAGCGGACTCAGTGATGCCATCACGTCGGCGATCGGGGACTACGGGCTCTACGCCGTTTTCTGCCTGATGCTCGTCGACGCGGTCCTGCCCGCCGCGAGTGAGCTCGTGATGGTCTACGGGGGCGCTCTCGCGGCCGGAGCGTTCGCCAACCAGGACGTCACGCTCTTCGGTCGTACGATCGACGAGGGACTACCGGCGTACGTCGCGATCGCGCTTGCGGGCACGATCGGGTACACGGTCGGCGCGATCGGAGGGTGGGCGATCGGGCTGTACG
>Ga0307296_10001790_pt1 | contig 10908 bp, 8 predicted proteins | sample ER_DNA_153_FD_194467 | JGI IMG/M metagenome (GOLD analysis project Ga0307296, IMG submission 194467) | Bulk soil microbial communities from the East River watershed near Crested Butte, Colorado, United States - ER_DNA_153 | ecosystem: Environmental > Terrestrial > Soil > Floodplain | place: USA... | reverse complement strand
CAGCAGGCCCCCGGCCGTCTGAGGGTCGTACCCGAGCGCCACGAGCGTGTCGGGGATCCCGTCGTGCGAGACGTGAGGCCCGGCGAAGTCGCGGTTGCGCGGGTCGCCGCTCGTGCGGACACCGTGACGGGCCACGTCGAGGGCTCCGTCAATCGCGGGGAAGCGGCCGGACTCGAGGCGCAGCCGTACGCCGCTCCGCTCGGCGACCTCGTGCGCGTGACCGAAGAGACCGAAGCCCGTGACGTCCGTGACGGCACTGGGCTCGAGCCCGCGGAGAACGTCCGCGGCATCGTTGTTCAGGGTGCGCATCCAGCGGATCGCGCGCTCGAGCTGCTGCGAGCCGACGTCGCCGCTCTTGTGCGCCGACATGATCAGCCCGGTGCCGAGCGGCTTCGTCAGGAAGAGGGAGTCGCCCGGCTGGGCACCGTTCTTCGGCCAGATTCCCTTTGGGTGGACCGTGCCCACGACGGCGAGCCCGTACTTCGGCTCTGCGTCGCGGATGGTGTGACCGCCGGCGAGGAGGCCGCCCGCCGCGCGCACTTGGGCATCCGCTGCGGCGAAGATCGCCGCGAGCATCTCCATCGGCAGCTCCTCCGGGAAGGCCGCGATCGAGAGCGCGAGCAGCGGCGTGCCTCCCATCGCGAAGACGTCGTTGAGCGCGTTCGTCGCGGCGATCGCCCCGTAGTCGGCCGGGTCGTCGACCACGGGCGGGAAGAAGTCGAGCGTGAAGATCAGCGCCCGCTCGTCGTCGAGCCGGTAGACGGCCGCGTCGTCCGCGGGGGCGAGCCCGACGAGCAGGTCCTCCGCCTCGGCGGGGACGAAACCGGCGAGCAGCTGCTCGAGCCGGGCGGCCGAGTACTTCGCGGCGCAGCCGCCGCATGAGGCGAGGTCCGTCAGCTTTACCGTGCCGGTGCTCAGGTTCAAGGCGGCTTCTCCCTGAATTCGGTTGCGGGAACTGTAGGGATCGAGTCGACTCTCGTCCATCTACGTTTTGCGGTCCTCAGGTATTCCCGAAACGAGCAATGGGCAACGGCGGCCGAAGCCGCCGTTGCGAGGGGAGAGGAGGAGCTTTGGGTTGCTCCCCCGGATTCGTGACGATCGGCGCGATTCCTGCGCTCTGCTACGCGCCCTTCTCGATCGGGACGTCGACGAGGTTTCCCCATTCCGTCCAGGAACCGTCGTAGTTCTTGACGGCCTCGTACCCGAGCAGCTCCCGTAGCACGAACCACGTATGCGCGCTGCGCTCGCCGATGCGGCAGTAGGCGGTCACCTGCTTGTCCGGCGTGACGCCCTTGGCTTCGTACAGCCGGCGCAGCTCCTGAGGCGACTTGAAGGTGCCGTCGTCGCGCACGGCCTGGGCCCAGGGGATGGACTGCGCGGTCGGGATGTGCCCCGCCCGCTGCGCTCCCTCCTGCTCGTACCCCGGCGGCGAGATCACCTCGCCCAAGAACTCCTGCGGGCTACGGACGTCGACCAGGGCCTTCTCGCCTACCGAGATGTCCTCGCCGACGGCGTCCCGGAACGCGCGGATCGTCTCGTCGCGCTCTTTCGCGTGGTACTGCATCCGCTCCGGCGATGGTGCCTCGGTCGTCAGCTCACGGCCATCGTCGATCCACTTCTGGCGGCCGCCGTCCACGATACGGACGTCCTCGTGGCCGTAGATCTTCAGGTACCAGTAGGCGAAGGCGGCGAACCAGTTGTTCTTGTCGCCGTAGAGGACGACGACCGTGTCGTTGCCGATCCCGCGCTCTCCGAGCAGCCGCTCGAAGACGTCCTTCGAGACCAGGTCGCGCTCGACCGGGTCCTGCAGGTCGTCTCGCCAGTGCAGCTTGACCGCGCCCCGGATGTGTCCCTCGTCGTAGACGTCGGGGTTTTCGTCGACCTCGGCCACCACTACCCCATGGTCGTCCAGGTGCTCGGCCACCCACTCCGTCGTCACGAGCACCGATTTCGCATAGCCGTCGTCAGGCATCGCTCCCTCCCGCATCGAACGTATCCACCAAAACGGTATGACTGCCGGCGATCTTCCGGGCCTAGAGCAGCCGGCGCACGGCCGCGCTCAACTCGGCTACAGACACCGAGCCCTCGAACTTGGCCTTCACGCGCCCGTCGGCCCCGACGACGAACGTCCAGGGCTCGCTCTGCAGACCCCATTCGCGCATCCAGCGGTTGTAGCCCTTGGTCGGGTCGTTGCCGCGGTACACCTCGACGTGGATGAACCTTACGGGACTCGAAGCGAAGCGCTTGCGCACGGCGTCGACGACGTCGACCACGGGCCCGCAGGTCCGGCTGGTGCAGAACTTCGGCGTGGCGAAGGTGACGACGAACGGGCGGTGGGCGGCAAGCGCCCCGGCCACGGAGTAGCGCAGGAGCCCGAGGTCCGGCGGCCGCCTGGTCGTGAGCATCGCCGCGCTCTCGATGGCGAGAGTCGGCGTCGCCGACCGGGGAGCGAGGGCGCCCACAGCCGGGCTCGGGGCACGGGCGACGACGTCCAGGGTGCCGATCGCCTGGATCTTCGCGCCGTCCGGCTCGGCGACTAGCCAGTAGCGGCCGGGCCGCGGCACCCGCAGATGGGCGACGTAGATCCGGCTGACGTCACCGAAGGCAGGAGCCGAGCGACCGGGCACGCCGATCGGCTCGAGCCGAGCGGTGGCCCGGGTGAACGGCTTCTCGTCCCGGCCGGCCGCGAGCCAGACGCTCGCCGCGCCGCGCTCCACCGGCCGCGCGTCGTTCCTGATCACCAGGAACGGATAGCGTACCGACCCCGGCACGAACTCGGACGCCCCAGGGGTGACCGACACGTCGGGGCCCGGCCGCTTCATGAGGTCGACGAGCGTGCCCGATGACGATGACCCGGAACCGCCGCAACCGGCGAGGAGTGCCGCTGCGATCACGACCGCAGCGGTGAGACGACCCACGCGCCGAGTCTATCTAGCCAGAAACCCCCGAACGCCGGTGGGTGTGACGCCGCTGAGCAGGAGTGCGGCCGCACCGCGGTCGAGCGTGCGCGCCGGGAGAGTCACTGGGGGACCCCTGCGCCCGAGCGCACGCTCACGGTCGTTTAATGACCGTCGAACCAGCTACCCGGGATGCCGAGGAAGCGGAGGCCCCTGGCAAAACCCTCGAGGTAGAACGCCACGAGCGACAGGGAGACCATCAGGGAGATAAGGCGTGCCTTGTTCATCGTCACCTCCTTTCTCGGCTTAGAAGCGGACATCCTGTAGAGCCTCTGCGGCCTTGCGGTACAGGCGCGCAGCCGTAGCGTCCTCGCCGCGGCGGGCGGCGAGATCGCCTTGTGCCATCCACGCGGCGGCGCGATGGCTGATCGATTCGAGCTGTTCTGCGCTCGCTTCGGCGGTGCGCAGCATTTCCTGCGCCTCGTCGAGCCGGCCCTGCTCCATGAGCGAGCGGCCGAGCACGAGCTGGGTCGGTGCGATGTCGAGCAGGAAATCTTCGCGGCCCTCGAGGAGATCCAGCGCGTGGCGTGCTTCCTCCTCGGCCGAGTCCACCTGACCGGTCATCAGGTGCACGTGCGCGAGCGAGGAGACGACGTTCGCCGCCTCGGCCTCGCTGCCCTTGTCGAGCAGGACGCGGTAGGCGCTCTTCAGGTCCTCGACTGCCTTCTCGGGCTTGCCGAGCTGGAAGTTCAGCCCGCCGAGGTTGTTGAGGAGACGGCCGACGTTGCGCTCGTCGTTCAGCTGCTCGTAGTAGGCCTTCGCGCGCTCCGCGTAGCTGCGGGCGAGCACCCAGTGCCCCATGCGCTCGGACACGAGCGAGGCCTGGAAGTAGACATTCGCCATCGTGCGGTGGTCGTCGAGCGACTGCGCGAGCTCCAGCGCGCGCTCGACGTCCTCGCGCGCGGCCTCGAGATCACGCGAGCGCCGGTAGCAGCGCGAGCGCCAGCCGAGGATCTCCGAGCGAAGCAGGTCGCAGGGAAGGCCGGAGCCCTCCGCGAGCTTCAGCGACTCGCTGAACAGCGCGACGGCCGACGCGATGCTCGACAGGTGGTAGCGGCACACGGCCATCCGGAAGAGGACCTGTGCCCGGTCGACGTCCGAGAAGCCGGGGCCTTCGTTGATCGTCCGGCAGCGCTCCAGGAGCTGGAGAGCCGGCTTGAGCTCGCCCCGCTCCATCCGCGCCCACGCCTCGGTCGAAAGGGCGCGAGCCTCGAGCTCGATCGCGCCCGTCGCCAGGACGGCGGTGCGGGAGTTCTCGAGCTCTTCGACCGCCTCGTCGTACCGGTGCGCATTCGCAAGCGCCTCGGCCCGAGCCAGCATTGCCTCGACGCGGCTCCGCTCGTCGGCGGAGACCCCGCGCTCGAGGAAACCGGCGTCGACACCGAGCTTCGCAGCGAGCCACTCGATCGTCTCGCGCGTGGGACGGGTCTTGCCCCGCTCGATCTGGCTGACGTACTCCTTCGAGAAGCGCTCGCCCGCGAGATCGGTCTGGGTCAGGCCCGCCGCCACCCGCAGCTGACGCACGCGCTCGCCCAGGCGGGAGCCCGGGGAGGTCGTGCGAGTACGGTCGCTGAGGGATACACGCGGCATGACGACTACAGGCGCAGTGAAACGCATACTTGACTGCTGCGCAAGTAGCTCTTCCCGAATATCCCCCAAAAAGGGCATGACCTCTAGAGAAACCGGGTGAACTGGCGGATCTCAAAATCACTTGATCGAGCTACTTGACTACCACTAGGGGCAGGTCTATAGTCCGTCCACCTTGCACCCAGCCGGACGCCAGGCTTATGGGATGCAAGGGGCGCGCCAAAGAAGGCGACGAGCGCCCGGAGGTTGTGGCTGGGCCGCAGAGCCAAGGCCTCCGGGTCGTCGCCCTCTAAAGAAGGCGGGCACAAAATGATGAAGCCCCCGGAGCCGCAGCCGGGGGCTTTTTTTGTCGTAGTGCCACCGGCGCGTGACCTAGACCGAACTCCGACCCGCGCACAGCTATCGCTTCGAGGATCGGGCCACCTACGCTGCACGCTCCGTCTCTCGGAACCGTCTGCTAGGCGGTCTTGCCGGTCATCCACGCGCGCCGTGAAGCGGTGATCCGGTCGAACTCGTCGCCCACCAGGCCGCTCAGGCGACGGTCGATCGTCGAGAGCAGGCCCAGCGAGATGAAGATCCACGCCTCCGCGTCGACGTCGCGGTCGGGCAAGACGCCGCCTGCCTCCTGGGAGCGCCTCATCACGTCTGCCACGAAGGCGTGCACCTCACGAACCTGCTCGCGCAGGCCGCGCCGGATCTCGGGGTCGTCGGCTGCCTCGCTGAGCGCCTGGATCCAGAGGTCGATCAGGATGATCCGATCAGCGGCCCTGGCCTGGAGGTAGGTCTGGCCGAGCGTCGCCACCCACATCCCCGGATCCTCCTCGTCCTCGAGCGTCTTGCTCCAGAGCAGGCGCAGGCGCTCCCAGGCGGCGGCGAGACAGGCGAGGTAGAGCTCGCGCTTGGAGGCGAAGTGCCGGTAGAGCACGGGCTCGGTCACGCCGGTTGCGCGCGCGATCTCTGCAGTCGTCGAGCCGCGGTAGCTGCTCTTCGCGAAAACGCGGCAGGCGGTCTCGACGACCGCCGCGCGCCGCTCGGTCGCGGTAAGGCGGATCCGAGCCTCGGTCAAGCCGCGAGCTCCGAGAGTTGCGCCGGCTCCTCGGCCTCCTCGGGCTTGCGCAGGGTCACCACCGCGATGAGCGCCGCGACGAAGGCGATCCCGGCTGCGACGATCAGCGAGCGCTGAAAGCCCTGGACGAACTGGTCGACGGCCTGAGGCGCGGGCGGCTGCACGTGCACGTAGGACGCGACGATCGCGCCCATGATTGCGATCCCGAGCGACCCGCCGACCTGGCGCGCGCTATTCAGCACCGCCGAGCCGACGCCGGCCTTGTCCACCGGGACCGCGTGCATCGCGGTCGCCGTCGTCGGTGCCATCGACATCGCCATGCCGGCGCCGCCGACGAGCAGCCCGGGGAAGATGTCCCAGAAGGTCGAGCTCTGGTCGAGCTGGGCGAAGATCACGAGCGAGCCTGCGACCAGCGCCATCCCCGAGGCGATCAGCCACCGTGGGCCGAAGCGGTCGCTGAGCTTCCCTGCGACCGGCGCGAGGAACACGATGCAGAGCGTCATCGGCAGGAAGGTCGCGCCGGCCTGCGTCGGCGAGTAGTGGAGGACGTTCTGCACGTAGAGCGAGACGTAGAAGAAGACGCCGAACATCGCGAGCGCAATGAGGAGCATGATCGTGTTCGCCCCTGCGAAGGTCGCGTTGCGGAAGAGCGAGATATCGAGCATCGGCACGCGCTGGTGCAGCTCGAGCAGCACGAAGGCTGTCAGACCGATCGCGGCGACAGCGAAGAGCGCGAGGATTCGCGCCGAGGTCCACCCGTATTTGTTGGCCTCGATGAGCGCGTAGGTGAGCGCAAAGAGCCCGATTGCCGAGGTGAGCAGGCCCGGCAGGTCGAGGCGCTGCTCGGCCGAGGTGTCACGCGACTCCCTGATCACGAGCCGGGCGACGACTATCGCGACGAGCCCGACCGGGACGTTGATGAAGAAGATCCAGTTCCAGCTGATGTGCTGCGTGATCAGGCCGCCGACGAGCGGGCCGATCGCGAGCGCGAGCGCGGAGACCCCCGCCCAGATCCCGATGGCCATCCCGCGCTGACGGGGCGGGAAGGTCGCCGTGATGATCGAGAGCGTGGCCGGGTTCATCATGGCCGAGCCCACGCCCTGTACGACGCGTGCGCCGATGAGCACGTTTGCGTCAGGCGCCAGACCGCAGGCCAGCGAGGCGCCGGTGAAGATCGCGAGGCCGATGATGAAGAGCAGGCGCCGGCCGAAGAGGTCGGCGAGCTTCCCTCCGGTCAGCATGAGCACCGCGAAGGTGAGGGCGTAGCCGTTCACGACCCACTCGAGCTCCGAGATGCCGATGTTCAGGTCACGCTGGATCGAGGGCAGCGCGACGTTCACGATCGTGTTGTCCAGCATGATCATGAAGAGCCCGAACGAAACCGCTCCCAGGGTCCACCACTTCTTGTTCTCCTCCGCAAAGATCCGTGCGCGCACGCGTCCCTCTCCTCGCCTCGCCGATAAGTTAGTCCTCACTAGGTTAGCCACCGCTAGCTAGACGGTCAAGCTCGTTAGGCTTGCCGGCCGTGGGCCCGATCTGGACACCGACGGACGAGGTGCGCGAGCGCTCGAACGCGCTCCGCCTCGCGCGCAAGCTCGGGTTCGACGACTATGCGAAGCTCGTGCGCTTCTCGCAGGAGGAGCCGGGGCGGTTCTGGCCGGCGGCGATCGAGGACATGGGCCTCGAGTTCTCGCAGCCGTGGGACGCCGTGGTCGACACGTCGAACGGCCCCGAGTGGGCAACGTGGTTCGTCGGCGGCAAGCTCAACCTCGCCGAGAACTGCGTACACCGCTGGGCCCGCGGGGACCGGGCCGACGCCGAAGCAGCCGTGGGGCAGAGCGAGGACGGTGAGCGGCAGGCGCTCACCTACCGCGAGCTCTCCGACGCGGTCACGCGCCTCGCCGAGGCGCTCGCCGCTCTCGGCGTCGGCCCCGGCGATCGCGTCGCCATCTTCCTGCCGATGTCGCCCCAGGTGGCGGTCGCCTCGCACGCGTGCGCGCACCTCGGAGCGATTCAGGTTCCTGTCTTCTCCGGCTTCGCCGCGCCCGCGATCGCGGCGAGGCTTCGGCACGCCGAGGCGAAGGTGGTCGTCACTGCGGACGGCTCGCTACGCCGGGGCCGCGAGGTGCCGATGAAGGCACTCGTCGACGAGGCGCTGACCGAGTCGCCGTCGGTCGAGCACGTCGTCGTCTGGCGCCGGCTCGAGCACGACGACGTGCCCATGCTCACCGGCCGCGATCTCTTCTGGGAAGACGCCGTGGCGGACTCGCCCGGCGAGCTGGCGCCGCTCGAGGTCGATTCGGAGCACCCCTACCTGCTCACCTACACCTCGGGCACGACCGGCCCGCCGAAGGGCGTCCTTCACGTCCAGGGCGGCTTCCTGGTCTCGATCACCCGCGAGGTCGCCTACCAGGCGGACGCGCGGCCCGACGACGTGATCCACTTCGTCACCGACATGGGCTGGATCATGGGCCCGTGGGAGGTGGTCGGGGGGATGGCGCTCGGCTGCACGATCGTCTTCGCGGAGGGCGCGCCCGACTGGCCCGAGCCCGACCGGCTCTGGGGCCTGGTCGAGAGCGAGCGAGTGTCGATCCTCGGCCTTTCGCCGACGCTCACGCGCGCGCTGATTCCCCACGGGGAAGAGCTCGTCGAGCGGCACGACCTCTCGTCGCTTCGCGTGCTCGTCACCACCGGGGAGCCGTGGAACCCGGAGCCCTACCGCTGGCTGTTCGAGAACGTAGGCGGCGGCCGCTGCCCGATCATCAACTGCTCGGGCGGCACCGAGGTAGGCGCCTGCTTCCTCTCGCCGACGGTCGCGGCGCCCATCAAGTCCTGCTCCCTCGGCGGGCCGGCGCTCGGAATGGCGATGGACGTGGTGGATGCCGACGGCCGCTCTGTTCGCGGCGAGGTCGGCGAGCTCGTCTGCCGCAAGCCGTTCCCCGGGATGACGCGTGGCTTCTGGGGCGACCGCGAGCGGTATCTGGACACCTACTGGCGCCGCCTGCCCGGGATCTGGGTGCACGGCGACTGGGCCTCCGTGGACGAGGACGGCTACTGGTTCCTGCACGGCCGCTCCGACGACACCTTGAACATCGCAGGCAAGCGCGTGGGCCCGGCCGAGCTGGAATCCGCGGTCGTCGCCCACCCCGCGGTCGCCGAGGCGGCGGCGGTCGGCGTGCCGCACGCGGTCAAAGGCGAGGTCGCGTGGGTCTTCTGCGCCCTCGTGCCCGGGGTGGAGCCGAGCGAGGAGCTGGCCGCAGAGCTCCGGGCCGCCGCGGCGGGCGAGCTCGGCAAGGCGTTCGCGCCCGAGCGGGTGCTCTTTGTCTCGGCGCTGCCGAAGACCCGCAGTGCCAAGATCGTCAGGCGGGCCGTGCGCGCCAAGGCGCTCGGCTCCGATCCCGGCGACCTCTCGTCGCTGGAGAACCCCGAGACCCTGGAGGAGATCGAACGTGTCGCAACCGGCTGACAGACTCGACGGACAGGTAACCCTCATCACCGGCGGCGGCCGCGGGATCGGCGCCGGCATCGCCCGAGAGCTCGCCGCAGCCGGCGCACGTGTCGCGGTGGCGGCACGAACTCGCGCCCAGGTCGACCAGGTCGCAAACGAGACCGGCGGGCTCGCCTTCGAGTTGGACGTCACCGACCGGGAGGCCGTTAAGCGAACGGTGGCCGAGATCGAGCGCGAGCTCGGGCCGATCGACCTCCTCGTCGCCAACGCCGGCATCGGGAACCAGGGCGGCGCGACGTGGGAGGCCGATCCGGCTACGTGGTGGCGCGTCCTCGAGGTGAACGTCCTCGGCGTCCACCTCTGCAGTAGAGCCGTCATCCCGGGAATGCTCGGGCGCGGCGAGGGCCGAATCGTCATCACCGGCAGCGGGGCGGCATACCTTCCAGGCTCCTCCGGTACCGCATACTCCGCGAGCAAGGCAGCCGTCTGCCGGTACGGCGAGACGCTGGCGAACGAGCTCGAGGGCCGGATTCCCGTCTTCCACTTCAGCCCGGGCCTCGTCAAGACCGAGATGACGGGCGGCAGCTTCTCGGACGATGCGCCCTGGACGCCGCCGGAGCTGGCGCCGCGCCTCGTCCGGGTGCTGGCCTCCGGGCGAGCCGATGCGCTGGCCGGCCGGTACCTGCACGCCGAGCACGACGACATCGAAGAGCTGATCTCCCGCTCCGACGAGATCGTGCGCGACGACCTGAACGCGATCCGCCTGCGCCGCTGAACCTGGTTTTCGACTGGTAGTCTAAAACCTGTTAATGAGACTCGCGCTCGCCCAGATCAATACCACCGTCGGCGATCTCGACGGCCACCGGGATCTGATCCTGGACCGGCTCGAGGAGGCGAAGGCGGCGGGCACTGACCTCGTGCTCTTCCCCGAGCTGGCCGTCACCGGCTACCCGCCCGAGGACCTCTTGCTCCGCCCGGGCTTTTTACGAGCCGCAGAGGAGTCGCTCGCCGCGATCGCCCGGGCGACGCACGGGATCGTCGCGCTCGTCGGGGTTCCCCACTTCGACCGCGATCTCTTCAACGCCTGCGCGATCTGCGCCGGCGGGGAGGTGAAAGCGCTCTACCGCAAGCGCTTCCTGCCGAATTACGGCGTCTTCGACGAGGACCGCTACTTCGCGCCGGCACGCGACCTGCTGCTGCTCGAGCACGGTGGCACGCTGATCGGCCCCACGATCTGCGAGGACATGTGGCAGCCCGGTCCGCCTGCCACCGATCTCGCGCTCGCGGGCGCCCAGCTGTTGACGAACATCTCGGCGTCGCCCTTCCACGTCGGGCGCGACCGGGAGCGGGAGGAGATGTTCGCCACGCGCGCGCGGGACAACTCGTGCTTCGTCGCCTTCTGCAACAGCGTCGGGGGGCAGGATGAGCTGATCTTCGATGGGCACTCGCTCGTGCTCGACGAGGAGGGTCACGTGCTCGCGCGTGCCCCGGGCTTCGAGGAGGCATTGCTCGTCGTGGACATCGACCCTGCCGACGCCGTTGGGCGGCGCCTGCGGGACGTGCGCCGACGCGGCCTCGTGCGCGAACGAGGCGGCGCGGTACCCGAAGCGCCGGTCGTCCACGTGGGCGTGCCCGGTACCACTGCCGACCCAGTCGAGCCGCAGCTGGCGGCACCGCTCGACGAGCTCGAGCAGATGCGGCTCGCGCTCGAGCTCGGGCTGCGTGACTACGTCGAGAAGAACGGGTTCAGCGAGGTCGTCGTCGGCGTCTCGGGCGGGATCGACTCTGCGCTCACGGCCGCGCTTGCGGTCGAGGCGCTCGGAGCCGAGCGCGTGCACTGCGTCTCGATG
>Ga0307296_10001789_pt1 | contig 10912 bp, 13 predicted proteins | sample ER_DNA_153_FD_194467 | JGI IMG/M metagenome (GOLD analysis project Ga0307296, IMG submission 194467) | Bulk soil microbial communities from the East River watershed near Crested Butte, Colorado, United States - ER_DNA_153 | ecosystem: Environmental > Terrestrial > Soil > Floodplain | place... | reverse complement strand
CACCCTGGGGGCGGTCGCAGACGCGGTCGACCTCCGGACGGCCGTCCTCGCGACGGCGGCCGGGCCGGCCGTCGCCCTCCTCGTCAGCCTGCTTCTTCCGCCTGCGCCGGTGCGCCGCCCGGTCGAACCCCTCGCGGCCACGATGTGATGGAGAGCGCCCGCGACTTCTTCGAGGGCATTTCCGAGCGCATCGATCCCGAGCGCGCTCGCGGCCTGGACGCCTCCTACCGCTTCGAGATCGACGGCGCGGGGAGCTGGCGCCTCGAGGCCGACGGCGACCGCGTAATCGTCTCCGAGAGCGATGTGCCCGCCGATTGCGTGATCCGCACCGATGAGCGCACGTTCCTTCGCATCGTCAGCGGAGAGCAGAGTCCCATGGGCGCCTATATGACCGGCAAGGTGAGGGTGGAAGGCGACCTGGGACTCGCTCTCAAGCTGCGCGAGCTCTTCGGCTAGTCCCCTCTGCAATCGGAGAAACCTTGCAACCGGCGCCTGGCCAGACTTCAATGGCGCTGGTGGAAGCGCACGAGGAACTGCCTGCCTGGAGCCTTCCGGCCCACGCGGTCGAAGGGATCTCACTGTCGTCCGACTGGCCGGAGCGGGTGGACCGGGAGTGGGCGTGGGGCGGCTCGACGGGCTCGAACGTCCGAGTCTGCATCCTCGACAGCGGGGTCGAGAACGGCCATCCGCTCGTGGGCGAGGTGGAAGGCTCCGTTGCGGTCTCGATCGGAGACGACGGCGAACCCGTGGTCGAAGAGGACTCTGAGGGCGACCTCTGCGGGCACGGGACGGCTTGCGCGGGCATCGTGCGCGCGCTGGCGCCTGACTGCCGCCTCTTTAGCGCCCGGGTGCTCGGCGCCGGCTACACCGGTAGCGGCCGCGTCCTCCTCGCCGGGCTGCGCTGGGCCGTCGAGCAGGGCTTCGAAGTCGTGAACATGAGCCTCTCAACAACCAAGCAAGATCTCGCTGGGTTCCTTCACGAGCTTGCCGACAGTGCCTACTTCCGCCGCTCGGTGCTCGTCGCCTCTGCCCACAACATGCCGGTGGACAGCTACCCGTGGCGCTTCTCATCCGTCATCTCGGTCGGGAGCCACGAGGGCGACGATCCGCTCCAGTTCTTCTACAACCCCGCGCCGCCCGTCGAGTTCTTCGCGCGTGGGCTCGACGTGGAGATCGCGTGGCTCGGCGGAGCGACCATCCGCGCGTCCGGCAACAGCTTCGCGACGCCCCACATCGCAGGGATCTGCGCGCTCATCCTCGGCAAGCATCCCGAGCTGACTCCCTTTCAGCTCAAAAGCGTCCTCCACTTGACCGCGACGAACGTCGCTCCGGCATGAGCGAAGACCGCCTTCGCGCAGCCGTGGCGGCCGGCGTCCTCGGCTCGGAGGAGGGGCACGTGGCGCTCCTCCAGTCGGTGGTCGACGTCGCGCGCGCGATCTTCAAAGCGCGCGCCTCCTCGATCTTTCTCCTGGACGAGGACACGGACGAGCTCGTCTTCGAGGCGGTTTCCGGGGAGGGCTCGGAGCGGCTCTTGGGCACCCGCTTCCCCTCGAGCAAGGGCATCGCCGGCTGGGTGCTGGTCACGCGTCAGTCCCTCGTCCTCGAAGACGTGAGCGGCGATCCGCGCTTCGCGCGGGACTTCGCAGAGCAGACGGGTTACGTGCCCAAGGGGCTCATGGCCGTTCCGCTTCTCCACGGAGAGCGCACCCTAGGCGTGCTCGAGGTGCTCGACCGCCCCGAGAGCTCGAAGTTCACCCTGGCCGAGAGCGATCTGCTCGGCCTCTTCGCCAACCAGGCCGCGCTTGCGCTAGACCTTCTGCTCGCAGCCCGGCGCGCTCGATCGGTGCTGGAGGAGGGGGCGGGAGAGGATGCTGTCGTGGCGCGCCTTGCGGCGGCCCTGTCTCACCTCGAGGAAGACAAGCGCGACGCGGGGCTACGTCTGCTCGAGGCGCTGACGGAGACTCTCGAAAGGAAGTGAGCCGGGCGGCTGAGCCGCCCGGCCCCACGTTCCGAGCTACTAGGCCTTGAAGCGGTGGCCTTCGACGTCGGACTCGTCGTCCGTCGCCCGGCGCTCCGCTTCCTGACCTTCCGAGCCCTCGTCGTTCTGGGCCTTCGTGCGATGGCCCTCGACATCGGGATCGTCTGTCTCTGGTGCGTGCCGCTCTTGCTCTTGCTCGGACATGCAGCCTCCTTTTCGTTACCGCCAGCGGATGGCTAGCCGTCCACATGACGGCCACGTGTGCCCGTATCTTCCCACGCGTTGCGAAACCCGCAAACATCGGCCCGATGACAGGCGGCGCCCGCGAGCGGCTAGCCGAGTCCCTGGTCGCGTTTCGGGCGGTTTTTCGGAACCCCGACCTACGGAGAATCGAGCTTGCGCTGACGGGCTCGGTGACGGGTGAATGGGCGTATGCAATCGCGCTTGCGGTCTACGCCTTCGACCGCGGCGGCGCGGCGGCCGTCGGCATTGTCGGCCTGATCCGCTTCCTGCCCGCAGCGGTATCGGCTCCCTTCGCGGCCGTCCTCGGTGACCGCTTTCGGCGCGGGCGCGTGATGGTGGCCTCAGACGTTCTCCGAGCGCTAGCGATGGCGGCTGCGGCTGCCGCAACCCTCGGCGGTGCTCCGGCGGGCGTCATCTACGCCCTGGCCGGCTTCGTATCCGTCGTCTCGACCGCCTTCCGCCCGGCCCAGGCGGCTCTCTTGCCTTCGCTTGCGCGGACGCCCGAGGAGCTGACGGCGTCGAACGTCGCGTCGACGACAATCGAGAGCGTCGGGAGCTTTGCCGGTCCCGCTCTCGGCGGTCTCCTCCTCGCCGCCACGAGCGCGGGAGTGGTCTTCGCTGCAACGGCGGCCACGTTCGTCTGGTCGGCGCTTCTCGTCCTCGGCGTGGCCTCTGAGCCGCCCGCGGGAGAGCGCGGGCGGGGCCCGGGGATTCGAGCCGAGGCGCTGGCCGGGTTCCGCACCATCGCCGTGGAAGCCCGGCTTCGGCTCGTCGTCGCTCTCTACGGCGCGCAGACCCTGGTCGCCGGGGCGCTGAATGTTCTCATCGTCGTGGCCGCCCTCGATCTCCTTGACCTGGGGAAGTCCGGGCCGGGGTTCCTGAACTCCGCCGTCGGTGTCGGCGGCCTTGTGGGAGCCGTCGTCGCGCTCGCGCTCGTCGGCAGGCGCCGGCTCGCCACCGATTTCGGGCTCGGGCTCTTCCTCTGGGGGGTCCCGATCGCTCTCATCGGCGTCTGGCCGCACGAAGCGCCTGCTCTCGTGCTGCTCGCGGTGCTCGGCGTCGGCAACACCCTTGTGGACGTCGCCGCCCTCACGCTTCTCCAGCGGGCGGCCCCCGACGAGGTGTTGGCGCGCGTGTTCGGGGTAATCGAAAGTCTGCTCGTTGCCGCGGTCGGGCTCGGTGCGATCCTGGCGCCACTCCTCGTTTCCGTCTTCGGGATCCGAGGCGCGTTGATCGCGACGGGCGCACTACTTCCGGTTCTGACCGCTCTCAGCTGGCGCAGGCTCGTCAGGATCGACGCCGACGTGACTGTTCCCGAGCGTGAGCTCGCTCTTTTGCGCGGCCTGCCGATGTTCGCGCCGCTTCCCGGGCCATCGCTTGAGCATCTGGCGGGCAGTCTGCGTGCATTGCGGATCCACGCCGGCGAGGAGATCGTGCGCGAAGGCGAGACAGGGGACCGCTTCTACGTCATCGCATCCGGCGAGGTCGATGTGATCGTGGGAGGGCAGCCGACGGCAAAGCTTGACCCGGGCGATTACTTCGGCGAGATCGCGCTGCTGCGAGAGGTGCCTCGAACGGCCACGGTCGTCGCCCGCACGGACGTCGAGCTTTTCACCCTCGATCGCGACGAGTTCGTGACCGCGGTCACCGGCCATCCGGAGAGCCGTGATGCGGCCGACGCCGTCATCGGCGCCCGCCTGGGAACCCTGCGATCGGGGATGGCGTCGATTTGAGCCCGTTTCAAGATGGGGCCTCGCGCCCCAGTGCGATTCGGGCGGCTCAGGTCTTCATTTTGAGACGGGCTCTAGGGAGCGAGCACTTCGAGTTTCCAACCGTCGTCGCTGCGGGTGTAACGGACGCGGTCGTGCATGCGGTTCTCCCGGCCTTCCCAGAACTCGATGGTCTCTGGCACGAGGAGGAAACCCCCCCAGTAAGGCGGCCGCGGAGGATCGTCCCCGTAGGCGGCCTCCGCCTCCGCGAAGGCCTGCTCGAGCTCTTTCCTGTCTCCGAGCGGACTGCTCTGGCGTGAGGCGCGGGCCGCGAGGCGGCTGCCAACCGGGCGGCTGCGGTAGTACTCGTCCGACTCGCGCTCCGGGAGTCGCTCCGTTCGGCCGGTGACAAGCACCTGGCGCCGCGGTTCCTGGGCCCAGTGAAAGACCAGTGCCGCGCGAGGATTCTCAGTGAGCTCGCGGCCCTTGCGGCTCTCATAGTTCGTGAAGAAGGCGAAGCCGCGCTCGTCGGCGCCCTTGAGGAGGACTGTGCGAGCCGACGGCTTGCCATTCGCGTCCGCCGTCGCGAGCGTCATCGCTTCCGGCAGGTCCAACCCCGCTGCACGCGCGGCCTCGAACCATTCCCGAAAGAGCTCGAGCGGATCGACCACGCTACTCCTCCAGCTCCACGAGGACGGCACCCCCCGCAACGCGATCTCCCTCGGAGACGTGCACCTTGCGAACGACGGCCTCGAAAGGCGAGACGAGCGGCGTCTCCATCTTCATCGCCTCCAGGAGGATGAGAGGCTGTCGCGCCTCTACGCGGTCGCCTTCGGCGGCGAGCACCCGAAGGACGATTCCGGGCATGGGCGCCCTGATCGAGCTCTGGCCGTGACCGTTGGTGCTCGCCGGATGCGCGGTCTGCTCGACTGTGAGCAAGGGCCTCGGCTTGCCGCGACGTCCGTTCAGTCGCCAGGATCCCGTCCAGGGTGGCGAGACTCTCGGCGCCCGCGACAACGGCGGATAGTCGTCGAGGAAACGCGTGGTCGTGCGGCCGGCTCTCACCTCCGGGTGGGCAACGAGCCAGCGTAGGAACGGGAGGTTCGTCGTCAGTCCGCCCACCTCGGTCTCACGCAGCGCGGCGGCCAGGCGGTTGAACGCCTCAGCCCGCGTTTCGCCGGCGGCTATGAGCTTGGCGATCAGCGGGTCGTAGGCAACCGGAACCTCGTCTCCCGCCTCGACCCCTGCATCGACACGAATCTCCTCCGGGAGCCGCAGCTTGTAGATGCGGCCTGCCTGCGGGAGAAACGTTCGCGGATCTTCGGCGTAGAGACGCACTTCGACTGCATGGCCTTCCGGCTCGCGGGAGGCGACTTCGAGCTTGTCGCCCGAGGCGATCCGCAGTTGCTGCTCCACGAGGTCGAGGCCGGTGACGAGCTCGGTGACCGGGTGCTCCACCTGAATCCGCGCGTTCAGCTCGAGGAACCAGAAGCTCCCGTCCTCGAGCATGAATTCCGCCGTTCCCGCGCCGACGTAGCCCGCCGCCCGGGCGAACGCGATTGCGGCTTCGCCTATCGCCTCTCGAAGCTCGTCGTCCAATGCAGTGGACGGACTCTCTTCGAGGATCTTCTGGTGCCGCCGCTGAATCGAGCACTCCCGCTCGCCCAGGTGGATGACCGTACCGTGGCTGTCCGCGAGCAACTGCACCTCGACGTGCCGCGGGCGCTTCACATAGCGCTCGCAGAAGACGGTCCCGTCGCCAAAAGCGGCCTCTGCCTCCCGCTCTGCGGCCGCGAGTGCTTCGTCGAGCTCCTCCCGAGAATTGACCACTCGCATCCCGCGCCCCCCGCCGCCGGCGGCCGCCTTGACGATGAGCGGGAAGCCGATGACGTCCGGACTCCCGTCCGGCACGACGGGCACGCCGGCCTCCGCGGCGAGCCGTTTCGCCTCGAGCTTGTCTCCAGCGGACCGGAGAACCGTGGGGGGCGGACCGACCCAGGTGACGCCCGCCGCTTCCACAGCCGCGGCGAAGTCCGCGTTTTCGGCGAGAAAGCCGTACCCAGGATGGATGGCGTCCGCGCCGCTCTCGTTCGCTGCCCTCAGGTGCTCCGCGGGATCGAGGTAGCTCGAGATCTCGAGTGTCTCCCGTGCGCGGCGCGTGTGCAGAGCCCCGCGGTCATCCAGGGAAGAAACCGCGACCGTCTCGACGCCGAGCCGGTCGCATGTGGCGAAGATGCGGGCCGCGATCTCCCCCCGGTTCGCTACGAGGAGCTTGTGGATCTCCACTCCGGCGCGCGCTTCTCCAGGAAGGCGCGGAGGCCCTCCTGCCCTTCGTCGCTCGTCCTCCGCTTCGCGGCAATCTCGGCGGTCTCCCGGCCGGTGGGGCGCTCGAGCGTGAGCTTTTTCCCGGCGCGAACCGCCTCCGGCCCGCCCGCGAGCAGCGCCTCGACGATTCCGGCCACTGCCTCGTCGGGGGTATCGGAAACCTCGTGGACAAGACCGATCCGCAGTGCCACCTCCGCGCCGAAGCGCTCTCCGGTCAGAAACCAGCGCCGAGCCTCGCTGGTGCCGATCTTCGCAAAGACGAACGGCGAGATGACCGCAGGGATGATCCCCAGCCGTACCTCCGAGAAGCCGAAGACCGCATCCGTCGCCGCCGCGGCGATGTCGGCGCACGCGACCAGCCCGCTACCGCCGCCGAGGACGTACCCGTGGGCGTGCACGACGACCGGCGCGGGGCAGCGCTCGATCGCCTCGCACATGCGGTAGAGCCGCAGCGCGTCCTCGACGTTCTCCTCATACGAGAGCTCGATTGAGGCGCGCTGCCAGTCGACATCAGCGCCTGCGCAGAAGCTCTCGCCGTCGCCCGCAAGGACGACCGCGCGGGCGTCACCGACGTCCGCGAACGCTTCGGTCAGCTCCGCGATCAGAGCCGCATCGAAGGCATTGCGCCGTTCGGGACGAGCAAGAGTCATCCGCAGCACGGGCCCGTCCCGTTCGATCCGAAGCGCGCTCACGACGGGGAGCTTAAGAGCTCGTTCCAAAATGAGAGCTATGCCGCCGGAATCGCGCTAGACGGCGTGAGGCCGCGTCCTCAGTCGCGCCCGTATCTCTTCGATACGAGCGCTCCCTGCGTCCTTGCCTCCCATCCCTCTATCGCGCCCCGGCGACGAGCCCCATTCTGAAACGAACTCTAAAGTTCACCGCATGATTCGCGGTGCGCTCGCGGCGGCGCTGACGCCGCTTCGGGACGGCGGTGCCGCGCTCGACGACGAGGCGTTCGGTCCTTACCTCGATTTCCTCGTCGATGGAGAGCTCGACGGCATCCTCGCGCTCGGCACCACGGGCGAGGGCATCCTGCTCTCGGTGGCGGAGCGCAAGCACGTCGCCGAGCTCTTCCTCGCCGCCTCAGCCGGCCGTCTCCAGGTCGCCGTCCATTGTGGCGCGCAAACGACCGCCGACACCGTCGCGCTCGCGGAGCACGCGGCGGCCGCCGGCGCCGACGGGATTGCCGTCATCGGCCCGCCCTATTTCCGACTCGACACGGAGGCGCTGCTTCGCCACTTCGGGCGGGCGGCGGAAGCCTGTGCGCCGACGCCCTTCTACCTTTACGAGTTCGAGGCGGCCAGCGGCTACGCGATTCCGCTCGAAGTCGTCGAGCGCCTGCGGGACAAAGCACAGAACCTGGCAGGTCTGAAGGTGTCGGACTCTCCGTTCGACAAGGTGCGTCCGTACCTCGTCGAAGGCCTCGACGTCTTCGTGGGGGCCGAGGCCCTGCTCGCCGACGGGCTCGCCGAAGGCGCGGCAGGAGCTGTCTCCGGGCTCGCGGCGGCTTTCCCGGCCGAGGTCGCGGCAGTTGTCCGAAATCCTACGCCGGAGGCGGCCGTCGACCTGGGCGAGCTCCGGGGGCAGATCGAGCGTTTTCCACGCCACGCAGCGCTCAAGGCGGTTGTCGGCCGCCGCGGACTCGCGGTGGGCGAAGACGTTCGCGCGCCCTTGCGTGGGTTGACTCCCTCCGAGCGGGTCGAGCTCCTCGAATGGCTCGAATCGTCGTAGCCGGGGCCGGCGCGACCGGCGCGAGCATCGCCTATCACCTCGCGCTCCAGGGAGCCTCCGAAGTGGTACTCGCTGACCGCGGCGAGATTGCGGGAGGCGCCACGGGGAAAGCGATGGGGGGCATCCGGCAGCAGTTCTCGACCGCCGCCGAGGTGCGGCTCACCCAGCAGAGCATCCGTTTCTTCGAGGAGCTCGGCCCGCCTTTCTTCGACCAGGTGGGGTACCTATTTCTCGCGACCAGCGCCGATGGGTTCGCGGCTCTCGAAGAGCGCCGTGAGCTCCAAGCCGGACTCGGCGTGCCCGTGGAGCAGCTCGACCCAGCCGAAGCCGAGGCCCTGGCGCCCGGGATCTTCTCCGGGGACGTCGTCGGCGCCGTCATCTGCCGCGAGGATGGGGTCGCCGATCCGCCGGCCGTCGCGGCTGAGCTCGTCCGGCGGGCGGGTGACCTCGGGGTGGACCTGCGCGAGCACACCGCCGCCGAACAGCTGGACGCCGACATCCGGGTGCTCGCCTGCGGTGCCTACTCGGCCGAGGCGGCTGCGCGACACGGGGTCGACTTGCCGGTCCGACCGCTCTGTCGCCAGCTCTTCGAGACGACCGCCATGGAGGGAATCCCGGATGGGCTGCCGATGGTGCTCGAGGCCGAGTCCGGCTTTCATTTCAGGCGCCGCGGCGACACGCTTCGAGTCGCGATGCCCGATCCGGAGCCGCGCTGGGGCTTCGAGGAGACCGTGGACGAATCGCTCTTGCCAGACCGCCTCGAGCGCCTTGCCCACCGGTTTCCCGCTGCGTCCTCGACACAGGTGGGACGCACCTGGGCCGGCCTCTACGACATGACGCCTGATGCACACCCCATCATCGGCTTCGTCGAGGACGGGCTCTACGCTGCCTGCGGATTCTCAGGGCACGGCTTCATGCAGTCGCCGGCCGTCGGGCGGGCGGTCGCCGAAGAGGTCCTCCACGGTGCCTCGAGCTTCGACCTGTCGCCCTACAGGCTGGAGCGCTTCAGCGCCGGCGCGGTCTTCCCGGAAGAGGTCATTCTTTAGCCGCTACGAGCGCGGGTCCAGCACCTCAGACTCGTCGCCCGCTTCGCCGATCTTCTCGACCACGAGGTAGGTCTTGTGCCGCTCGAGGACGCGCTCGACGCTCTCGACCTCGTGGCCCGGCCTGACGACGAAGCGGTCGCCCTCCGCCCGCACGGCTTCGTACTCGGGCCGCGAGAGCTGCACGGTCTCCAGGCACTGGTTCCGGCCGCATTCGCACAGGAAGTCAGTCTGGCCGGCCACTTCGAAGCCTTCGTTCACCTCTGCGATGCGCTCGTTCACCTCGCGGAAGAGGCTTTCGTTCCGAACGTAGCGTTCCTGTTGAGAATTCAAGGCCGTGTCCAGGGGGCGCACTGCGCCCGGTGAGGGGGTGCGTGTGATTCTAGGCGCGTCTAGGGCTCAGTCCAAGACGGACACCTCGAGGTGGGGGTGGACGCGGCGGAGAACACGCAGATAGATATCGATCTCGCGCCTTGCGAGTGCCAGGGCGAAGGGATCCGGCGCCGTCAGCCCAACCGTGACCGCGTCCACCGGTTCTGCGCCGTACTCGGTGCGTTCGAAGAACTCGAGCACCGCGTCGAGGTCCGCTGGCCGGCTGACTCTGATCTCGAGCTGGGACGGTTCCACAACAATCATTCCTGGGCGACTCAGACTCAGAGTCCCCGAGAGGCCCGAAACTTGCATGGCGGAGATGTGATGTTTGTCTCCTCGGTGGGCATATAGGGCGCGTGAGCCCCTCTCTTGAGCAGCGGCTTCGAAGGGACACTTCGTTCGAGCGGCTCTATCGCCAGCACAGGCGCGATGTCTACGGAGCCGTGCTCCGTGACGTGCGCGATCCGGACGAAGCAGAGGACGTCACGCAGATTGCTTTCCTGAACGCCTTCCGGGCGATTCGCCGCGGCGAAGAGCCGGAAAAGCCCCGGGCCTGGCTCGTCACGATCGCGCGCAATGTCTGCCGAAGGCGCTACAGAGATCTCTCCCGGCGCCCGCAGGAGGTCGGACTCGACCCCGAGGTCGCCGTCGCGGCCGCCGAGGTGGACGGGCCGACAGCCGGCGAGATCGCCGCGGCCATCCGGCGCCTGCCTGAGAACCAGCGCGCCGTCATCCTCCTCCGAGAGGTTCAGGGCCACTCGTATACGGAGATCGCTGCAGAGCTCGACCTTTCCGTCTCGGCCGTTGAGACGCTCATCTTCCGCGCGCGGCGGAACCTCAGCGAGCAGCTCGAGCTCTCGGAGCATGCGCCGGTGACGCAGAAGCGCCGCGCTCGGGGCTGGCTCGCGTTCCCGCTCCCCGGGTTTGGTTCGTTCAGCTTTTCGCTCGGTCGGGCGGGTGTCGCGGCCATGATCGGCGGCGTCGCGATCGTGGCGGGGCCAGCGGGTGGGCCGGCGGCGCCGACGGTTCCTTCTCACCGGGCACCCTCGTTAGCCGAGGCTGCGGGGGCGCCGCTACCCCAGACGCGAGATCATCTGCTGCGCGCGAAGGCACCAGCCAGCGGTTCCACGCGCGCCCGCCGGCATCGGTCGGCAACCACAGCGGTTTCCGGGGGCGGGACCGGGGGCGGTGGAAGCGGCGGCCTTGCGCTTCCCAAGGTGACGGTTCCCTCGGTCGGCACGCTTGCGCCGGTCGACACGCTTGCTCCGGTCGCCATTCCGTCACTTCCCGTTCAGCCCGCCCTGCCTCCTCCACCGGCGCTCCCGCCGGTTCCTCTTCCGCTCGGATAGAGCTCCTACATCCGGAAGACCCCGAAGACGGTCTCGGGTATCGGCGCATTCAGGCTCGATGCGATCCCCAGCGCGAGAACGTGGCGAGTGTCGAGGGGATCGATGATGCCGTCGTCCCAGAGGCGGGCGGTCGAGTAGTAGGGACTGCCTTCGCGCTCATAC
>Ga0307296_10001788_pt1 | contig 10912 bp, 8 predicted proteins | sample ER_DNA_153_FD_194467 | JGI IMG/M metagenome (GOLD analysis project Ga0307296, IMG submission 194467) | Bulk soil microbial communities from the East River watershed near Crested Butte, Colorado, United States - ER_DNA_153 | ecosystem: Environmental > Terrestrial > Soil > Floodplain | place: USA... | reverse complement strand
GGTCAGGTGTTGCCTCTTGGCGGCGTCGTGAGCACCTGCTCGACCGACCAGCCCTTGCGGCACCGCTCCAGCAACGTCTTGACCCGGATGCCCGTCCGCTGCGACCACTCAGCCAGGGTGAGCGTCTCGCCCTCCCAGGTGAGCGGTTCGCCGCGGTGGTGCCAATGCGCCGCCGGGTCATCGGTGGGCGACCCGTACCGCGGCAGGTCCCCCGCCCGGTAGAACCGTCTCCGCTCGGGGTCGTCCCGCAGCGACAGGTCGGTCTCCCGCTCCAGCTCACGGCGGAACTCCTCGTCGCTGACGGGCGGTTGGCGAGGAGGGGTCTGCTGCCGGGGGCGGCGCTCGTCGGTCACGGAGAGGTGTCCTCCTGCGGGGTGTGGCACCTATCACAGTAGTCGCGCTGCCGGCACTACGGCAGGCCGACCCCAAACGCTAACGTCTTGCACCGTGACCGGCGGCGGTGGAGAGTGTCCCTCCGAGCTGGCGGAGGGAGCCCATGACGACCATCAGCGACGAGGAGCTGTACACGGGCCTGCACGCGTTCGTGTTCATCAAGGAGGTCGACCCGGGGCGCAATGTCGCCGACGTGGTCGACGACATCGCCGACCCCGAGCGCTTCACCTCCGACAACGGGCGGGTGCTGTTCGCGTCGGTGGTCGTCGGGTCCTACATCGGGTTTGCCCACGTCCGCACCGACGAGGGTGACCTGGCGGCGTTGCAGCGACTCATCTACCACGACCTGTGGGCCAGGGGGGTGGGCTGCGAGCATGCCGTTGAGGGCCCCGTCTACACCACGATGGGCGTGAACGCCCAGCCCAAGGGGCCCAAGCGCAAGAGCCCGCCGTTCTGCGCCCTGGTGCGGGTCCGGACCGACGACGACCCGGTGGCGGTCATGCGCGAGATCGCCCGCCGGTTCGACGAGACCGACCCCTTCCAGGGCGCGTCGGTCACCTTCGGCAGGGCCGACCTGCTGGTCGAGCTGGCCGGGGACACGCTGGACGCGGTCAGCCAGCCCGTCCTGTCGGTCATCAGGGAAGCGCCAGGGGTCATCTGGACCGACACGGCGTTCGCCTACTCGGGTCCCTGGCGAACCCCGTCCTAGCCACCGCGACCCGCCGCCGTGACGGTCGACCCCGCCATGAGCGCCGTCCCGAGCGGCGAGCGCAAGCTGGTCACGCTCGTGTTCGCGGACCTCTCCGGCTTCACCGCGCTGGCCTCCTCGCTCGACCCCGAGGAGGTCTACGCCGTGGTCCGGCCCGGCCTGGCGGCCATGCAGCGGCTGGTGGAGGAGCACGGCGGGACCGTGCCCCAGGTCATGGGGGACGGGTTCATGGCCGTCTTCGGGGTCCCGACCGCCCACGAGGACGACGCCGAACGGGCCGTGCGGGCCGCGCTGGCCGTCCGTGACCACGCCAGGGTCCTGCACCGCGCCGGCGGCTGGGGGACCGGCATCCGCTTCCCCGAGGCCCACGCCGGCGTCAACTCGGGCGAGGTGATGGTCGCTCCCTCGTCTGAGCTGAGCGGCTTCGCCATCCTCGGTGACACCGTCAACGTTGCCGCTCGCCTGGCCGACCTGGCCCGGCCAGGGGTCGTGCTGGTGGCCGAGCCGACCGTGCGGCGCACCGGGCACGCGATCCGCTTCGGGCCCGGCCGCGCCTACCGGGCCAAGGGCAAGCCGAGACCGGTGACGGCCTTCGAGGCCATCGAGGTCCGCTCGGCCCTGCCCGCGGGGCGGGCCACCCCCATCGTCTCGGGCAGCTTCGTCAACCGCGAGCTCGAGCTGGACGCGCTCGAGCAGGCGCTGGGGCAGGCACTCCGCGAGCGGCGCTCCAACGTGCTGGTGGTGACGGCCGAGCCCGGGGCCGGCAAGACGCGGCTGGCGACCGAGTTCACCAGCCGGCGGCCCGGCACCATCGTCCTGACCGGTCGCTGCACCCCGTACGGGCAGCGGCTGCCGCTGTCCCCGCTCGGCGGCGCGGTGCAGGCCCTGATCGGCCTGCCCGCCGACGCCCCCGCGACCGTCGCCGACCGGGAGGTGCGGCGGCTGGCCGACCGGGTCGCCGGGTCGCGTCGGGCCGGCGACCTGGTGCGGGGGCTCAAGCTGCTGCTCGGCACGATCGACCCGGGTGAGGTGCGCGATCCCAGCGGCGCCGCCGGGGAGTCGACCCTGGCCGCCAGGGCCGTGGTCGAGGGCCTGGCCCGCGAGGGACCGGTGGTCACGGTCGTCGACGACCTGCACTGGGCCGACGCCCAGCTGCTGGAGCTGCTCCGGACGACCAGCACCGACCCGTGGTCGGGCCCGGTGCTGCTGCTCGGGCTCTCGCGCCCGGAAGCTCTCGAGGCCAGTGACGCGCTGCCCACCCTGGAGCTGGGAGCGCTCCCCGAGCGGCAGCTGCGGGAGCTCGGGGAGCTGGCGCTGGGTCCAGGCGCGCCCGGGCAGGTCCTTGAGCGGATCGCCGCCCGCGCCTCCGGGAACCCGCTGTTCCTGGAGGAGAGCCTGAGCATGCTGGTGGAGTCGGGGGCGCTGGTCCGGCAGGACGGCACCTGGATCGTGGCCGATCCCGAACTGCTGGACCGGGTGCCGGCCACCATCCGGACACTCATCGCCGCCCGCCTCGACGGGCTGCCCCCCGACGAGCGGCGGGTGCTGCGCGACGCCGCAGTCTGCGGCGAGGCCGCCTGGGACCGGCTGCTGGAGACCCTGTCGGGAGGGGCCGACGTGCAGGAGGCCCTGAAACGCCTGGTGCAGCGGGGCCTGCTCCAGCAGCGGAGCTACTCGCCGGTCCCGGGGGCCGAGGAGTACGGGTTCAGGCACGTGCTCATCCGGGAGGTGGCGTATGCGTCGATCCCCCGCCGGGACCGGTCCGGGCTGCACCTCCAGGTCGCGACCTGGCTGCGGGAGTCGTCGCGCCTCCCCGAGGAGCCGCTGGCCGAGCTCGCCCACCACTACGAGCTGGCCTGGCGCCTCAGCTACTCCAGCGCCGCCGGGACCGCCGACCCCGCCCTGGCCCGGCTGGCCGCCGAGTATCTCGGCCGCTGGGCCGACCGGACACTCACCTACCAGGCACGGCTGGCCGAGTCGCTGTACCGGCGAGCGATCGAGGCCGCGGCCGCGTCCGCCGACGAGGACCCGGGGCTGGCCATCCGGACGTCGCTGGGGCGGGCCGAGAGCCTGATCGAGCTCGGGCGCCACCAGGAGGCGACCGAGCCGGCCAACGCCGCCCGGGACCTGGCCAGGCGCAGCGGCGACGGGCACCTGGAGGCCAGGGCGCTGCTCGCCCTCGGGCGTATCGAGTCCGACGTCGGCGACGACGAGGTCGCGCGGCGCCTGCTCGGCCAGGCGCTGTCGTCGTTCGAGGCCGTCGGGGACCTGGGCAGCCAGGCCTGGGCCAAGCACCGGCTCTCGGAGGTCCTCGGGCGGGCCGACTACTCCCTCGAGCTCGAGCACCTGCGCGAGGCCTACCGGCTGTTCGAGCGGGCCGGCGACCGCTGGGGGCTGGCCGTCGCCGCCCAGGACCTGGCGTATCTGCTGACCACGGTCGGCGGCGACGAGTTCCATCACTGGTACGGGCAGGCGCGCCGGCTGGCCGGGAGCGACAGCGACCTCCGGTCGCGGGCGGCCCTGCTGCGGACCTGGGGGTACTTCAGCTACTACCGCGGGGAGCACGGCGAGGCCATCCGGGCCATGGGCGAGGCCAGGCCGATCGCCGTCGAGGCCGGGGACCGGTACGCCGAGGCGGACACGTTCCTCATCGAGGCGATGGCCGCCTCCCAGGTCGCCACCCCCGCCGACGCCGGGCGGCTGGCCGCCGAGGTCGTCCGGCTGGGCAGGTCGATCGGTTCCCTGCGCATCGCCGGGCTTGGCCTGGCCGTCGGCGCCCGGGCCTGCCTCCGGCAGGGGTACCCGGCGCGGGCCACCAGGCAGCTGGCCGCGGCCCGCCAGACGCTCCAGCGGGGCGGCGTCCGCGTTGAGCTGCTGGAGGTCGACTTTGTCCACGCCGGGGTCCACCTGGACCGGGGCAGCTGGCAGCGCGTGCCCGAGCGGGCCGACCGCGGGGCCGCCGGGGCCAGGGCGAGCGGATGGGTGCTGGCCGAGGCGATGCGACCCATGCTCGTCGGGCGGGCCCTGCTCGGGGCCGGCCGCCTCGACCAGGCGATCGCCGAGCTGGAGCGAGCGCTCGCGTCGGCCAGGGAGGCCGGCGCGACCGGGACGGAGGCGCTCGCCGCGGCAGCACTGGAGCAGGCGCTGCTCCTGGCCGGGCGGCCACTGGCGAGCCGGGCCCCGGCGCCGCCGGGCGGGGAGGTCGAGGCGGAGGCGATCCGGGCCGAGAGCGGCGGGCTGGCCGCCCTGGCCGCGGGTGCGGCCGAGGAGGCGGCGGCCGCGTTCGCCGGGGCGGCCGACCGGTGGCGCCAGCTGGGCCTCACCGTCTGGCTGGGACGGGCCTTGGCCCTCCAGGCCGCGGTCGCCCGCCGCACCGGCGACCGCGCCGGCGCCGACCGGCTCCTCGCCCAGGCCGGCGAGGTCCTCGACCGCATCGGCACCCCGGCCCGTTCCCGACCCGCCGTGCTCGCCCCTCCCCCGCCGATGCGCTCGACCGCCCCGTGACGCCCAGGCGGGTGCAGCTCAGCCGCAAGCGAGGGTGGCGCAAACCCCCTGGCGCCGTGGTTGTCTCCCGGCCGACGCGCTGGGGCAACCCCTTCCCGGTGGCCGAGTACGGGCTCGAGCAGGCCGTCGCGTTGTTCCGCCGGTACCTGGCCGACCATCCCGAGCTGGTCGAGGCGGCCCGGCGGGAGCTGGCCGGCAAGGACCTGGCCTGCTGGTGCAAGCCCGGCGCGTTGTGTCACGCCGACATCTGGCTCGAGGTCGCGAACAGGCCGACCGACTGACGCGCCGTGGTGATGGGCTCGGGTCCGTCGACGAGGGTGGTGGACCCGTCGGCCCACACCACCAGGCCGCTGCGCCCGGGCCGGGTTCCCAGCCATCGGGCGGCGTGGGCACCATGGGCGTAGGCGGCCGTGGCGTCGATGTCGGCCCAGGTCAGCGTGGCCGCCATGACCGTGACCGAGGCGACGCCGGAGGGTGGCCGGCCGGTGCGGGCGTCGACGAGGTGGTCGCCGCGGTGGGCGGTCCCGGAGGTGGCCACCGCGCCGGTGTGGACGGGCGCCACGGCGATGACCCGGCTGGTGTCGTGGGGGTGCTCGATGCCGATGCGCCATGGTGGGGCGTCAGGGTCCAGGGTCCGGCAGACCAGGTCGCCGCCGGCGGACAGACAGAAGTCACACGACTCCAGGGCACGGAGGTGGTCGGCGGCGCGTTCGACCGCCCATCCCTTCACCACCCCGGTGGGGTCGAGCACGACCCCGCCGCCCGGCCCGGCCCGAAGGACTCCGAACGCGCCCTGGGACTGTCGCTCGGCCAGCTCGCCCAGGGCCAGCACCTCGGCCACCTCGGGTGGGCAGTCGTCGAGGGTGATCTCGCCCCGGCCGAGCCGGGAGACCGGCGAGTCCGGCCGCCAGGTGCTGAACACCGCGTCGACCTCGCGGAGGGTGGCCATGACCTGTGCCCAGGCGGCGCGTGCCTGGTCGTCGGTGGTGTGGCGGCCGCGAATGGCCAGGCTGATCGGGAGGTTCATGACGTGGCCCACGTACCGGACGGTCCGGGGGCTGGTGGGGCTCACAGCCCGGCCTCGTCGAGCGCGCCCTGGAGCGACTGCCGGTAGCCGTCGCTGGTGACGGTGGCGCCGCTGACCATGTCGATGTCGGCGCTCTGGGCATCCAGGGTGTTCTGGACCAGGATCGGCAGGGCGTAGGCGTTGATCTGCTGGTCTCTTGGGTTGCCGTTGGGAGACTGGAGCACCGAGACGTCGGTGAGCTTGCCGCCGCTGACCGTCACCTGGACCTGGACCGGCCCCCACCGGGTCTGGGCCACCGGGCCGGTGACGGTGCCCGCGGACGGGGCGGCACCGGTCGTCGAGCCCGTCGAGGAGGCGACCGTCACCCTGGTGCCGGCCAGCGGCCCGGCCAGCGAGGTGCGGTAGCCGAACAGCAGCACCACGATGGTGACGGTGGTGAGCAACCACAGGACGATCCGTTTCATCTCAGGTCACCACCGGAACTTCTCGATATGGAGCTGGCCGGAGGGGAGGCCGGCCGCCTGGGTCACGCGGCGCACGGTCTCGGTCCACTCTTCGGGGCCGCAGACATAGACGTCGCGCTCGGCCAGGTCGGGCACCCAGTCGCGCAGGGCGGTCACGTCGTCGGCGGTGCCGACGCCGTCCCCCAGCCAGGAGTCAGGTGCCCTCCGGTGGCCGGGAAGCCACAGGACCTGGAGCCCTCGCGTGCTGGCGAGCAGGTGGAGCTCGCGCTCGAACAGCGGCCGGTCGGGAAATCGATGCACCAGGACCACCTCGCCCTGCGCGTACTCCAGGCCCTCGGCCAGGGCCCGCAGGGGCGCCACGCCGACGCCGGCGCCGATCAGGGCCACCCGCCGGCGGGTCCGGGCCCGAGCGGTCAGCCGCCCGTAGGGCCCTTCGAACAGGACCGGGGTGCCCGGGCGCAGCGCTCGCAGCTGGGCGCTGTTGTCACCCAGCTCCTTGACGGTGATCCGCAGGCTGCGCCCGTCGGGTGCGGCCGACAGCGAGTAGGGGTTGCCGCGGGTCCAGCCCTGGCGGTTCAGGAACCGCCAGGTGAGGAACTGGCCGGCCTGAGCCGCCAGCCGGTCCAGGTGGCGGCCGCTCAGGTACACCGAGACGACCCCGGCCGCCTCGGGCACGACCGCGGTGACGTGCAGCCGGTGCCGGGCGTTCCGCCACAGTGGTCGCCCGACCCGCCACACCAGGACGGCTCCTGCCGCCAGCGCCCAGAGGCTCCACCAGTAGACGGTGGCGGCGGTGGAGGCGAGGAACTCCCGACCGGTCCACAGCTGGTGCGGCAGCGCCAGCCCCACGCCGAGATAGGCGTACAGGTGCAGTAGGTGCCAGGACTCATAGCGGAGCCTGGTGCGGGCGGCCCTGACGCTGGTGACTGCCGTCATGACCAGGCAGGCGGTTCCGGCCAGCGCCAGCAGCATGCCCGGGTAGCCGGTGATGAGCTCCCACAACGTCGCCGGCGTCCGGGTCAGCGCGCCGGCCGCATACCCCCAGCTGATGAGCACGACGTGGGCCAGCATCAGGTTGAACGAGGTGAACCCGGTCAGCCGGTGCCGGTGGACGAGCTGGTCCTGGCCGAACGCCCGCTCAAGCACCGGCACCCGGGCCATGAGCAGCACCTGGACCAGCAGCAGGTCCGCGGCGGCCAGGCCGGTGAGCCGGCCCAGCGAGGTCAGCCCGCTCTGCCAGCCGCCGAGGTCCTGGAGCCCGCCGCCGCCCGCCCACAGGGAGACGACGACCAGCAGGCTGAGCCACAGCCCCGCGCCGGCGCCGAGCCGGACAGCGGCGTCGAGCCTCGCCCGCCCCGTCAGCCGGGCAGCGGTCGCCGACGGTGGGACAGCATGGGGCACGACAGTGGCGGTCATGGTGTCCTTCACAGCTCCTCCCGGCTCGGACGCATCCCAGCGTCGGCCAGCAGCCTCAAACCAGGCCGAGAGCAACCTGGGAGTTCGCTGGGAACCGGGCCGGCCAGGAAGTCGGCGGACCCGCGGCGCTTCCTAGCCGACCTTGCGCACTGGGGGGAGGACGTAGGTTCCGTCCAGGATCGCCTTCTGCGGCTGGTACATGCGCAGGATCGGGCGGAACCTCCCCGCGGGGGCCGGCAGCCAGTTCGACTCCTTGTCCGGGCCTGGAGCGCTCGTCTGCATGGAGATGGTCACCGAGCCGTCCTCGGCGGTGCGGAGCCCCGGGGTGCGGTCGCCGATGGAGTACCGGTCGATCGGGTTGGCGACCAGGTAGAAGTCGGGGACGTCATACATGGTCAGGGACCAGAAGGCGTCGACCGGCGGTGGCGACTCGAGCCGGAGCTCGTACCGGTTGGCTGGTGCCCGCACCCCGCTCCCCGGCCAGCCCCTTGTTCCACCCTGCCGTCGAGCGGGGCGACGGTCATCGCCCTCAAGGGATGATCTGGCGGACGCTCGAGCGCGTCGGCTCCCCGCGGGTCATCGGAAGGTTGCAGGTTCCCGGGCGTGCGGCGGGGCGAAGCGGTGGGCGATGGCGGCCGCCTCGAGCCGGTTCGGCGCATCGAGCTTGCGCAGGATGTGCGAGACGTGAACGCCGGCCGTCCTGACGCTGATAACGAGTGCCGCCGCGATCTCGCGGTTGGTGTAGCCACGGGCGACGAGGGCGAGGACCTCGGCCTCGCGCGGCGTGAGGCCGAGGATCTCGTCCAGGCCCTGCTCCCGGTCGGGTGACTCGGCGTCGGGTGACGCGAGCTCGAGCCGCGCGCGTTGGGCAAGCAGCTCGAGCTGCCCAGCCAGGGGCCTTGCTCCGATCCGAGCCGCGACGTCGTGTGCCTGCCTGAGCGGCCCGCTGGCCTCGGTGCGGGAGGCGCCGGCGGCCACGAGCGCCTCAGCCTGGCGCCAGCGGCAGTAGGCCGCGAGCGGCGGACGTTCGAGCCGGTCCCAGGTCGCCGCTGCCTCCGACCACGCCGCCGGTCGGGGCTCGCCCCGCGCACGCTGATACTCGGCCTCGGCCAGCGCCAGCCAGCCGGCGGCGTTCGGCGTGACCGTTGCGGCCTCCGCGGCGGCGGCGCGAGCGACGGCGACCAGCTCCCGGGCGCGGCCGAGCCGGTCGCGGGCAGCGTCGCCGTCCCGACGGGCCCGTGCGAGCCCTGCCAGCTCCGCCTGCGTGTGCAGTCCCTTGGCGCAGAGCTGGAGTCGGATCTGGGCGGTCTCGCGCGAGCGCACGCGAGCCAGACCGTCGCGAACCGCCTCGTCGGCGTCCGTCCAGCGGCGCTCCCACAGAGCGAGCTCCGCGACGAACCCGTCGTAGACCGCCACGTCGCGGTCCGAGCGCACGGTGGCACGCGCGGCTTCGATGTGAGTCCTCGCTTCGTCGAAGTCACCGCGGCCAAGCTCGAGAATGGAGCGGATAAGGAGGGGCATGTGGGGATAGTTGGCCGTGATGGCTCGGACTGCGGCCGCGCTGAGACTGTCGGCCTCGTCCCACTCTCCCATCGCGAGCAAGGCCTCGGTCCGGTTGGCGGCCAGGGTGCTGTGATCCATCCCGTACGGTCGTAGGACGTCGAGCGCCGACTCCGCCAGTCGGGACGACTCCGTCAGCCGTCCCAGCATCATCAGTGCGTCGGTGAGATTGACGTACGCTCGCTCGAGCGCCATGGGATCGCCGTTCTCCTCAGCGAGCTGCAGGGCCAGCCGGAGGTTCGCGAGACCCTCGTCGCCGCGGCCGAGGTAGGCGAGGTCCACGCCGAGCACCGTGAGCGCCAGGACCTCGGCCGGGCGTGCGCCGACCGCGCGCGCGATGACGAGCGCCTCCTCGCAGACCGCGAGCGACTCGTCGTGGCGCCAGGCGAGCATCAAGCCGTTCCCGAGCGTCGCCAGCGCCTCCGCGCGCTCCGCCGACGGCGGCTGCGCCGGCGCGAGCTCGACCGCCCGGGCGAACGCGTCGAGGAAGATGTCGGCCCTGCCGCTCTGGTGCAGGTAGCGGCCGAGGCTCATGTGCAGGCGTGCGGCGCGCGGCGGGTCTTGCGCGCCGACGAGCTCGATGGCTCGTCGCGCGAGCTCGACCGCGCGCGGCGCCGCACCTGTCTGGCTGGCCAGCTCGGCTCCCCGGGAGCAGAGCTCGGCGAGGTCGAGCTGTGCGAACTCGGCCGCGGCGGGCACGGCGTGCCACAACGCGAGCGCCCGCTCCAGGTGCGCGTGGGCCTCCGCCAAGCCGAAGACGGCCTCCGCCTGGCGTGCCGCTTCGAGCGAGGCGGCCAGCGCCTCGGCGGTGCGACCCGCCGCGGCCCAGTGGCGCGCGAGCTCCGCCGCTGCGGCCGCGCTGCCCGCGAGCTCGTGGGCGAGCCGCATGTGCAGCTCCTCCCGCTCGCCGGGAAGGATGGTCGCGTAGATCGCCTCCGCCAGCAGGGCGTGGCGGAAGCGGAAGCTGCCGGTTGCCTGCTCGGCGACCAGGACGTCGTGCTCGACGGCCCGGCGCAGCGACTCGCGCACGTCGCGCTCGGGCAACTCCGCCACAGCGCGGAGCAGCGGGTAGCCGATGTCGCTTCCGGCGGCTGCGGCCAGGCGCAGCAGGCTCTGTGTCGCCGGGTCGAGCCGGGCGACCCGCTGCAGCAGCAGGTCGCGCAGGCCACGCGGAAGCTCGCCGGTCTGGTCGTCGGCGGCCGCGAAGAGCTCTTCGGCGAAGAATGGGTTGCCTTCGGAGCGGGCGACGATCTCCTCCGTCAGCGCCGCCGACGGAGGGGCGTCGGCGTGGGCCGCGAGCAACGCCGCCAGCTCGTCGCGCTGGAGCGGGCCGAGCTCGAGCACCAGCGCCGAGCCCGAGCGGCGGATGCGCTCGGCGAGTCGGCGCATACGCTCGGCTGAGGAGCGCTCGTCCGCGCGGAAGGTCGCCAGCAGCAGGACCCGGCGGCCGTGGAGGTTGTGCGCGAGAAAGACGACCAGATCAAGCGTCGAGGTATCGGCCCAGTGCAGATCCTCGAGCACGAGCAGCAGGGGCGCGGCGGCGGCGTGGTCGAACAGCAGCGCCAGCGTCTCCTGGAACACCCGCAGCTGCGAGCCCGCTGTCCGCCCATCGACCCGCGGGACCGCTCCGAGCGAGCCGAGGGCCTCGACGAACGGATGGTACGGCAGCTCCGTGCCGACCAGATCGATCGAGCGCCCGAGGAGGACCTCGAACCGCGCGTCACGGGCGCGCGTCGCCAGCTCGGACGCCAACCGGGTCTTGCCGATGCCCGCTTCCCCGGTGACGAGCGCGGTCGTGCCGCTCCCGGCCTGGGTCGCGTCAAGGGCGCGCTCGAGCTG
>Ga0307296_10001783_pt1 | contig 10919 bp, 14 predicted proteins | sample ER_DNA_153_FD_194467 | JGI IMG/M metagenome (GOLD analysis project Ga0307296, IMG submission 194467) | Bulk soil microbial communities from the East River watershed near Crested Butte, Colorado, United States - ER_DNA_153 | ecosystem: Environmental > Terrestrial > Soil > Floodplain | place... | reverse complement strand
CGCTGAGGACCTGCCCGTTTCCGTTTTCCAGAACGCCGGGAATTTGGCCGATCCCTAACCAGAGGGATGAAGGTTGCCGCCGTCAGTACGCGCCTGCCCTGAAACAGTCGCACGCCGTTCCAGATCATTCCGCAGGCGAGAAAGGTCAACGCACCGGGCACGACGGGAGGCAGTTCGATCAATGGTGTCGGCATGCTCGCCAGCGCCATTGCCGACGCGCCGATCAAATAGGCGGAGCCCCACCAAGCCAACGCGCGGACATTGCGTTGCTGTAGCCAGTCGATGATGAGAAAACGCCGAGTAAGCCGGCAATGCAGACGGCCACCAACGACAGCGTCGGCAAATCCAGGGCCGAGGATTGCACGTTAACCGCCAGGACCATAAAGCGCTCTCGCTTGCCGGTCGGCGCGCGTATCGCACCGAACCGTATGCCGCAAGATAGCGCTGCGGCTGTAGGAATCCGTTGCGCAATTCGGCAAGCTTCGACGAAAGACTTCCTCGAATTGTAATTAATTATCGCAGCCAATAGTGAGTACGACCCCGCCGCGGAAGCCAACCGCGGGCCGCTTTACGGTTAACGAATTAGAGAAAAATTGAAGTCATCGCACAGCGGCAAACAAAAAAGGCGCGCCGTCTGGCGCGCCCTTTAGAATTTGTCCAATTACCGCTTCGAGAACTGGAATGAGCGGCGCGCCTTTGCGCGGCCGTATTTCTTGCGCTCGACAACCCGCGGATCGCGGGTGAGGAACCCACCTCGCTTGAGCGGGCCGCGCAATTCAGGCTCGAAATAAGTGAGGGCCTTCGCCAAGCCGTGGCGGACCGCTCCGGCCTGGCCCGAAAGGCCGCCCCCGGAGACGGTGCAGATGACATCATATTGTCCGCCGCGATTGGCGGCGATCAGCGGCTGCTGAATGAGCATACGCAGCACCGGTCGCGCGAAAAACGCTTCCGCCGCTTTCGTATTGATGAGGATCTTTCCCGAGCCCGGCTTTATCCAGACTCGCGCCACGGCGTTCTTGCGCTTTCCGGTTGCATAGGCGCGCCCCTGGGCGTCCACTTTTTTCTCGTATTTTGGCGCTTCCGGAGCAGCAGGTTTGAGGCTCGCCAAACCTTCCAGCGATTGCACTGTCTCGGCCACGGTCAGGCACTCCTCACGTTCTTGCGGTTCATCACTGCCACATCGAGTTTTTCCGGTTTCTGCGCCTCATGCGGATGTTCCGGGCCCGGATAGACGCGTAAATTTCCAAGCTGGACGCGACCGAGTGGGCCGCGCGGCAGCATTCGCTCCACGGCCTTCTCGACGATGCGCTCGGGGAAGCGGCCCTCCAATATGGCTTTCGCGGTGCGGTCTTTGATGCCGCCGATGAAGCCGGTGTGGTGGTGATAAACCTTATTTTCGCGCTTGCGCCCGGTTAACACGGCCTTGGCGGCATTGATGACGATAACGTTGTCGCCGTCGTCGACATGCGGCGTATACGATGCCTTGTGCTTCCCGCGCAGACGCAGCGCCACGATGGATGCAAGGCGGCCGACCACGAGCCCCGTAGCGTCGATGGTGACCCATTTCTTTTCAATGTCGGCGGCCTTGGCCGAGTAAGTATTCATGATCTTTCCCTGAGAAATCGAACGTGTCCCAGCCGCGAATTGCCCGCCTATGTAACGACGCAGTTCAGTTCGGTCAACGTCATAGTCTCAATAATACCAGTTATAAATCAGATACTTATGTTATTGGTATTTAGCTACCCGTGGCTAAATTCTAGGGTTACGGTATCGAATAAGTCGAAGTGACATGGGCGACCGGCTCCGGCTCGCCTTCCGAATAGATGCCGACTTCACCGACAACCAGCCGCTTTCCAACCTTCAGCAGCTTGGCATCCGCAATCAGATCGCCCCTCCCCGGCTTGCGCAGAAAGTTGATGTTGAGATTGATCGTGACCGCCAGAGGCATGGGACCGGCTACGGAAAAAACCGCGACATACATCGCGAAATCGGCAAGCTCCATCATGGTAGGCCCCGAAATGGTGCCCCCTGGCCTGATGGAGTCCTCGTGAAAGTGCCGCTTTACACGGACATTTGCGTAGTCCACGCGCTCGATTGAGAGCCCGCGGCTGGGATTAAAGAATTGAGGAAACTCTTCGCGCAACAATTTCGCAATCTCGTCGGCATTCATTGCCGGAGCCGGCATACCTCTCTCCCTGCCGGTCCATCCGGCGCCTTCGTCTTAGACGGCACCGGCGAGAGGTCAACCCGGCATTTCAGGACTTGCCATAGAGCTCGCGGAGCTCCTTTTTGGCTTTTTGCAGCCTTTGCTCGCGGCTCTTTGAAAGACCCCTGCCGGCCCGATTGATGAAAAAGGTCAGCAAGGACATCGCTGAGCGATAGGAATTGGATTTTCGGCGCCGGCTGCGGTCGGCTGAACGCTTGAGTGAGGCGGCGATCTTGCGCGGGCTCGATTTTGTAAACACGCCTTTTTCAAGCGTGAGTGCGTCGCTTTCACGGGTCACGCGCGCCGACCAGCGTTTTCCACTTCGTTTGGCACCCTTTGATCTCGTGCGTTGTCTGGCCATTGCTTCCGCTAAACGCCGGCAAATCGACCGGGTTCCGAGCCTTGCATGGGCTTAACTTAGGATTATGGTTTGATCCGAATTGACTTGGAAATGCTTATGAATGTCCCGACAACGAGCGTAACGACCGGTTCACCCGTCCTCTTGCACGAGCGAGACTATGACGTCGCCATTCTCGTGCTAAACCGATCACAGGCGCGTAACAGTCTTACAGAAGAAATGTTGACAGCACTTTCGGCCGCGTTGACCGACATAGCGGCCGACCGAACTGTGCGGGCCGTTGTGCTTGCCGCAAATGGCCCGGCTTTCTCTGCAGGTCACGATCTCAAGGAGCTCACGAGCCGCCGTCGCGACGCGGACGGAGGACGCGCTTATTTTCGCTACATCATGACGATGTGCAGCGCGATGATGCAGCAGATTGTAAATCTGCCGCAGCCGGTCATCGCGGCCGTGCAAGGCGTCGCGACGGCGGCCGGTTGTCAGCTTGTGGCGAGTTGCGACCTGGCGGTCGCCTCCGTCGACGCGAGATTTGCGACACCGGGTGTCGACATCGGTTTGTTCTGTTCAACGCCGATGGTCGCGCTCTCGCGCAATGTCGCCCGTAAACATGCGATGGAGATGCTTCTGACCGGAGATGCTGCATCGGCCGACGACGCTTATCGCATAGGGCTTGTCAATCGCGTTGTTCCTTCAGGGAAGGAGCGCGACGAAGCACTGACGTTGGCCCGCAAGATTGCCGGCAAATCCAGTCACGTGGTGAAAATAGGGAAAGAGGGCTTTTACCGGCAGGCCGAAATGAGCCTGGCTCGGGCCTACGAATATGTTTCCGAGGTAATGGTCGAAAATTTGATGGCACGCGATGCAGAGGAAGGCTTGAAAGCCTTCATCGACAAGCGCGAGCCGAAATGGGAAGACCGCTAGCTGCGGTCAGTACAAGGGGTCGGTCGAGAGCCATCGGCGTCCCGGTGGCTCTCTGATCTTTTTTTGGCCGCAGCACACTCCCGCTTCAGGCGATAAGTGACGCGTTCTCGCGAACTTCGATGTCGCCTTGCTCCTCCGCAGGCCGCCCGGTGCTTGGCAATTGCAGCACAGTCGCCTCTTGCCCTTCACAGAGATCGGTCACCAGCACGATCTTTCCATCCGGGAACTCCAGCGCATCGTGATGCGCCGCCGGACGATTCAGGTTGACCTGCCGAAAGCGGGCAACTTTGTGGGTCGATTTCCGGGTGGGCAAGAAGCGGAACGAAGCGTCACATTCGACCTCTTTTTCAAATGCAAGCTCTGTCCCGGGAAGTAGACAGACGGCTACGCGCGGCTGACTGGGATCTGCGAAGCCGCGCGTAATGGCATTGGGGAATTGTGTCGAGACCAGTTTGTCACCGACCTTCGCCGGTCGGGACGCTACGTCGTGAAGACTGTAGTCACACATCGAACGCCTCCTGTTTGTGCACAACCTAGGCGGCGCCCCTCAGCTTTTCGGATCGGAGCAAAGCAGCGTGACCATCTTATGTCGCTTGCCACCGCAATCCTGCCCAAATCAAACGCGGCCCTACCGTGAGCAACAGCGAGAGGCTATCTTTGTTCCCGCAGACCGCGATAGCGAGCGGCGGCCAGGTCGACGACGGTCATATGAATAATTCAACACGAGTCTTCACGCCGGCTGCGCAGCGGGCACAGGCCGAGCGCGGATCGTCGAAGGCATACGAGCGACGCATGGCTGAAGGCTTCCCTGATAGTGTAACAGCAGAGCTCGCGAAGTTTATTGCCGAACAGGATACCGCCTTACTCGCCACCGCGACCGCGGACGGTGCGCCATACATCCAGCATCGGGGCGGGCCCAAGGGCTTTATCAAGGTCATCGACGACCGAACGCTCGGCTTCGCCGACTATCGCGGCAACCGGCAATACATCACGCTCGCCAATCTCTCTGAGAACGGCCGGGCGTTTCTTTTTTTGCTCGACCCCGCACGGCGGCAACGCATCAAGCTTTGGGGCCGGGCCCGGGTGGTCGAAAATGATCCCGCCCTTATCGAGCGCCTTTTCGACAAAGGTTATAAGGCCCGTCCGGAACGCGCTATCCTGTTTACGATCGAGGCCTGGGACGTGAACTGCTCATCGCATATCGTGACGCGCTTTACCGAAGAGGAAATCGAGGAGGCCTTTGCAACCGTGAAAGGCAAGATCGCCGAACTAGAAGCGGACAACGCACGTCTGCGCGCCGCCCTCGCGAAACAACCGGCATCGCCGTCTGAATGAACCACGATAGCTATCCCGACAATTACATCCGCGGCATTCTCAACACGGTGAAGACCATCGCCATGGTCGGCATTTCGCCGAAGGAGAACAGACCAAGCTATTTTGCATTCAAATATCTGCTCGATCGCGGTTACCACATGATCCCGGTCAATCCGGGACAGACCGCAAAACCGATCCTCAAGCAAAAGGTTTATGCAAGCCTGTCCGACATTCCAGAGCCGGTCGATATGGTCGACATCTTTCGCGCGTCCGAACACGTCTTGCCGATCGTCGAAGAAGCCCTGACGCTTAGACCAAGGCCACAGGTCATCTGGATGCAACTCACGGTGCGCAACGAGGAGGCTGCCAAGCGCGCCGAGGACGCGGGCATGAAAGTTGTCATGAATCGCTGTCCGAAGATCGAATACGGCCGTCTGTCGTCCGAGATTTCATGGATGGGCGTGAATTCGCGAACGCTTTCTTCAAAGCGGGCACAAAATTTGGGCACGGGCGTCCAGCGCATGAGTCTTGGTGCGACCGCCAAAAAGACCGACCGCTGACGACGCCCGCCGGTAAGCCTTGACGACGCCGCTACCGGCCCTCTCTAATCGTCGCAACTTCAACGCGGGCATTAATGCCCGTTCGTGACATTCGGGGGACATATGCCAGACGCGGAACGCACTCCGGGCTTTGCAACGCTATCTATACATGCAGGCGCCAAACCGGATCCAACCACCGGCGCGCGCGTGACGCCGATCTACCAGACCACGTCGTTCGTGTTCGACGACGTCGAGCATGCTGCCGCCCTGTTCGGCCTGCAAACCTTCGGCAACATCTATACCCGCATCGGCAATCCGACCTGCGCTGTATTGGAAGAACGTGTGGCGGCACTTGAGGGCGGCACTGCCGGCCTTGCCGTCGCCTCGGGGCACGCCGCGCAGGTGCTTGTGATGCATGCGATGATGACGCCCGGCGATGAGCTCGTTGCATCAAAAAAGCTTTATGGCGGCTCGATCAACCAGATGAACCACTCTTACAAAAATTTCGGCTGGAACGTCGTATGGGCCGACCCGGACGACCTTGCCTCGTTCGAAAAAGCCGTCACGCCTAAAACAAAATGCATTTTCATTGAATCGATCGCCAACCCGGGCGGCATCATCACTGACATCGAGGCCATCGCGAAAATAGCGCGTAAGGCCGGCGTGCCGCTCGTCGTCGACAACACCCTGGCGACCCCGTATTTGTGCAAACCGATCGACTACGGCGCCGACATCATCGTGCATTCGCTCACCAAATTTCTCGGCGGTCATGGCAACTCGATCGGTGGGCTGATCGTCGATGGTGGCACCTTCAACTGGTCACGTGACAAAAAATATCCGATGCTTTCCGACCCGCGGCCGGAATATCAGGGCATCATCCTTCACGAGACTTTCGGAAATTTCGCTTTCGCAATCGCCTGCCGCGTGCTCGGCCTGCGCGACCTTGGGCCGGCTCTGTCGCCCTTTAACGCCTTTCTTGTGCTCACCGGCATCGAGACCCTGCCACTGCGCATGCAGCGGCACTGCGACAATACGTTGGCCGTTGCCGAATGGTTGTCGAAGCGACCGGAGGTCGCGTGGGTCAGCTACCCGGGACTCCCCGGCGACAAATATAACAAGCTGGCGAAGAAATATTCACCGAAAGGCGCGGGGGCGGTTTTCACATTCGGTTTGAAGGGCGGCTATGACGCTGGCGTGACACTTGTTTCCAACGTCAAGCTTTTCTCGCACCTTGCGAACATCGGCGATACGCGCTCTCTCATCATTCACCCCGCCTCGACAACGCATCGTCAGTTATCCGACGCCCAAAAAATTCAGGCGGGTGCCGGACCAGACGTTGTGCGGCTGTCGGTGGGCCTCGAGGACAAGGAAGATATTATCGCCGACCTCGAACACGGCCTGAAGGCGAAGTGACTAGGGCTTTCTGAGAGTCCTCGCCACATAGTCACGAATGTAGGCAAGCGTCGCCGGCGCAGCCCAGATCTCGGTGACCGCGTCGTCCGTCGCCTTGCCGCTTTCTTGTATGCGCTCGACCACCGGCTGACGTATTTGCATTTTCGTTTGCGCAAAAGCCGCCGGCGAAAGCAATGCCAGCTCTTGCGCGACCGCCATTGCATTTTTCATGAGGTCCGGTGGCTCCGCCAATTCGTCGACCCAGCCGCGCCGCAACGCTTCATCCGTCGCGTAGGTCGCCCCTGAGAGGGTGAATTCCGGCAGGTATCGCGGCGGCACGGCGAAACGCACAATCTCAAAAGCCAAAGCCGGGAACGGTACGCCGACAAGAATTTCCGTCACGCCGATACGCCCTGCCTCATGCGCCATAATCCGGCGATCCGCACAGCATGCGAGCACACAGCCGCCCGCAATGGCGTGACCGTTTATGGCTGCGATCACCGGCTTCGGATGGAAAAACACCGCCTCATAGAGGCGATGAAGTGCCGGCAAGAATTGTCGAATATAATCGGCCCCCTCTCCGCTCAGCCGCTTGAGGTCGACGCCGGCACTGAAGATCTTGCCCTGGCCGGTCAGAACGACGGCCTTTTCGTCCGACTTGCGCAGTTCCGCAAAGCGCCCGGCGAGCGCATCGCAAAAATCGATGTCGAGCGCGTTGGCTTTGCCGTGCGTGAGGGTCAGCAGGGCAATGCCGTCAAAAATCTCGCTTTTGATCATGCGCTTTGCTCCGCCAAGCTCGATCGCGGCACCTGAAACTTCAGTCGATGCGACAAACGTTCAGCATGCGCCACCGAAATCGTGAAAACGATGATTGCCAGTACCAGATGCGCAAGCGCCAGCGGAATTGGTGCCTGATGCAAAAGTGTGACAATACCGAGCCCGGCCTGCAGCGTCACCGCGGCTGCGAGGACCGCAGCGCCGGTAAATGCGCATTGCCTGCGCCAGGCGTCGTACGCGTGCAATATCGTCGCAAACCAGATGACATAGGCGACCACGCGGTGCTGGAACTGAACCGTGAGCGTGTTTTCGAAAAGATTGCGCCAGCCCGGCTCAAGGAACCAGAGCCGTTCCGGCGACGGAATGAAGGCGCCATCGATCGTGGGCCATGTGTTGTATACGAGGCCCGCGTCGAGCCCTGCAACAAGCGCGCCAAGATATATCTGAAACAGAAGCAAAAACACGATTGCAAGCGCACCGAAGCGCAGACGCGCGGGCATTTCAGCCGGCGCCCGCGGTGCGAGCTGCTGCGCAGTCCAGACGATCGCTCCATAGATCGCACTGGCGAGCGTAAGGTGGAATGCGAGTCGATATTGCGAGACGCTCACGCCTTGCGAGAGCCCTGAGGAAACCATCCACCAACCGACAGCGCCGAGCGCTGCACCGCCGGCAAAAATGGTCCACAATCGAGCCCGCAACCTGTGCGGAATTGTGCCGCGCGCCAGAAAACCCAGAAATGGCAAAAGAAAAACGGCGCCCGTCAGTCTTGCCAACAGCCGGTGCGACCATTCCCACCAATAGATCGTCTTGAATGCATCCAGGCTCATGCCGCGATTGAGCTCCTGATATTGCGGAATGGTCTGGTATTTCGCGAATTCGGCACGCCATTCGTTTTCGGACAGCGGAGGCAGGACGCCGGCGATTGGCTTCCACTCCACGATCGACAAACCGGATTCCGTCAAACGCGTCGCGCCGCCGACAATCAGAGTGAGAAAGATAATCGCCGCCGCCGCGAGCAGCCAAAGCCGCACCGCACGCAGTTGGATTTCGGACGTTGTCGCCGGCTCGGTCATGAGTGTTTGCTTGAGGGATCGGCGCGGACCATATAGTCATGACCCCGCATTCGCAATTGAGGTGGACGAAAAAAGACCTATGTCTATTCGCGCACGCAAATTCGTCGGCACGATTGCCCTGCTCGTCCTTGTGGTCGCATGGGGGCTGCTTGCGATGGCCCTTGCACAATCGGTGCTGACGGACATCAACGGGTTTGTGGCATCACTTTATTACATCGTCGCCGGGCTAGGCTGGGTTTTGCCCGCGATGCCGTTAATCAGCTGGATGGCACGCCCAGACAATCCATGATCGATGCGACGGGGGTTAGGCGGCGTTGACCCGCCGGAACCGGTTCGCGAAGGCCGTCCCTGCACCCGACATCAGGACCTTCAAGTACCGCTGCTGCTGGAATTCACCGTTTACGGAGATCCTCGGCAGCGCGGTCAGATGGTCGAGATGCGCCTTAAAGAGAACGCCGGGCCGTGTGGTCACCGCCGTCTTGAAACCCAGTTCCGCCGCGATACGAAATTCGCGCGGGCCGGCCGAGGCTGGATCACCCATAGGGTAGGCCAGATGTTCCGGCCGGCTTCCCAGTGCGGCCTCCAGAACAGCACGGCTCATTTCCATTTCCGCACGCACTGTCTTCTCGCTCGGCACCTTTTTAAGGATCATGTGATTGACTGTGTGCGCACCGATCGTACAGAGCGGATCGGCCGCAAGCTCAGCAATCTCCGACCAATCCATGCACAGCTCACGGCATAGCGCGGTAAGCTCAAGGCTATAGGTGGCGCACAAATCGCGCACCGAGCGCCGTATCTCCTCGTCGGTCTTCATGCTGTGCAGATAGCGGTATACCGCATCATAAAGTTCTCGCTTCTCCCGCACTGTGGCGCTTTCGAAATACTGATCTTTCCCGTTGACCACCATGCCAACGCGACTGTTCTGCGCGATGATTGCTTCGAGCGCAGTCCACCACAATTCGCCAAGCCGGTCCGGAAAACTCGTTGCGATATACATAGCGAAAGGCAGTTTGTATTTTCGCAACAGCGGATAGGCCCAACGCAAGAAATCCCTATAGCCATCTTCAAATGTCAGACAGACGAACCGGCGTTTGAAATCATCCTCGATAAAACGTCGGTGCATTTCATCAAGCGAAACGACGTCGATGCGCGCACGCGCAAGACGTCGCAAAAGCCGCTCAAGAAACTCGGGCGTGACCTCCAAATGACGATTCGGCTGGAACGCCTCGGGCCGCTGGGGCCGCACATGATGCAGGGTCAGAATAGCGCCCACACCTCCGACGAGCGGGCGCATCCAATGGTGCATGCCGCTGAAATAAAGTGTCTCTAGCCCGCTGCGGATTACCGTTTTTTTCAACGTCGCAAGTCCCCGATGCGCGCACCAATCAACTTACTATTCCCGAGCTATATTGAGAAATCTTTGCAAAGCTGTGGCAACGCAACGCCTACACATTTTGGATGGAGCGAAGGCGAAGGTTGCGCCGAGATAACTGCATCCCTATAGTCCGCGCCGTTCCGGTCGGGGCGTGGCGCAGCCCGGTTAGCGCACCAGTCTGGGGGACTGGGGGTCGTGGGTTCAAATCCCGCCGCCCCGACCAGATAAGCCAGAAACATTAAAAACTTATGCAGGAGGGTCGGAGTGGCCTCCCCGCCGTTTTAGCTCGGGGGTGCACCGGGGGTGCAAATCGCCAAGACCTGCATTGCCCTGCCGCTGGTGCGTTCGCTGCAATGGCAGGGTGCCAGGACACAAGGACAAGACTTAACCCCAACCCATTCAGCTCGCCGGTCATAGCTCATTCGGCTGTGCGTTGTCGGGGTCACTTTTTTCGAGCCACAATTTATTTAGAAAAAAAAGTATTTTCGAGAATTATTCGCCACTGCCGCAATCATCAACCGACATCGCACAAAAACATTCGAGTTGTGCCCGTTGAGCCTCAAGTCAAGTCGAGCAAAACGTGCAAGTTGTCTTTATGTGGCGTGACGCGATTTTCCAAAATGGGAAAAACCGCGGACCCCCTCTGCTAGACTTCTACTGTCAGTCGGAAATGACTGACCCCGCCGTTGATGCGGCGGGGTTGTTTGACACTATCAGTCTGTCAACGGAGCTTGGCCGCAAGGCGAGCTACCCAAGATGACAGGGGTCGAGGCTGTACAGGCTGGCAAGAGACTTTACCGGCTTGTAATGGGCACCACATGGAAGGGAAAGTGGAAGGCCGGAAGGGGCAACCACAGAACCTACCCACGCGGCAGCACATTCCTCATCAACCCCGGTCAGGGCTGGCACAACATGGTGCACGATTTATCGCACTACTGCCACCGCCTTGCGGCAAGCCGGTGAG
>Ga0307296_10001781_pt1 | contig 10927 bp, 10 predicted proteins | sample ER_DNA_153_FD_194467 | JGI IMG/M metagenome (GOLD analysis project Ga0307296, IMG submission 194467) | Bulk soil microbial communities from the East River watershed near Crested Butte, Colorado, United States - ER_DNA_153 | ecosystem: Environmental > Terrestrial > Soil > Floodplain | place... | reverse complement strand
ACCGTCGCGCCCTTGTAGCGCCGGAAGAACGTCCGCAGGAACTCGCCGCGGTCGCGCCGGTCGGCCATCAGGTAGGAGGGGATCCGCGAGAACACGCTCGCGAGCTCGTCGGGCCACTGGTCCCACGGCAGGTCGGCCATCCGCGACCAGACGTAGGACTCGACGACGTTCGAGGGCAGGATGGTCCCCTCCATGTCGAACAGCGCCAGCGCCAGCTGTTCGCGCTCACGGATCCGGACCTGCGGCTTCACGCGCTTGCCCGAGAGCGCGCGGAGCCCCGACGTCACGGCGGGGCAGTGCACGTCCTGGAGGTAGTACCGCCAGTCGACCGCCGCGGCGTCGAACGGGAACCGTGTGCGATCGGCCGGCGTGAGCGAGCTCCACAGCTCGAGCGTCCGGTCGTCGGTGTAGATGACCTCCGCCTCGGTGTACGCCCCGTACAGATCGGAGTACCTGCGCACGAAGTCCACGCGACCCTTGTCGCGGTCGACGCGCGTGACGAGGTCGCGCATGCGTTTGGACTTGGGCAGGTGCGTGACGACCTTGTCGGCCACGTCGACCGCGCGCTCGGCGGTCCGCAGGAGGCGTTCGACGCGGAGGTTGCCGGGGAAGGTCCACTCGGGCACCTTGACCGCGCCGCGGCCCTGCTGCGGGAGAGGATCGCGCTCGTAGTACTCCTTGACGTTCTCGTACAGACCCTTGTACTGCAACGGGTTCCGAGACCCCGACGACACGTGGTAGTAGGCGGGCGTCGCGGGCTCGGGCGGGTTCGCGGCGGCGGCCAGCATCGCGTTCACGACGTAGTCGGCCGGGATGATGTCGATGATGCCCTCGGGGATGCCGGGGAAGTCCGGGATCGTCCCGCGTCCGTAAGCGAGGATGATCGGCTCGGCCATCTTGAAGCCCTCGATCCAGCCGGGGAACGGGTGCTCGTAACTCGACTCGATGATCGAGGGGCGCACGATCGACAGCGGGACGCCGTGCGACGCGGCGAGCTCCTCGACCGCGCGCTCGCCCATCGCCTTGGTGAACGTGTAGTTGTCCGGCCAGCCGAGGGTCTGGGCCCGCGCGCGGCCGTACTGGATGAGACGCTTGGTTACCCACGTCTTGCGGCGCTCCTCCGCGTTGTCGGCCACCGACTTCGGGCCGGCGCGGCCGTGCTCGGCGCGGGCCTTGCGCAGGAACGCGTCGAGGATCTCGGGCTTGCGGCTCGCGGCCTCGACGTCGGCCCGCGCGCGGATCGCGAGCTCGGACTCGGCGCGCCAGTCGACGCGGTGGTCGAGCGTGGCCTCGGGGATCACGCCCTTGCGGACGCCCGCGACGTACGCGGTCGAGACGTGGAGCAGGTGCGGCGCCGGGTTGGTCGCGAGCGCCGCCTCGTAGAGCCGGACGGCACCGACCAGGTTGGTGAGGAACCCCTCGTCGATCGGCGGGTCGAACGAGACCGTCGCCGCGCAGTGGATCACGACGTCGAGACCGCCGGGGATCTCGAGCTCGGCGGCCGAGAAGTCGCCGTCCACCACGTCCACGCGCTCCTCGAGCGCGGCCGAGATCCCCTCGTTGCCAACCTTCTCGCGCAGGGCGTTGAACGTAGGGCGGCCCATCAGCGACTCGACGCGCTGGCGCCCGGTCGAGCCGAGCTGCGGCCGCACGAGCAGCGTGATCCGCGTCTCGGGGAAGTCGAGCAGGAGTCGTTCGAACACGGCCTGCCCGAGGAAGCCGGTCACGCCCGTAACGAAGACGTTCTTGCCGGCGAGCCTGCGCACGATCGAGGTCGCACGCGTGCCCGAGTTCGGGCGCCTCCGCGGGGCCGCGGGTTCCTCTACCACATGGCAGATTATGCCCTATCTACCGAGTGGTAGACAAGCCTCGCCCGAACCCCTCCCGCGAGGACCTACGGACAGTTGACCTTGACGTCGCCCACGTCGATCAGGCAGGTGTCCAGACCGTTGCCGCCGTCGATCGAGTCGCCGGCCGCCCCGTCCTGGGCGTTGAGCCTGTCGGCACCGTTGCCACCTCGCAGGGCGTCGATCCCCGTCCCGCCGACCACGACGTCCTTGGCGTTGCCCCCCATCACGGTGTCGTTGGCGTCGCCGCCGTTCAGGGTGTCCTTCCCGTTCTGGCCGAGGATGATGTCGTTCCCGCCCAGGCCGTTGATCGTGTCCCTGCCGTTGCCGCCGCAGATCACGTCGTCGCCGGCCGTGCCGTTGATGGTTTCGGACTTGTTGGTGCCCGTGATCGTGCAGACGGCCGCCGCGACCCCGATGGTGGTCGTGGTCGTGGCGGCGTTGTTCGTGGTGACCGGATCGGTCGTCGCCGACACTACGGTCGCCGTGTTCGTGATGACGGTCCCGCTCACGACGCCGGCGGTCACCTTCACGACGAGCGTGAACGTGGCGACCGCCGACGCGGCCACGCTCGGGTTCGTGCAGCTGACCGTTCCGGTTCCACCCACCACCGGTGTGGTGCAGGTCCATCCCGCGGCGGCGGACAGCGAGACGAACGTCGTGTTGGCGGGGATGACGTCGGTGAGCGTCGCGGACGTCGCGACCAGCGGTCCGACGTTCTGCACCGTGATGAGGTAGGTGATGTTCCCGTTGGCCACCGCCGGGTCGGGCGAATCGGACTTCAGGACCTGCAGGTTGGCTCCCGAGCTCACCGTCGTCGTGGCCGTCGCCGAGTTGTTCCCCGCGACGGGATCGTCGGTGGACGTGACGCTCGCCGTGTTGCTGACGACCGTGCCGTTGGGCGTCGCCGCATTCACGTTCACGACGAGCGTGAAGGACCCGCTCCCATTCGCCGGGAGCGTCGCGATGGTGCAGTTCACCGTTCCGGTCCCACCGACCGCCGGCGTCGTGCAGCTCCACCCTGCGGGCGACGTGAGGGAGACGAATGTGGTGCTGGCAGGCAGGGTGTCCGAGAGCGCCACCGTGGTCGCGGCGGCCGCGGTCAGGTTCGTCACGGCGATCGTGTAGGTGAGGTTCGAGCCCGCGACCGCCGGGTCGGGCGAGTCCACCTTCGTGACGGACAGGTCGGCCGGCGCAGCCAACGCCGGCACGGCGGGCAGCACGAGCAACCCCACCACCAGGAGCATCGGGAAGATCCATGCGTACCGGTGACGTGTCGCCACGGAGTCCTCCTCACCTCGTTCGACCCCTGTAGGGTGTTCGTGCTACACCCGTCGGCTCGCGAACACAACCCTCAGGCGACGTATCCGTTCGATACCTCTGGGCAGGGACCCACCGACATCCCTAGGCTTCGGTCGATGGCAGCGAGCGCGCAGCAAGCCCCTCCCTGGCGAGCGGTCTTCGCCGGCGCCCGCGGCCGGCTCACGATCGGCCTGCTGCTGCTCGAGGCGCTCGTCGCGGTCGAGATCATGGTCGTGGCGACGATCCTGCCCGCGGTCGAGGCCGACCTGCACGGGCTCAAGCTCTACGGGTGGATCTACGCGGCGCTCACCCTGGCCTCGATAGGCAGCGTGCCGATCGCCGGCCGGATGACCGATCGGCTGGGGCCTCGACCCATCCTGGCGATCTCGATCGTCTTCTACGTCGGCGGGCTCGTCATGGCCGCGACGGCGCCCACGATGTTCATCCTGGTCCTCGCCCGGTTCGTGCAGGGCATCGGGGGCGGCGGCCTGTACACCGTCTCGCTGGGCACCGTCGCGAAGACCTACCCACAGGACATCCGGCCACGCGTGATGGCCCTGCTCGCCTCGATGTGGATCCTGCCGGGACTGGTCGGACCCCCGATCGGCGCGCTGATCAACGCCGCTGTGGGGTGGCGCTGGGTGTTCGTGGCTCCCCTGCCGGTGATCGTGCTCGCGGCTGCGCTCGTGATGCCGGCGCTGCGGAACGTGCAGACGAGCGGCGAGCGCTCGAGCCTGCCCATCGCCGCCTCGCTCGTGCTGATGCTCGGCGCCGGGGCGCTGCTCGCCGGCCTGACCGATCTGACCGTGTGGAGCGTCCCGCTCGTGGTGCTCGGCCTCGCGTTCTCGATCCCCGCGCTCCGGAGGATCACGCCGCCCGGAACCCTCGTCGCCCGGCGAGGGCTACCGGCGGCGTCCGCGGCGGCCTTCCTCGCGTCGGCGGCATTCTTCGCCGTCGACGGGTTCGTCACGCTGATGCTCACGCAGACCCGCGGGCTGTCGGTCGGGGTGGCGGGGATCGTGCTGACGTGCTCGGCGCTCGCGTGGGCCCTCGGCTCGTGGTGGCAGTCCCGCGTCGCGGCACGTCGCGGCACGAGGTGGCTGACGACGTTCGGCGCGCTGCTGATCGCGGCCGGCGGAGCCGTCGTCGCGGTCGGCCTCCTCGACGTCCCGCTCGTCGTCCCGTACGTGGGGTGGGCGATCGGGAGCGTGGGCATGGGCATCGTGTTCCCGACGATCCCGCTCTCGGTCATGAGGGTCGCGACCGAGGGCCGCGAGGCCGCCGAGCTCTCCTCGACGATCCTGATGGACTACCTCGGCGTCGGCATCGGCGCCGGCCTCGGCGGCGTCTGCATCGCCCTCGCCGACGCCGGCACGATCTCGCTCGAGGCCGGCCTGGCGGGCGCGTTCGGTCTCGGCGTCACCTTCGCGCTGGTCCTCGCCCTCGTTGGTCGCCGCCTCCCGGACGCGCGCCACGTGCCTGGGGCCGTTGCGCCGCAAGACGAGCATGAGAACGAATCCCCTATCCGCCCAACAGGGATGACATCAAGTTCTTAGTCCCGCGCGTCAACACCTCAGCCACGGTTGCGATGCGCGTCCTGCTTGTGCCCCCGGCGTTCGCCTGCGTCAACACCCTTGACACGTCCAAAGGACCTATCTTGTGCTTGCCGCCTCGGGGTTGTCGATTTCTCACTGTGCGAGATGCCGTTGTGCTTCTGTCCGTCTCGTTGACAGAAGGCCTGCAAGGGAACAGAATGCGGCGCTTCGGGGCCCTTCGGCAGACGGCTTAGCTGCGGCAAGGGGAAGCATTCAACCGTTTCGGCTATATCGCCGTTCCTCCAAAGCCGGGTAGGGTGTCTAGATGCGGGTCTTGAAGTTCCCCCGTCGGCTGATCCGGCATCTCGAGACGCCGGATCTCCCCCTCGAGGCGCTCCAGTCCATCCGGCGTCTCCGGCGTTACTTGGATGAGCTGGAGGCCGCTTGCATCCTGAAGGCGCGCCAGCTCGGCGCGTCGCCATCCGACATCGGCGAGGCGCTCGGCATCACGCGGCAGGCCGTGTACAACCGCCTGCATTCGCTCGAGCAACGAGCCGAGACCGACCCGGAGTTCCTCATCCCGGATCTCGACACCGAGGAGATCCCGGACCTCGAGACGGGCACCGAGACCAAGCTCGACGCTAGATAGACTCGGCCCCCTGATGGAGATCGCGGCGTTCCAGGACGTCTTGCGGCGTACCTACGTCGAGCGCGATGCGGAGCGCGGGATCGACGGCACGTTCCGGTGGTTGACCGAGGAGGTCGGCGAGGTGGCTCGCGCGCTGCGCGGCGACGGCGACCTCGAGCACGAGTTCGGCGATGTCCTCGCGTGGGTCGCCTCGCTCGCGAACCTCGCCGGCATCGACCTCGAGCAGGCCGCGGCGCGATACGCGAACGGCTGCCCGAAGTGCGGCGCGATCCCTTGCGGGTGCGCGTTCGTTCGATGACGTCGTCGGACGTGATCACGCCGGGCGACGAGCACCGCGACGAGCTCGTCGGCCTGATGCGCGTCGCGTTCAACATGGGCTCGGGCACCCTCGCCGAACGCGCTGCGTGGCTGCCGGTCGAGAAGATGCGGTGCGTGCTCGAGGGTGACCGCATCGTCGCCGCGGCCGGCGCGAGGGACTACCGGCAGTGGTGGGGCGGGCGCGAGCTCGAGATGAGCGGGATCTGGGGCTGGTCACGCTGCCCGAACATCGAGGCGGCGGCCTCGCGACGCGAGCGGTCACCGAGCTGTTGGAGGCGGCGCGTGCGCGCGGTCAGACGCTCAGCGCCCTGTACCCCGCCACGCAGCGCCCCTATAGAAGAATGGGATACGAGCTCGCCGGGACGATGACGCGCCACTCGGTGGCCCTCGACGACCTGCCGCGAGGCGCGGCGGGACCGCTGACGGTCGAGGAGTACGCGCCCGAACGAGATCTCGACGCCGTGCGCGCCTGCTATCGCGCGTCGGTATCGAGCCACCCGGGGCCGATCGACTCCGACGAGGACGACTGGTGGCCGTCTCGTGTGTTGGGCCGCTGGTTCAGCGACGACGTGCAGCGGACGGTGGTCGCTCGCGGCGCATCGGGCATCGAGGGGTACGCGTCGTTCACGTTCGGCTCGGATCCGGGTCCGCTTGAGTTCGAGTACGCGATCAACTGCCGGCACCTAGTGGCGATCTCGGTGGAGGCATGGGCGTCATTGCTGTCGTACCTGCGCGGGTTCCGGGGTCTCGGGCGGGCGCTGAAGTTCACGGGTCCCCCAGCGCATCCGTTGGCATTGCTCGTGGAGGAGCAGCAGGTACGGCCCGTCTGGTCGTTCCGGTGGATGCTACGGCTGCTCGACGTCGTCGGTGCCCTGGAGGGTCGTGGGTATCCGGCCGTGTCGGAGGAGTTCGTCCTGTCGGTCGAGGACCCATTGTTCCCGGAGAACCGCGGGCCTTGGCGGGTCGTCGCTGAGGGCGGAACGGTGTCGGTGACGCCAGCGTCCGGCGGAGCGGGGGTGCGGCCGATCTCGATCGGCACGCTCTCGTCGCTCTACGGCGGCTTCCTGTCGGCGGGGGACGCGATGGCGTTCGGACTCGTGGACGAAGCGGCGGCGCCCGGGTTGGCTCGGCTGTTCGGCGGGCCGGCGCCCTGGATGTACGACTTCTTCTGAGCGTCGGCGCCGGTCGGGGGTCGGGCCCGTGCGATCGGATCGCGGTCACCGTCAGGGTTCTCACAGACAGCACCCTGACGGGACGGGGAGCCACGAGCCGACGGTCGGCGATACCGAAAGAAATATCGGGGTCGATACCGGAAACGGTATCGACCCTCTCCCGGAGATCCGAGCCAGCGTCAGGCCGCGACCGCGCGCTCCGCGATCTGCACCGCGTTGAGCGCCGCTCCCTTGCGGAGGTTGTCCGCGCAGGCGAACAGCAGCAGCTCGTCATCGTGACCCTCGGGCTGGCGGATCCGGCCGACGAGCACGTCGTCGATCCCGGCGGCCTCGAGGGGGCTCGGGTAGATCCCGGCCGCGGGGTCGTCTCGGATCTGCACGCCCTCGGCCGCCTCCAGAGCTTCGCGCGCCTCATGCACCGACATCGGTCGGTCGAAGCTCGCGTGCAGGCTCACGCTGTGACCGACCGGCACCGGCACGCGGACGCACGTCGCCGAGATGTCGAGCTCGGGAAGCGACAGGATCCGCTTCGCCTCGCGCTGCACCTTGATCTCCTCGAACGTGAACCCGCTCTCCTCGTCGAACACGTCGATCTTGGCGAGCACGTTGTAGGCGATCGTCTTGCCGAACACCTCGCCCACCGGTAGCGCGTCGAGATCTGGGTGCGCGAGGTCGTCCTCCATCCCGTGGAGCTTCTCGACCTGCTCGGCGAGCTCTCGGACGCCCTTCGCGCCCGCGCCCGAGACCGACTGGTACGAGGACAGACTCACCGACCGCAGCCCCGCGGCCCGGTGCAGCGGCGCGAGCGCCATCAGCGCGGTGATGATCGTGCAGTTCGGCACGGCGTAGACCTTCGCGCCGCGCTCGAACGCCTCGGGGTTGACCTCGGGGATCACGAGCTCGGCCCACGGCTCCATCCGGAACGCGCTCGAGTTGTCGACCACGGTGGTGCCGGCCTCGGCGGCCTGCGGCACCCAGGTCTGGGCGATCGCGCTCCCGCAGCTCGACAGCGCGAGGTCCACGCCCTCGAGGGCCTCGGGCGTGAGCAGGCCGACCGTGTGCTCCCGGTCTCGGAACCGGAGCCGGGTGCCCGCCGTGCGCTCCGAGGCGAGCAGGCTCAGCTCGTCCAACTTGAAGTCGCGCTCCTCGAGGATCCCGAGCATCGTCCGGCCGACCGCACCGGTGGCACCCACGATCGCGACACGCATGCCGCTCATGGTACCGGCGGGACCTGGCGTGGCCGAGCTGCGGGGGGTACGTTCGAAGCGTCGAGTGCCTGAGGAGGCTGCGATGGGAGACATGGACGTGGTCGAGGAGCTCGAGGCGCGGGCCAGCCATCACCACGAGGCCGCGGTGCACGATCACAAACACTTCCACGTGACCCACTACCTGCATCGGGGCGAGAACTGGGGGCACCTGCTGTCCACCCACGTGCACGAGCACAACCATCCCGAGCTGGAGCACGTGCACATGCCGCACGAGGACGTCGAGAAGGAGCACCGGCGCGAGGGACACATCCACGACCACGCCCGGCCGGCCGACTCCCCCGCCTGACCCGCCCGGGGAGTCCGACCGCGTAGCATCGGACACGTGCTCGACGACCCGCAGACGCCCTCACCCTCGCCCGAGACCGGCCTGAGCTATCGGGGCGAGCTCGTGCGGCTCGCCGCGATCGACCCGGAGGCGGACGCGGAGACCTTCGCAGCGTGGTTCGACGACCCGGTGAGCACGCGGCTGGCGGGGTTCCGGCCGGTGTGGCCGATGAACCGCGCGAGCGCGCAGGAGAAGCTCGAGGAGTGGGTGAAGGCGTCGCCGGGCGCGCTCAACTTCGCGGCGCGCACGATCGCCGACGACCGCCTCGTCGGCGGCATCGGGCTCATGGACATCAACCACCCCGACGGGAACGCGCAGCTGGGCCTGTCGGTCTACCAGCAGGACGACTGGGGTCGCGGCTACGGCGGGGAGATGATCGCTCTCGCGCTCCGCTACGCGTTCAACGAACTCAACCTGCACCGCGTGTGGCTCACCACGAGCGCCTTCAACGAGCGCGCGCTCAAGCTGTACGAGAAGCTCGGGTTCCGCCACGAGGGACGAGGTCGCGAGCACATCCTGCTCGACGGCACGAGGTGGGACATCGTCTACATGGGGATCCTGCGGGACGAGTTCCTGGACTGAGCGCGTTCCGGGCTACGCGAACTGCCAGGAATCGAGCATGTCCCGGAACACGACCGCGCTCGTGTCGAACCCGTCCTGGAGATCGTTCAGCGTCACCCGCCACCCGACGTCGTTGCTCACCGTGACGACCTCACGCATGAGGAAGGTGTCGCCGCCCTCGGACGCGACCGAGACGTCCCACTGCAACGCGTCGGCGCCGTCGAGCCTCGCCTCGCTCGCAGGCCCCGGCGTGAGCCCCGCGCCCTCATCGCGCTGGCGGACGAACTCCGACCATTGATCGAGCTCGACCCCGGTCTCCAGGTCGACGGCCTCGACCACCACGGTCGCCGAACCCGTGGGCGGGGCGAACTGGTCGAGCGTCACGTTGGCGCCGAACTGCGCCGGTCCCGCCTCCCAGCCGTCGGGGACGAGGAGGCAGTAGCCGAAGTTCTCCGACTCGAAGTTCGTGTCCCCGCACGGGTCGGGTCGCAACACGAAGAACGCGCCGACGACCAATGCCCCGCCGAGGAGCAGGCCGAGCCCGATCAGCGGTCGCCACTTCGACGGCTGCGGGGGCTTGCTCATCTCGATCGGTGCGCGCTCGCCGGGCTCGCGGCGCGGGAGGAGGGCGACGGCGTCGGGGGTGAGCGAGGAGCCGCACTTCTGGCAGATCGCGCGCCCCTCCTCGTTCACCTCGCGGCAGGTCGGGCAGACGACCACGCTCAGGCCTCCTCGTCGAGCGTCGCGCCGTCCAGGCCGAACCGCTGGTGGACGGCGCGGACGGCGCGCTCGCCGTCCTCGGCCCGGATCACGCAGGAGATGCGGATCGACGAGGTCGAGATCATGTCGATGTTGATGCCCTCGGCCGCGAGCGCGTCGAACATGTCCGCGGCCACGCCGGGGTTGCTCTTGATCCCGGCGCCGACGAGCGAGAGCTTGGCGATCGCGTCGTCGGTCTCGTAGCGGAGGGCGCCGACGTCGGTCACGATGCCCTCGAGCACCGTGTCGAGGCGGTGCAGATCGGCGCGCGGGATCGTGAAGCTCAGGTCGGTGCGCCCGTCGTGCGAGACGTTCTGCACGATCATGTCGACGTGGATGCCCTCGGCGGCGACCGCCTTGAAGATCGCGGCCGCGATGCCGGGCCGGTCGGGTACCTCGTCGAGGGTGACCTTGGCCTCCTCAACGTCCAGGGCGACGCCGCGGATCAGCGCGCTCTCGAGCATCCCGGTGGAAGCCTCCTCGTCTTCGTCGACCCACGTGCCCGGCTGCTCACCCAGGGAGTTCCGCACGTGGATCCGGACGCCGTGCCGTCGAGCGTACTCCACGCACCGCAGCTGGAGGACCCTCGCGCCGGCGGCGGCGAGCTCGAGCATCTCCTCGTAGGAGATGCGGTCGATCCTGCGGGCCTCGGGATGGGTCCGGGGGTCGGCGGTGAAGACGCCATCGACATCGGTGTAGATCTCGCACACCTCCGCCCCGAGGGCCGCCGCCATCGCCACGGCGGTCGTGTCCGAGCCCCCGCGTCCGAGCGTCGTGATGTCGTACTCGGTCGACAGGCCCTGGAACCCGGCCAGGATCACGACGTTGCCGGCGTCGAGGGACTCCTTGATCCGGGTGGGGCGGATCTCGACGATGCGGGCCTTGCCGTGCTGGGTGTCGGTGATGATCCCGGCCTGCGAGCCGGTGTAGGAGGCGGCTCGGCAGCCGCGGGCGTTGACGGCGATCGCGAGGAGCGACATCGCGATCCGTTCGCCGGCCGTGAGGAGCATGTCGAGCTCGCGCGGCTCGGGGACGGGCGTGATGTCCGAGGCCTTGTCGAGGAGATCGTCCGTGGTCTCGCCCATGGCCGAGACCACGACGACGACGTCCTGGCCCTGCTCGCGCGCGCGGACGATCCGGTCCGCGACGCCCCGGATGCGGTCGGTGTCGCCGACCGAGGTCCCGCCGTAT
>Ga0307296_10001780_pt1 | contig 10927 bp, 6 predicted proteins | sample ER_DNA_153_FD_194467 | JGI IMG/M metagenome (GOLD analysis project Ga0307296, IMG submission 194467) | Bulk soil microbial communities from the East River watershed near Crested Butte, Colorado, United States - ER_DNA_153 | ecosystem: Environmental > Terrestrial > Soil > Floodplain | place: USA... | reverse complement strand
TCCGATTTGGCTCGATCGCGTTGACCGCGTCATAGACGGCGCCCTGCGTCATCCCCATGTTGACCTGGAGAGCGGGCGCCGCTCCTCCCGCTGGAGGGGGGAACGCGACGAGCGTGTCCGCCGCGATCCGATTCCAGTTCGTGACCTCGTTGGGCGCCGCTGCGGAGACAGCGTGCACGCCAACCGTGGCGATCGGCGTAAGGGCGCCGAGCACAACGATCGAGGTCAGTGCTGCAACCGAGACCAACCGTCTCCGTGTCTTCATCGACGTCTCCCTTGTCGCTCGCGGTACTCGATCCTGTTCGTTCGCACGCAAGGCTCGCCCGCACAGGGAAACGAAGTCCATTCGATTTTCGTCGTATCTTCCGGTGGCCGGCCGACCACGGAGCTTCGACCCGCGCGCAGCTATGGCCGTGCCGTTGTGTTCCCTTCGTGCTCGCACCCGAACTTGATCCGGCAGCCGTCGGGGATCTGGCTTCCGTTCAAAGGCTCGGTGTTCGTGGTTCCTACGGCGTGCTCGCACCCGTACTTGGGCCGGCAGCCAGTAGGGATGTGCGCTCCGGTCCACAGGTCCGCCGCGTCCACCGAGAAGTGCACGGGTGCGGGCTGGACCGGAGCGCCGGCCCTTGACGACCAGATCGACGTTGCCTGGATCGCCAGCACGAAGACGGCGAACGTGAGGGTCAGCGCCACGATCCCCACGATCGCCCTGGAACCCTTCTGCCCGCCCAGAACTTGGGTCGACATGATCTGCCTCCTTCCGCCGGGCGGGCCCTTCGCCCGCCACGTCGGGGAGAGGCTGCTCCTACCCGGCTTCGGGACGGTTGCGGGATCGACTGCAGAACGACTGCGGTGGCAAGATCTTCAGGAACCGCAGGTCGCGTGATACGGCCGGTCGGGCAGGAACTCCTGCCATTCCTGGGGGGTGAGGCTCCGTCCGGCGATCTCGCACGCCCGCGCGAGCCAGTCCGACAGATCCATGTCCCAGACCCACCCCGCGCCGGTATCGGAGACCACCACGACCGAGCGGCCGTCGGGGGTGAACGAGGCTGCAGCAGGCCGGTCGGCCACCGGACCGGGAAACGCGTCGCCGATCGCCGATCGGGTCGCCAGATCCCACAGCAGGACGTTGCCGGCCGTGTCCGCACCAACGGCGGTGCTCCCGTTGGGCGACAAGTCGATGGAGTCCGTGCTCCCCGTGAGACCGGCGAGCGGCGCTCCCAGCGGTTCTCCCGTCGCCAGGTCCCACAGACGGACGGCACCGGTCTGCCCACCGGTCATGAGGGTGCGGCTGTCGGCCGAGACGTCGGCCGTCCACACACCTGCGTCGTCAGCAGGGACGATCTTCACGATCCGCTGAGCAGCCGTGTCCCACAGCACGAAGTCACCGCCGTCGGCCCACCCCGTCGAGAGCACCAGCATCGAACCATCGGGCGTGAACATCAGATCTTCGACGAGCCGCGGTGTCCGGAACCGATCGGCGGGCTGGTCCGGCGTTCCCGGCCTCCAGACGTAGAAGTATCCGCGATGCGGCGACGTGCCCGTGCCGCCCACCAGCAAGCTCCCGTCCGGGCTGAACTTCAACGTGGTCAGGCGCTGGTTCGCGGGCATCGCGTGGAGGGTCGCCGTCATCCTTCCCGAGGCGACGTTCCACAGCCGGACGTTGCTCCGACCTTCTTGCTCGTTCCAGGAAGCGACCGCGAGGGTCCCCGAGTCGGGGCTGAACGCGAGCGGTGCCGAGCTGAAGTCCAGGTTTTGCGAGATGCGACGGATGACGTGGAGGTCTGAGGTGTCGACCAGCCAGATCCCGTCGTGCTCTCCAACCGGTGACGAGCTTGGCACCGCGAGCAGCCGGCCGTCCGGGCTCATCGCGAAGAATGGCCACCCGGGAAAGCCTGTCCCAGCGGTGAACGGTCGATCGAGGCGGTGGCTGCCCGAGAGATCCCACACGACGACGTCTCGGTTCCGGTCGGTCGTGTACGCGGTGGTGCCGTTGGCCGAGAGCACCGGGCCCCGGAGCGGAAGATCGCCGGTCTCGGCCAGCGTCGTTCGCGCAGACGCGGTCGCCACGTCCCAGATCAGGAATCGCGAGTCGTTCCCAACAGTGACGGCAGACCGTCCGTCGGGGGTGAACGTGACGCCGACGGCCTCGTACTCGGTCTTGAACGGCCCGTGATGCCCACCCGATCCGGTCCGCACGTCGCCGGATCGTAGGTTCAGGAACGAGACGTTCCCCTCGTTGTGATCATCGCTGTTCTCGATCAGCGCGGCGATGTCGCCATCCGGGCTGACGGCGACGCCTTGCCCACCGATCGCGTAGCGTCGAACCGTGGTGAGGCCGGGGCTCCAGAGCAGGGTCGGTCCGGTGTCGCGCGTGGTCACGAGCCCGCTGCCGTCCGGGGCGAACGCCATCGCGAACATGGACAGCGGTGGGCTGATCTCTGGGAATCCCGATCGATCCCTCCCCGGCGTGGGGATCCTTCGACCCGTCGGCTCCAGCGTGACCGGGTCGCGGGGCACGAGGAACTCCCGCAGGTCGGCGTCGTGCTCCGCGATGAGGAGCTCCCCGCCGTCGGGATCGAACGCGATCGCGTCGACGGAGGCGTCCGCCGGAACGCGATCGCGTACGGTTCGGGTTGCGACGTCGACCGGTAGGAGGTCGCCGTCGGACGTCACGACAGCGAGCGTCTTCCCATCCGGGCTGAACGCCGCGCGTTCGGTTCCGGCTCCCACGTCGACCGCGCCGATGGGCACCTGCTTCGCCGAATCGAAGAACTCGACCGTCGTTCCTGCGTCGCCGATGGCGAGCGTGCTCCCGTTGGAAGCCAGCGCGATCCACTGGGTCTCGTCCCCGACGGGTGAAGGGCCACCGGGGGCATACATCCGGTCGGTGATCGCCGGCGTCCGTTCCATCGCCGCGAACAGTGCACTCCGTGTCTCCGGCGAGTCGTCGATGTTCACGGCTTCCCTCGCCATCAACAGAGCCAGCTGCGGATCGGCTTCGAGACGCGAACGGGAGGCCAGGCGTCCGGCGTCCGCGAGCGTCAGCGCGCCGGTCGCTCGATCTCGTTGAGTGAGCGCCAGATCGCCGATCACGAGCGACGCCGCGAGCAGCACCGCGACGCCGACGAGAAGCCCGCGCAGCCGCCGGTTCGTTCGACGCGCGCGAACGGCCTCGCCCTGTGACGCGGTGCGGCTCGCTCGGAGGAACTCCCGTTCGAGGTCGTTCAGATCCGCCTCATGGGGTTCGGCCCACTCCCACGCAGCCGTCGATCGAGCGCCACGGTAGAGATCGGCGGGGTCACGCCCCCCCTCGTCCCACGTGTGCGACGACTCCGTGACGTGACGATGGAGCTTGCGTCCCTCCGCGTCGTCCTCGAGCCAGGTCCGAAGCCGCGGCCATTCATGGAGCAACGCCTCGTGGGCGACCTCGGCCGTCCCTTCTGCGACGGTGACGAGGCGCGCGTCGGTGAAGACCGCCATCGCGCGCGACGCGTCGGCGTCGCGGTCCAGGTCGAACTCCGAGAGTGGCGCGCGACGTCGGACCACCTCCGCCCCTTCGCCCGGCGCCGCCAAGCGAAGCAAGATGCGCTTGGCCGCCGCCTGCCCGTCGGCATCGAGCCGGCCGAAGGCTTCCTCCGCCAACCGTGCGACGGCCCCCTGCACCCCGCCGGCACGCAGGTAGTCGTCGAGATGAAGGGTCCGATCCCGGCGGTGGGTCCAGAGCTCGAGGAGTGCCGTCGAGAGGAGGGGCAGGCCACCCGGCTGGCCCACGGTGTCCGATACGAGTGAATCGGTGAGCTGCTCCTCAACGGTCAGGTCGGCTCGTCGCGCGGGCAGCTCGATCGCTCTCCGTAGCTCGTCCGCATCCATCGGCCCGACCAGGATCTGGTGGGAGGCCAGCAACGATGCGAGCCCGCGGTGCTCAGCACACCGCCCGTAGAAGTCCGCTCGCATCGCGATGACGATCGTGGTGGCGCCGTCGGGCGCTCCAGCCGCATCCGTGATGGCGTCGAGGAACGCGGTCCGCTCACCAACGTCGGAGCACGCCGTGAACAGCTCTTCGAACTGGTCGACGGCCAGCATCGAGTGCTCCCGCCGCTCACTCAGCGCATCACCCAGAGCATCGAGCGGACGGTTGCCCGGTCGGATCACGGAGTAGGCCCACCGATCGCCGCCCGGAAGTGCCCCCGATCCGAGTGCATGCATGAGTCCCGCACGCAGCAGGGAGGACTTCCCACTCCCCGAGGGTCCGACGAGCGCGAGGAACCTTCCCCCGACGACGTGACCGATCGCCTCTGCGACCACTTGCTCCCGACCGAAGAAGAAGTCCGCATCGACCGTCTCGAACCGTGCGAGTCCCTTGTAGGGGCACACATCGGTTGGACGCACAGGCTCCGCATCCGGCCGACCACGCTCGAGCTCGGGATCGTGGGAGAGGATCGCCGCTTGGAGTCGTTGCAGCTCGGGGCCCGGCTCGATCCCCAACTCGCCGACCAGCACCTCTCGGGCGCGCGCGAAGGCTTGGAGTGCCTCGACCTGACGCCCGGCTCGGTAGAGCGCGACCATCAACTGGCCCCACCGCCGCTCGCGCATCGGCTCCTCTCGGACCATCGCCTCGAGGTCGGGGATGAGCTGGCCCGGATCCGCACCGGCGAGCCTCGAGTCGATGAGGTCTTCGGTGGCCGTTCGTCGAAGCTCGTCGAGTCGATCGCCTTCGGCCGCGCCGAAGCCCGTGTACCGGTAGCCCTGGTAGGCGGGGCCTCGCCACAGTCCGAGCGCCTCTTGGAGAACCGGATCGGCTTCACCGGTGCGCCCCGTAGCGAGGAGTCGGTGACCTTCGACCGCGAGCTGCTCGAAGCTGACCGCGTCGATCTCGTGACCGTCGCTCTCGAGCGTGTAGCCGTCCGCGCGGAAGACGATGACGTCCACGTTCGAGCCGGCAGACCGACGGGACTGGAGGTCGCGACGAAGTCGTGAAACGTACGTGATGAGGGTCTTCTCGGGCGTCCGAGGTGGGTGGTCGCCCCAAAGTTCCTCGATCAGATCGTCGACGGACACGACCCGACCCGCTCGTGCGACGAGGCAGGCGAGGATCGTTCGTTCCTTCGATCCGGCGATCGCTAACGGCTCCCCGCCTGCCTGGGCGACCTCGAGAGGTCCGAGGACGAGGAATCGCATGGGCGGAGGCTAACCCTGGTGACGGATCCCAGCTAGACCCGGTCTCACGTAAGACGAAGCACGATAGACGCCGTGCGAGGCGGCGGATTCGAACTCCCAAGCAAGACGATCAGTGGGCTGGCTCGTCACCGCTGGATCACTCGGTAAAGATGCCAGCGGTCAGGGACACCCTTCAGTTCGTGCTCGCCCGCGTCGTCGAATGTCAAACCAGAACCAGCTGTGATGTCCTTCACCGTCTGCGACACGAGGATCTCTCCGGCACCGGCCTGCGACGCGACCCGTGCGCCGATGTGAACGGCGATCCCCCGGAGCTTGTCGCCGACGACCTCGCACTCACCGGTGTGTACCCCGATGCGGAGGTCGACCCCGATCTCGCGCGTGGATCGCATCACCGTCTCCGCGCACTTGATCGCCACCGCGGCGGAGTCGAAGGACGCGAGGAACCCATCACCTGCGGTATCGATCTCTCGACCGCCGAAGCGGTGCAGCTCGGTTCGCACGCGCGCGTCGTGCACCTCGAGGAGATCGGCCCACGCCCGGTTTCCGAGCGCGACAGCCCGTTCGGTCGAACCGACGACGTCGGTGAAACATGACGGTTGCGACGACGTGCGTTGGTTCGGCTGCGCCCCGATGTCCGGTGAGGAACTCTTCCACCTCGCCGGCCAGCGCGTCGAGATCGCCAGACCACAACGCGAAGTCGTCACCCGGCATCTCGAGCCATCTGGCCCCGGGGATCCGCTCTGCGAGGTATCGACCAGCCTCGACGGAGTTCAATCCGTCGCCCGTTCGATGCATCACGAGTGTCGGAGCAGCGATCCGGGAGAGCAGCGGGCGCACGTCAACAGCGCGCGACATCTCACCCAGGAGCAGGACTGCTCGAGGGCTCGCCCCGAGGCGGGCCAACGTTGCGTACCACTGCCGGAAGGCCTCGTCGTGCGCGAGCGAGGGCGCGACCGTCTCGACGGAGTCCGACGTTCCCCATCCCTCTTTCACCCGCGTCCGGAACTCTTCCCACTCCTCGGTCGTCCACCCGATGGGATAGTCCTCGTCCCAGCCTCCCTTGGCGTAGGTCCCGAGCAAGATCAACCCATCGACGCGATCGGGGTGAAGGGCGGCGGCGGCGATGCACGCAGGCCCGGTGTCGGCGTTCCCGAACAGCGTCGCCCGTTGGGTTTCCGTCGCGTCGAGTACGGACAGCAGATCCGCGACTCGCTCGTCCACCGTCGGGACCTCGGTCAGTCGATCCGATAGCCCGAGACCGCGGGGGTCCATAAGGATGAGCCGTGAGAAGCTCGCCAAGCGGTTGAAGAACCGCCTCACCCGGGGCTCTTCCCACTGCACTTCGAGGTGAGTCACGGACCCCGGAACGAACAGGAGATCAGGTCCTGACGCCCCGACGACCTGGTATGCGATCGCCGTGCCGTCACTCCAGGCGTACGTGGTCTTGGGTCGGTTCACACGCGAATCGTGGACCGGTGCGCAGGGCCAGCGCAAGGACGCGATGCGGAGGTCGACGGGGCAGTGCGCAGTGCGGGAGGGAGATCGAACTCCCACGGCCTCTCGGCCACCGGATCCTAACGTTGCTCCCGCCACCCACTGATCCGGGTTCCACGTTCGTCCTGTGTTGTCTGGCGTGTTCCATGCCCGCGGTCGTGGATGGGTAGCGCGTCCCTTGCCCACCAGGCATACTCAACCCATGCCGCGACGTCGGGGCGGGCGTCGTCTCGCGACCGTACTCTTCCTCGACATCGTGGGTTCGACCTCGGTGGCCTCTGAGATGGGCGACGCGCGGTGGCACGGCCTTCTGAGCCGCTTCGGGAACGTGGTCCGCGGCCGGTTGAAGGCCGAGGGCGGCCGGGAGGAGAGCTTCACGGGCGACGGGTTCCTCGCCACATTCGCCGAGCCCGCGCACGCGGTGCGCGCTGCCGAGGGGATCGTCGAGGACGTCCGCTTGCTCGGGATCGAGGTCCGCGCGGGTGTGCACACGGGCGAGATCGAGACGATCGACGGGCACGTCGGCGGGGTTGGGGTCCACGCGGGCGCCCGCGTGATGTCGATCGCGGGAGCGAGTCAGGTCCTCGTCACCGGCACGGTGAAGGACCTGACCGTCGGGGCGCCGTTCCGCTTCCGGGACGCCGGCGTCCACGAATTACGGGGCGTCCCCGGGACGTGGCCCCTGTTCGCGTTGCAGGACGTCGACGAGCGATCGGTCCCCGGGCCGATGGATCCCGAGGAAGCCGCGGACGCGCGCGCCGCGATCGCGTCAGACGAACGTGCTGGTCGACGGCGGAGGTGGCTGGTGGCAGTCGGAGCTCTGATCCTAGTCGCCGCCATCGTCGCCACGGTGGTCGTCGCGTCCTCGGGCAGAGCCGCGACGATCACGATGATCAAGATCGATCCGACGACCGGTCGGATCACGGAGACGATCGCCGACGGCTACTACAGCCACCACCACCAGGGCTCGTTGTGGGACCAGAACGGCACGATCTGGCAGGCGACGGCCACCCAGGTGGTGGGCCGTGACCCAGTGACGGGAGCGGTGCGCATCCCGCTCCGACTGGAGTCCGAGATCGAGAACGGCACGTTCGGGCTGGGCTTCGGTTGGGCTTCCACGCCCAAGACAGATGACACGAGCACGATCGAGAAGGTCGACCTGGTGAGCGGCAGTGTGGTGGCGCGGGTCGACGTCCCGGGCCCCGTGCGGTCGATGGCGACCGGCGACGGCTCGCTCTGGACCGTCACGGAGGGCGGTGTCCTTGCACGGGTCGATCCCACCCACGTGCAGGACGTCAAGGTATGGCAAACGAGTGCGACCGCGGCCGGCGCCTTGGTGCCGGAGGCCGGGTACGTCTGGATCTGCGACTGCGACCACGGCAGGATCGTGCAGTTCGATCCACGCAGAGGCCGCGAGAGCCGCGTGCTCGAACTTCCCGAGCACGGCCTCATCGTGAGCGTCGCCGCGCCGACGACCGACACCGTGTGGGTCCTGGATCCTCAGGGGTCGACACTCACGCCCCTCGATCCCAAGACCGGCGAGCCCGGCCAGCCGATCGGGTTGGGCGGCAATCCCGTCCAGGCAACGATCGCGTTCGGCTCGATCTGGATCGCGGCGGGGGCCGACGTCTACCAAGTCGATCTGAACACTCTCCACAAGACGACGATCCCCATCCCCGACCCCGCGTACGCGGGCAGCATCACGGCGGATCCGGGGAGCCGGACGATCTGGGTCGCTAACTGCGGCTGCCCGCGCTGAGCAGCGAACTGGACGATCGCGCGGCCCGCCGGTACGCGCGCATCACCTCGCGTACCGTTGGCGACTCCGAGATCCGTGTCCCGAGCGGATCGGCTGAGCCGCCGCAGGGCCGATCGAAACTGTCCCGATGGTACGGATGACAACCGTTAGCCCGACGGAGCCAAACTGACCCACTACCCCGCGCCGAGCATGGTTTGCGTGCGATACGGGGGATGTGTGAGGATGAAATCCGACCTACGCCGTGAGGTGAGGGTCTGGTCTTGGAGCCGTTCCCCCGGCGCACGGATGTGTGCGACGGCCATCGCCCGCCGGCTTCTCGTCCCGCCCTTTCGGAGCCACGCGGCGGGTCCGGCGAGAGGGGAGGGCGATGGACGACCGACGTGCTCCGCGTGATGGCATCGACCGACGGAGCTTCCTCAAGTATTCGGCGGTGGCCGGCGCTGCAGTGTCGGCGGTTCCCGGGCTCGGCATCGCCGGTGCGCCCCACGCTGCGGCCGCCACGATGGCGTCGGATGACTCCTTCAGATGGAACGAAGCGACGATCGCCGAGCTGCAAGCAGCGATGAGCTCGGGCGAGACCACGTCCCTTGGGCTGACACGCGCGTACATCGGGCGGATCGAGCGCAAGGATTTCTCCGGGCCAACCTTGAATTCCGTCATCCAGCTCAACCCGGACGCCGAGGCGATCGCGGCGGCACTCGACGACGAGCGTCGGGCCGGCCACGTTCGCGGCCCGCTCCACGGCATCCCGATCATCGTGAAGGACAACGTCGCAACGGCGGACAAGATGGAGACGACCGCCGGGTCGCTCGCGCTATTGGGATCGAGGGTTCCGCGGGACGCGGGCATCGCAGGGGATCTCCGGGAGGCGGGCGCCGTGGTCATGGGCAAGGCTAATCTCTCGGAGTGGGCGAACTTCCGTTCGTTCCAATCCTCGAGCGGTTGGAGCGGTCGAGCTGGCCAATGCCTGATGCCGTACGTCCTCGATCACAACGCGTCCGGATCGAGCGCGGGATCGGCGGCGGCCGTCGCCGCGAACTTCGCCGCCGGCACGATCGGGACGGAGACCGACGGATCGATCGTCTCCCCAGCCACGACGTGTGGGGTCGTCGGGATAAAGCCGACACTCGGCCTCACGAGCCGATCGGGAGTGGTCCCGATCGCCCACAGCCAGGATGTGACCGGGCCGATCTGCCGAACCGTTGCGGACGCGGCGACGTTGTTGGGAGCGCTCGTGGGGGTCGACCCGTTCGACGACGCCACCAGGGCGAGCGTCGGACACTTCCATCGCGACTACCGGCGGTTCCTCGACCCAGGCGGTCTCCGCGGTGCTCGGATCGGGATCTGGCGCGAGGGGAACTTCGGCCTCAGCCCTGAGTCCGATGCTGTCGTGGAGAGCGTCATCCCGATACTCGGTTCTCTCGGTGCCACGGTCGTCGACCCGGCCGACATCCCGCACGCGGCCGATCTCTTCGGTCCAGAATTCACGGTGCTCCTGTACGAGTTCAAGCACGATGTCGCCGCGTATCTGTCCGGTCTCAGCCAAACGACGATGCGCACGCTCGCGGACCTGATCGAGTTCAACGCCTCGCACGCGGATCAGGAGATGCCCTGGTTTGGACAAGAGCTATTCGAATTGTCCGAGACCTTCGGGCCCCTGACGGATGCCGCGTACCTGGAGGCGCTCCAGACTTCGAAGCGGTTGTCACGACGCGAGGGGATCCTCGCGGTGATGAAGGCGAACAACCTCGACGCGATCTTCGCGCCAACCGGGCAACCGTCGTGGACGATCGACCTCGTCAACGGAGATCACTTCTTGAACTCCGACTCCTCGCCTGCGGCGGTTGCCGGCTTCCCGCACATCACCGTCCCGGCCGGCTACACGGGGGAGCTGCCGATCGGCGTGTCCTTCATGGGAAGGGCTTGGAGCGAGCCCAAGCTGATCAAGTACGCGTATGCGTTCGAGCAAGCGGTGCAGGCACGCCACGCGCCGAAGTTCCTGACGTCCTTCGCCGTTCGGGACTTCATCCCACGAACCCCGCCCGGCGTATCAGGCTCGTCGCGAGCACGCAGGTCGGCCGCCTCTGGAGCGACGCCTGTGTCGACGAAGCCGGGGCAGATGGCCCGGCTGCTCTAGTGATCGGCTGCCCATGACCTAAGCGGATCGCGTCGCAGTCGATCCAGGATTGGGCAACTGAGGGTTGGGGGAAGAGGGTCTGTTTTCATCCTGGAAGGGTGCGGTCACCGAGCGAACCTTGCAGTGACCGCCCGCTCGCACCGACTCATCCAACATGTTGGATCCGACGCCGTTCCACCGTGAGCGATCCGTGAGCAGGATCGTCGCTCTTCCGCATGCCGAGCGATGGCCTGAACCTTGTCCGCTGGTCACAGCAGTGCGAGAGGGGAGACTCGAACTCCCACGGCCTCTCGGCCACCGGATCCTAAGTCCGGCGCGTCTGCCAGTTCCGCCACTCTCGCGCACCGGCAGCCTAG
>Ga0307296_10001779_pt1 | contig 10928 bp, 8 predicted proteins | sample ER_DNA_153_FD_194467 | JGI IMG/M metagenome (GOLD analysis project Ga0307296, IMG submission 194467) | Bulk soil microbial communities from the East River watershed near Crested Butte, Colorado, United States - ER_DNA_153 | ecosystem: Environmental > Terrestrial > Soil > Floodplain | place: USA... | reverse complement strand
GACTCGCTGCAGCTGACCGCGAAGCACAAGGTGGCGACCCCGGTGAACTGGAAGAATGGCGAGGACGTGATCATCGCGGGCTCGGTCAGCGACGACGACGCCAAAAAGCAGTATCCGCAGGGCTGGAAATCGCCCAAGCCCTACATCCGGATCGTACCGCAGCCGAAGGCCTGACACTCAGCAGCCGGTTTTCGCTCGAGGGCGCAGCGAGAGCCGCGCCCTTCTGCATCTATGGCGTACGGTGGTGTCGCGTCAGCCGATCGCGTCTTCGGGGCTCTCCTACCGCGTGGCGCTTGGCCGATGCCGGCAACTTGACTTTACCGTTGCCGTAGCCCGGATGGAGTCCAGCGAAGTCCAGAGTTTCTATTGCTTGCGCGGGCTTTGCTACGCCGATACCAGAAACTTGACCGAGGAGAGATCGCGATGGACGTGCGCGCGGCGGTGGCATTCGAAGCGGGGAAGCCGCTCGAGGTAACGACGGTAACGCTCGAAGGTCCCAAGGCCGGCGAGGTCCTGGTGGAGATCAAGGCCACCGGCATCTGCCACACCGACGAGTTCACCCGTTCCGGCGCCGACCCCGAGGGCCTGTTTCCCGCGATCCTGGGGCACGAAGGCGCGGGCATCGTGGTCGACATCGGACCTGGCGTCACATCCGTGAAGAAGGGCGACCATGTCATTCCGCTCTACACGCCGGAATGCCGGCAGTGCCCGTCGTGCCTTTCGCGCAAGACCAATCTGTGCACCGCCATCCGCGGCACCCAGGGCCAAGGCGTCATGCCCGACGGGACCTCGCGTTTTTCCATCGAGGGCAAGCCCATTCACCACTACATGGGCTGCTCGACATTCGCGAATTTCACCGTCCTGCCGGAGATCGCGGTCGCAAAGATTCGCGAGGACGCTCCCTTCGACAAGGTTTGCTACGTCGGTTGCGGGGTGACGACCGGGATCGGCGCGGTGATCAACACCGCCAAGGTCGAGCCGGGCGCAAAATGCATCGTCTTCGGCCTCGGCGGAATCGGCCTCAATGTGATTCAGGGCCTCCGGCTGGTCGGCGCCGGCATGATCATCGGCGTCGACATCAACAATGCGCGGAAGGAATGGGGCGAGCGCTTCGGCATGACCCACTTCGTCAATCCGAAGGAGATCGGCGGCGAACTCGTCCCCTACCTCGTCAACCTGACCAAGAGCGGCGCCGATCAGATTGGCGGCGCCGACTATACCTTCGAGTGCGTCGGAAACGTCAACCTCATGCGCGTGGCGCTCGAAAGCTGCCACCGCGGCTGGGGCGAGAGCATCATCGTCGGCGTGGCGGGCGCAGGCCAGGAGATCGCGACCCGCCCGTTCCAGCTCGTGACCGGACGGGTGTGGCGCGGCACCGCATTCGGCGGCGCGCGCGGCCGCACCGATGTGCCCAAGATCGTCGACTGGTACATGGACGGCAAGATCGAGATCGACCCGATGATCACCCACATGATGCCGCTCGCCGACATCAACAAGGGATTCGATCTGATGCATGAGGGAAAATCGATCCGCGGTGTCGTAACTTATTAACGTCTGAGTAGCGGGAATGCCGCGCGGAGCCCCAGCGCGCTTGCGCAAGCTTCCAACTGCGGCGAAAGCGTGTCCGCGCGCGTAACGGAATCCAAACAAACGTCGGACAAATCTTTGCCCCAAGTCCGTGTGAATCACGGGCTCAGGATTTGGGGCTAGATTCATGTCAGGGGTTTCGGGGGTATGCGTCGTCTTGCGTTTGCGTTGCTGGCGCCGTTTGCGCTGTGGAGTTCGTGTGCGACCGCCGATTACCGCATCACCCGTGATCACGGCGGCTTGGTCGACCAGTACAAGGTCAAATATGCGTCGATCCGCGATCGCGGCGAGCGCGTCGTCATCGACGGCATCTGCAACTCCGCCTGTACGCTGGTGCTCGGGATCGTCCCGCTCAACCGGGTTTGCGTCACGCCGCGTGCAAGTCTCGGATTTCACATGGCCTACTTCGACAAGTCCACGACCGCCGGCGTGAAGGTGATGAGCTACGAAGGCACCGCCGATGTGATGTCCTACTATCCGCATACGGTGAAGGACTGGCTCGATCGCCACGGCGGCCTCACCCCCGCCATGAAGAAAGTGAGAAATGGACCCGAGCTTTGGGCCATTGTCGATCCGTGCCCGGACGAGATTTTCTGACCGTCGCGGTCGAGACTAATTCCGTACCGCCTGCTTCGCCTTTTCGATCACCTCCCTGGGCGTGGCGTAGATGTCGGCCAGGAGCCGGTCGATCTCCTCACCGCTGGTGGGACTGACCTCGAGCCTGGCCTTGGCGATCTCGGCAAGAAAGTCCGGGTCTTTCATGGTGGCATCGAAGGCTGCGCGCAGCGCAGCCTTGCGATCCTCCGGAACGCCGGGCGAGGTGAAGTACGGTCGCCCCAGTCCCTGCCCTGCCAGCAGCACGCGCAGGATCTGCCGCTGCTCGTCGCTGCGCGCGAGGTCGCCGATCAGCGGAACCTCGGACGGAATGTCCGCCGCCTTCTGCAGCGAGAACACGGCGAGGAGGTTGATCTTCCGGTCGCGAAGCCAATCCGGTCGCGTGCTCTTGATACTGTCCCAGGACCAGCCGCAGCGACCGTCGACCTCGCCGCGCTCGATGGCCAGATTCATCTCGGTGCCGCCGGGATAGCCGGTGACGAGCCTGACCTTGGCGCCGAAGACGTTCTTGAGGATGCGCGCGAAGTTGTCGGGGTCCGACCCGGAGCCTTCGCCCGCCAGCGCGAACGGCTTGGTCAGCGCGTCCTGCCAGGTCTGGATCGGCGTCGCGTGCCAGCTGGCGCAAAGGCTCGAATTGCTGGCAATGCTGCCGAGCCAGGTGAAGCTGCGACCATCGAATGGTGCGTCTCCCAGGAGCGGCTCGAGCGGCGCGCTGCGTCCGGTCGTGGCGATGACGCTGCCGTCTTTCGGCGCGACCCCGTGGAGATACATCGCCGCCTTGATGCTTCCCGCGCCCGGCATGTTCTGCGCGACGACCGCCGGCCGGCCCGGGATGTGCTTGCCGATGAAACGTGCGAGCAGACGCGCGTAGATGTCGTAGCCGCTGCCGACGCTGTAACCGATGATCAGCGAGATGGTGCGGCCCTTGTAGAACTCCTCCACGCCGGCGGAACGCGCACCGGTCGGCACCGTGATCGCGATGGCGGTGATCAGGGCCATTACGGCGTTGCGGATGCCCACGGGGCGCATCGTCGCTCCAGGTGTCAGTCGTCAGTCATGGGAACAGCTACGCGGGTTGCGTACTGATGACCAATTTCTGATCAGTGCAGGCTTGTGCAGGCTTGTTCAGTGCAGGCTTCTTCAGTGCAGGCTTGGCCCCTTGAGAAACCGGTTGCGGTCGCCGGAGGTCACGCGCGCCTCGAAGGTGCGGCCGTCGCGGTAGACGGTCAACGGCACCTCGACCCCGGCCTTGCCCAGCGACCACACCTTGCGGAAAAAGCCGGCCAGGTCGCTGACCTCGGTGTTGGACACCGCCAGCACGACGTCGCCGGTGCGCAGGTTGGCGCGCCGCGCCGGCCCGCCGGTGGAGACGCGCGCGATCACCACCTTGTCGTCGACCTCCGTTGCGTTGAGACCGAGCCAGGGGCGCGGCGGATGGTTAGGCCGTCCGAGGGTCAGGAGATCCTCCAGGATGGGTTTGAGAATGTCGATCGGCACGATCATGTTGAGCGGCTCGGGCGTGCCGCTTTCGCGCACCTGCTGCACTTGCAGCGAGCCGATTCCCAGCAGTTCGCCTGATGGTCCGATCATCGCGGTGCCGCCCCAGAACGGGTGGGCGGGCGCGGTGAAGATCGCTTCGTCCAGGACGTATTCCCAATTGCCGGCGAATTCCTGCTTGGCGGCGATGCGCGCCACCACCGAGTGCTTGCGTCCGCCGGCGCCGGCGACGACGACGGGATCGCCGACCTTCGCGGTTTTCGATTGGCCGATCGGCAGCGCCGGCAATTCGAGCCGCGCCAGCGCCTGGACCAGCCCGAAGCCGGTCTCCTGGTCGTAGGCCAGCACGTGGCCGGGCACCGCGCGGCCATCGGCCAGATGCAGCCAGACCGTTTCCGCCTCGGTGATCAGGTAGCCGATGGTGAGCACCACGCCGTCGCGGATCAGCACGCCGTTTCCGGAGCGCTCGGTGCCGAGCGTGTCGGCCGTGAAGGCGTCGGCGGGAATAATGGCGCGCAGACCCACCAGGGAGGTCAGCGCCCCCTCGAGGTTGTAGGCATAGTTCTCCGGCTTGGGCTGGACGGCATGGGGCATCTCCCAATCGCTTGAGGATGACATCCAGGGACTCCCTTCGCTGACGCACTGCTCGCGCCAGAAAAAACCATAGACCAAGCCAGCCCGCTACCCCCTTGAGCGCCGATCATCTTACCATCACCAAGAAACCGGGCCACCGCGCCGCGGCGCGGGGCCCCGCAGCCTCAACGGCATGTCAGTCCAGCGGCTCCACCTTGATAATGGCGGCGCCGTGATTGCTGCCGACCCACAGCACCGGCCGCGCGCCCGTCTCGTCGACGAACACGCGCCGGATATTGGTCGTGCGCGGCAGCAGATAGTCCACGACCTCGCCGGTTGCGGTATCGAGCCGCGAGACCCGGTCGGTCAGCATCGAGCCGGTCCAGACTTCGGCACCGTTCTTGATCGCGACCACGTCGTAGGGCGCGCTCCAGGGCGTGGGAAGTTGCCACTCCTTGATGGTGTCGGTCTTCGGATCGAACATGCCGATGCCATTGCCGCCATACTCGGCGAACCACAGGCGGTTCTGCTCGTCGACGCGCCCGCGCCGCGGCCGCGACAGCGCCGTCGCGGTCGGCCAGATCGTAACCTCGAGCGTCTTGGCGTCGCGGCGACCGATGCTCTGGCCGCCGAACTCCAGTTGATAGAGGTTGTTCTGGCGGTCGGTAGGCATGCCGTAGGCCCGGATCTGCTTGCCGCCGGGCGTCTTGGCCTGGCCCGGATTCTCGAACTTGCCGGTTGCGAGATCGAGCCGGTAGTTGAGGCTGTCCTCCTGGTTGTTGGTCCAGACCTTGCCGTCGACGTTGGAATACATCGGCGAGACCATCGACGCCTGCGCCGACGTCGAGATCCATTCCTTCGGGAACGGAAACACCGACACCTCATGGGTCTTGCGGTCGATCTTCGAGATGCCGGCCTGATACATCATCGCAAGCCAGATATTGCCGTCGGGATCGAACTCGAGGTCGAGCCCGCCTTTGGGCTGCTCCGGCCGCACCACCGGGATCGCGATGTCCTTGGTCTTGCCGGTCTTGGGATCCATCACGCCCACGAATTGGGCGCCGAAATCGGAATACCAGACCTGCCCATCCTTATCGACCACGACGTCGTGCGGCAGCGCGTCCTTGCGCGGCAGATCATATTCCGTGATCACCACCTTGGTGGAGCGGCCCTTGGGACGCGGCAGCGCCTTGAGCGGATATTCGATCGCCTCCGAATTGCCGAGCGTGACGCTCGCGAGAAATTCCGCGGCCGCCTTGGCGGCATCGCCGGTAACGACCGGGCGTTCCCCGCGCGGGCCGGGCAGCAGCGGCTGCGGATGGGTCGGGGTGCTGCCGGGCGAATAGCGCGCCATGCGCAGGAACACCTGCTGGAATTCGGCGGCATCGTGGTTGGAGGTCAGGACCCGCTGCAGCGTGTGGCAGCCCACGCACATGGTCAGAAAGGCCTTTTGCTTGTCGGCGCCGGGAAGGCTGAGCAGCCATTCTCCATTGGAGAGCTGCGGCACCAGGCTCTTGACCTTGCTGAGCTTGAGCTCGGCCCTGCCCTCGCCGCTCGCCGGGACGTCCGCGGTCTTTGCGCCGTCGAGCCGGTAGCCGATCGCGCGGATCGAGATCGTGTACTTGCCGGGCTCCAGGCGTGCGCTCGGGAAGCTGAACGCGCCCTGCTGGTCGCTCACCACCGTGGTGGTGATGGTCGAGCCTTCCTTCTTGGCGCTCACCAGCACGCCTTCCATCGGCCCCTCGTCGGGCGCGGATACGAGGCCGGTGAGCGCGACCTGCGCCCGCGCGTCGCCCCAGATCAATCCGGCCGCGAGAAGTCCTGCTGCCACTCCAAGCGCACGATGCTTTGGTTGCATGGTCACCTCCCGATGAATTGTTGTTGTGCGCCAATTATTACGCGTTTTCGGCGCCGGCGAAAGCGGCTCCTGTGACTATCCCCGCGCGGCCGCGCGAGACCTTCCGGGACTGCCTCCTCGACCGCCCCGGCGTGATATGCGATATTTGGCCTCATGCAATGGACCTTCATTCTCGGCGTTGCGGTCCTCGTCTATCTCGCCGTTTCGATTCGCGTGCTGCGACAATATGAACGCGGCGTGGTGTTCCTGCTCGGCCGCTTCGAGGGCATCCGCGGGCCCGGCCTCACGCTGATCTTCGTACCCTTCCAGCAGATGGTGCGCGTGTCCTTGCGCACCGTCACGATGCAGATCCCGTCGCAGAAGATCATCACCAAGGACAACGTCTCGATCGATATCGCCGCGGTCGCCTACTATCGCATTTCGGATCCGGAGAAGGCGGTGATCGCGATCGAGAACGTCTACGAGGCGATCAACCAGATCAGCCAGACCACCGTGCGCAACGTCGTGGGCCGCTTCAGCCTCGACCAGCTTCTGGCCGAAACCGCGAACATCAACGAGCAGATCAAGGACGTGATCGATCGGCACACGGAGCCTTGGGGCACGCAGGTGACGGCGGTCGAGATCAAGGACATCGTGCTGCCGGACAACATGCAGCGCGCGATGGCGCGCGAGGCCGAGGCCGAGCGCGAACGCCGTGCCAAGATTGTCGCCGCCGAAGGCGAATACCAGGCCGCGGTCAAGCTCGGCGAAGCCGCCGACATCATCACCCAGCATCCCGTAGCGCTTCAGCTCCGCACGCTCCAGACCATGGCCGAGATCTCGACCGAGAAGAACTCGACCATCATCTTTCCCGCGCAGTTCATGACCACGGTGCAGGAAGCGGTGGCCATGCTGAAAGCCGATTCGTCGACGAAGTAGCGATCGGAACGTTTGCGGTTTCAGGCGCTCATTACCACCTCGTCCGCAGGACGATTGTTGCGCTTTTGCAACGTGGCTTCGTTTGGCCAAATGCACCGCGGTTTTGGGGAGTGAGAGTGCGGGTACAGCAGCCGCGCTCTCGTGTCCCGGCCGAGTGCAGAGAGGCGAAGCCGAGCGGAACGAGAGCCGGGACCCAGCGCGACGACTCGCGAAGCGCAATATGGTTGCCGGCTGCGATCTGTCGTGTCGCCCTAGGTCCACGCAAGTCGGGTTTACCCGACTTGCGTCGTCTAACTGCCGATCTCGGGCAAGCCCGAGATCGGTGTCTCGCTGCGCTCGCCCGGGACACGAGAGATCGGCGGCTCGCGAACGAACCGTTGGCCGTAGTCTCAACTAACGATGTCAAACAGCGTAGTTGTTCTTCGTTCCCGCGACGCGTGTCGGCGCCCGGATTTGTCTTTGTCTCTTCGCACCCGACCCAACGAGGGGCGGGCGGAGCGCCGACAGGCGCACTTATGTTGTTGTCGCGCTTGCGAGGCGCGACCTCCGCGCTCAGTGAGGCGCGGCGCGTCCCATGACGCGGGACGCTCGCCTCTCGGCGCTCCACCGTGGCAATGTTATTCCGAAAATAACTTAATGATTTCAGGGTGTCCCGATCCGAGTGTCCCAATGGTGTCCCAGCCAAGGCTCTCATCGACGATCTTAAATGCGGGGGAGGTAGGGCCGTGCATTCACACATCGCTGGCCGAGCGCGGCCTGATCAAATGTCCGCTTTGGCTCGCTTTACGGACTCAAGCCGGACATCTCCCGAGGTCCGCTTAGTGCCTTAGCGGACTCATGTACCAACTTCGCTGCATCTCGGTGATCGCGCGCCGGCCGTCGCAAGCGGATAGCGTGTCGAGCTTGGTACCGACGTCGAATGCTGCTCGCTCGCATCTAGGCGATGACGTGCCAGTCAGGCCCCGGATTGAACGAGCCGGCTGCACTTCCGCCGATGAAGTTCATACCGTCCATGAACCAGATTGCCGGCGTGCCATCGGCGCCCTGCCACAGGATGTCGGATTTCTGGTCCCCGTTGTAGTCGCCGGTGCCCTTGATCTCCCAGCTCGGTCCTGGATTGAACGGGCCGACGGCACCGATACCAATCGCATTCATGCCGTCCATCAGCCAGATCGCCGGCGTGCCATCGCTGTTCTGCCACAGGATGTCGGACCTGCCGTCGTTATTGAAGTCGCCGGTGGCCTTGATCTGCCAGCTCGGCCCCGGATTGAACGGACCGGCGGCGTGATTGGCCAGCACGGTCAACCCGTTCATCAGCCAAATCGCCGGCGTGCCATCGGCGCCCTGCCACAGGATGTCGGACCTGCCGTCGTTATTGAAGTCGCCGGTGGCCTTGATCTGCCAGCTCGGCCCCGGATTGAACGCACCGGCAGGGCCGTTGGTCAGCACAGTCAAACCGTTCATCAGCCAAATCGCCGGCGTGCCGTCGTCGTTCTGCCACAGGATGTCGGCCGGGCCGTCGAAGTTGAAGTCGCCGGTGGCCTTGATGTGCCAGCTCGGCCCCGGATTGAACAAACCAGCGGCGCCCGTGGACTGCGCGGCGAAGCCGTTCATCAGCCAGATCGACGGCGTGCCGTTGTCATTCTGCCAGAGGATGTCGGACTTACCGTCGTCATTGAAGTCGCCATTATCCTTGATGTGCCAGCTCGGACCTGGGTTGAAGGGGAACGGACCGAACGGACCGACGCCACCGACAGCCGTGGCGCTGGCGCCATTCATCGACCACATCGCGGGGGTGCCGTCGTTGTTCTGCCACAGGATGTCGCTCTTGTTGTTGCCGTCGAAATCGTCAGGCTTCACGATGATGCGGTAGTTGATCTGGAAGCCCCAACTCGCGAGGCTACCGACGTCGGGTGCGGCATCGTCCCTGACGTAGAGGCTCCACGTCGAATTGTCGACCCAGGCGCCGCCAAAGGCTGAAGCAAAGGTGGCTGTGCCGCTGGTTGCAGGATGATTGATGATGAGGCTGGGAGCGAGGCCCCAGTTACCGCTATTTTCGGCCGTCCCATAGTCGGAAGGCCGATACGTGCCTGAGGCGATCCCCCCGAAGCCCGGCAACAACGATGCACCGGAATCTATGATTGTGAAGTTGCCGTTGGAAATGGGGGTGCTGCCCCCGGCATCGGACCAGAACTCCAAATTGGTTCCGCCCGGGCCCAGGAGCAGGAAATCCAGATCAGTGGGAAATGTGTGCGTCAGACCACCGAGGGTGACGAATATGTCCGCGATCCTGCCCCACCCGCCCAAGTTGTTCACAGTCAACGACCGCGAGACCGTTGTGTTATCAGCGATCGAGAGCGTGCCCGAAAAGTCGAACCGGGCGATGGCGGTGATCGGCATCCCGAATCCCTCCCATATCGCCAAACTTATCGCCGCAGCCGCCGAACTGTCCCCGTTAACGCGCAGGGGTGAATGTGACTTCCGCCGTGGCCTCGCCGTCGAGAACGCCGGTGGCTCTGATGTGCCAGTCCCGAGCCAGCGGCATTGGCGGCCAAAAGCATCGCTACGCTAATAGCTCAAAGCATTGTCTGCAAGAAGGGAATGGACAGTAAAACGCGCAATAACTTTTCGCTATGGCGGAGGCGCAACCGCCACCCGTGATCAGCGACATCCCTTCGCGCCGTCACCCGCATTTGCGAATAGCGCGCCAACCTCGCAATATAATCGAAGCCACAAATTGTTCCGGCCGATGATCCAAATGTCCGGTTTGGGTCAAAATGCGAAGAACTCGCATAGAGCATATGTCGTCCGCTTATCACCCGCTAGTGACCGCAAAGCGGACATTCCGATCATCTCGTGCCGGCGAGCGCCCGCTATCCGCCGAACGGACGATATGGAATATCGGCCGCAATTTGCGGGCTGGCCGTATCAGTCCGGTTTGATGTTGGCCGCCCGAATCACCCGGCCCCACTTTTCGGTCTCTTCGCCCATGAGCTTGCGGAAATCGGCGGGCGAGCCCGCAAGCACCGTGCCGCCCAGATCGGCGAACCGCGCCCTCATCTTGGAGTCGGCGAGGCCCGCATTGATCTCCTTGTTGAGCTTGTCGACGATCTCAACGGGCGTGTTCTTCGGTGCCCCGATGCCAAACCAGACGCTCGCTTCGAAGCCCGGCAAGAAATCGCCTACCGTTGGGATGTCCGGAAGTACCTCCGAGCGCTTCGCCGTGGTCACTGCAAGCGCGCGGAGCTTGCCAGTCCGCACGTGCTCAATCGAGATGGTCGTGGTGGCAAAATAGACCTGCACCTGTCCGCCGAGTAGATCAGTCAATGCAGGCGGTGCGCCGCGATATGGAACGTGGACCATGTCGACGCCGGCCATCATCTTGAACAACTCGCCGGCCACATGCGGCACGGTCCCATTGCCGAGAGATGCCATGTTGATCTTGGCGGGATTGGCCTTGGCGTAGGCAATGAACTCGGGAACCGTCGTGGCAGGAAGGGATGGATTAACCACCATGACGTTCGTCAAAAGGATCACGCCGGCGACCGGCTCAATGTCGCGAAGAAAATTGTAATTGAGCTTCTCGTAGAGCGTCGCATTGATCGCGTTCGTCACGCCGCCGAGCAGGAACACGTGACCATCCGGGGGCGCCTTCACGACCACCTCGGTGGCGGCGTTACTACCAGCGCCAGGTCGGTTCTCAATGATGAATTGCTGGCTTAACCGCTCCGAGAGCCATTCACCTAACAGGCGCGCGACGATGTCGGACGCACTGCCAGCGCCAAAGCCGACGATCAACCGCACCGGTCGTGACGGATAGGTTTGCGCCTTTGCGATCCGTGAAACGGCCGGGATCGCGGCAGAACCGGCTGCCAGACGG
>Ga0307296_10001778_pt1 | contig 10929 bp, 11 predicted proteins | sample ER_DNA_153_FD_194467 | JGI IMG/M metagenome (GOLD analysis project Ga0307296, IMG submission 194467) | Bulk soil microbial communities from the East River watershed near Crested Butte, Colorado, United States - ER_DNA_153 | ecosystem: Environmental > Terrestrial > Soil > Floodplain | place... | reverse complement strand
CCGCCCAGGAAGGCGATGTCCGAGCCGGCGCGGATCGGAACGTGCAGGTCCGCGACGGCGCTGGTGCGGGTGAAGCGCGGGTCGACGTGGATCAGCTTCGCGCCGTTCAGCTTGGCCTTCATAGGCCAGCGGAACGCCACAGGGTGGCACTCCGCCATGTTCGAGCCCATGATGACGAAGCAGTCGGTGTGCTCGAGATTGCGCGGATACAGCGTCGCCGCACCGCGTCCAAACCGTGTCCCCAGACCGGGGACGCTAGAGCTGTGTCATATCCTGGCCTGGTTTTCGATGGCCACGACGCCGAGGCCACGCCAGAACTTCTGGCAGACGTGGTTGAACTCGTTGTCGAGCGTCGCGCCGCCAAGCGCGAAGATTCCCGGCGTCATGTTCACGAGCTTGCCGTTGGGCAGGCTCTCGATGAACGTTTCGTCGCGGGTCTCCTTGATCAGCTCCGCGACCCGATCCATCGCCCACTCCAGCTCCACGACCTCCCAGTCCGTGGCGCCGGGCTTCCTGTGCAGGACTTTGGTCGCCCGGTTCGGATTCATGTGGAGCTGGTAGATCGCGGCGCCCTTGGGACAGAGCGTTCCTTCGTTGTGCGGGCTGCGGGAATCGCCTTCGATGTTGACGATCTGCTCGTCCTTCACGTGGATCAACGTCGCGCATCCGACCGAGCAGAAGGGGCAGATGCTCGGCACGACCTTCGCGTCTTTGATGCGGAGTTCCTGCGCTCGCGCCCGGGCGGGCGCCAGTGGCAAACCGAGTCCTACCATCCCGCCGATCGCCGTGCCGGCGCCGGCACCGACTGAGACCCGCAAGAAATCGCGGCGGCTGACCTGCATAGGTTCGATCCTCCCGCGAGCAGACAGCGGCAAAGGTGCGCGAAGCTATGGACGCCTCCAGATTGGCGGTCTGTCTCCGCGTCGTCAAGGGTGATAGCCTTACGAAATAATGGCCGAACTGCCGGACGTTACCCCCGAGTATTTCGAGATCCTCGTGGTCCGCGAGCTGCGCAAGGCGGGCCTGGAGGTCACCGAGCCGCGCGTCCATCGGCGCACGGAGCTGTCCGAGCCCGAAGTGGGCGGGTTCCTCATCGAGTTGCTGGTGTGGCTGCGGCGCAATACGTGGCGGAAGCGCGCCTTGATCGCGTGCCGGCGCCAGGTGGGCGCGGTAAGCGCAGGGGCGATCGACACGCTCGTGCTGCACGTGGCAGAAGCCCAAGCCGAAGTGGGATTGCTGTTTGCGACGGCGGACTTCACCCCCGAGGCCCTGGCAGCCGGGGACGAGCGGGGCATCGCCCTGCTCCGCCTTGTGGATGCGCGCGCCGCATTTGACACCGGCGGCTGGGGCAATCCGGGCCACTACCCGCCCTGGTTGCCGGCGTACCAGGTGCAGCTCGTCGTCCCGGGCTCCGGCGGCCAAGTCCGGGCGCGCCTGCTCGAAGCGGGACAAGCCAACGTCATTCTGGAACGATTCAAGGCAGAAGGGGGCGTGTCATGAGGGATGCGATGGACGTGCTGGACACCTGGCTCAGCCAGTACAATGGACTGGGCCGACCGGCGATTCCCCTCGGCTCAAAGGGAGAGGCGGGCGGGGCCCAGTTGCGGCTCAAGTACCACCCCACGCCGGACACGATCGCGATCCTGCATCTCGTGGCGGTCATGCGAGACGGCCGGCCTGCCATCGAGGTGAAGAGCTTCGCAGGTCCCGTGGCGGAAGCCTCGGTCGAAGCAGGCCTGTGGGCGAGCGCGCAGCTGGGTCGCCGACCTTGAAGCCGGTCCTCCCGGTACCCCCCGTACCGGTGAGAATCACGCGTGCCAACGCCTGGGACGTCGCGGTCCGGTGGAGCGACGGACACGAGGCGGTGTATCCGGCACTCTACCTGCGACGGGCTTGCTGTTGCGCCCCGTGTCTCGAGCGGCCGGTGGGACAGGGCGACGAGACGCTCGATCCCGAGGTGCACCCGCTGGCGATCCACGTGGTGGGGACCTACGCCGTGCACTTCGAGTGGAGCGACGGGCACGGGGCGGGCGTGTACTCGTACGAGTATTTGCGGGGCCTGTGCCCCTGTCCTGAATGCAGACGCCCTGCCTAGCCGTCTAAAACCTCGTCCCTCATATTCACCTCCCCCCTGCAGGAGGTGATCCGTGCGTGTGTACAAGACACCGGAGATCCGCAATGTGGCGGTCCTCGGCCACGGCGCGAGCGGCAAGACCTCCCTGGTCGATGCCCTGGCGTTCGTGGCCGGCACGAGCAAGCGCCACGGGTCCGTCAAGGACGGCACCGCCCTCACCGATTACACCGCCGACGAAATCGAGCGCAAGTACTCCATCAACCTGGCCCTGGCCGTCGCCGAGTGGATGGAGACGAAGGTCAACCTGATCGACACCCCGGGCTACCTCGACTTCACGGGCGACGCGCTGGCGGGCGTGTACGCCGCGGACGCCGCGGTCGTGGTGCTGGCGGGAACGGCGGGCGTCGAGGTCGGCACCGAGAAGGTGTGGGACTATTGCGAGCGCCGCGGGCTGGCGCGGCTGCTGTTCGTCTCACTGATGGACAAGGAGCACGCTGACTTCGAGCGCGTCTTCAACCAGATCAAGGAACGGTTGACGCCCAAGGTGATCCCGGTGGAGATCCCGGTCGGCGAAGGACCGGAATTCCACGGGATCATCAATCTCTTCTCGAAGAAGTGCCACCTGTACAAGAAGGGCACGAAGGCCGGCGAGTACGACGAGGTGGATGTCCCGCCCGAGTACCAGGCGCGCTTCGAGAAGTATTCCCAGGAGCTGATCGAGAGCATCGCCGCGACCGACGACACGCTGCTGGAACGCTATCTGGGAGGCGAGGAGATCGGGCGGGAGGAGGCGATCCGGGCGCTCAAAGTCGGCATGCAAAAGGGGGAGCTGTTTCCCCTGTTCTGCGGCGCCGCCGAGCTGACATACGGGACGCGGGCGCTGCTCACGAAGATCGTCGAGCTGTGCCCGGCGCCCCAGGAATGCCCGCCCATCGAAGCCCAAAGATGGGGAACCGCCGAGCGCGTGTCGCTCACGGCGGACGACAACGGCCCACTGGCCGCGCAGGTCTTCAAGACGGTCTCCGAGCCGCACGTGGGGGACGTGACATTGTTCCGCATCTTCTCCGGGAAGGTGAAGAACGGCCAGGACCTCTGGAACGCGCCGCGTGAGGCATCGGAGAAGCTGAACCACCTGTGCGTCGCGCTGGGGAAGGAGCGCGTCGAGACTGCGGAGCTGCACGCGGGGGACATCGGGGCGGTGGCGAAGCTGCGCGACACGCACACCAACGACACCCTATCGAGCAAAGACGTGGGGCTCGTGCTCCCCAAGATCCCATTCCCCGAGCCGGTGATCACCCTGGCGGTCGAAGTGAAGCAGCGGGGGGAAGAAGACAAACTTTCGACGGGACTGCACAAACTGCACGAAGAGGATCCCACCTTCCACCACGAGTTCAACTCGGAGCTGGGACAGACCTTGATCCGGGGGTTGGGCGAACGGCACCTCGAGATCGTCGTGGGACGCCTGGCGCGGAAGTTCGGCGTGCATGCACAGACCACGAAGCCGCGCATTGCGTATCGCGAAACCTTCCGCGGCAAGGCCGAAGGCCAGGGGAAGCACAAAAAGCAGACGGGGGGCCGGGGCCAGTACGGCGACTGCTGGATTCGCATCGCGCCATTGCCGCGCGGGTCGGGTTTCAAGTTCCAGGACGAGATCGTGGGGGGCGTGATTCCGCGACAATACATCCCCGCCGTGGAACGCGGTGTCATCGAAGCGGCGCAAAAGGGGCCGATCGCCGGATTCCCGGTCGTGGACTTCAAGGTCGAAGTGTACGACGGCTCCTACCACGACGTGGATTCCAACGAAATGTCGTTCAAGATGGCGGGCATCATGGCCTTCCGGAACGTGAGTGCGAACTGCCGGCCGGTCCTGCTCGAGCCGATCATGGAGGTCGAAGTTTGGACGCCGGACGATTACCAGGGCGCGGTGATGGGTGACCTCTCGTCGCGCCGCGGGCACATTCTCGGCACCGACAAGGACGGCCGGCTCACGAAGGTCAAGGCGCTCGTTCCCGAAGCCGAGTTGGACCGGTACGCGACGACCCTCCATTCGCTGACGCACGGCCGTGGGACGTACCGTATGAAGTTTCACGTCTATCAGGATGCCCCACCCGACGTGACGGCCAAGGTCACGGAGAGTCACAAGAAAGAACTGGAGGAGGCCAAGGCCTGAGATGTGGAGTCCCGTGGACCGGAAGACGTACGCGGCGTACGGGTTTGGGCTCATGGCGCTCAAGTACGCGCTGGACGCGGCGCTGATTGCGCAGTTCACCGGTCGCTGGTGGACACCACTCGACTACCTAAGCCCCCTGTGGAGCACGCGCCAACACGTACTGCAAGGCGCTCCGGCGTGGCTCGCGCCGGTGCTCGTCGTCATCACGCTTCCCTTTCTCTGGATCGGCGTCAGCCTAACGTTGCGCCGAGCCGTGAACGCCGGGCTTTCGGCGTGGACCTGCCTGCTGTTTTTCGTGCCCGGCGTCAACTACGTCTTGATGCTCGCGCTCTGCGTCTTGCCGTCCCGTCCGACGCGGGCGCGGCCCGCCGGCGCCCCGCCGCCGCAAGTCGATGAGCGGCTTACGAGTGCGTTGCTCGGCGTCGCCGCCTCGCTCGGCATCACGCTGGTCACCGTGGGGATCGGGATCTACCTGAAGCGCTCGTACTCGACCGGACTGTTCCTTGGCGTGCCGTTCACGATCGGCTACATCAGCTCGTACATCTACAACCGCCGATACCCGCGCTCCGTCGGCGAATCGATCGTCATCGCCGTCGCGAGTGTTACGATCGCCGGCGGCGCGCTGATTGTTTTCGCCCTCGAAGGCCTCGCTTGCACAGTCATGGCCCTGCCCCTGGCGTTCGCGCTGGCCCTGCCTGGTGCCCTCCTTGGCCGCGTCGTCGCCCGGCAATCAGTGGAGCCGGGCGCCGGTGTAGGCATGGCGCTGCTCGTGCCGCTATTCGTCGCCGCGGAGCCGCGCCCCACGCCGCCGGCGCACGAAGTGGTGACGGTGGTCGAGATCGCGGCTCCGCCGGAGGTGGTGTGGCGCCATGTCGTCACCTTCCCCGACCTGGCGCCCCCGACGGAGTTCCTGTTCCGAGTGGGAGTCGCCGCGCCGACGCGGGCGCGCATCGTGGGCACCGGCGTGGGTGCGACGCGCTACTGCGATTTCACCACCGGCAGCTTCGTCGAGCCGATCACGGCCTGGGAGGAGAACCGGCTGCTCGCCTTCGACATCACGAGCCAGGCGCCGCCGATGACCGAATGGAGCCCGTACCGGGAGGTGAACCCGCCGCACCTAGACGGGTACTTCCGTGCGACCCACGGTGAGTTCCGACTCACGGCGTTGCCGGGCGGCCGCACGCGCCTGGAAGGGCGCACGGCATACGTCGTAGATATGTTCCCACAGCGCTACTGGACCCTGCCTGCCGGCCGTATCGTCGCGGCGATCCACGAGCGCGTGTTGCGGCACATTGCCGCCTTGGCGGAGGAAGAGCCCCGATGAGATTGATGAGAGCGACTGTGCTCTATGCGACGCTCGTCGCGGTCGCGTGCATACCTGTCGACAAGAAGCCCGACGTCTCCGATGCGACCGATACGGCCGCAGCGGTCGACACGACGGCCGCCGGGCCGGTCACGCCGCCGCCCCCGACTGCCGCGGCACCCGGTGCGACCAAAGCCCTGACGATCGCCGGCTTCTCGACGCCGGAATCGGTGCTGCACGACTCGGTGCAGGACATCTATTTCGTCTCGAACATCAACGGCTCCCCGACGGCGAAGGACGACAACGGGTTCATCAGCCGTCTGCGGCCCGACGGGGCGATCGAAAACCTCAAGTTCATCGAAGGTGGCCGAGCGGGCGTGACCCTCAACGCCCCCAAGGGCCTGGCGGTGCTCGGCGACACGTTATGGGTCGCCGACATCGACATGGTGCGCGCGTTCAATGCGCGGACCGGCGCGGTCCTGGATAGCGTCAAGCTCGACAGCGCGGTCTTCCTGAACGACATCGCGATCGCCCCCACCGGCGCGATCTACATCACCGACACCGGCATCCGGTTCGACGACGTGGGGAACGTGCTGCACCCGGGACCCGACCGCGTCTTCCGCATCGGTCCCGACCGCAAGGTGACGGTGGCCGCCCGGGGCGACAGTCTCGGCTGGCCCAATGGCATCACCGTGGACCCGGTGGGCAAGCGCTTCATCATCGTGTCGTTCGGGGCCGCCAAGACCGTGCTCGCCTGGAAGCCGGGAGACCGGACGGCCCACGCCATCGCCAAGGGCGCGGGCGGGTTCGACGGCGTCGAGGTCGCCGGCTCCCGGATCCTCGTGTCGAGCTGGGCCGACTCGACCGTGTCCGCGTACGAGACGGGCCAGGAGGTCAAGGTGATCACCGGGGTGCCGACGCCCGCGGACGTCGGCTACGATGTGAAGCGCAATCGCGTGTTGATCCCGATCCTTGGCGGGAACCGCGTGGAGGTGTGGCAGCTTCGGTAGAGTGTCGGGTGACTCCCATCACTCCGTCTCAGGCCACATTTGCACCAATCGCGTTACCTCCCTGCCGAGGTGCTGTCTTCTACGCACACCCATGCAGAGGAGGTCGCGATGCGCGAATCCTCGCTGCTGTCTCTCATGGAGCGCCGCCAGGTATTGCTCGATCAGGCGAGCGCCGTCCTCCGAGGCCACGTGGTTGGATTGTGGCGCTTGACTAGCGGAGGACGCACCGTGGTGGAGATCGTCAGCCCGCCTGACCCACCGCGCGAGATGCTCGAGCTGGATCTCGGCGGACTGTTACGCCAATGGGGCCGCCGGCCCCGTCCCGAAAGCCGGTGGGTGGGGTATCGCACGGAAACCGCCCTGTGGCACGTCGCTCCGGTTGGTCTCGACCCGCCGGGACCGCCCCCGTCCGGCATCGAGCGCCGCAGCCCCGAACGGCTCGTGATCGAGCTCGCCGGTCTCTCGCTCGGTGCGTTGGAGCGAATCTGGCAGGCGGCCGATCAGGCGACGGTCTATCTCTGCGCGGCGCTCGAAGTCCTTGAGGCCTGTCTTGGGCGCGTTCGCACCACTGACGGCCTCAGTGTGCGCGCCCGCGCTCACCTGCTCGCCGACCTCGCCGGCGTGGCCGACGCGATCGATGGGGCGTTGAGCACCTGAACGGCAGTGCGCACTGCTGTCGAGGGTTCCTGTTGTGTGAGGCAATGCAGCGTGCCGAGACCCCACACGAGATCGCCCGCGTGAATCCCGACGACGGGACGGTCTGAGAAGCACTCGCCCAGAATCCCGAGCGCCACGCGGTCCTGTGGGTCGTTGAAGGTGGGGACGAGCACGGCGGCGTTGGCGACATAGAAGTTGGCGTAGCTCGCCGGCAGCCGCAGTCCATCGAACACGATCGGCGCCGGCATCGGCAGGTCCACGACCTCCAGGGTCGATCCGTCCTCGGCGCGCATCCCCTGCAGCCGTTCGCGGTTCTCAGCGAGCGCCCGGTAGTTCGCGTCGCGTGGATCGTCCTCGTGGCACAGGACGACGGTGTGCGGCCCTACGAAGCGGCACAGATCGTCCACGTGGCCGTGCGTGTCGTCCCCCGCGATCCCTTCGCCGAGCCAGAGCACGTTCGTCACCCCGAGGGCATCGCAGAGCACCTTTTCAATCTCCGCGCGGTGCAGGTGCGGATTCCTCGCCTGCACGGTGGGATGCAGCAGGCATTCCTCCGTGGTGAGCAACGAGCCGCGCCCATTCACATCGATGCTGCCGCCCTCGAGGATGATCCTGGTCTCGAACTTGCGGACCTTGAGGCGCTTGGCGGCCAGATCTGGAATCTTGTCGTCCTTCTTCCAGTCGGGGTACTTCGCCCACGCGTTGAAGTGGAATCGGGCGATCGCGACTTCGGGCGGGTCGTCTCTGCGCACAAAGATTGGGCCGAAGTCGCGAGTCCAGCCACGGTTCGTGGGGAAGCGGAAGAACTCGACGCGCCCGAGATCCACGCCGCACTTGGTGAAGACCCGGCGCGCCTGCGTTTCGTGTGATGCGGAGTTGACGAGGATCCGGACGATTTCCCCGGGCGCGAGCTTGCGGACGATCTCGCCGTACACCCACGGGATCGTAGCGAACTTCCCGGGCCAGTCGCTCTGGTTGTGGGGCCAGCCGATCCAGGTCGCCGCGTGCGGCTCCCATTCGGCGGGCATGCGGAAACCGACGACGGGGGACGGCACCAGCTAGTCGGTCAGGAAGCGGCGCTCAATGCCGCCGTACGCGTCCGTGCGGCGGTCCCTGAGGAACGGCCAATTACGGCGTACCTCCTCCACCCGCCCGAAGTCCACCTCGGCGATCAGCAGCGCTTCCTTGTCAGCCGGCGCCTCCGCGACCACCACGCCAAACGGATCCGCGACAAAGGAATGCCCCCAGAACTCGATCCCCGCGCCCTGGCCGTCGAGCTGTTCGAACCCCACCCGGTTTACGGCCGCTACCCAACACCCGTTCGCGATGGCGTGGCTACGCTGGATCGTGCGCCAGGCGTCGAGCTGCGCGGCGCCGTGCTGCGCCTTCTCGCCCGGGTGCCACCCGATCGCCGTGGGATAGAGCAGGATGTTGGCGCCCTGCAGCGCGGTGAGGCGCGCGCCCTCGGGATACCACTGGTCCCAGCAGACAAGTGTCCCGATCGTGCCCACGCGCGTGTCGAAGGCCCGGAAGCCCAGGTCGCCGGGCGTGAAGTAGAACTTCTCGTAGTAGGCCGGGTCGTCGGGGATGTGCATCTTGCGATAGATCCCCTTCAACTTGCCGTCGGCTTCGATGACGGCCGCGGTGTTGTGATACAACCCCGCCGCGCGGCGCTCGAACAGCGACGCGATCAAGACCACACCGGCTTCGCGGGCAACCTTCCCCAGCGCCTCGGTCGTCGGACCGGGGACGGGTTCGGCGAGGTCGAACAGCGCGTGGTCTTCGCGCTGGCCGATGTAGAGCGTGCGGAACAGCTCGGGGAGACAGACGAGCGCCGCGCCCTGCTGGGCGGCCGCCTTCACCTGGGCGATCGCCTTCGCGAGGTTCGCGGCCGGGTCGGCAGTCATGCTCATCTGCACGAGGCCGATCTTGAACACCCCGGTGGTCATGCGATGAAGAATAGACCGTCCGGGCCTTCGGTGCTACGTCAGAACGTCTTGCTCGCCGACAAAACGATGCCCGACCTGGCCACGTTCTCGGTTTCGCCCGATCCCGCGGTGGTGGGCGTGAAACGGTAGAACCGGCCCTCCGCGTCCGTGCCCACCAACGCGGCGCCGAACGTCGTGGTCCCAAACGCCCGAGTGAAGCCGACCTTGTAATCCCCGTAGGAGAGGCGGTCGTAGCTCCGGACGGACTGATGGCCGTAGTGCAGCGCCAGACTCACGCCCAGGGCCACATTGAACGTGGCGCTGAGGTCGAGGTAGCCCGATCCCTTCGAGGCACCGGTGCCGAGGCAATTGGTCGTCGCCGCGTTGCCGTCGGCGTCGATTCCGCAGTAGCCGCCGATGGTGCCTGTTTTCATGCCAAACAGGTTCGTCAGGGCGTACGAGTACTTCGCGGCGAACTGATCGTATCGCGCGGCGACGGAGACTTCTGCCGTGTTGTAGCGGTCACCGGGGTCGATGTTGTAACGCGCGCGGGGATACCAGTAATACAGCACGCCGAGATCGAGCCCGGCCTTGCCGGCTGTCCAGCGGTACCCGCCATACAGATCCAGCTCGAGCGATCCGCCATTGAGAAACTGATTGCCGCTCACGTTCGAGCCCCAGGTGCCCACATACGCGCCCGTGGCGGATGCGTATTCGACGCCCCCCTGAATCGCGGGCTGCGTGTAGGTCTGCGACAGCCCGCGAAACCGGTAATCACCCACAAGGGCGACGTTTCCCGACACGGCGTGCTGTGCATGAGCCAGGACCCCCGGTACGGCGACTGCGGCCGCGACCGCCCCGGCGGCAATGAGACGCACCCGCATCATATGCCCGGCGCCGGCGCGGCGGCCGGCTCCCCAGCAAACCGATGGACGACCACGCTGCCGCCGAGCGAGCCGCCCGTGCCGGCAAAGCTGCCCAGATCCGACCCGAAGTACGCCTCCTCGCCGTGCTGGGTCAGATCGAGTCCCGCGCTCTCCTCGGGCACGTCCGCCCGCGCGCCGATCGTCATGTCAACGAGCTTGAGGATCCCGAGGGTGCCGAGGCCGGCGAAAACGACAGTAGCCACGACGGCGAGCAGCTGGACGCCCATCTGGCCGGCGTTCCCCGCCAGGAGCCCGTCGCCGCCGGCCGGGTTCATGAGCTTGGTGGCGAACACGCCGGTCAGGAGTGCCCCCGCCGTTCCGGCGAGTCCGTGGCAGGAGAACACGTCGAGCGCGTCATCGAGCTTGCTCTTCGACCGAATCTGGATGGCCGTGTAGCTGACGCCCGCGGCCAGCACGCCAATCAGGAGCGCGGACATCGGAGTCACATATCCCGCCGCGGGCGTGATGCCCACGAGGCCGACGACGAGGCCGGTGGCGGCGCCGACCGCTGTGATCTTGCCGGTGCGCGCCAGGTCGAGCCCCGCCCACGTGACGAGGGCAGCGGCCGCGGCGGTGTTGGTGTTGACGAACGCCAGCGCCGCAAGGCCGTTCGCCGCGAGAGCGGAGCCGGCGTTGAAGCCGAACCAGCCGAACCAGAGCAGCCCGGCGCCGAGCAGCACGAGCGGGACGTTGTGCGGCGCGAGGGGGACGCGGCGGTAGTCCTTCCGGGGTCCGAGGAACCAGGCCGCGACGAGCGCCGACACGCCGGCGCTGATGTGCACGACGGTGCCGCCCGCGAAGTCGAGTGCCCCGCGCTTGAGCAGCCAGCCGCCGGAGCCCCACACCCAGTGCGCCAGCGGG
>Ga0307296_10001777_pt1 | contig 10929 bp, 8 predicted proteins | sample ER_DNA_153_FD_194467 | JGI IMG/M metagenome (GOLD analysis project Ga0307296, IMG submission 194467) | Bulk soil microbial communities from the East River watershed near Crested Butte, Colorado, United States - ER_DNA_153 | ecosystem: Environmental > Terrestrial > Soil > Floodplain | place: USA... | reverse complement strand
GCCACATCAGGTTGCGAGCTCCCGGAGAAACGTCGCCACGGCAGCAATGTACGGCTCGGGCGTCTCGACGAAGCTCAGGTGGCCCACCCCAGGAAGGACGACGAGGCGGCTGCCGGCGATCCCCTCGTGGAGAGCCTGCGCTGCCCGCGGTGTCGTCGTGCGGTCGTGCTCGCCCACGATCACGAGCGTCGGCTTGGACACGCGTAGGAGATCGGGCACGTAGTCGAAGTCGCCGTAGCCGATGTTCGCGAAGTGCCGGAGCACGTCGGGCGTCCCGACCGTCTCGTCGGCGAACCCGGGCGGGACGTCGCCGGCGAAGTGGAACGGCATCTGGACACGGAGCAGCTCCCTGAGCTCGCCTTCGGTCGCGACCGTCTTCTCCTGCTCCCAGCTCGCTTTGATCGGCTCTCCCGACTGGCCCATGGCCTCGAGGGACGCATCGACGTCCGCCGCGAGCGCGGCGCTGGAGTCTCCGCCACCCGAGATCACGTATGCGTCGGCACTGCCGATCTCGATCGCGTGCTTCGTCGTGATGATCGCGCCGAACGAGTGGCCGAGCAGCGCGAACCGCTCCAGCTCGAGCGCCTCAGCGAGCAGGTCGACGTCGCGGGCGAAGACGTCGAGTGACAGCGTCGTGGGATCGACGCGCTCGCTGCGCCCCTGCCCGCGCTCGTCCACGTAGAGCAGCCGAAACTCGTCGCCGAGCGGGTCGAGGTAGGGCCGAAACGAGCTGTGGTCGAGACCCGGCCCGCCGTGGAGCACGATTACCGGGAAGCCGTCGCCGACCTCACGCACGAAGAGGCCGACCCCATCGCCAAGATTCACTGTCGAGTCGAGATCCACCACTGGTTTCCCCACGGATCGTCGACCGCGTAGCGCCTGTCGCCGAACGGCGTCTCGTGCTCGTCCATCACGCTCGTCGCACCGGCCTCGAGAGCGCGCCGATAAGCAGCACCGGCGTCGTCGAGATACACGTGGAGCATCGCTGTCCAAGTGTTCCCAGGTGCCCCGGCACCGATCATGATCAGCGAATCCCCGACCTCGACCTCGACGTGAGTGCGTCCGGCCGCACCAGTCGCTCGGTGCCGATCGACACCGTCGAAGGCCGTGCAGACGAACCCAACGAGACCTTCGAGATCCTCGGTCATGAGGTACGGCGAGACGGAGTGGTATCCGGTCGGCGGGTTGCTCACGTCTTCGCCTCGCTCCAATCATCACCCGTTCCCACATCGACCGCGAGCGGCGGGTCGAGGTCGTAGGCGCCGACCATCTCGTCGCGCACGATCTCCTTGACCGCCGAGACCTCAGCGTCTGGAACCTCGAGCAGCAACTCGTCGTGCACCTGGAGAACCAGCTGCGCGCCTCTCCCCTCCTCGCGGAGGCGGTCGTGGATGCGAACCATCGCCACCTTGATGATGTCCGCGTTCGAGCCCTGCATGACGAAGTTGACGGCGAGCCGCTCGCCGAGCGAGCGCGTCTGCCGGTTCTGGGCGCGTAGCTCCTGCACGGGCCGCCGCCGGCCGAGCAGGCTCGTCGCGTAGCCGTCGCGCTCGGACTGCTCGATCGTCCGGCGGATGAAGTCCTGCACGTGCGGGAAGCGTGCGAGGTAGGCGTCGATGTACTGCTGCGCCTCCTCGCGCGGGATCTCGAGGTTCTCCGAGAGCCCGAACGACGAGATCCCGTAGACGATCCCGAAGTTGATCATCTTCGCGACCGAGCGCTGCGCCGAGGTCAGCTCGGCCGGCTCCACGCCCAGAACCTCCACCGCGGTCGCCGTGTGGATGTCCTCGCCGCGCGCGAACGCCTCGCGGAGCTTCGGCTCGCCGGAGACGTGCGCGAGGATTCGCAGCTCGATCTGCGAGTAGTCGGCCGAGAGCAGCTTGTTGCCCGGCTCGGCGATGAACGCGGAGCGGATCTCACGGCCGAGCTCGGTGCGGATCGGGATCGCCTGCAGGTTCGGGTTCGTCGTCGACAGGCGGCCGGTAGCAGCCACGGCCTGGTTGATCGTCGTGTGCAGGCGCCCGTCCTCGGCGATCAGGCTCGGGAGCGGGCCGAGGTACGTGTTCAGGAGCTTCGAGTATTCGCGCCACTCCTCGATCACGCCGACGAGCTCGTGCTCGCCGCGGATCGTGCGCAGGACGCGCGTGTCGGTCGAGAAGCCCGTCTTGCCCTTGCGCCCGGGAGTGAGGCCGAGCTTCTCGAACAGGATCCGGCCGACCTGCTGCGTCGAGCCGAGCACGAACTCCTCGCCGGCGAGGTCGTAGGCGCGCGACTCGAGCTCCTCGACCATCTCGCGGAGCCGCGCGGTGATCTCGCCCATCCGGTACTCGTCGATCTTCACCCCGGTGTCTTCCATCGCGGCCAGGACCGGCGAGAGGGGGAGCTCGACGTCCCGGTAGAGCGGCTCCATGCCCCGCTCGCGCACCCGCTCGATGAGCAGGTCGCGCAGCCGGAGCGTCGCCGCCGCGTTCCGAACGAGCGCAGCGGTCTCCTCCTCGGCGGGCGGGTCTGGCTCGAGCTCGAGCCCGTACTCGGCTTCGAGCTCGTTCAGCGGGTACTCGGGGCGCGACGGCTCGATCAGGTACGCGAGGAGCAGCGTGTCGTCCTTCGCCGGGACGCGCTGCGCTTTGGCGTCGTGGACGATCAGCTCCCCCTCGAGCCGCTCCGGCCGCGGCGAGACGACGACGCGCTCAGGAACGGCGACCGCGATCCGGTCCTCCTCGGCCGCAATCGCCACCTCTCCTCCTTGTAACAGACTGTTACTAAGTTCCTCGCTCCAGGGAACCGTCGTCTTCTCGAGCAGCATCGGAGCGGCCGGGACCGCGTCGTCGAGCTCGTCGACCCGGTGCAGGAGGTTCCGGAACTCGAACTTGCGGAAGATCTCCTTCAGCTGCGAGCGGTCCGGTGCCGAGAGGACGAGCTGCGTCACGTCGCAGTCGAGCTCGAGGTCGCGGCGCATCGTCGCCAGCTCTTTCGACTGTCGCGCCTGGTCGGCGTGCTCGGTGATGTTCTTCTTGCGCGCAGGCGAGAGCTCCTCCGCGTGCGCGATCACCTCCTCGAGCGACCCGTACTGCGAGATCAGCTGCCCGGCGGTCTTGTCGCCGATCCCCGGAACGCCCGGGATGTTGTCCGAGGTGTCGCCCTTGAGCCCGATGAAGTCCGGCACCTGGTCGGGCCGGATCCCGTAGCGCGCCTCGACGCGGTCGGGCGTGTAGACGTTGACGTCGGAGACACCGCGTGGCGTCATCATCAGCGCGACGTTCTCAGTGACGAGCTGAAACGCGTCGCGGTCGGTCGAGACGACGGTCGTCTTGATTCCGGCCTCGTCGGCCTGCGTCGCCAGCGTGGCGATCACGTCGTCGGCCTCCCAGCCCTCGAACTCGAGGTTCCGGTAGCCGAAGGCCTCGACGATCGGCCGGAAGTGCGGGAACTGCTCGCGCAGCAGGTCCGGCATCGGGCGGCGCTCCGACTTGTAGTCCTCCGAGACGGCCGCGCGGTGGACCGGGCGCGTGTCCCATGCGACCGCCACGCCCTTCGGCCTGTAGTCCGCAAGCAGCTTGAAGAGCATGTTCGTGAACCCGAGCAGGGCATTCGTCGAGAAGCCTTCGCTCGTCGCTAGCTCCTCCGGAAGCGCGAAGAAGGCGCGGTAGGCGAGGTTGTTGCCGTCGACGAGGAAGAGCTCCGAGTCGCGGACGGGGCCGTCGTCCAGCTGTAGCTCGGCTCCGGTCAGTGTCTTGGGCACAGGCCAACGGTATCGTCCTTCCGCGATGCCGGAGCTGGAGATTCAGACCTTTTCGGACGACCATCTCGAGCCTGCCGCCGAGCTCCTCTCGGAGCGCCACCGGCGCCACCGGGAGACCGAGCCCTTGCTGCCCGAGCTCAGCGATTCCTTGGCCGCTGTCGAGGCTGACTGGCGCGCGGATGATGCGTCAGGCGTGTTCGCCTCGCGCCGCGGCGAGCCCGTCGGATACCTGATTGCCGCGCCCGCCGCTATGGCCGGCACGTCCTGGATGCGGGTCTGGATCGGCGGACAGGCGATAAGGGGTGACCGCGAGCCAATGCGCGATCTCTACGCGGCGGCCGCGCAACGCTGGGTCGACGAGGGCCATACGCGTCATGCGGTTTTTGCCCCCTCGCACGACGCCGAGCTTGTGGACGCATGGTTCCGCCTCAGCTTCGGTGCTTCTGCGATCTTCGCCATCCGCGGAACCGGGGCCGAGGAAGGCTTCGACGGCGGCGTGACCATCAGACCAGGAACGCCGGATGACTTTCCCGATGCGGCCCGGCTCGAGATCGCGATGTCCGAGTCGATGGTCCCGGCGCCGAGCTTCTCAGGAATCGTCACGCAGAGCCACGATGAGGTCCTGGCGGAGTGGCGCGAGGACGGCGACAGCGACGACTACGAGTTCTTCGTCGCGGAGCGCAATGGGCGCATCGTCGGTCACACGCTCCTGTATTACCGGCCGCCGGACCTGCGCGTGCCGGAGAGGAGCATTGACCTCGCGCAGGTCACGACCGAGCCCGAGGCTCGCGGCACGGGTGTTGGGCGCGCGATGACCGCCCACGTGCTCCGCTGGGCTCACGAGCATGGCCACTCTGTCATGACGACGGACTGGCGGATGACGAACCTCTACGCCTCCCGGTTTTGGCCCAAGCGTGGCTTCCGCCCGACTTTCCTGCGCCTCTACCGCTCGATCCCTTGACCCGCCTGCCGCTGGCGTACGGCTCGCGGCTCGCCCTCGTCGACGCCGAGGACGGGGCCGTCGTGCTCGCACCTCCGCCGCCCGTCGAGCCGATCGTCGACGTTGCAGCCGCAGTTCGCGACGCGCTGCGTTTTCCGCTCGAAGGCCAGCCGCTCGAGGCGCTGGTGTCGCGTGGCGCGCGGGCGACGATCGTCGTCGAGCCTCCATCGCTCCCGATCCCGGGCTCCCTAGCCGATCCCCGGCGCACCGCGATCGCGGCGACGATGGCCGAGCTCGACCGGGCCGGAGCGACGTTCGACCGCCAGACGCTGCTCGTGGCCGGCGGACTGGGCCGCCGCCCGGGCCACAGGGAGCTCGAGCTCCTCGTCCCGCCGGAGTTTGCTCGTCGCTTCCACGGGCGGGTCGAGGTCCACGATGCCGAGCGCGAGGACCTCGTCGAGATCCCCGACGCCGATCGCCCGCTCCGGGTCCACCCCGCGCTCGTGGAGGCAGACATCGTCGTCCCCGTGACTGCGGCCGAGACCGTGCTCAACGGCGGAGCGGCCGCGCTGCTCGCGGCCGCCGACCCACAGGCGCTGCGCACGGCGAACGCCTACTCCCTCCTCGAGACCTCGGGTTCTGCCGGCTGGCGTCTCGCGCTCGAGCTCGAACGTGCTCTGGCCCAGCGCGTCGCCCTGCTCGGAGTCTCGCTCACGCTGAACACGCCCGCGCTCGGAGGCGTCCTCCACGGCTACCCGCACGACCGTGAGACCGTCGACCGCATCGCGAACTTCCCGCTCCGGGGGCTGTTCGGGCTCGTGCCCGGGCCCGTGCGCCGTGGTGTGCTCCGCCGCCTGCCCAGCGAACTGTCGGCCGCAGCCGTCTTCGCAGGGCCGCCCTCGGTCGCCCACGCCGAGGCTCTCCTGCGCGGGGTCGAGGCGAAGGCGACGAGGCTCGAGGAGCGGCTCGACGTGATCTGCATCGGCGTGCCGCACACGACCGCGATGCTCCCGCGCGAGGCTCCGAACCCGATGTCGGCCGCGTACCTGGCCCTCGGCCTCGCGCTCCGCCTGTGGCGCGACGAGTTCCCGGTCAACGAGGGCGGCACGGCGATCCTGCTCAGCCGCTTCACAAAGCGGTTTCCGCACCCGACCCAGCAGCCGTTCCGCGCGCTCTTCCAGGCGGCGCGCTCGAGCGGCGCGCGCGATCCCGAGGATCTCGCCGAAGCCGAGCAGCTGGCCGGATCGGACGATCGCGCGATCGAGACCTACCGCGCGGGCCGCTCGTGCCACCCGCTGCTCCCGTTCGCCGAGTGGTCCGCCTGCCAGCCCGCGATCGAGCGGCTCGGCGCCGTGCTCGTCGCCGGATGCCGGGACGCGACCTCCGCGCGTCAGCTCGGGTTCGTGCCGACGCACGGCATCGGGCCCGCGCTCGCGATGGCACACGGCCGCGCCGCCGGCCCGCCGCGCATCGGGTACCTGCTCTCCCCGCCGTACTTCCCTATTCGCGTAGGCCGGAGCTAGTCGACGCCGAGGTAGGTCTGTTGGACCTTCTCGTTCTCGCGGAGCACCTTTGCGTCGTCCGCGAGCGCGATCGTGCCCGTCTCCATCACGTAGCCGCGATCGGCGACGTCCAGCGCCATCAGCGCGTTCTGCTCGACGAGCAGGATCGTCGTGCCCTGCTGGCTGATCTCCTGGATGATCTCGAAGATCTTCTCGACGAAGATCGGCGCGAGCCCCATCGACGGCTCGTCGAGCATGAGCAGCTTCGGCTGAGCCATCAGCGCCCGGCCGATCGCGCACATCTGCTGCTCGCCGCCGGACATCGTCCCGGCCTTCTGGTTGCGCCGCTCGGCGAGGCGCGGGAAGAGCTCGAACACGCGGTCGATCGACTCCTTGATCCCGCTCCGGTCGTTGCGCTGGAACGCTCCCATCTCGAGGTTCTCGATCACGCTCATCCGCGGGAACAGCCGCCGGCCCTCGGGCGACTGGCTGATGCCCATCTTGACGACGTCGTGCGGAGAGTCGTTCGTGATGTCCTTGCCCTCGAACGTGATCGTTCCCTGCCGCGGATGGTTGAGCCCGTTGATCGAGCGCAGCGTCGTCGACTTGCCCGCGCCGTTCGCGCCGATCAGGGTCACGATCTCCCCTTCGCGGACGTCGATCGAGATCCCCTTCAGCGCCTCGATCGAGCCGTAGAACGTGTGGATCTCCCTCAGCTCGAGGATCGACTCCCCGGCGTTGGCGGTCGTCGGCTGCCCGGTCTCTGCTGCCGCCATCAGGACACCGCCGCCGTTCCGAGGTACGCCTCGATCACGCGCTCGTCGCGCTGGACCTCCTGCGGAGTGCCCTCGGAGATCTTCTCGCCGTAGTCGAGGACCGTCACGCGCTCGGAGATCCCCATCACGACCCGCATGTCGTGCTCGATCATGAGGACGGTCAGGCCCTCTTCCTCGCGCAGCTTGCTGACGAACGCGGTGAACTCGGCCGTCTCCTGAGGATTCATGCCGGCCGTGGGCTCGTCGAGCAGCAGCAGCTTCGGCTCGGTGCCGAGCGCGCGTGCGACCTCGAGCCGTCGCTGGTCACCGTAGGCGAGGTTGCGCGCATACTCGTCGTCGCGGCCGCGGAGGCCGCAGAACTCGAGCAGGTCGTGGGCCTTCTCTCGCGCGGCGATCTCCTCGCGCTTCAGCGACGGAGGCTTGATCACCGCCCGGAGGACGCCGCCCTTCAGCCGCGAGTGCATGCCGACGAGCACGTTTTCGAGCGAGGTCATGCTCTGGAAGAGCCGGATGTTCTGGAACGTCCGCCCAATGCCGCGCTGCGTGATCGCGTGCGGCGGCTTGCCCGTCACGTCGTGACCGTCGAAGACGATCTGGCCGGCGGTCGGTTTGTACACGCCCGTCAGCATGTTGAAGAACGTCGTCTTCCCCGCTCCGTTCGGCCCGATCAGGCTCACGATCGTTCGCTCCGGGATCGTGAAGTCGACGTCATTCACCGCGACGAGCCCGCCGAACTCCTTCCGCACGCCCACGGCTGTCAGCAGGTCGGCCACGTTACTCGTGCGTCACGTCGTAGAGAGGCTCGTCGTGGACACCCTCGTGGAATTCGGCCTTCCGCCGCGAGCTCGGAATGAGCCCCTCCGGCCTGAACAGCATCGTGAGCACGAGGATGACCCCGAAGATCCCCGAGGTGTAGAGCGGCACGTCAATGTTCTTGCGGAACACGAAGTCGCTGACGCCGTTCGCGTTCATCCAGGCTCCGATGTTCGCGAGGCCCTCCTGGTTCAGATAGGAGAGGAACGCCGCACCGACGATGACGCCCCAGACGTTGCCCATCCCGCCGAGGATGACCATGCAGAGGATGAAGATAGAGATGTTGAAGTAGAAGTCCCCGGGGAAGGTGCCGCCCTTGAAGCTCCCGTAGTAGGCCCCGGCGACGCCGCCGAAGAACGCGCCCGCCGCGTACGCCCACGTCTTCGTCCTCATCAGCGGGACGCCCATCGCGGCCGCGGCCGTCTCATCCTCGCGGATCGCGATCCACGCTCGCCCAAGGCGGGAGTCGCGCAGCCGGACCGTGCAGAAGACCGTGACCAGGACCAGGAAGAGCGCGGTCCAGTAGAAGAGCCGCGTCGAGCTCGTCGAGCTCAGGTAGTCCGAGGGGAGGCCGACGGCGTTGTGCAGCGTGTTGCCGAAGCCGGGCGGGTCGATCGGGTTGATCCCCTGTGGGCCGTTCGTGATGTTGTGCCCGAAGAGGTTGTCGCCGTTGCTGGCGATCTGGGGCATGATCTCGCCGAAGCCGAGCGTCACGATCGCGAGGTAGTCGCCGCGCAGGCGCAGGGTCGGGAACCCGATCAGGATGCCCGCGAGGGTCGCGAAGACCCCGGCGATGATCAGCACGAGCCAGATCGAGATGTGAAAGCCGGGCGTGTCCGGCGCCACGCCGACGCCGCCGACGTGCACGTTGACATTCGAGAAGTGCTGCGACGCGAACCAGGCGACCGTGTACGCGCCCATCGCGTAGAACGCGACGTAGCCGAGGTCGAGCAGGCCGGCGTAGCCGACGACGATGTTCAGGCCGAGGGCCATCATGATGAAGATCATCATCGTCACGCCCGTGTCGATGCTCGGGAAATTGCCGAAGACAACGACGTCGAACAGGTTCGGCTGGTACAGGGGATAGAGCACCGCGAGCAGGATCACTCCGAGCGGGACGATCCACTTGCCGAGCGGAAGCGTGTTCCAGGCCGGGATGTACAGGCCTCCGAAGATGAGCACGGCGACGATGAGGCCCAGCGACGCCGAGCCGGTGACGGCGAGGACGAAGAACGCCGGGATCCCGACGATCGCCGCTCGCTTCGCCCGCGGCATGGTCTGCCGCTTCAGCGCAGGTGTGCTGTCGCGAACCGCCTGTATCCCCGGTGCCACTACACGCCCTCCGGAGTGCGCTCCCCGAGCAGGCCTTCAGGCCGGAAGACGAGGATCAGGATCAGGATCGCGAAGATGATCGACTGGCTCCAGTCGCTCCCCGGAGCATGCCAGCCGAGGCCGTTGTTGAAGGACTCCACGAAGCCGATCACGAGCCCGCCGAGAACGGCTCCCGGCAGGTTTCCGATTCCGCCGAGAACCGCGGCAGTGAACGCGATCAGGCCCACGCGGAAACCCTCCGTGTAGCGGATGTTCGTGAAGTAGAGGGCGTACAGGAGAGCCGCGGCGCCGGCCAGACAGCCGGCGAGGAAGAACGTGAAGGAGATCGTGCGGTTGACGCTGATCCCCATCATCGCGGCCGCCTCCCGGTCCTGCGCGGTCGCCCGCATCGCCTTCCCGTGCCGTGTCCGCTGCACGAGCCACATCAGCGCCAGCAGCACCGGGACCGTGAACAGGAGGACGATGAAACGGTTCCAGGTGTAGGGAACGCCGCCGATCGTGAACACCGTCCCGTGCGGGAGGATGTCCGGCACCGAGGTCGGCCGCGCGCCCTTCCAGACAAGGCCGATGTTCTGGAGGATGAACGACATCCCGATCGCCGTGATCAGCGGCGCCAGCCTCGGGGCGTTGCGCAACCTCCGGTACGCGACGATCTCGATCGTCGTGTTGATCGTCGCGCAGAACGCCATAGCGATCAGCAGCATGAGCAGGATGAAGAGCCAGAGCACGATGCCCGACTTGTTCGCGAGCGCCCAGGAAGTGGTCATCGTCGCGACGAGCATCCCGCCGAGCATGAACACGTCGCCGTGCGCGAAGTTGATCAGCTCGAGGATGCCGTAGACGAGCGAGTAGCCAAGCGCGACGAGTCCGTAGACGCACCCGTTCGTGAGCCCGATCAGGAACAGGTTGTAGAAGTCCGCCGGGGCCTTGATGAAGTTGATCAGCAGCCAGAGCCCGACGGCGGCCACGAAGAGCAGGCCGACGATCGAGAGCACGTCGGGCCGGTACCCGGGACGCGCCACACGGACCCTCGCCTGCTCGCTCGCCATTGCCCTCCTGAAACGCGCTGGGGGAGGAACGTGTCCTCCCCCAGCCTAGACCGGACTGCTCTTGCGATTACCCCTTCACGAAGCTCAGCTCAGGCGTGATCGTCTTCACGAACACGCCCTTCTGGCCCTTGACCTGCCAGACGCCCACCGTGCCGAGCGTCGTGTCGCCGTTCTCGTCGATCTTGAAGTTGCCGAGGATGCCGTCCTTCACGTCCTGGTTGAACAGGTGCTGTGCAACCTGGGCCCGCTCGCCCTTCGCATCGTCGATCGCGGTGAGCAGGACGTCCGTCGCCTGCGCTGCGTAGTTCGTGTACGGATCCGGCTCCTTGCCGTTCGCCTTCGTGAAGTCCTCCACGAAGGTCTTCCCGGCGCCCGTCAGTTGGTCGGACGGGATGCCCGGCTGAGTGATGAACATGCCCTCGGTGGCGGGGCCGCCGGTCTTGATCGTCGCCGCGTCGATCGGCGTGAAGCCGTCGGGAGCGAAGAGCGTCACATTCGAGCCCAAGCCCGCACGCAGGTCCTTGATCAGCTTGCCGCCGTTGTTGCAGATGATGCCGCCGAGGAAGACCGCATCCGCGCCGGACTGCGCGATCTTGGTCGCGACTGCGTCGTAGCTCGACGCGTTCTTGTCCCACGCCGCCGGCGAGCTCGGAACGGTCGCGATCCCGAGCTTCTTGGCGTAGGTCTGGAACAAGGTGGCGATGCCGTTGCCGTACGTCTCCTTGTCCGTCAGGACGTACACCTTCTTGAAGCCCTGGTCCTTCGCGAACTGCGC
>Ga0307296_10001776_pt1 | contig 10931 bp, 12 predicted proteins | sample ER_DNA_153_FD_194467 | JGI IMG/M metagenome (GOLD analysis project Ga0307296, IMG submission 194467) | Bulk soil microbial communities from the East River watershed near Crested Butte, Colorado, United States - ER_DNA_153 | ecosystem: Environmental > Terrestrial > Soil > Floodplain | place... | reverse complement strand
TCGCGACCTACTTCGTCGGCCAGGGTGTCGGGTTGCTCGACCGGGTGCGGCCGGTCCGGCAAGTAGTCGCCGACATGATCGAGGAGTACCTGACCGTGGCCAGCCGGTTTGCGGCGCAGCTCGACGTGTGAGCCCCGAAGCTGCGCCGCTCGGCCGGTACTACCTGGTGGCTACTGACTGCCCTCGTACTTGAATGACAAGCGCACCTTCGTCCGGAAAACGACTCCGCCGTCACCGTCTACGGTGAGGTCTTGTTCGACTACCTCGGCTACCCGCAGGTCTCGCAGCGTCTGCTGCGCTGTCTTGACTGCAGTTGTGGCAGCGTCCTCCCAGGATTGGGTGCTCGTGCCGACAAGTTCGGTGACGCGATAGACGCTCACGTGGCATCCTCCTCGACAGTTGGACCTTCAGGGGTGATCGTTGCCCTCTCCGCGACGGCTCGCAAGCCCACGGCCTGGTATTGATTAGAGCGCGTGCTCCAGTGGGATGTACGCACATCGGCGGATAATGCTGCGACGAGGGAACCATCCTGCAGGAGGGGCATCGGATCGAGGATTTCGAAAGCGAAGATCCCTTCCGGCTCCAGGTTGCGGAAGCCGATCAGTGCCCACTCGCCATCGCGCCGCTGAACCAGCGGCGCGGCGAATAGCGCGGGTTCGTGGATGAATGGCTGTGCTCGGGCGATGTCCCAGGGGGCCGAACGTCATCTGAGACCATGAGCCATGCCGAGATCGGATCGGAGCGGCGTTCGCCGGTTCGGGCGCGCTGACGATCGCGGGATAGGCGTCGCCAGGTGAGCGCGAGCGACATTGTCCTGGGCTTCGGGATCACCGTGATCCTAGCCGTGGGCTGTCAGATCGTAGCCGCGAAGTTTCGGCTACCCGCCATCGTTTTGCTGCTTCCCGTTGGGTTCATCGCGGGGCATTACATCACCGAGGTGAATCCCGAAAAGACGCTGGGATCGGCCTTTTCACCGCTCGTTGGGCTGGGCGTGGCCATCATCTTGTTCGATGGCGGATTGGACCTGGATTTTCGCGAGCTCGAGGGTCACAGCCAGCGAGTGGTGCGTCGCCTTCTCCTTCTCGGCATCCCCATCACGTTCGCTGGGGCGGCCGTGCTCGCGTGGCTGTTTCTGGATATTTCCGGTCGGGCCGCGATCATGTTGGGCGCCATTGTCATCGTCTCCGGTCCGACCGTGGTGACGCCGTTATTGGAGGCGGCCCGGCCGGGCCGGCGCGTCTCCCGAATCCTCGGGTGGGAGGGCATCACGATCGACCCGATCGGCGCCATCATCGGCGCCGTGTTGTTCCAAGGCCTCGTACAGCATGTGCAAATTGGTCATGGTGAGGAGTTGCTCTCCTTTCTGCGGAGTATCGGGATCGGCCTTCTCGGCGGGGTTATCGGGACCGCGGTGTTGTGGCTGCTCTTGAGCAAGCTCCATTTGACCGGCGTGCTGGCAACCCAGGCCGTTGTGGCAACGGTCATCGGTGCCGCCGCCTTCTGCGATGCCAGGCGCGATGACACCGGCCTGATCGCTGCCATCGTGATGGGGGTGGCGCTGGCCAACCTCCCCGGCATCGACCTACCCGAGGATCGACGTTTCTTCAAGACAGTCGTCCAAATGGTGATCGGACTATTGTTCATCTCGATTTCAGCCACCGTCACCACGACCTCGGTCCGCGCCGTCCTGGGACCCACACTGGTACTGATCGCCGGGCTGGTGCTCCTGGTCCGTCCCCTGGTCGCAGCCACCGCAACGTTGCGCACGGCCTTATCGATTCGTGAGCGCGCCTTCGTCGGCTGGATGGATCCTCGGGGCATCGTCGCCGCTTCCACCGCGGCCACGTTCGGTCCTCCGCTGGCGACCGCGGGGATCTCCGGTGCTGACAAGCTGCTACCGGCGACATTCCTGGTAATCGTCGGCACCGTTACCGTCTACGGCCTGTCGGCTGCGCCGGTTGCCGGGCTACTGGGGCTAACCGAGGCGAGCGAACAGACTGAAGTCGGTCCGGAACTCCCCCCGGCACTCGATATCGACGATGCGGAGACCGGCGAAGATCAAGGCGACCCCTGAGCAGGGCGCCGCCTGGGCTGCGTCCCGGCGGTTCGCCGCTCCAACCTTCGCCATAACGCTCGCTGGGCCGGAAGACCCAGAATGGCAACGGCGGTGAGAACGGCGACATTGAGGAGAAGTTGCAGAGTGGACCCCCACGCCTCGCTCCGACTGCCGAATGCCGCGGATACCCCGATGTCCGACGCTGCCGGGATCGTGGTGACTGAGATAAACACGCCAATGAGCGTGCTCGACCGGGCTTCAGTAAGCGAAACAACGCCAACCACGCCGGCGAGCGCGGCGACGATAAACGAGAACCAGTTCGGGGTATTGATCAGGTTGGAAACAGGCCGGACTCCCGCCGCGTAGGCCGTGGACTCGAGACCGGCCCAACGCACAATTAGTGCCAGCAGAAGGGCACCGATGACAGCTAGCGCGAACCCAATGCCCAGCGCTGTCGCGCTGCGCGCCACGCGAGAGAAATCTTTGCGCGTCACCGCGAACGAGAGGCTGAGAATGGCGCCATACTCTGGGCCGACCACCATCGCGCCGACAATAAGGATCTGCGAGTTGGTGAGAATACCGACCGCCCCGATGAGCCCAGCAATGACGAGCAGCGTGAACCAGCTGGGCGGGTAGGTTCCCTCCAGCCCGATCCTCGATTCGATCTCCGCCCAGACTGGCGTGAACTGCTGGAACCGGCCGCGGCGAGCAGACACCCGATCGGCGAGCGCCGAGATCGACGTGTCGACATTCTCCAGCATGATCGAGCCTCGCTGATCGACCCCACCATCGCGCAGGCGCCCTATGACTTGATTGGCGGCACCCTGTGGCACATCGAAAAGCAGGGCGTCACCGTCCGGATTACTCGCCGCGCCGGTGAGCACCGTCAGATTCATGACCGTGGGATCGGCTTGTAGCGCGGGCATCAGGGTCCGGGTGACGTCGGGCGGGCTGACCACTCGTAGATGAATCACCAGCTCATTGTTGCCTTGCCCCGAGGACTGCCACCTCCCCAGAAATTGACGGTTCTGGGATGGTTCGCCAACGCTCACGCACATCTGCCGATGTGCTGACATACTGGCCGCGAGCGCGAAACGGCATTCGACGGACGACAGTCGCAGGCGGCTGCTTAGGTCAAAGGGGGTATCCAGCGACCCATGACGACACCAGGGGGAGCAGTGCCACCGGTCATGAGCGCGGCGGACTTCGACGTTCTCTACCAGCGATTGCAGCGCACGGTTGCCTGGGGGCCGGCTGACCGGCGCGGGGCACTGAACCACATCACACCCGCCCAGGTCTTGACAGCGGCGAGCGAGGTTCGGCTCGGGCGCACGGCGCCACTCGGCGCTGTCATTGAGACCGAAGTGACCCTCGACAACCCCGACCCGTGCGTCCACCAGATGACCAGCCCATCCGGGGACCAGGCCGATCGCACGGGACTGTCCTTTGCCATGGACCGCCTGGCCATGAATATCCACGGCAACGCGGACAGTCACATCGACGCCTTGTGCCACGTCATATACCGGGCGTTGCTATACAACAATGTGTCCGCGAACACCATCACCCCGTCAGGCGCGTCCGAGATGTCAATCAACGTGGCCCGCAACGGGATCGTTGGCCGCGGTGTCCTGCTCGATGTCCCCCGGCTGTCCGGCCGGCCCTGGCTCGAGCCAGGCGAACACGTAACTGCCGATGACCTCACGCGGGCCGAGGCGGCCCAGAAGGTAGCGGTTGGCGAGGGCGACCTGCTGTTCGTGCGCGTCGGGCATCGCCATCGCCGGACTGCACTCGGCCCCTGGGATGCAGCTAATGCACGGGCCGGATTCCACCCCACTGCATTGGAGTTCATGGTCGAACGACGGGTGGCGGCGCTGGGCAGCGACGGCAACAACGACACTGCCCCGAGCCTGGTTGACGGTGTCGAATTCCCGGTGCATGTACTCGCGGTCAACGCAATCGGACTGCATTTGCTGGATTACTTGCAATTTCATGATCTGGTGCCGCTGTGCGAGCAAGCGGGACGTTGGTCTTTCCTATGTGTGATCGCGCCCTTGCAGCTATTGCGCGGGACCGGGTCTCCGGTCAACCCGATCGCGATTCTGTGAGGCGGCACGCTCGTTACCTTCCGCAGCACGCGGCGGTAGTGTCCGCATCAGGTGCAGCCCAGCAGAGCTGCCTGATGCGACCGGAGGCGCGATGGCTGGCAAGATCGCTCGGCGGTGGAGTGATCTCAGCGAGCGAGATCGCCGCCTTCTGATCGCCGCCGCCGCCGTCGAGGGTGCCTTGAAGGCGGCGGCACTCGCCGATTTGAAGCGTCGGCCGGCAAGCGAGGTGCGCGGTCCGAAGTGGGCATGGGCGGCTGGCGTGGTAGCCGTGAACTCCTTCGGGGCCGCGCCACTTGCCTACTTCGTATTCGGCCGTCGGCGCAACTCCCTCCGAGGCGCGCTCGGGTGAGCGCAAGGGCGCTTCACCCGACGCCTCATGAATAGCTTCCTTCCGGCCACGGGCTTGCGGTAGCGCATGCGGTGGTGATGCAGCCCGAGCGCCATGCGTTGGTCACTGGCGCGACCGGATTCATCGGGTCTGCCGTCACCCGCGCCCTTCTCAGCGACGGTTGGCAGGTCACCGCCCTCATTGAACCTGGAGCCGACGCCGGTGGCCTCGACACGTTTGGGGTCGAGCCGGTCGAGGGCGACGTGCGGAGCGCGGCCGACATGCGGCAGGCAATCTCCGGCTGCACATCGGTATTCCATGTCGCCGCGCTATATCGGTTCTGGGCCCGTGATCCGCAGCTGTTTTACAAAGTGAACGTCGACGGCACTCGCCAGGTGCTGACCGCGGCCCGCGCGGCCGGCGTGCGGCGGGTCGTCTACACGAGCACCGTGGGGACGATCGGGTTAGCCGCAGTGCCTCGCGGACAGCCGGCCACCGAGACCGACTACCCGGACCTGCGCCACCTGTTCGGCTCGTACAAGCGATCCAAATACGTCGCGGAGCACGAGGTGCTGCGGGCGGCGGCCGAAGGACTGCCCGTGTCGCTCGTACAGCCCACGTTGCCGTTCGGCCCTGGCGATCGCGCCCCGACACCGAGCGGCCGCCTCGTCGTCGACTTCCTCAACGGACGCATGCCTGGCTATGTCGACACGGTGCTCAACGCGGTGCACGTGGACGACGTCGCGCGCGGTCACCTCCTCGCCCACGATCGCGGCGCTGCCGGACGAAGTTACATTCTCGGCGGCGAGAACCTCTCGCTGCAGCAGATTCTGGCCGAGCTCCCGTCGATCACCGGATTGCCCACGCCCCGGCTTCGGGTACCGCACGCCGCTGCGCTGGCCGCAGCGATACTTTCCGACACCATCGAGGGACGGCTGCTACGGCGCCCGCCACACATCCCGCTCGAGGCTGCGCGCATGTCCACGACGCTCATGGCCTTCGACGACTCGCGGGCCCGCTCGGAACTGGGCTATGCGCCTCGTCCGGCTCGCGCCGCACTTAGTGACTCCATGCGCTGGTTCGTGGACGCCGGATACGTCACTAACCGGCGCCGCCTTGCCGCCATCCGCCGCGCCGACGTCTACTGACTGAAGCCTCAGATTCAGCCCCGCTTGCGCCGCGCCTTGCGTGACTGAGCGCGCTTCGCGTTACGCTGCTGGCGGTTTGCGTGGGCCGCGGACTCCTCGTGCCGCCTCTCGGCTGCGCGCTGCTTGCGGTTGCGGGACATGACCATCAGGCCGGCAACGACCAATAGGACCGCCAAGCAACTAAAGATGACGGTGTAGAAAACTACGCCTGACCCCGCCACGCTCCACGTCCTCACTGGTCAACGGCAACCTCGCCGAAAGCGACGCTACTCTGCGCACTTCGCGCAGGACGCACATGGCCTGCTGATTTGCGCGGCCACCCCAACGGCTGGGTCAGCACGCCGATCGCGCCAGCCTCATCGAGCCTCCCGGGCCTGATCTGCAGGGCTGCCGCCACGTGCGTAGTATCTCAGCGATATCCGGACTGGCCGTCCGAGAGCGCCGATACTAGCTGGCGGATGACGACTCGGGACTTACCAGGACCTTGATGTCGTCCGTGGCGGCTGCGGAGAGCTCCCGCAGCGTCGAGTCCAGATCGTGTAGCGCGACGGTCCGGGTATGCAGCGGCTTGGTCTGTACCCGACCATCAGCAAGGAAAGTCATGCTGCGGCCAAAGTCATCGTGGGTGAAGGCGTTGGAGGCCACCACCGTAATCTCTTTCGCCAGCCAGCGGGCGGCATGGATTGTGGCGGGCTGGGCGAGGAAGCTGACCAGGCCCACGACTCCGCCGGATCGGCACATGTCGACGGCCGTCTGCAGGAGCTGCGGGACCCCAGCGCATTCCATAACGACGTCCGCGCCGAGGCCAGCTGTCTGCTCCTGAATTGCCGCCGCGGCCTCGTCCGGAGCGACGGTCACTTCCGCGCCGAGGTCGGCAGCCAAGAGGCGACGGACGGGTGATGGCTCGACGACGATCGTCTGTCCGGCTCCCGCCGCGCGGACGAATTGCATCACCAACAAGCCAATCGGTCCGGCACCTTGCACGACTACCGTGTCGCCGATACCGATCCCGCTACGCCGAACGCCGTGGAAAGCAACCGTCGACGGTTCCACCTGGGCCGCTTCCTCATCGCTGAGATCCGGGTGGGCGTGGATGGCACGATCCGCCGCCACCGTGATACTTCGAGCAAAGCCGCCATGTGGCGGCGCCAGCGCATCCCGGCCTCGGGCGATCGCGGACACCGATCGGCAGTACTCAGCAATCCCGGCTCGGCACTCTGGGCAGCGTCCGCAGGCTGGAGGAACTGCCACGACAACGCGATCGCCCGGGTCGAAGTTCCGAACCCCTGGGCCGATGTCGCGAATGGTGCCGACCCACTCGTGGCCGCAGACAGCAGGACTGTGCAGGTGCCCGCTCCGGTAGGACGCAATGTCCGTCCCACAAATCCCGCAGAGCCGGATGTCGATTGTCACGCACCCGGCTGACGGGGGCAGCTCATCGAACTCCCGGTATTCCACCGCCTCCTGACCGGTGATCAACGCTGCCGTCACGGCACCCATCACCCTTGAACCTCCTGCCTGCTGGCGAGGGAAGATCCCGTCGCGGCGCCGGCTGCACGCGCCGCGGAGGCGCCCGCGATGCGGCCGAAGGTCACACAGTTGGCGTAGGAGTTCCCACTCCCCACGTAGCGCGGTCCCACGACCCCGCCGACACTCTCACCCGCAGCGAACAGCCCGGGAATCGGTGGACCGGCCTCGCTCAGCACCTGCGCGTCCCGGTCTATCCGCATGCCGAATGAGGTAAAGCAGACCGTGGCCGGCCGGATCTCGGCCCCGTAGAACGGTGCGCGAGAAATCCGCTGTAGAAACTTGGGATCCTTCAGGTAGTCGACGTCCTCGCCGTTATCGACCGACCGGTTCACCCGCTCCACGGTCGCCTGCAAGTGATCTTCCGGTAGCCCGAGCGCCGCAGCCAACTCCGCGATCGTCGCCGCGCGGTGCACCTTGCCCTCGTTGACCATGGCATCGACGATGTCGGTGTTCCAATGTGGACTCTGCTTCTTCGTCGACCCGGGTACTTGCTGCTTGTAGCGGGCGACACCGGCTGCCGTGGCATCGTCCAGGGCGGGCTGGTCGAAGATCGCAAACGCGACATCGTCCTGGTCCTGGATGAGCCCATCCATGATCCCGTACGGGGCGGTCTCGTCGCAGAACCGCCTACCGGCACCGTTGACCAAGGTGAGCCAGCCCGGCAGATAGGCCTCGTAGATCTTGGCGAAGTTCGCATGCAACAGTCGCAGCCCGCGATTGAATCCGGTCAGCTGTGCCCCGACCTGATTCGCCAGATCGAGGTGGTCGCCGCGGGAGCCCGGAGCCCCGATGTACCAGGCCCATTCGGTGTCGGCCGCAGCGGGGAAAAAGCGGGCCAACTTCTCCGGATTGTTGCCGAACCCACCGGTGGCGACCACGACAGCTCCCGCCGTGATGGTGTCGTCGCCAACGGCGACGCCGACGACCGCGTCGCCCTCGACGAGCAGCTCGTCGATGCGGCGGCCCAGGGCGATCTCGACGCCCTGCTCACGGCAGCGATGCGACAGCACGTCAACGACCGCCTGACCGCGACCGATCGGGCAGTGCACGCGCGGCAGCCGCTCATCACCGCCGAACACCAGCTGGTCGTAGAACTGCACACCGAGGTCCCCGAGCCATTCCACCGACGGACCGGAAAGCTCGGCGAGCCGGCGAACGACCGCTGGCTCGACCTTCCACTGGTTCAGTTGCATGTAGTCGTGGAACAGCGACTCCGGGTCGTCTTCGATGCCCAGCGCACGCTGGTAGCGCGTCCCGGCCCCCATCGTTAGCCCACCGGACAGGCGGGATGACCCGCCCACCACGCCCTCAGATTCGGCGACGACCACGCTCGCCGCGCCATGCTCCCGGGCAGACAAGGCGGCCGACAACCCTGCGGCACCCGACCCCACCACGACAACGTCAACGTCACGACCACTGCCCATTACTCACCCCGATCTCAGCCGAGCATCGGATTCGAACCACCAGAACGCCTCTCTGGCGGTGCCGCCCTGCTCGGAGGATAACTGGACATCCTGACCAGTAACCCGTTCTCGGGGAGAAGCCATGAACGAAGACCTTGAACTGCTGCTCGCCGAGCGAGCCATTTCAACAGGTGCTGACTAGCTACTCCCGCGGTGTTGACCGGTATGACTTTGAACTCGTGCGCTCCTGCTACTGGCCGGACGGCACCGATGATCACGGATCGTTCGTCGGCGGGGTCGATGACGTCATCACGTTCGTGGAGAAGTCGCTGAACCGCTTCGAGCGGACCGCGCACTTCCTGGGCAACATGTTGATTGATGTCGACCTCAGCCGCGATGTCGCGCTGTCCGAGACCTACGCGGTTGCCTTTCACCGCTACACCGACCCAGACGGTTATCCAACCGACATGTGGGCCGGGCTGCGGTATGTCGACCGCTTCGAACGCCGCGACGGTCAGTGGCGCATTCGGCGCCGGGTCTGCGCGTACGAGTGGCGCCGCACCGATCGGGTTGGCGGGGAAGGCGGCTTCGCTGATACCTACCGGCGTGGAGCCCGATCGACCGACGACATCGTCTACCACATCCTCGACGACTAGCCGACGGTCGGCGGAATCCGCCGCCGGAAGACCCGGCACCGCAGTAATGTCGCCCCGCTGCCCGCTCGTGTGGTTTCGTGATGCTGACCGTGTCGGGTCGGCCTTTTTGGCGCCGGTCGGCGCCGGAGTGGAATGAGATGCGGGGTACGGAGAGATGAAATTCGTGGCGGTATCTGCGCTCAGCCACGACGGTCTGGTTCGAGAGCACAACGAAGACAGTTTGGTTGCTGGTCCCTGGACTCTGTGCGCCATGACCACGTTGACGCCGCAGACCCTGTGGTTGCCCATCGACGACCCGGTTGTCGTCGCTGTCGCCGACGGCCTCGGCGGTCATCCAGCCGGCGAGGAGGCGAGCGCCCTGACCGTGCGCTGGTTGGCGCGAGCCGCAGCCAACCTGAGCACCGAGGCCGCGGTGCGAGACGCATTGATCGCCTGCAACGAGGCGGTATACGCCGACGCCGACCGGGATCCGGGCCGGGAGACGATGGGCACCACAATCGCCGGGGTGGTCGTGACCGAACAGTCGGTGATCGTCTTCAATGTCGGCGACAGCAGGGTTTACCGATTCGACGACCCCGGCTTGGTGCAGCTGAGCGTCGACGACAACGAAGCGCCGGCGCGCGGACAGATCCGCAGCCCGATTCTCACCCAGACGCTAGGCGGCAGCTGGGACGTCGCTCCGATCGAGCCGCACCTCATGACCCAGCCCCTGGGCGACGCTGCTCGTTACCTGATCTGCAGCGATGGCCTCACCGACGCCATCAGCGACCGGGCGATCACGGCGGTGCTACGCGATCACGACGGCGGCCGGGCAGCCTTCGAACTGTGGAAGGCCACGATCGCCGCCGGCGCCTCTGACAACGTCACGATCGCGCTCCTCAACATCGCGACCCGCGATTCATCCTGAGACGCACAAAAGCCCGAGTAGCGCAGGACCCAGTCGGTCGACGCGACCGGTTACACGACCCGCGCCGTCTCAGCCTCGCTGACGTCCAGATGCATTCGAATTGGCAGGTCAGGCTTACCTATCGCCTGGCGAGCATGGGCAAGTGCTTGGGTTTCGATTCGCCGCCTCAGCTCGGGGATGTCGGCAGTCGTCATTACGGCGACGGCGACAAAGAGTCGCAGGTTGCCAGGATCACCGAGCACCCGAGCGTTCGCGGAGGACACGCCGTGGTATGTCATGATCTCGTCGCGCAATGCTGCGGCGAGAGCGCCCGGCCGCAACTCCGTTCGTCCTCCGTTCTGGTCACCTCTAATCACGATGTCGTCCGCGCGATCTGTGCTGGCAATCAACACGTAAATCCAGCGCAGCATGATCAGGGCAATCAGGGCACACCCGACGGCAATGACGGGCCAGAGCCAGCTCCCGTGCTCTCCGAAATAACGGGACACGCGATTGGTGAACAGAGCCTTCTCGGCAAACTCCGTGCCGAAACCACCCAAGCTCGCGACCAAGCCCGCTACTCCGACCGCGAGCAGTAGAAAACCGAGAATAGCGAGAGCGACTCGATTGGTTCGATCAGCGTGCATCAGCGCCTCCGAGGCTTGACACGCACTGACAATCGTGGCTGTTGCTGCATGTCCAACGAGTCAAGGCGGGTCTGGACGGCGGTCGTCACTGGAGCGGTCAGGACTTGAGCGTCGGTCTTGTCTTTCGTGGCGGATGTGGCCGTTACCGAGACGCGGCGGCGCGACGCGGACG
>Ga0307296_10001774_pt1 | contig 10931 bp, 16 predicted proteins | sample ER_DNA_153_FD_194467 | JGI IMG/M metagenome (GOLD analysis project Ga0307296, IMG submission 194467) | Bulk soil microbial communities from the East River watershed near Crested Butte, Colorado, United States - ER_DNA_153 | ecosystem: Environmental > Terrestrial > Soil > Floodplain | place... | reverse complement strand
CGTCGGCGAAGTGCCGACCGTCCGTGGTCGGGATCGGCACCGGCACCGTCATCCCTTCACGGTCGAGGTGTCGCAACAGCTCGGTCTCCCACGAGAGGTCGGCGTCGCTGCGCCTGCCGAGCCGACCGACGGCGAGCTTCCCGTTGACGCGCACGCTCCACACCTCGTTACCGACACCGGTCTGGAACCGCTCGATGCGAGCGACGTCGTCACCCCACTGATCGAGTGCCTCCCATCCCACGGCCACATCTTCGCGGAGGAGTCATGAAGCGCTCGACGGCTGCTCAGCGAGTGACAGCGCGAGTCGAGGTTTGTTGGAAAGAGCCTCCTGCGCCGGAGCCGATGCTCAACGACTGGTGCCGGGCTACAAGACCGCCCGCTGGGCCAGTGTTCGGAAATGTCACCCGAAGGGGCGAAGGGCTACGTGACCGCGACCGTGCGTTGCGGGCGAGAGGCGCTGGTCGCGTGTTTCCCGAAGGCGCAGAGGGAGCTAGACCTCGAGCGCAGCGGCTCCGCCTCCTGCAACGGCGTGAGCGAGTGCCGCGTCGGCCTCCGCGAGGGGGAAAGACGCGCCGAGCTCGAAGTCGAGCCGTCCGGCGGCCAAATCTTGACCGGCGCCCGCGAGCTGCTCCCCGTCGGCGCGCACATACAGCGAGACGACTTCGATTCCTCGCTCGCTCTCGGGCGGGTCGGAAGTGATCGTGACCAGACGACCGCCGTCTCGAACCGCCGCGAGCGCGACCGCGGCACCGTCGGGCGCCGCGTTGGCAGCGGCATCGACACCATGGCCGGCCGTCGCCGCCACGACCTGAGCCGTCCAGTCCGGGTCGTGGTAGTCGATCACCGTCGCGGCTCCGGAACCGATTACCCGCTCGCGACTCCTCGGTCCCGCCGTCGCGATCACCTCAACGCCGCGGAGAGCTGCCATCGAGACGATCAACGCTCCGGTGGCTCCGCCCGCTCCGTTCACGAGCAGCCGCTCGCCGCGGTTCACGCGCAGGCCTTCGTCCAGCACCTGAACCGCGGTCAGTGCCGGGACCGGGAACGAAGCGGCATGCGTCCACGAAAGCTCCGCCGGTTTGGGGGCGAGCAAGGCGGCCTCGGCAACGAGCCACGGCGCCCAGCATCCTTGCTCCGCGAGTGGGAGCGGATGGGTGAACACCGGATCCCCGACCGACCACCCCTCGAACCCGGCACCCAAGGCCGCAACCACCCCTGCCGCCGCGACGCCGAGCGCCATCGGCGGCCCGCGTCCCAGATCCCAACGTCCAGTCCGGGCGAACTCATCCCAATTGCCGACACCGGCGGCCTTGACCTCGATCAGAACTTCGCCGGTGCGCGGCGCGCGAGGGTCAGGCACCTCCAGCACCGTCACACCATCACCGAATTCTTCGATCCCTGCGACGCGCACGATCAGTCGCCGACAACCTAGCAACCCAGAATCAGCGCGTCCTCGCGCGGGCCGAACGGTCGTGCTCACCCACTTAGCCACCGGCAATAGCGGTATACAGGGGTGCGCCAGTGTTCGGGAATGTCACCCGAGTCCCGTCTGTTAGAACGCGCTCTCCTGGTGGCGCTGAATCCGACGGAGCTGGCGCACGCGGTCGGCATCTTTCTCGCGACGGGGCACGGCCGGCGTCGTGAGCAGGTCTGACACTGCTTCGACGAGGATCGAGTTCCTACCCGTCTGCATCTTCACTGCGCGAGGGGCAAGCTCTTCGTAGGTGCCGCCGATCGTCGGGACAATGTCGATCGAGCCGAAGTCGGAGTCGAGCAGGTAATCGAATGTCGTCGAATCTTGTGGGTTCGGCGTCCAACTGGCCCGCGCTGCCACGTTCTCCGGTGTGGCTTCCTCCCTCACCCATCGATGCTCGCCCGTGGCGGTCGCCTCCCAATGGCCAAACGGGGCGTTTTCATACTGGCGCGCGTGGATCGCCTCCAGCACGCGGCGCAATCGGTCGAGGTTGTCGGGGTGGAGCGCCGGAGTGATGTCGAGGTCTCCCGGATCGAGCACAACGCCGTGAAGCATCGCGGCGGCAGATCCGGTGACGACATATTCGACCTCGTGCTCGTTGAGCATCTCGAGCAATGCTTCGACATCAGGCTTCTTCCGTTTCACTAAACGCCCCTATTCCTGGCTCATCCCTCCGGGCGAGATCCTAGGCCGCTTCAGACCGGCGCCGACGACCACCACGGGCTGCTAGGTTCTCCTGCGGTGAGCCGGGAAGTCTGGTCGGCGCAAACGCCGCCATGCCCGCTTCCCGAAACTCGCTCCTCCACAGCGCGGTTCGCCTCTCGTACGCCACGATTGGCTGGAATGGAGTCGTCGGAGCATCTGGGTTGGCGTTTGCAGTTATCGCAGGCAGTCCTGCGACTGCGGGCTTTGCGCTCAGCGCGCTGCTCGACTCGTCGGCCTCTGTAATCCTCATATGGAGATTTCGGCACGAACGAAGCGATCCGGAGGCCGCGGAAGACCTCGAGCGCTGCGCCCAGAAGTTCATCGTGATCGCGATGGTCGCCGTCGCTGCCTTGGTTGGCGTCGGCGCAGTGCGCGCCCTTGTGACCGGATCACAGCCCAACGAGACCGTCCTTGCCCTCTTGGTGACGGCGCTGTCGCTCCTGTTCCTGCCCTGGCTCGGACGCAAGAAGCTCGGCATCGCAGCGGCGCTCACGAGCCCGGCGCTTCGAAGCGACGCCGTTCTGACGCTCGCGGCTGCAGCGCTCGCGGGGATCACTCTTCTCGCTCTGGCACTCGATGATGCATTCGGGTGGTGGTGGGCCGATCCGGTGGCGGCGCTCGTTATCGCTGTGGCCCTCGCAACGGAGGCTGTGCGCGTCGCGTTTCGGCACGTCTTCGGCTAGGACTCGTCATTGGGAGGCGAGGTTGCGTTAGGAAGATCGCTTGCGCCAGTGTTCGGGAATGTCCCCCGAAGGCGGATAGCGCTCGTCTCGGCCTACCTGGCAGCGTAAGCTCGCGCGGTGCGCGAAGGTGCTGCTCGTCCGTCAGTCACGAACATCGACACGCGCGAGGGCTGGGAACAGGACGAGGAGACGGGTGGATTGGTGAACCTGATCTTGGAGTCCGACGCCGTCACGGTCGGGCTTTGGAAGCCGAACAGTGCAGCCGGCTCGAGGATCGAGTACAAGCTCGATGCCGACGAGACACTCGTGGTGCTGAGAGGAAGCGGCGAAGTTCGGGTGGACGGCGGAGAGCCGATCCAGCTGCGGCCCGGTATGGTCGTCACGCTCCCCTGCGGCTGCGAACTGAGCTGGCTTGTTGACGCCGACTTCCGAGAGCTCTGGATCTACACGTGAGCCTGGCCTGGGCCAGCGTTCGCGAATGTCACCCGAGTTGCGCCTGGCGATCCTTAAGCGTCTGTGTCGCGTCGGAGGCGAGAGACAACTCGCTGTGCGTGAGTTTCCGGCGTTCGGGCCCCACTTACGAGCGCGATGGCAAGGAAGAACGCCATAAAGCCTGCGGCCACCCACTGCCCGATCACTAGCATCACGATTAACCCGAGGGTGCCGTATGGGGCGAAGAACCAATAGATGACACGCCGGCTCTCGACCGACGCCGAGTTCTTGTCCCACGTTTGCCAGAGTGCTCGCAAAGTCGGCATTAGAGTCGAGCGTCGGCGACCCGAACCGAATACTTGAGCGTGGCGAGCCTCCGTTGCGCCAGCGTTGGGCAATGTCCCCCGAGCTACCGGTCCGCGCCGAAGAGTGTTGATGGCGGGTTCGAGGCTTGCCCGCGGGATCTAGAGAATGGGGATCAGATGAGTGAACCGCCGGAGCTCCGCGCATCGGATTCCGACCGCGAGCGGATAGTTGAACGGCTGCGCGAGCATGCCGTCGAAGGACGCCTGACCCTCGAAGAATTTACCGAGCGGATGGCAGCTACGTACCTCGCGCGCACCAGCGGAGAGCTCGAGGAACTCACGCGAGACCTTCCGTCTCCGCGCGCCTCGGTTACTTCACGCCGACGACCGACACGTTTTCTCTTTTCGATCTTCGGTTCGACGGAACGTGAGGGACGGATTCGAATGCCACGGCGGGCGAGCTGCTTCACGCTGTTCGGGAATATCGACCTCGACCTGCGTCAGGCGACCCTTGACCAAGAGGTGATCACCATCGTCGCGTACGGAATGTTCGGAGCGATTGACATCTACGTTCCCGAAGGAGTGGAGATCGACCTCCACGGCTTCGCGCTCTTCGGCCACAAACGCACACGCGGGAACGACCCGCCGGCGTCTCCTGGCACGCCGCTCATTCGTGTCTACGCCTACTCCGTGTTTGCGGGGATTGACGTGTGGCGTGTTCCAATCGCCTGGGCACAGAAGACGTTCCGTGAGGTGATCCGCGGGATTACGTCAGGTGCCCACCAAGAGCTCGAACCGTAGAGGAGGTTTGGCGGTCATAAGGCGCAAACTCGAGCGCTAGAACGGATTTCCTTTCGATGTCCCGTGGACGCCAATGAATGGGCCGAACGCGAAGGACGAGCCGACACCCCCAGCGTGCGAGATCCGCCAATGACTCCGATCTTGAACGGCCCGAGCTAAGCGGCCTTGTGTGCGCCAGTGGTCGGGAATGTCACCTGAAGAAGTGACGCTGGATCTGGTCGGAACCGATGAGTTTTCGCTGGCCTGCCAGTCTCTACCGCGTACGGATCCGTAAGCGCCCAGAACGTTCTCGCCTACATCAACGAATTCGGGGGAGGCAACTTGAAGCTTCTTCTTACGTCCGCTGGCATCAAGAACGCGAGCATCTACGGCGCGCTGGTCGACCTGCTGGGCAAACCGATCAGCGAGTCCAGCGCCCTCTGCATCCCCACCGCGATGTACGGGCACCCCTGGGTCGGTCCCGGCGAGAAGGCATGGGAGTTCATCAGCGGACGAGAGCCCCGCTGCCCGATGTGCGAGCTGGGCTGGAAGTCCTTGGGAGTGCTGGAGCTGACCGCGCTACCCAGCATCGACGAAGAACGCTGGGTTCCCCTGCTCCAGGAGACCGACGTCCTGCTTGCCTCAGGCGGCGATGCCTTGTACCTCTGCCACTGGATGCGGCAGTCCGGGCTGGCAGACCTGCTGCCGTCGCTCGACGAGACGGTCTGGGTGGGGCTGAGCGCCGGGAGCATGGTCATGACCCCCAGGATCGGGGACGACTTCGTCGGCTGGAAGCCGCCCACCGGCGGCGACGAAACGCTCGGAATCGTCGACTTCTCGATCTTCCCGCACCTGGATAACGAGGACCTCCCGTGGAACACGATGGCCAACGCGGAACGCTGGGCGGGCGGCTTGTCGGGTCCGGCGTACGCGATCAACGACGAGACCGCCATCAAAGTGGTCGACGGCACCGTCGACGTCGTCTCCGAGGGGCATTGGAAATTACTCACGCCCTAGGGCTGAGACCTGCGCGAGCGTGCAGGAATGTCCCCCGAGGCGCAGGTAGGTTTAGTGAATGAAGACTTTCAACCTCAACAGCGACGTGTGGGACGGGACGAGGGACCGCGAAGGCTGGCGCGTCAAGGGCGCACTCGTCGGCCAACGTATCGGCGGCCAGCTCATCGGCGCGACGATGTCCGAGGTCGAGCCCGGCGACAAGCTGTGGCCGTACCACACGCACCACCTCAACGAGGAATGGGTCATCGTGGTCCGCGGCGAGCCGACGCTACGCACCCCCGAAGGCGAGCAGGTGTTGAAAGAGGGTGACGTCGCCTGCTTTCCGCGCGGCAAGGACGGCGCGCATCAGATCATCAACCGAACGGACTCGCCAATCCGCGTACTCATGCTCTCCTCGATGATCCCCGGCGAAATCATCGAATACCTCGACACCGGCAAGGTTCTGGCCAAGGACGTCGAGGACGAAGACATCGTATTCGCGAGGCCCGGACCCACCGTGGAGTTCTGGGAAGGCGAGGAGTAGCTTCGAGCGACCTCCTCGAACTGGGGGCAGGGACTTTCGCTCAACGAGAGATCATCCGAGTGCGCGAGCGTGCGGGAATGTCCCCTGACGTGTCTAGGCGCTGCCGTGAGCCAGCGCTAGCGAGGATCCACCTGACGCTGCCCGCCACGCGCACTCAGGCCGGTGAGACCGTCCTGCGCATCACGCAGTGGTTCTTCCCCTTGGGGCGCACATACGTGAAGCCGGTCTGCTCGTAGAGGCTGCGCGTGGTGTTGTACAGAAACTTGGCCGAGATCTTCTTGCCCTGTGTGTCCTGCGGATAGCCCTCTACCACGCCGCCTCCCGCCTCCGCGATCAGCTCGAGAGCGCCGCGAAGTGCCACACCGGCGACTCCCTTCCGTCGATAGTCCCTGTCGACGAAGATGCACGTAAGGCGATAGTCGGGAAGCTCCTCCGTACGGTTCGCCTCGTAGTCCTTCCGGTGGTGGATGTTCGGAAGCTCCTCCGGTGAGCCGAATTGACACCAGGCCACCGCGGCGTTGGCGTCGAAGACCAGCGCGGCGTGAGCGTCCCCCTCGCGCACGAGACGCTCCTTCCAAGGGCGACCCTTCTCGCCCTCGGGCCTGCCCTCTCGCGAGTGGAACCAGGTGCACCAACAGCCGCCGAACCCCATGCCGTTGTGCTTCTCAGCGAGACGCGCGAACGCATCCCAGGTCGAGGCATCGAGCGGCTTGGTTACGTACTCGCTCATCGTCCTTCCTCTCAATCAAGCCGCCTTTGGCTGGCTGTCGACGCCGAGTCTACGCGGGTTTGCCTGACGGGGTGAGTGGCGCGGCGCGTGCAAGAGGACGCCGGCGTGCGCCAGTGTTCGGGAATGTCCCTAGACGCTCATCCTGTGCAGGCGTCTCGTAGCCTTGATGCGAGGTCGGCCTGCTCTGCCTGAGTGAGATCGAGAACGACGTTGGAGTCAAGCGCGGCGAGTTGCTGCTGCTCGAAGGGCAAGCCGGGTGGTTTGGAGGCGAGGGTTTGCTTGTTGGCTGCCGAGACTGAGGACGTACAAGCGCTCCGTCGGCACGACCTGACGGATTGCCTCAGCGACTCGGTGGACGACGGCTTGCAGGTGTAGGTATTCGTCGAGGCTGAAGTCGCCAGTGACTTGTTCTCGATGGTCTTTCGGCGCCACCAACGCGTACCCGTAGAGAGACGGATACCGGTTCAGGAACGCGACCGCGCGCTCGTCTTCGTACACGACGTGGTGCTGGTACTCAGGGTTGCCGGCGAGCATCTCGCAGATGAAGCAGCGTCCCCGTAGCTCTTCGCGGACCGCATTGAAATCAACGCGCTTCCTCGTATCCATCCAGCGGGATCCTAGGAAGCGACGCCCTCGCCTGCGCCAGGGTTCGGGAATGTCCCCTGGCGCTGTGGTGACGGCCAGGTGGAGCGCTTAGCGGCGGGCTACGAAGACGTACTCGTGGCTGTTGTCGTCGAGCGGCTCCCCGGCGAATCCGCCATAGAGAGCTTCCAGCCGCAGGCCCGCGACATCGAGGAGTCCCAGCCATTCGTTTTTGGTTGCCCACCAGAGCGAACCGGTTCCACCATCGTCCAGGGTGATGTCGACCCGGTTCTCGCCGACGCTGTAGTGGATCGTGTGCGGCAACGGTGTGTCGGCGTGCTTGCCGTCGATGGCGGATGCGGTCTGATGGTCGAAGGCGAACGCGTTCCAGGCGAAGCGGCCGTCAGGCCGAAGCGATGCGGCGACCCGCTCGAAGCAGCGGCGGCGATCTGCCCACGTGGGCAGATGCAGCAGTGACCGGCCGGGACAGTAGATCAGGGCCGCCGGTTCCTCGATTTCAAGCTCCCGTATGTCTCCTTCGCGTAGGTCGAGTTCGACTCCGGCCTCAACCGCGCGCTCTCGCGCCTGCGCGAGCATCGCCGGAGAAGAGTCAATCCCGACCACACGTCTGCCCGTTTCCTGAGCAACCGGGATCGCAACGCGCCCGTTGCCAACCGCAAGCTCGACCAGTAGCCCGTCAGCCTCACGGGCGAGCGCGACGTAGAACGGGACGTCATCAGTCCCGTCAACCGTCCACTCCGCGTACCGATCCGCCCAACTCTCGTACCAGCTCGACATGGCGACGCCAACCTACGCCAAACGAGGCGGCGTTCGGTTGCGCCAGTGTTCGCGAATGTCACCCGAGGCGGTCGCTTTGAGCACCGGTCTCAGGTGCCGATGCCTTGCAAGAGTGGACGCCGACGCAACGCACAAGTTCCGACCACGGGTCTGGCTTGCCCCGATCTGTCTGGTCGTCGCACCGATCCTTGGGGTCTGGGCCCGAGGCTCGTTGCCGAACCCGCCTGGCAACGGGCCCGGATCAGGCCAGGTTCTCGTGGGCGTCGTCGTTCCAGTCTGCGTGGCGTTGGCCGCGTGCGTCCTCGCGCGTATCCGGGCTATCGAAGCGTCGCTCTGGGCGCTTGCGTCGGTCGCACTAACAGGGGGACTCGTCCTCTTTCTCATGTACTTCGTCGAACACGTAGTTCGCCCGGCGTAGGTCGCTGCGCGACGCGCCGCTCGCATGCGCAAGTGTTCACGAATGAACCCCCGAAGTAGCCGTTGGTCTGTGCCGACGTCTCTCGCTCAGCCCCTGGTTCAGTAAGGGAGGGGCCGACGGCTTGGGAAGAGCCACGCTTCCATCCGAATGATCGACGTGCTTGACGCGCGGGTCTCCTCGGCCGGAGAATGGCTCTCGGACAAAGGGGGCTTGGTGCGCCGGAGGGTCGCGGTCTTATGGGTGGTGTTCATGGTCGTCCCGCTAGTCGGATTCGCGTCCCCTCGCGGAGCGGGATCATCAATCACGGCTGCCAGACAAGCGCTCGCCTCGGTTCCGCCACACGTAGTTGCGCTCGCAAGGGCGCTCGCTGCACATCCGCTAGCGGCCTCGGCCCTGCCGGCTGGATTCCGTAACGTGGGCTGCGGACTACGTGACCATGCAATTCCGTGCCCCGTCCACATCAGCCCTAAGCCGGACAACGTCGTTGTCATCTACTACATGCTCCTCAAGAGGAAGCCCGGCCCGCAGAATGTCTATCTCAACTACAGGATCTACGCGACTCGTTCCGTCGCTCGGACAGCATTTGAACAAAGGCGCCACCTGCGGGGCAAGCTCGGCGAATCCGAGCGGAACGCGCGGCCAACAGAGGCGCTGAAGCCACACCCCGGCTTGCTCATCGATGAGCTCGCGGTCTTCCCCCTGCCGCTGTCCGCCTCTCACGCGCCCTGCTATCAGCCCGCAACTTGTTGGACGACACGGGCTTGGGCGCTCGTTGGCAACGTCATCGTCAGCGCGACCGCGGGGCTAGGCCCGCGCACCGGCAATGCTGCCGAGGCGATCAAGCTGGCGAAGGCTGGGATTCGGCACCTGCTCGAAGTCGAGCGCAGTATCAAGTAGAGACTCGCTCTCCATCGACGCCGCATTCGACGACGAATTGAGAGGGCGTGTCGCCCATTCGTCGCACTTTAGGGCCGGTGCGGGCGGAGCGCGTGGCCTGCGCCAGTGTTCCGGAATGACCCTTGAGCCTCGTCGCGGCTGGAAGCGTGGAGGGCAGTCCTACAGTTGCCGGACCTTCAGGGCTTACGGCTCGAGCCGCAGCACGTGTTCCTCGATCTCCGCGGAACGTGCCTGAGCGAAGCCTCGTTCGGTCGCGATGAAGTGAAAGCCGCACTTCTCAAGCACGCGACGCGACGCGACGTTGTCGTAAGCGACGCGTGCGTGGAGCGGGCGCGATAGATCGACAGCCAGAAAGGCGCTGAGGGCGCCGGTGGCGATTCCCTTCCCCCAGTGGGAGCGGCCGATCCAGTACGTGACCTCACGCTCACCGGGGTCACCCCAAGACCCAATCGTTCCGGTAACTTCGCCGTCGACGACGATGGCTCTGGTTATCACACTCTTGTCGGCTCTCAGCCTGGACCAGCGGCGCTCGAATGCGTCCCAGTCCGCCTGATCGGGCGTAGTAAACGCAGCCATGCGCCCGGCAACGGGATCCGTCCACTGCTCGAACAGCAGAGGCAAATCCTCGTCCCGCACCTCCCGCAACACGCATCGCATCACATTTGATCCTGCCATCTGAGCAGATCCGCGGCCATCTGGGATCGAGCACTCTGACCTGCGCCAGTGTTCCGGACTGACGCCAGAGAAGGCGCCGGCCCCGCCGTGCTTCCGCGACCGGTGCTCGAATGCGACGCGACTGGCGTTGCGACCTCGTCGACCCAGCCGCGAGCGATAGGCTCGCCATCCTCTTGCCGTGAGGAGGCAACCAGTGGCAAACGCACACGACCTGCCGCTCGACGAGTACCACCGGGCCGGCGTCGAGATCATCAACGGGAACCCGGATGTCTACAAGATGCTCTACTCGCGTCGGGACGAGATCACGCTCGCGAATCCCTTCGGCCCTCCAGCTCGCGGGTGGAGTGAGGTCTCGTCGACACTCGACCGCGCCGCCAGCAACTTCCGCAGCGATTTCCGGGATGGAGAAGGCGTCGCGGTTGAGAACGTCTCGACTGCCATCACTGCCGACTTGGCGTACATTCTCGAGATCGAGCGCTACCGGGCGCGCATCGGCGGCGCGGCGGAACTGAGCCCCGTCGCAGTCCGGGTCACCACGATCTTCCGACGCGAGGACGGCGACTGGAAGGTGGTGCATAGACACGCCGATCCAATCACCGAGACCCGCCGCCCGGAATCGATCGTCCAGACGTAGCTCAACCCGACTGTTTCTGCCCACGTACGACGCCGGTCCTTGCCTGCGCCAGTGTTCGGAAATGTCACCCGAGCGGATATCACGGAAAGGCAGCCCTAGACTTCGTGCGGTGAGCGGCGATCTTGATGTCTCGATTCAGTCAACTAAGCCTCTTACCGTCGCGGCCGTCCGTGATGTCTTTGCAGCCGAGGGTGTGGCGCTCCGTGGTCCGCGGTGGCGGGATAGGGCGTCCAAGCGTCCCGTTCATCTTGTGCCTGGCGATCTGTCCGAATTCGGAC